>Ga0105054_10004901_pt1 | contig 19632 bp, 19 predicted proteins | sample BON02_FD_78091 | JGI IMG/M metagenome (GOLD analysis project Ga0105054, IMG submission 78091) | Freshwater microbial communities from Lake Bonney liftoff mats and glacier meltwater in Antarctica - BON-02 (megahit assembly) | ecosystem: Environmental > Aquatic > Freshwater > Ice > Glacier...
AAATTTGAGCCCCATCGAGGCCGCCGTGACCTCGAGATCCAACTCGTAGCCGTCGGGCTCGACTTCGAGACCTGACGCCAACCTGCGGAGCAACCACGTTGCTTGTGATTTTTCACCCACTGACAGCCCAGACTTTTCATACCCGATGTCAGAGGTCACCTTTTCAGCCACTGACACTCCTGGGTTGAGATGAAATCCTCGACCGATTGGCAGCAATGATCTTGTTGGCGAGCGGTTGCGGTGTGTTCGTGCCGTGGCGCCACGCATCTTCGCCATGTGACGCGGGTGCCAGTCTGACAGCACTGATGCAGCTTTTCTGAATCAGTGATCTGAGGGGATCTCGACCGCTATGTGAAACCGGCAAGACCGATCTGGGTCTCTGTGTCCGTCGAACCGGGCGGAAGTTCATCGGTCCGGTGCACGGCGACAACCCACCCGACGGGGTAAGGGTCGATCTCGGCCCAATGGCGTTGCCAAGGGCGGGTCGCGTATTTCATCCCGGACTGCTCGTGCACGATCGTGAGAGAGCCATCTCGTCGAAATCGCTTCAAACCAGGGCAGTGATCCAGAGCGAGCTGGACGCATTCGTGGTGCATGAGTGCATGGCCATTGAAACCCGCCAGCGCGTTGGCCTGTCCGTACCACGGTACTCCCCACCCGATCTGATCCGAAAGCGGCAGTCCGCATACCTGACAAAGTCGTTCTGTCACGGCCTGCTGTCCGCGACCGTAGTCGTCAAGTAGCCGCAGATCGGCGCATCGACTGCGCGCAGACCATAAGGACTCGGTGATCCGATCGGAGCCGTTGGACGAGGTAAACCATCAGGGGAAAGCGTCACAGACAAAACCATCGCACATCGGTCTGACAACGACCGGTGCCGACACTGCTGACATGGATGCGAAAGAGAAACTCCGGCGGGATCTAGCCGGTGGTAACCCTGTGCCGCACGACCAAGTCTTGAAAGCACTTGGCATGCGTTCGGGTACGGACCCGCATCACGTTCTCCTGACCTTCGGACGCGAAAGTGCCTTGGCAACGCTGGCATTTGAGGACGGCACCTGGTTCCTAGACGAAGGGCCCCACTCGGCACGACTCACCAACAGGTGCCCGATCTGCAGACCGAGTTACTCATACTGACCGCAGCGCAGACAGTTGTCTCGGGGTCACCGCCGCTTGACTACGGCAATCGGTGCACGACCCGACGGACCATCCACCGCCAGCCGAATCGCCACTTCAGTTCGCATGAGAACGAATTCAGCGTGCCTTCTAGACCCTCCGGACCCCATTTCCCGATGTTCATCGACGCCGGTGTGCTGCACGGAGGAAGTGTCCAAGCCTCGTTGATCCACGGTCCGACCACCCGCTGAATGTTGGTTTGTACCTCGTCGCGGCGTTCGGCGAGCCAGACGCATTCGGCCCTCAAGTACGCTTGGTCACGGCGCAGGCATTCCTGCAGTTCCGTCACGTGCGCTACCAGCGCTGTCAGAGTTGCAGGCTCATCGCTGGTTCTACGACGAATTCGGAACGGCAGTTCCGCCCACGCAGCGAGTGTCGCGCTCATATCGCTGTACCGCTCACGGCGTTCCTTTCTCCGGGCTGACGACACGCCCAAGGCATAGGTCAGCGTCGCCAGGATGATGGCCCCAGCGACTGTGAAAACTCCTGTTTGATCGAGAACATCCAGAATGCTGGTGTCCTCGGAATTGGCGGCTGCAATCCCCATGCTGACCCTCACCGTCTTGCACACAGGATTGGATGAGGCTTCCCGTCAAGCCGATGCCCGTGCGGCGCATCCTCGACAGGCCAGGGGTTGCCACGACGCACAAGTTCCTCAGTTTCGAGATGGCGCTGCACGAGGAAAACGAATCGCTCAAACCCATGGGACCAGTCCCAGCAGAGCCTCGGCGGGTCTTCCGGATACCAGAGACACAACGCCCCACCGGGTGAGCCGTCCGCTCCTGGGTTCCGGTGCAACCACGACCTCGCCGAGCCCGACGGAAACGCCTCAGGCACGGGCTGTGTAGCGTCCCTGCGTTGAACGATGCGGATCTGCTCGACTTGATACCCGTGAGCCTGCAGCTCGAGAGGTGGTTGGAGCTGCAGGTCGAGCTTGACGACAGCACTCGACCAGTCAGTGACGACGGAACCGACGACAGATGGCATGATCAACCGAAGTGCCCTGCACGTGTCGTGAGGTTTGCCGACCACGTCGGCATACGTGATGTAGCTCATGGTCGCCACGCCCGGGTAGGTGCAGCACGGACGGTTGCGGCCGGGGTGACAACGCGGCTGATCCCGTGGCCTTCCCAGAGCGCGGACACGGCCTCGCGTTCGTTCGGTTTCGGAAAATCGCTCCCGAGAATCTTGTACCAAATGGCGATTGCAGCGTTGTGGTTTCCGGCTTGCCGTTCGTTTACGGCCTGTTTCGCCAGCGCTGCTGCGCTCAGGAACGCGTCGTACGCAGCCTGCCGATCGGTCGGGTCGAGCCGAGTGTCGAGGCGGTCCACTCCGGTCGGATCGGTGTATGAGCCTCCTGACTGCAGGCCGGTAACACCAGCGTCGAATATCGCTTGGAGTGCCTCGTCCGGGGCCATTTCCGAGACGATGGCTGTGTAGGCAAACGACTCGACATGCAGCCCGGGAACACACCCGTCGAGGTTCTCGCGAACGAACAGTTTGCCGGCCCGAACCGCTTCCACGAACATGTCCAAGCCACAGTCGTCGTTCCGTGTCTTGATAATCCGGATGAGGGTGCGAGTGTTCGACTCCTGCCAGTCATCGGCCTCGGTGTTGACAATGAGGATGTCGTCCCCAAGGTCGTACGCCGGAACGATGTCGAACGCGAAGGTGTGTTCACCGAAGTCGAGGTTCACGCAGTGCTTGCCGACCGTTACATCAAACTTCGGGTAGAGACGTCGCAACTCGTCGGCAATACGGTTCGCTGCAGTCACTGCCGTGCCCGGCGTTGCCTCTCCTGGTTCGCCTCGCAACAGCACTACCTTGTCGACGTCACGGAGGGGTGCCAACATCGTGCGACGTTTGAACGACCCCTGCAGGAATGCCCCGTCGATGAGCCCGGCGGCGCGAAGCTGATCAGTGATCGTGTTGTGCACGTCTTCGGCCTTCTTGCGTTCTGCCGGAACGAGCCTCAGAGACTCGTGCAGTTCCTTGAACGCCTGGTCAACCGTCAATTTCGTGTTCATGTCTTGTACCTCCGCAGGTCTCAATGAGCGGGTGCTCACTCATCTCCACGTGACATCGGCGGTATCTGTCCGGTGTCAGTTGCAGTTCGGGCACTCGACGCACGCCGTCGGAATCATGAGGAAACAGTTCTGACAGACCACGGCTACGACTGACGGCCCCGCCTTGGAGGGCGGACACGCGCAACCACAATCTGGGCACTGACGTCGCGAACACCGCTCACACCACGGCTCACCAGTGATGTCGCCGTTACATTCTCGGCAGGTCCACCTCGCTGGCAGTGGCCGCCCGCCCCGGTCGACCTCCGCCAGCGATTCGGTGAGCACAGAGAACGTGTAGCCATCGGCGGTAGTGCGCGCTTGCCCGTCGAACTGCATACCCGAGACGAAGCCACCCAGGTTGACTGACTCGTATGAGGCTGTGGCGAAACCTGTTCGTGCGGCTCGTGCGAACAACGAACTGTCTGCCTGTCTGGCATTGCGCCTGATACGAAACGGAAGGTTCCTGGGCGCCGAGAACAGAACATCGGATCCCTTCGAGAGGATGACCATTCCGTTCTTCATGAGGCGTTGGGCAGCTCTGACGCAGCAAGCCTCACGGCTTGCGAACTCCTGATCCGCAACGAATGCAGCCAGTGATCGAACCGTCCAGCCGGAGGTCAGGTGCTCCTCGACAACGGAGTCGGGCAGAATGAGCGTTGCGGCTATTGCGTCCGCAAGCTGTTCCTCGGTGGCTGCGTCGTGCTGGCCGCCTCGGGCGTACAGCCAGTCCTGGATCTCGTCGTCGGTAGCGATGAGGTGATGGCCGAATTCATGCAGGCAGGAGAAGCGTCGTCGGCTATCAGACGCAAACTCTGATATGCGAATCGTCTGTGCTCTGCGGTCGTAACTTGCATCTAGGCCGCAGCCGGACGCACTGCCCACGATGACAGTGAGCCCGAAGTAGATCTCGACGGCCAGGTTGGGGTTCCGACGCAACTCGTCTCGGACGGGCTCGTCGAGCTGACCGACGAGCCGTGCGGCCTGGCGCCGCAGCGCAACAGGGTCAGGAGCCCCCACCGAGGACCTCCCTCACCCGGTCGAGCCACACGGAGACATCGTCGGTGTCTCTGCCGGTTGATCGTGCGGCGAGGGCGAATCGGTTGTCCGTGTACTGCTCCCATCGATACGACGCAGAATCCACAGTGCCGCGGCGAGCTGCATCCTGGCGCCAAAGCGGCCGGATTTGGGGTGAGTCGAGAGCCGCCAGAAGTGACAGGCTGGGCGGTGACACGGCAGCGGTGTCCGGTACACCAGCATCGGAGAGCTTCGTGCGTTCCTGGTCGTTCGGTACGTGCTGTCCTCGCAGAAGTGCTCTGGCCGTACTGGCGTCGATTCCTGTGTCAGCGGCCATTCTGGTTGGTGACGGCCACGTCCGTTGCAGGATGTCCGTCAACGAAGATTCCCGGGTAGTCGGGACCCACTGGGCGTCTGCGAGCAACGCCATGGCGTCCTCAACGGCCGCGAGCGCTGCAGCACGCGTGTCGACAGGGGAGACAATTTTCGGTTCCACAATAAAAGTCATGTGGTCCGTAGCGTCACCCAGATACAGGTCGAGAGTTCGGGCTGGCAGCGACGCGGTGAGTGATTTTTGAACGACTGCGGACCAGCCAAGTACTTCAGCGTCGATGACAGTGACCTCGCCGGCAGAATCTGTCGGTTCCACTATTGGTGCGGCTTCAATCCGGCCGGTCTCGGAATCAACTGCCATTAGGTAGACCAGTTGCACGATGTCTCCCCATTCGCAACGCCAGAGTTGGCTGGCGTTCGGTTCAGGTGGCACGACGTTCATCGCGGCTTTCAAGGATGCGGGAATCGGGAGGGGCGGCAGGGTGACGTCCGGTGACAAGGCGCGAAGTTGTCTGGTGGCCGCCAAGCACTCGTCGCACTGACTGAGGTGTGCTTCGATGAGGTCTGCTCCGTCGACCTGGTCGCCTTCTGCAAGGGCGAGCAGTGTGAGGTCATCGGGGTGGTTCATTGCTCTTTCCATCACTATCTCCCACGCAGCATCGTCGGCGATTGTCCGGCCTTGACGTCATCGTTGTGGAGCACGCAGAGGCATCTGACTAAGTGGATGCGCTCCTCCTCGGACATCTCCTGGCATTCATCGGCGACGATCTGCTTGACGGCGCCTTGGGCTACGTTCACTGCGCTGCGGCCAAGACCGACAATCCCGGCTGCATCTCTCGCCGACAAATTGAGGTAGGGGACCACCGCTTTCTGCGAGTCGGTCAGCTGCATCCAAATTGCCTCGGCGACAAGCCTCCCGACGGTAGACGCCTCTGGATCTTGGAACGGCGTTGCCGCATCGACCTCCGCATCGACCACGGTGGCTAACTGTCCTAATCTGTGCGAGCACACTTCGACGAGCACGGACAGCGGCACTGGCACGCCCGCTGTCGCCAACACAGCTTCCAGTAGAGCTTCGAAGTGTGTCCTGGAAGCGTAGGAGCTTCTGCGTTTCGCATCGGCCCGGACTCGCATCACAGTTACCGGTACCGCCCATCCGGCCTCGACAAGCTCTCCGATGCTTCCTTGCCAGATCTCTCCTTCGACAAAACCGGCGACGCCCCAAGCTCTGCCGTGCCGAACGAATGGCCCTTTCTTCAACACATCCGAGACGCGTTCGTGCATACCGGTTTCGTCAGCTGCTCGGAGTTGGTCGATGGCAAGTTGTCGGATGGACTGTGCCACCAGCGCGGCGAGGTGCTCATCGTTCCGGGCAGACAGAATGGCTTTCAGGGCCCGTCCCGATACCCAAAAATCCTGTGCGAGGTCGGCGACGTCTTCTGCGTTCCATTCCCCGCCTCCCGGTCGGGGGACCTGCCTGACAATTGACGTTGCCAATCGCCTGGTGAGCTTGGCAAATTCCGCCTCCGAATGTTGAGGGGCGACGCTGCGCAGACCGTCCAGTAGCGAGGTTTCCGTCACCGCCTCAACCTCGGCGGTCAAAAGTGGCCAACCTGGCGGTCACGCGACTGTCTCGCCTGCGATGACTTCTGCTTGGCTGAGAATCAACTGCGTCGCAGCTTCCTCCATGTCTGGCGGATAGCCGTAACGGAGCAGCAACCGTTTGATGGTTGCCCGGAGCTTCGCCCGTACCTGCTCTTTGACTGCCCAATCAGTCTTGGCATCACGACGGACGATCTCGACGAGGTCGTGAGCAATCTGCTTCAGGGTCTCGTCGCCGAGCTCGAGAACAGCGCTGTCGTTCGTGCGGATTGCGTCGTAGAAAGCGAGCTCATCGTCGCTCAGGCCCAGGTTTGTTCCCCGGTCGGCTTCGTTCTTCAACGTTTGGGCGAGAGCGACCAGCTCGGCCACCACCTGTGCGGCGTCGAGGGTCCGGTTCTGGTAGCGAAGGATCGATTGGGAGAGCATCTCTGAGAACTGGCGGCCAGTCACGATGTTGCGTTTGCCGACTCGTCTGATTTCGTCGTTCAAGATCCGCTTGAGCATTTCGATCTGAAGGTTCGGGCTCTTGGACTTCTTGAACTTCTCGATGAAGTCATCGTCGATCAGCGACAAGTCGGGCTTCGCCAACCCAGCCTCGGCGTAGATGTCAATGACACCGGTACCGGACATCGCCTCTGAGACGATCTGCTTGATCGCAGTGTCGAGCACAACGGACGGATCGACACCTTCACGGTCGGACCCTTCGATCTTGGAAATCTGCCCACGGACCGCTTCGAAGAAGGCCACGTCATCGCGAATTGCCAGTGCTTCGTCTGATGGGACGCACATGATGTACAACGCAACGAGGTCTCGAGTTTGAGCCAAGAACCTGCACTTGAGGCACGGCTGGTCCTTCGTGCACGTATCAGCCCCGGCACCTGGGTGCTTCGAGATGAGGTACTCAACGGTCATCGTCAGCGTGTTCAGGAAGGCCTTCGGTCCGCCGGCACTGAGGCGCGTCCGCCAGTCAAAGCCATGCAGAACGTTGCAGACGACCTCGTGCTTGGAGATCAGCGCCGGGATCGCCTTCGCCCTGAGGTCCTGGCCCAGTTCTTGCGATTCTTGGTCTCGGACGGTGTAGTCGGCCAGTGCCGCTTTCAAATCCTCAGCGATACCGAGGTAGTCGACAACCAACCCGGATGGCTTGTCCTTGAAGGTGCGGTTCACACGGGCGATGGCCTGCATCAGATTGGCACCGCGCATCGGCTTGTCGACGTACATCGTGTGCATCGACGGCGAGTCGAAACCGGTGAGCCACATGTCGCGCACGATGACGATCTCGAGCGCATCCTTCGGGTCCTTGGCCCGATTCTTCAACGCCCGCAACGCTTCCTTCGAACGGATGTGGGGCTGCATCGTCGGGTCATCATCAGCCGACCCGGTGATGATCACTTTCATCCGACCGGTGTTGTCGTCACCGGTGACCCAGTCCGGTCGTAATGCAGCGATCTCATCATGGAGCGCTACGGCGATCCGACGTGACATGGCGACAATCATTGCCTTGCCCGTCAACGCTTCGCGGCGTGCCTCCCAGTGCTTCACGATGTCGGCAGCGAGCTCCTTGACGCGTTTGTCGGAGCCGACAATCGCTTCGATTTGCCCCCACCGAGTCTTCAGGCGTTCCCGGGCCTCATCTTCTGTTCCCGACGTCGCGTCAGCAAACGCTTCGTCGAGTTGAGGCAACGCTGCGGCTGGCAGCTCCACCTTGGCCAGACGGGGCTCGTAGAACACTTTGACGGTCGCACCGTCAGCGACGGCCTGCGTCAGGTCGTAGACGTCGATGTACTCGCCGAAGACCTGCCGCGTCGACTTGTCCTTCGACTCGATCGGTGTCCCGGTGAAGCCGATGTAGGTGGCGTTCGGGAGGCCGTCGCGCAGGTGCCTTGCAAAACCGTCGATGAAGTCGTAGTTGGAGCGATGCGCCTCGTCGACCATGACCACGATGTTCTGACGTGTGGAGAGCGTCGGGAATGGTGTGCCCGCGTCTTTTTCGGCTTTGGAGAGACCGAACTTCTGGATCGTCGAGAACACAATGCCGCCGGACTGCCGTTTGTCGAGCAGTCCCTTCAACTCTTCGCGGGTGCCGGCCTGAACTGGCATTTCGGGGAGTGGCGCACCGGGACGTGAGGCGGCGAACGTGTCATCAAACAGCTGGTCATCGAGGTCGTTACGGTCGGTCAGCACGACGATGGTCGGGTTCGCCATCGCCGGGTGACGCATGATCTTGCCTGCGTAGCACTCCATCTCGAGCGACTTGCCGGAGCCTTGGGTGTGCCACACCACTCCAGCTCGACCATCGCCAGCGACAGCTTCGACGGTTGATTCAACGGCCTTGTTCACTGCCCAGTACTGGTGGTACTTAGCGACCTTCTTCGTCAGGTTCGCGGCGTCACCGGTGTAGATGACGAAGTTGCGGATGAGGTCCAACAGGCTTGCAGGGTTGAACATGCCTCGGGCCAGCACTTCGACCTGGGGGATGTCACCGGACTCGAGGCGTGTCCCGTCGATCGTCTTCCACGGTGCGTAGTGCTCCCAGCCGGCGGTGAACGTGCCAGCCCGAGCTTGGACGCCGTCGGAGATGACAGTGATCTGGTTCCAAGTGAAGGCGTCGGGGATCTGGTTCAGGTAGGTGTCGATCTGGTTGAACGCACCGCGCAGTGTGGCGTTCTTCTCGCCGGGGCGTTTGAGTTCGAACAACACCAGCGGCAGCCCGTTGACGAACAAGAACACGTCTGGGCGTCGTTGCCGTTTCGTCGGTCCGATGATCGTGAACTGGTTGACGGCGACCAAGTCGTTGTTGGCCACGTCTTCCCAATCGATCAGGCGGGCCCGGACATCACGGATCACACCCTCAGCATTTCTGTACTGGACCGGGACGCCCTGGGTGAGCAGTTGGTAGCCCCGCCAGTTCTCGGTCATCACGACCTGCGACTCGGCACGCAGCACGGTCTTGACGGCCTCGTCGATTGCGTCGGCAGCAAGGTCCGGGTTGAGCCGTTCGATCGCTGCTCGGAGCCGACCAACGAGAACGACGTCGCGATAGTCGCCCCGCTCGGCTCCGACCTCGCCGGGAGCAATGTCAGGCCCGTAGACAACCTGCCATCCTTCCTCCGCGAGGTACTCGAGCACGAGATCCTCAAGGTGCGCCTCAGTGATCGCACTCACCCCGCAACCTCGCGAACCGAAACGCGACCGGACAATAGGTGGGGAAGGAGTTCGTCGCGGGTCCGCCGTAGTGCATCGTTGTCCGCCGTCAGCGACCACATCAGCTGCCACATCGGTAGCGTGATATCGCTAATCCGTTCCATTTCTGTGGGGCTCGGGAGGGAGACTGGCATTCCGGCAACATGATCCCATCGGGCTCGAGGCATGTGGGTACCACCGCTGCCCTTCATCGCGAACTCGGTGAACTCTGAACTTGACGCGAGCCACTCCAGATACTCGGCATCGACGCCATCGGCGGGATGAAACACCCAGATCTCGGAACTGCATACCCCATCGAAGTCAGGACGCGCCACCTTGCGGAAGTATGGACGAAGCTTGCCGTACAGAACGTCTCCGCTCTGAAACCTGAGCTTCTGGCTGTCGAGCCCTGCCGCAGAGCCCTGAGCTACAAGGCCGCCGCCATTTTCGGCAAAGTGCTCAAGGCCGAGATGCACAGTTTCAGGACTCACCTGAGATGGGTTCACTCTTTCGTTCCGCAAAACAGCGATCTCCCCGAATACGACAGGGCGACCTGCCGTACGAGTACCCCGCCAGGCTGCAGTACGAAGTTGCTGAAGACTATTGATTAGGCCCAGATTGGCCTCAATCAAGTCATCCAGCGCTCCCAGGACATTTGCGATGCGGCGCTGCTCAGGGAGGGATGGGCAATCAAATCCAAACTGACCCATTAGGACTGCGTTGAATTGAGGCTGAGCGCTGCCCGTACGCGAATTACCGACGTAGTCGTGCCAGGGCCGAGACTGAAGCACGTAGCCCAAGAAACGAGAATCGGCCTTAGCTGGGTCCGCCCGAAATCGCACCAGATATCCGGCGAAGACGGCTCCGGCCGGGGGTGTTGAGACGTACGCAGCTGCTCCGGCGTTCGCACCAGTTCGACTGATCACCAGATCGCCATGAAGGACTCTTTTCTTCGCCGCAGTCGCATCGTTCACCTCGCAAAAGGGAACGGTGTTCCAGTCGATTGTTCCGTCGATCATGTCTGTGGTCCGAAGGAACTTCGGCCCGACCGGTTCGAGGCTGGCGGACGCGGTCAAGCCGTAGACGCCCTTGCCGCCGCACAGCTCGGCGAGGGTGCTGAGAGTACGACCCTCACTCATCTCCACGGACTCCAAGTCGAGCGAGAGCAGCGAGGACGGCATCCTGTAGCTCTGCCCTCTGTTTGAACCCGTCGTGAATGTCGGCAGTGAGGCGGGTAATTTTGTCGCCGAGTGGCTCTACGTCATCTTCAACATCTTCGCTGCCTACGTACCGGCCGGGTGTCAGTACATGTTCATGTTCGCGAATGGCGTCGAGAGTCACGCCGGCGCAGAAACCGGCAATGTCTTCATATGGCCCGTCGTCGGGTTCGCCCCGCCACGCGTGATAGGTGTCGGCGATCCTGGCGATGTCGGCATCGGTGAGTTCCCGAACGGTGCGCGTCGCCATATGGCCCATCTGGCGAGCGTCGATGAACAGCACCTCACCAGCGCGGTCGCGTTGGGTTCGCTCGCTCTTCACGGCACCGCTCGACTTGTCCTTCGTAAGGAACCAGATGCAGACCGGGATACCAGTCGTGTAGAACAGCTGCGTCGGCATCGCCACGATGCATTCGACAAGGTCGGCTTCGACGAGGTTCTTGCGAATGTCACCTTCACCCGAGGACTTCGACGAGAGGCTGCCGTTCGCAAGAACGGTCGCCATGGTCCCGGTTTCTTTCAGGTGATGGAGCATGTGCTGGATCCACGCGAAGTTGGCGTTGCTCACCGGCGGTCGGCCGTATTTCCAGCGCGGGTCATCTCGCAGATTTTCGCCGCCCCACTCCGAAACATTGAACGGCGGATTCGCTAATACGAAATCTGCACGCAGATCCGGATGAAGGTCGTTCGAGAACGTGTCACCCCACTGCGGTCCAAGGTTCGCGTCGATACCTCGCAACGCCAAGTTCATCTTCGCGAGGCGCCACGTGGTTGGGTTCTGCTCCTGCCCAAAGACGGAAATGTCGTTGCGGACACCGCCATGGCCATTCACGAACCGGTCGGCCTGAACGAACATGCCAGCAGAACCAGAGGCCGGGTCATACACCCGACCGTTGAACGGCTCCAGCATGTCGACCATCAACTTGACCACCGAGCGGGGCGTATAGAACTCGCCGCCGAGCTTGCCTTCGGCGCTAGCGAATTGGCTCACCATGTACTCGAAGACGCGCCCGAGTACGTCGAGGCCCTCGTGTTCTTCGGCTGCGAGGTCCTCTCGTGAGAAGGTGTCGATGAGGCCGCCGAGCGTCGCCGGGGTAAGTTCCCTTCGCGCGTAATTCTTGGGTAACACGCCCTTGAGGGTTGCGTTCTCCCGTTCGATCGCATCCATCGCCTCGTCGACGCGGGTACCGATGTCTGTCTGCTTCGCAGCGGCACGCAGGTCGGACCAACGGTGGCCTTCCGGGATCCAGAACACACCTTCAGAGGTGTACTCGTCGCGGGACTCCAAGATCGATAAGCGAGCCGCTTCGGTCGGCATGAAGTACTCCGATGCCGGATCCTGAACTGCAGTCGCGAGGGCTTCTTGGCGTCGGGCGAAGACATCGGAGACGTACTTCAGGAAGATCAGCCCGAGCACGACGTGCTTGTACTCGGCGGCATCCATGTTGGAGCGGAGGCGGTCGGCAGCCTCCCAAAGGGATGCTTCGAGTCCGAGACTTTGCTTCTTTGCCTTGCCGGCCATGTGTTTGCCACGCTTTCTTGTTGGTAACCGACGTCAGATTACGTGCTTGACCAGATGGTGAACTGCCAACACGCTTGCAGACCACTGTGTGCGCAGGGTCTTCCGGCGCCATCTGCCCAGCGGTGAGGACTGGCGCCGGGCGACACAGCCGCGTATCACCTCGCCCCGAAGGCCGCTAACGGTGTTGTCGGTGGAGTACCTCGTTCATCATCTTCCGCTGAGACCTGCCGTGGTGGAGTGGCGACGGCTCCCTGTGTCCGCACTTACGGGATGAGGTCAGACAGTGAGGATGGGGCTGGCAACAGCTCGACACGGTCGAGGGCGCGTACGACGGCGATCATCGTCGGAAAGGACACTGATTGCCGGCCGCGAAGGACATGGCTGAGGTGGCGTTGTTTCAGACCGGCACGCTCGGCGAGCCAGACGGCGTTGCGTCCTTCGTCGCGGAGCGCTTCGGCAACCTGGCAAGCAAAGACATGCTGGAGGTACGCAGCAGCGAACGCAGCTTGTACACCCGGATCGTCGTCAGTAACGCGGCGCCAGACGGCCTTGTCTGACTTCCCGAACGTGTCCGGGTTGTCGAGCCAGTCGCGAGGTGTCACTGTCCCATCGTCAACGGTGCAGGAGGCATCCACACGCGGCTGTACGCGGCACACGCGTATGCACGCGGTGTTCGCGTCGAAGGCGTTCGAGCCAGCCTGCTCCGGGCGACAGCGGGCGCACCCGTCGCACATGCACAAAAAGAGGATGTCACCAGCAGTCCGCCAAGCGTTCCGTGACCTGTCCGTCGCACAGATCCCCACCGACAAGAACTCCAACAGGCCATGCGACCCCCATCCGTACCCTAAAGATGAGGGCGAAGCCAGCAACCTGCTGCTCGACCCTCGGTTGGGGGCGACCGCTATGTGGGGCGAATCATTGGATCGTGATGTCGGTGACCGTGTGCATCGCCTCATCGGCGAACTTGTCACGACCGGGGCCGGCGTCGCTGACATCAGTGCCGCCGTCCGCCGTTTGCTTGCTCAGCATCCTGTTTCAGGGGCACGTGCGCCCGGTGTCCGGATGCGGGTCGGGTCAGCAGCGGGCACATATCTGCGCCGGTTCCGTCCCGACGCCGAATTGATCGGTGTTGAACACCCCGTCGGGGCCGGGATCGCTGATCTTGTGTGGCACGCCGGCGATCAAATCGTGATCGACGAGGTGAAGTTGGGGAGCTGCGACCTGTCCGACAGCCGGCTGATTGCACAAGTGACACGGTTCTTGGCGGGCGCGCCAGCCGAGTTCGGAGACGGGTTCATCGGCGTGCGGCTGGTGCCATTGTCCCGGCCGTGTGCAGCGCGCCTGATTGTCGGCACCCTCGATGGACGACTCGTCCCGGCGCTGTCAGTGCCTTCATGGTTGGAAGTGAAGTGATGGACAACGCACCAAGCAACAGTCCAGGCGACGACTTCGATGACATCGTTTCGTCCGTTGCCGGTGAGTGGGCGGCCAACTCTGCCGCCCAGGCCCGCAGACTTCTCCATGAGATCCTTGACGCGAACGAAGGGGTCCTGTCCGAGCACCAGGCCGTCGAGCTTGCCTCGATCGCCAAGCGCGACACCCGCACGATCTGGCGGTGGCGCAACACATATGTCGCCAAAGGCACATCGAACGTGCTTCTCGCCGACGCGCCCGGCGAGCCGGCGGCGGCGGACGGTCCGTCGGACATTTTCGACGCGTTGATAACTGTTGGCCCGGAAGCGTTCGAGTTCAACGACGTGATGATCAGCTTGATGTACCTCGTTGGTGGCAGCCAGTCGGAGCTGCGCCGAATTCTGATCGGAGACGGGTACCCGATGCCGTCGCTGCCGACGATCGGCCGCAAGTGGAAGCAGGTCTCGCCGATGCAACGTGACGGCGCCAAGCACGGTGTCCGCAACCGGGCGAACAAGCTGCTCCACATCCGCCACACCGCTGCCGAATCGAACGAGGCGTGGCAGTTCGATGCGTTCAATCTCGACATCTTCGTACGGACCCCCAACGGGACCACACCGATCCGACCGACAGCGTTGCTGCTGATCGATGACCACTCCCGGTTCATTACCTCATGGGTGTTGATGCCGCACGCGATGCGTTCCGCCGACGTCCTCGCCGCCCTCGGGGCCGGGTTCGAAGTCCGTGTCGACGAGAACGGATGCGGGGTCCTGATCGGCGGATGGCCCGATCTGCTCACGTTCGACAACGACGCGGCGATCCTGTCTGATGTCGTCCAAGACGCTCTGAGTGTCCTTCCAACAACACTGGATCTGTCTCCGGCGTACACCCCGGTAGCGAAAGGCAAGGTCGAGCGGGTCGGGGCAACGATTCAGACGATGTCGATCGTCGGACAGCCCGGCCGTGTCACCAAGTCGGAGCGCCGCAATGGCACCCACCTGTTGTCGCTCAAGCCAGAGCACCTGCTCTCCTTCGAGGTATTCGAGGCCCGCTTCGCCGAGATGGTCCGCGAGTACAACTACACCAGGATCCATTCGGCGCTCGGAACGACGCCGTTCGACGCTTACACCAACGGGCTCGTGTGCCGGTCCTTGTCTGACGCAGAGCTCGCCGGGTTGATGATGCCCGTGTCTCGCAGCGCCGGTCAGCGACTCGTCCACCACGACGGCCTTCACGTGCTCTCCGGCTACTACGCCCACGCGTGCATCGGGCTGATGGTCGGCTCCAAGGTGGAGGTGAGGTCCTGGCATCACCGCCACGACAAGCTTGCTGCGTTCGCGTCCGGCGAGTTCCTTGGCATGGTCCCTCAAGCCAGCCACCTGACAGCCGACCAGCGCCGAGTGATCATCGGGCAACGCATCGACGAATACCACGCCGTCCATCACCACGCCGCAGCCGCCCGGGCAGCTCTCGAGGCAGTGGGAGCGGACGCCGAACTCGACGGGCACGGCACGGCGCTCTCGGCGATGCTGGCCGTCAAAGGCATCGTCCTGACCACCCCCAACGCCGCCGCCAACGACAGCGCCCTGGACCTCGACCTCGACCTCGACGATCTCGACCTCGATGGCCTCGACCCCGATGACGCATCCGGCGTCGCTCCAGATGGATCTGGTGTGTCTGGGGACGTGCCCTCGCAACCGCAGCCGGCGAAGCGGCGTCCGCCGGGCAACAAGGCGACGCGGAGCCCAACGGCCACCGCCAAGGCCAACCCCGTCGACACAGCCGCTGACCGGGCCCGCAACATCGCTGCCGCAGCTCTCGAGAACGAGGAGCCGTTTTGACCGCCGACACTGCGGAGCTCTCACGTGATGTCACCACCTCGGGACCGCACCTTCACGGTCTCACCGCAGTCACCGGGCTGACCGCCGTGCTCACCGACCATGTCGCCGACATCGGTGTCAGAGTCCAAGAAGCCGTCAGGGACCGTTCGATGATGCTGGTCACCGGTGTGCCCGGCACCGGCAAGTCGTTCGCGTCCGGACGTGCCGTCGAAGCGGTCCTTGCCAAGTACCCACTTCTCCAAGCGGTGTGGCTCGAAGTGGCGACGTCACTGCGAGGCCGGGCGCTCGCCCAAGACCTCCTCCCGCAGATCACCGGTTTCGCGTGCAGTCCCGGCGCCCCGTTGCGTGAGATGCGCAACATGATGACGTCGCACCTCGCTGAAGCTCACCGCATTCTGGTCCTCGACGAAGCTCAACACGTCACGAAGGAAGCAATGCAGTTGCTGCGTTGGTTGTACGACCGGTCGGATTCGAACTTCGCGTTGGTGATCGTCGGCACTCCCGAACTCGAAACGAAGTTGGCGCCGGAGGTTCGCAGCAGGATCATGTCCCACGTCCACATCAGCCGCATCGCCGACGACGACGCCGCCAAGATCCTCGGGTCGTACCATCCGCTGTTCGCCACAGCAGACCCAAAGCTGCTCGCCCAGCTGAACCGGACCGAGGCACGCGGCGAGTTCCGTTGGTGGGCGAAGTTCCTCCTGCGAGCACACCGCTACCTTCCCGCCCTCGGCGGGGTCATCACCGCTGACGCCGCCCAGGTGATCTGCACCCAACTCCGCCAAGGCAGCCGGTCATGAGCGTGTCGCTGGCGCCGGTCGCTGTCGTCACGAGCCCGTCGCGCACCTTGAACCGTTGGGTGTCAGCACGCCGCCGGCACCACCAGGGCGTGTGCTGTGTCGATGTTGCCCCTGTCGAGGCGCCAACGATGCTGAACGTCGCCCAAGCCATCATCGACGGGCTTGGCAAGAACCCTGATGTGACAACGATGAAAGCGTCAACAGAGGCGCTCGCGACAGCATGGCTGTCACTCGGAGAGATCACCGACGTGTTCGTGCCCGACGCCCAGCTGCTGCCGGTGCGGGTGATCGGCGAGACGATCACCCTGCTCGCCCAGCACAACATTCGCTGTTGGCTGCTGCTGTCGACGACGAACACCGCTTTGACCGAGTCACCGATCCACCCCTATGTCCAACTCGTCGACGGGCACGGCGGCCACACGATCGGCGAAGCAGACCTGCGCGCCGCCTTCCCCGACGTCACCCGCCGCCAGCAGCACAAACCGACGGTGCGGCCTCGCCTTCCACGGGTTGACGGGGTCGCGTTCCGGTCGGCGTGCCGGGACCTGCTCGAACCGGACCACTTCGCAGAGATCGACGGCCGCTTCGTTGGCCTCGTACGTGAGTTGCGGGCCGAGATCGCTGCGATCACCGGGAAAAACAAGACCCGCACCTTGGCCCGCATGTTGAAAGCACGGCTCGCTGAAACCGGCGACACCGACACGTTCGTGTTGACGGTCCGCGCAGCGCAAGTCGCCGCTCTCACCGCCGGGTTCCAGATCAGGGTGAACACGGCGTTCATGATCGGCGCCGCCGAAGCCATCCCACGGCGAGGACGCGCTACAGCCGAGCGGTGGTGGGAGCAGCTCGACTTGTACCGGGATCCGTCACTCGGGGCGATCGCTGCGCTGTACACGTACGGCGCGAACACCGTCGACATCCCGACGATCGCTCTCTGCGATGTCAGCGCCCCAGACGCAACCGGCAACGTCACGGTCGGCGTGGCAGAGTCGGGCGTATTGATCCCTGCGCCGGCGGGCAGGTTCCTTACAGCACAAGTCATGTTCCGTCACTGCTGCGGCGCAGACGACACTGATCTCCTGTTCACCAGTCACCGGGCGGACGACGTAAGCGTTGCCTACGTCGCTTCACAACTGAACATGACAGCCGGTGACGTAGGCGTCGCAGTCGCGTTTCCCCCTGTGAGGAGCCGGCAACTCGACGGGCCTGAATGGTTGCGGCGCTACGGGATCAAGATCGACAAACTCAGCTACACCCCAACCGGCGAAGCGGTGGCCTCGTGAGCCGCACCATCGAAGAACCTGGCGCGTCTGAGAGGCCCGGATGGATCAGGTTTCTCGACCCGGTAAAAGTGCGCCAAGCCAGAATCCGACAAGGGTGGGCCGAACGTAATCTTTCAGGCACCCTCGGTGTCTCTACACAGGTGCTTGTTCGCCTCGAGCACGGAGCGAACCAGCGGTACCTCACTCTGGCATTCCTCAACCAGCTCGCAAGCATTCTCGGTGTCACCATCGCCGAACTCACCTACGACCCCGTTGCCGTCCCGACACAGCCGACGGCTGACACAATCGAATCCGACGACCCGGCAACCGTCGGGGCGGTCCTCGCCCAGACACACAGCGCCGTCCAGCTCGACACGCTCGCCACAGCGCTCATCTGGACGCTACCTCGGGTGCTGCTCGCACTCGACCAGCTCGACACGCTGCTGGAGCCGACAGGACAACGTCTCTGCTGGCACCATGACACTCACGTCCAGTTGGCAAACCTCCCGGTCGCAGACATGACAGCAGCTGTCGTTGCCGCAAGCACCCTTTCCGAGGACGGACCAGACCTACCCGAGGCACGTCTGCTCGCCAAGCTCGCCACCACCGGACCCGTCCATCCGCACCTCGAATCCCGCTTCGCCGTGATGCGCCTCTCAGCCGCCGGTTTCATCGACACGAGCGTCATCACCGGTGATCGTCCCGCCAACGATCGGGGTGCCGAAGGAGCCAGGCTCACCGAACTCGCGAGGTTCAACCTGGTCCTCGACTGAGGACTGGCCGCCGGCACAGGAACTGCGCTCGTTGCGCAGATCCGCTACAAGGTCCGGCCACGTCTCACTTCCAGACCCGTCACGGCCGGCGAACGTTGTGACACCGGTCGATGTGATCATGGGCCAGCGACAGCATCGTCAGCAATCCGAGGAGCTCATGGTCACTGATCGGGCGCTCTTGGTTGCGTCGGAGGCGGGTGTCATGCGCGAGGGGATTGCGGTACATGCCGAACAGGCCCTTGAGGAGCAGCATGAATCCAGCCTGCTCACTGGTCTCGGACCGGTTCGAGAGCTTCGACATCGCGAGCATCGGCGTCACGTTTTTGAATGCGAACACTTCATCGACGAGTTCCGCACCGTCGAGTGTTGACCCCGTCTCCTCACGGATCCGGTCGAACACGCCTTTTACGGCTTCCTCGACGGCATGGAAGTTGCTCTTGTGGAGCAACTCCACGCTGCAGTATTTGATGACCTTCGCGTGACTGCTGCGGCGCGCCAGTTCCGACGTCAACGAACCTGCCCTCAACGCCATCTGATCGACGGTGGTTGCTGGTGCCTTCAGCCAGGCAATCGTGCCGTCGGGGCGCACTTCAAGAGCGACTGATGACAGCACCTCATTGAGACGGTCAAGTCGTCCGTTCAGGACGTCATGTCTGTCGATGTACCGCACGGGGGCCATCGCCGACTTGACGAACTTGATCATCCCGTCGCCCGTTCTCGACGAACGCTGATGGTCGTCGAGTGCACAACTGATCCGGTCCTTCTTGCTGATCCGAATCCAGGTTCCGGGCAGCGCCGAAGCTTCGGCAATCGCTTTGGGGTCAGCTATGCCGACAGCGGCAAGAATCTTGCCGATCTCGTCATTGGTCAGCCCGTCCTCGGTGTCTCCGAGGACTCGCGCCACCGACTCGAGCACGGCTACATCAAATGGGTTCATGGGACAACGGTGCGGTGCACTTACAGCACTGCAACACATTGAGCGGCAGTCTCTGGCTGCCGTGGCGAGCGGTAGGTGAGATCGTCTTCACCTTGGCCGGCGTGTTGGTTGGCCTGCAGCGGCTTCGGCGAGCAGACGGACGGGCCCAGCTCCGATGAGACGTATCTGGGGCTGGGTGACTCCTTCTAGATTGTTCTGCATTCTGGTGACGCCGCGGATACTGTGAACTCTGGCGGTACGAGGTGTGACGCGGACGGTCGAGCGGGCGACCGCGAAGTCGAGTGTCAGGTGAAATTCACTGACATAAACCGTGAAATTTCACCCCATGTCAGTGTGAAAATTTGGGCCTATGTCAGTGTGAAAAATCACATTGCTGTCGGACCGAGCACGCCGAGCCAAAAGATTTCGACGTATCGCGACCGCGGGTCGTGGCCGCGATCGTCGACGACGGGATCGATCCACGGTCGAATCGTGATGCGCGGCAGAGCGTCGA
>Ga0105054_10004905_pt1 | contig 19627 bp, 16 predicted proteins | sample BON02_FD_78091 | JGI IMG/M metagenome (GOLD analysis project Ga0105054, IMG submission 78091) | Freshwater microbial communities from Lake Bonney liftoff mats and glacier meltwater in Antarctica - BON-02 (megahit assembly) | ecosystem: Environmental > Aquatic > Freshwater > Ice > Glacier...
CATGTGTTCGTCTGCTACAACACGCCAAGCCACCAAAAACCTCCCCACCAATATATCCTCACCACAGCCACTCCCAAACCCCACACAAAACAACCACAGGCTCCCCGCCTTCGCGGCAACCATGAAGCTGCGGCACCTGGAGTCAGCGCTCAGCCAGGTGAACGGGTTTGGGGAGCCGAAGTGGGGCTTGGAGCAGTACTTGACCCCGCCTCACTTGGCCGCCCGTGTCTTGCAGTGCGCGGCCTCCTTCGACGACTTGGATGGCTGCGCGGTGGCGGATTTGGGGTGTGGGACGGGCATGCTGCTCGTGGGGGCGGTCCTGATGGGGTGCGATGAGGCCCTGAGTGTGGGCGTGGACGCGGATCCCGACGCGTTGGCAATTGCACAGACCAACCTGGACGGGATGGACGTGGAGTGTGCCTTGCTCCGGGCAGACGTAGTCGCCGAGGCTGGTCTCCCTTTTAGAAGCAGCCGCGGCGGCAGCAATGTGTTTGACACGGTGCTCATGAACCCTCCGTTTGGGACCAAGAACCAAGGGGTGGACATGCTTTTTGTAAAGCGCGGCTTGGCGGTGGCGCCCGTCGTGTATTCCTTGCACAAGACGTCGACGCGCGAGTTTTTGGTGGGCCGTGGGGCGGCGGGTTGTGGGCCTGATGTGGCGGTGGAGGTGGTGGCGACGATGCGCTTTGATTTGCCCGCTACGTACAAGTTTCACAAGCAAAAGAGCGTGGACATTGAGGTGGACCTGTTGCGGTTTTCGCGCGGGGATGAACAACACTGAAGGCGGGCAAGGTATGTCATTGTTTCGGAAGCTGGTTTATGGTTCTTGAATCCCCTTTGTATGTATGCATCTGTTTTGATATATCCCTGGAATGTGTGTGTGTGTGCCCTTCGCTTTGTCTATCCCCAAACTCTCCTCGATCTCCTTTCTCTTCTGTGTATGCACCGTTTTTAATCAGCTGTCTGCCTCCTTCTTCCTCTGTTCGCAGGGCAAGATCTTCCCAGGGTGTTCACGCTTTCATGTCGGTGCGAAAGAAACTGGGCGATTAAATTAGCGTCTATTGAGTCGTGGCGCGGGATCACCTCCTCTTTCCCAGTTCTTGGGAGGGGAAACCTACCGATCCTTGTGTTCCCCATCTCAGCAGAGGCCAGTCGTTGCCCATACATATACTTATATTCATATTGTTTGCTCTTGTTTTGATCATATTTCTCTTCTTGCTGGAATCCTTTCCATTGTATTGTACTCTCTCTCACGTTCATTTTCACACCCTACCGTACACAAGGCAGGCAGCAGCACACAGGATGAAGACATTCAAAAGGGCCACGCAATTGCTGGGGCGCTTTGTCTGCTCGTCGTTCGATCGATTTGTGAATGAAGAGAGGTTCTGTTGGTCTTTTCATGTAGGAAAAAGTTTGTACAGCAAAAAAGAAAGAAGACCGAAGTATGCAGTACAAATCAAAAACCATCATTTTTTGCTTTGCGTGTACTTCCTGCTTTGTGTTTCTTTCTGTTCCTCTGCTGCTGCTTCCTGGGCTTACATTCTTTTGAAAAGAACCATGCACTTCCCTTTATTTCTTCTTTCCCTTCCCCAGCATATCCCTCTTCAACCCCGACCCACCACCACGCAACGTCTCCCCCTTAGCCATCTTGACCTGCTTATTGAAATCCGCCGCCGACGCCTCAAACCAAGCCGTATTATCCTTAACCACCTGCTTCCTCGCCGCCTCCTTCTCCCTCTCCACCCGCACCTTCTCCGCGTCCAAAAACGTGGCATCCCTCCTCAATTCTCGCATGACCCCCTTCTTCTCCCGCTTCACCTGCCGCGTCAGCTGCTTAACCCGCGCCGCCTCCCGCTCCATCCCCTCGTCCTTCCTCACCACAAAATTATCGATGATTCGCGGCGCCAAGGACTGGATGGCCGTCACACCCTTCTTGCGCCACGATAGGACCGTACGCACCTTCAGCGCCTCTTCCACCACCCCCTCCACTGTTGCCTTGGTCTTCAGCAGCAGCACCAGAGCGGGCGACTCCCCCTCCTTCTTCCCTCCCTTCTTCTTCTTGCCAACAATGCTCTCTAACGCGGCAAGGCACGCAACAAAGGGCTCGAACAATTCTCTTGCCGCAGGACTCTTGTGCAGAGGCCCAGCAGCCACTCGCCCTAACAAGCGGCAGCAAACCGAGAGGTACTGACTCGCAAGCGTCGCCGTGACAGCTTCCGCTCGATCCTTCTGCTCCTCCTCCTCCTCGCCCTCCTCCCCCTCCAGGTTCTTCCCCCTCCCCAATACAATCGGTCCTGCCAGCGCAGCTTCCTCCCCTCCCTCCCTCCCTCCAGCAGCATTGACCGTGTGCTGGTGCAGCACCGCCGTGAGGGAGGGAGCCAAGGTGGGCAGGCACAACGCTCGGGTGTTACCAGCCATCGCCCCCAATAAGGAGAGGAGGAAGGCAAAGACCTCGGGGACCAACCGTCCTGCCCCCTCTGTGTATTGAATCACAAGAGCAGCGACGAACAGGCCACGTTCCACATCTGTTGGTGTGACCACCGGGCACTGACTCAAGGCCTGCCCCATGTACAGCAACGCAGGCGTCACGATTGGATGCCTAAAATCAGTCACAGGGAAAATGTGCGGCAGCAGCCTCAACAGCAACAGCGCCCCCGGCGAGGGCCAGGTGCTACGCGCACGTTGACCCAGTTCGTGATCACGCAGCGCCTTGGCCAGCTTGGCCTGCAGCCCTGTCAGCATTCGCCCCCACAACGCAGCAGCAACAGCAGGCATCTCCTGACTCATCGCTGCCAACGCCTCAAAAATCGCATTCACCTCCACCACACGCGCCGGGGCCAATGCATCACCCAAGCAAGCCAAGCGCCGCATGAGAACATCATAAAAATTATGCACCCTCTCCCTATCCCCCCCCGAGCGAATCGCGTGATACTGCCGAATCCGCGTAATCATCTCAGCCACGTCCTGCGGGCCCTGCGCGTACTCCTTGACCAAATCCACAAAATGCTCCATGGTAGCAGGACACTCAAGAATATAGGGCATCTGAGGGTTGATACCCGTACTCCCCTCCTGCGTCCGCGCCACCACCTTCGCCACCGCTGCTTTCTGCCGCGCGACCTTCCCGATGGGCCGGCCCTCCTCCACGGCCTGCTCCTGGGTAGCCTTCTTCCTCTTGCTCTGCTCCTTCTCCTTCAGTACCAGCAGCTTGTGGAGCATGGCGGGGGTGATCTCCGTGGTGCCTTCCCCTTCCTCCTCCGAAGACGAATCCCCCTCCTCCCCCTCTTCCCCCTCGCCCTCCTCCTCCTCCTCCCCACTCCCACTCTCCTCATCGTGCGCTTCATCCTCCTCGTCCTCATCGCCGCTGGCCGAGGAAGAAGAAGAATCATCATCATCAGAGTCTTCCTCCTCCTCGTCCTCACTATCGCTGTCCGCATCCCACCCTTGACCCAACTTGCCCAACCCATCCTCACTCCCCTCCTCCTCACTACTCCCCCCCTCCCCATCCTCCCCCTCCTCATCATCATCCCCCCCCTTCCCACCACGCGCCTCCCTCTTGAGCTCCGCATCCACCTCCCCCCTCATCCTTGCCAACCTCGCCGCCTCCAGCCTCTTCAATTTCTCCTTCTCCTCCGTCGCGATCTCCTCCGGGGTCTTGGTCCTATCCTGGGCCTTGGCCGCAAACCGCTCATCCCTAATAACATTCATCAACTCATCATAGTCCTTATCCTCGTCCAACAACAACGCCGATGCCGCTGCTGCTGCTCTTGCCTTCTTCGCCTCCTTCTCTTTTGCATCCCTCACCTGCTCATCCTTCTTACTCTTGTATTTATCCCTAAATTCCAAGTCCCCCAACAAATCCTGAAATTGGTCATCCAAAGTCGACAACGCCACCTCCTGCGCATCTTTCTGCTTCGCCTTCGTCGCCTTATGCATCTTCGACTTAGCAATAATCTCCTCCATTAACTCCGCCCTCGTCTTCTTGGCAGCACCAGGTCCATAATGCCCCTCCTCATCAGCCGGCGACGGCCTTTTGCGATCCCCCGGCCCACTCCCCCCAAAATGCAGCTCCTTCACAATCTCCTTATTCAAGCCATGCCCCCCATCCTCCTCATCACTCGAGGCCAGCCCGTCCTTGTCTTGATAATCATCCTCTCCATCCCCGCCCAAGGCCTTCCCCTTGTGCGTAAGCCTAAGGCCGCCATAACTGTCGTCGTCCTCCTCATCGTCATGCTCGAGATTGAACCGCCCCGCGCCCGACTTGCGTGCCCGCTTCTGCCGCTCCTTCTGAAAACGCAGCAACATCTTCTCCTCCAACGACAGGCTGGGGTCGTCCTCCCCGAAGCGGCGGTCCTTGAACACGTTGTCCTTCTTGGAGGCATTGTACTCCACCAGCAGCGTCTTTTTCCGCCGCTCCACCGCCATCTGCCGTGCCTTGCCCACGTTGCGGACTTGGCCCTTGGCTCGCTTGTTCAGCACCGTAAACTTGGACTTGCGATTCCCAACGGCGTCGAAGGGGTTCATGCCTGCCGTGCTAGCAGCATTTCCTCCACCACGGCCTGAGAAGCCCCGTCCACCGCCTCGTCCACCAAAGTCTCCACGTCCCCCGCCACGGCCGCCGCCACGGCCACCGCCTCCTCCACCTCCTCCTCGGCCTGGTGGCGGCCTGGCACCGCCTCGTTTGGACTGGACGCCCATTGTGGTGGTGCGAGACCTGTGGGTTGGGATGGTGGGGTGGATGGGTGGGGGTGGGGAGGTCGTGGTGAATAAGTTTAGTTTGGATGAATGAAGCAAAAAATGCAAATCCACCGCTTCCCGCCTAGGCACCATTGGACGCAGACAAGGCACCACCAAAGCACGCACATACATCGCTTGGTTGGCGTAGGACATGGGTAATGGGAGGGGCCAATTGCTTGCCAAAGGATACTTTGCCATCATCGCGGCCGACCTCCTTCGCCTCAGCGCTTCTTGTTGTTGTTGATGCATGCGACTGCGGACGTGTCTTCTACACATCAGAGACTGTCATCTTCTTTCCAAGCGCTCAGCACACGCAACCACACCCACGACAGGCTTGAGCCCCATGGCAGCCCCACCACGCGGAGGCGATGGGGAAGCACCGGAGGATGATCCTAAAGATGGAGGAGCGGGCGGGACGACACTGGGAGAAGGAGCTGATCAAGGCAGCAGCAGCAGCACGCAAAAGGTATGTATGTAGCTATGGACAGGGCGACCTCTGCGAGACTGTTTGTGTCCATGCGTGTAGAGTCTGTCGTTCACGGCGTGCTTTTTGTGTGTTTGGAAACCCTCTTTCTGTATTTGTGCCCGTCCGTCTTGGCAAAGGAAGGAGTACCTTCACGTAATGGCCCAACCCGTGTATTCCACCGCATGTTTGACACCCCTACGAGGAGGGTGCTGGGCAGTGCGCGCTAAGAAATGTCCAGTCTATCTATTCTTCAAGCGCTCCCGCACTTTGGCGTCGTCCGTCCACCTTCAGAAGCAACATGATGTGCATCCGATTCTTCCATGATGCAAGCCAGCCTGCGTGTGTACTTCCGCGTACGCTTCGGCAGATTTTCGACGATGCTCTCTTCGCATTCAGATTCTGCTAGGACGTGAAATGAGTGGCTTGAAGGCATGGAGGTGGGCGGTACGGGTGCTTTTTTGTCAGTCCAATTGGCCTTTTTTCTTTTCTCGAAATCCCAACTCACACACACATACACATACACACACAGGCGTCGTCCACGTCCACCGCCACCTTCTCCACTGCCCCCGTCGCCGCCATGGCGGACGCACCAAACACACCCGTGCTGCTAGCAGTAGCCTTCTCCCACTTCCAACCCCGACGACCCACATCAGGAGACGACGGACGAGCCTCACCCGCCCTCAAGGCGCTCTTCCCTCGCAGCCACGCCGTCAAGGACCGGCTCACACGCGACCTGCTCGCCACGTACGAGGCGTGCAACCCCCGGCATCGCTTCAAGTTCAAAGTGCCACGGCGCATCCTGACCCAGCCCAAGGAACCGACTCAGAACGATGGGCGAGACAACAGCGAGGCCAACCTCATTTGCTCCGTGGGCGACGCACTCAACAACGCCGGCCGCGGCTGCACATTCGCTATTTTGGATCTGCTAGGGCAAGGCACCTTCGGGCAGGTCTTCAAGTGCCAGGAGCAACCGCCGCCGCCAGGGAGGGGGGGAGGGATGGGCGGAGGGGGGGAGGGAAGGCGGAAGCCAGCGGTGGCCATCAAGGTGGTGAAGAACAAACCGGCGTACCTCCGGCAGGCCCAGTCGGAGGTAGGGGTGCTGCGACTGCTGAATGAGAAGCATGATCCTGGGGATGAGAAGCACTTGGTGCGGTTACTTGACTCGTTTACAGACAAGGGCCATCTCTGCCTCGTCTTCGAATTGCTCGACATGAACCTCTATGAACTCCTCAAGCAAAACCAATTCCGTGGCCTCCCCCTCTCCCTCATCCGGCACTTCGCCTCTCAAATCGTGGAAGCCCTAGGCGTGATGGAGGAAGCAGGCATCATCCACTGTGACCTCAAACCAGAGAACATCCTCCTCGCCACCACAGCCTTGCACCGCCCACCCAAGCTCGTCGTCCCCGCCGACCCCACCACCAAACCCCCCTCCAGCAGCAGCAAGCAACACAGCAGCGTCAAGGTCATCGACTTCGGCTCCGCCTGCTTCGAAGGCCGCACCATGTACACATACATCCAATCCCGCTTCTACCGCTCCCCAGAGGTCCTCCTCGGCCTACCCTACGACGCCGCCATTGACATGTGGAGCCTCGGCTGCATTTGTGCAGAGATGTTTCTGGGCCTCCCCACTTTTCCTGGCGTTTCAGAGCATAATCAGCTTTCGCGCGTCGTGGAAATGCTAGGGACCCCTCCTGAGATCATGCTGGAACACGGACAGAACACCCCCAAGTACTTCCATCGGCGGCGGAGGCGGGCGGGGGAGGGAGGGAGGGAGGGAGGGCCGCCGCAGGGGCAGTTGGAGGGGCAGTTGGATGCTCATCGGAGCACGTTTCCGGCGCGTGGGGTGAGGAATACTCTGGCGAAAGTAGGGGAGGAGGAGGCGGCCACGGACACGATGCTGGTGCCGCAGCAGCAAGCGGTGGGCACGGGGGTGGGCGCGAAGAGAGCAGGAGGACTGCTGCTCAAGTCTCACACCCTCGCCTCGGCCTTGCAACCGCTCCAGCAACAGCAACAGCAGGCACCACCAACCCCCTCCAGCAGCAGCAGCAGTAGCTTTGTGCTGAAGACGGCCGAGGAATACGCAAGCGACACCCGCTCCCCCGTGGTCAACTCCAAAAAATACTTCAAGCACAAGCGTCTCCCCGACATCGTCCGTTCATACCCCTACGGCCGTCGCCTCGGCCCCCAAGACACCCTCAAAGAAGACCAAGAACGCCGCCTCTTCCTCAGCCTCGTCCTCGGCCTTCTTGACCTCAACCCCTGGAAACGCTGGACCGCCAAACAAGCAGCCGAACACCCCTTCTTCCTCGCCGAGCCCGGCCCCGAGCGCGAGAGGGAAGGCGCCGCCCTCCCCTACGAACCACCAGACAAACGACAAGTCCAAGACCGTCGCCTACACGGCATGCTCCTCTCCCACCAACAGCGCTCCGACGCCCACAAAACAGGGGCAGGTGGCTCGCAAGAAAACAGCAGCAACAGCAGCAGTAGCTCCTCTCGTGGCCCTCCTCTGGCCTACCTCGCCGCTGCTGCTAGTAGCGCGGGTCGTCCGCCACCTTCCCTTCAACCTCGTCCTTCCGAGCCACTTGCCGTCCCTCAGCCCCTCTCTCCCATCCCCGCAGTAATGATGACCGGCCGCGCGGGTGGAAGTACGGGGTACCAGCACGTCGAAGAGGGGGGAGGCGTCTCCATCTTTCGTCACGGAGGCAGCAGCAGTGGCAGCAGCGCTGGTGGGCAAGCAAGTATGGATGAGGGATTGGTGCGATCTGCGCCTGCTTTCCATCGTTTGCGGATTATGAATCGGCGGGCCTCGGTGGGGAGTGCGGCAGGGGCGGGGATGCTTCCCTCCACCCCTCAGACGGCCCCTGGGCTGGCAATGTCGATGGGTGTGGGTGGAGGGGGAGGGAGCATGATGGATGGCTCCGGAGGGTCAGGTGTGTCTGGCCCACAGAATATCCCCTCGCGGTGGGGCGGTCGAGGGGTGGCTGCTGGAGGAGGAGGAGGAGGAGGAGGAGGAGGGGGAGGAGGCGGTGCTGGTGCGACGTTCCTGGCCAAGGGCGCGGAGTCTTATACGTACGAGAGTGGGGAGCGGTTGGGGGCAACGGATTTCGGGTACGCCCTGCAGAGACCTCAGATGATGATGCAATTCTCGCCGCAGCAGCAGTCGGCTATGTTTGGGACCAGTGTCTCGGGCAGTGGCAGCAGCTTTGCCATGCGCTCTCCTATGCCTCCCCCTCCCCTCGGCAGCAGCTATGGAACACGAGGCCCTGCTTACTTACCTGAGGAGTTGGACTTGCCACCACCGCCGATGCAGCAGCAGATGCACCAGCAGCAGCCGCATCCGCACCATCACCAGCAACAACAGCACCAACAGCAGCTCCAACACCAACACCAGCAGCAGCAGCATTACGGGCACCAGCAGCAACACCAGTACGCCCAACATGCCGCTGCCTTGTCCCCCTCCTTGGGTCAGGGCCAGCCGCCGGCAGGGATGGAGGGCGAGTTTGCAGAGTGGGACCCCTTCTTCGCCGAGCCCCTGGAGGACGACATGCAGTTCCAACTACAGCAGCAGCAGCAGCAGCAGCAGCAGCAAGAGGGTGGTCGGCCACGGGCCGGCAGCTACGGTAGCAATTCTCCTCGTGTGCCTCACAACGGTCACACTGGCAACCTCTACCATCAGCATCAACAGCAGCAACTGCAGCAAGAGCAGCATCTCCAACAGCAACAACAGCAGCAGCAGCAGTTCTCCCACTCCCACCACGGCCACGGTCCACCTTCACCCATCTACCACCAGCAGCAGGCCAATCACCCCCCCGCTCACAACACCCCTCCCAAGCAGCGCTTCGGCGCCTTCTCCTTCCTCCGCAGCGGCGGCCCACCACGGCACCAGCAGCAGCATCGCGGGGGCGGCAGCAGCGGCAGCAGCAGCGGCATGGGTAGTGGTGGCAGCGGAGGCGGAGGAGGCTATTCCACCTCCCCTGGCAGTGCGGGGAGCGGCAGTAACCGTCCTCGATCCTCCTCCTGGCATCCCCAACACGAGCTGGGTGGAGGAGGAGGAGTGGGAGGAGGAGGAGGGGGAGGAATGGGAGGGCAGGGCTCCATGCCAGTGCCGGGCGGTGACCAGTCCGACTTTAAGAGCACGGGAAGTGGGGGTGGTGGTCCTTCCAACAGCAACAACAACAGCATACCTCAGCAGCAGCAACGCCGTCGTAGTGGGAGTGGGAGCGGGCCGAGCCTCGCGTCGGGAAGTAGTTGGATGGTGCGCCGTTCTTCGAATCCGACCACGGGCTTGGCAACTGAAGTTTATGGTGTGAGCCCTCAGTCGCAGGGGGGTGTTGGTGGGGGGAACGCTGGCGGAGCAGGGAAGAAGCCACCGCCTTCCCCAAGGGGGGGTTTGGGCACGAGTCCTTCTTCGAGGAGATGAGGAGATAGAGGGATAGGGTAGGGAGATAGGGGGAGCATTTATTGAGCCCTTTTGGTCGATGGTTTGGCATTTGGTTAGTAGTTTATAGCTTAGGTACGACGCGCACTTAGAAAGGCAGCAGTAGAGCAGTATCAACGTTCCACCTGGGTACCCTACACACACTCTTGTAGTGGTGGTGGTGGCACCTTTTTCCCTTCCTAGTCAGTCCTGTTTCAACCCCCCCAACTTGTAAAGAAAAAACAACTCCATTCGTCAACAACTTCTCTAGAGAGAGTTCAGATCTGCTTTCGTCTCGCGTTCTCAACTTTTCTTCTTCCTTTATAGGCAAATGGGTGGGTCTATTTACTCTTCTACTCTTCCTATGCTTCCGTCACCACCTCCGTCACTGGCTTAGTCGTCTTGTATTCCTTGGGGAGCTTACTTACCACATAACCATACGAGGCCCGCTTTTTGCCCTCGGTCCAAATGGCCACGGACCGGATGTGGTTCTTCTCCCGTAGCTGCCGCAGGATTTTGGTCTTGAGAAAGGTAAGCGTCAGGCGCTCTTTGAGGGGAGAGGTCGGTGGTAGCGTCTCATGTAAAGCATTGAAAATGTCGCGGTTGTGCAGTGGCTTGCCCTCCGCCCCATGGATGAGCGAGAAGGCAGCATGTCGCAAGGTGGACTGAGGTACCGGGGTGGTGCTGCCCTCGGCATTGGCGGCAGCGGTAGACAAAAGGCGGTGGACGGGAAGGGCAGTGGTGGTGGTGATGATGGAGGGTCTAGGGGCAGCGGGGGCGCGAGGCAAGGGATTTGCGGCTTGCCGAGTGACGCCGCGGGCCAGGGCCGCAGAAGGGGAACGAAGCATTGTCGTCGCCGTCTGTCGTGGGGTGGAGGTTGGGTGGGTGTGGTGGTAGAGGGTTAGAAAGATGATTAGATGCAGAGCAAGCCAAGGCCAAGAAGCAGGCTGGGGCAGAAGCGGGAAGCGGGGGCGGTAACAAGCGAGCAAGCAAGCAAATGCCACCAACCTCGTCAGAGCCAGCGCCATACTTGCAGCATAAGGGACAAGCAGGCAATTTTCACGACGACGCTCTTCATTTTGCACGCACATCCCACAGGCACCCGCATACACAGACAGCACTGACTTGCTTTGACCTCCCCATCCTTCCATCCTTCGTCGTGCTCCGCACACGCACTCATTACGCCGCCGCACCCCACAAACCACCCCACAGGAGACCCCAGCTAGCCAGCCAGCAACAGACCAGCGACGCCAGACCTCTAAATGCCCTTGCTCTGCCCGGCAGGCAGTGCTTCGTCTCGCCCTGCGTCTTTCCGGCGGCTGCAGCCCCACACCCTTGCCCGCTCGCTCTGCATGTCGCTACTCATGTACGCAGCGCTCCTGAGCCCCCTCCGACAGCAAGCCCGAGCCTTTATTGCCATGCGGCCCCTGAGCATGTCATTGTCTGCCGCCTCCACCCCATCGGCCCAGAAGCTGCGGGTGGTGACCTACAACATCCTCACGCCCAACTATGCCACCCCCCGGAACTTGCCGGTGCGTATTAACTTTCCCGTGGTCATTGATTTTGATTGTTATGCCCCGTTCCCTTATCGTTTATCATCTAAACACATGGACGAATATTGATTTACAATCCCTTACTTTTAAGGGGCATTTTTCTCTATCCGAAGCTCATTTATTCCTCCCTCGCTTGGCCCCCTGCCCTCATCCAACAGGCCCACCCGGCCGTGCACCTAGACGAGCAAGAACGCCTCCAAAAGATCCTGACCAAGCTCGAGGCAGAAACCGCACAAGGCGCAGTCATCGCCCTGCAGGAGGTATCCCGGGCATGGGCAGGCCACTTTCACGTCTTTTTCGCGCGAGCCGGTTACCACTTCGTTCACTCCGGCTACGGACGCCCCTCTAGCGGGTTCATGGGCGTAGGCCTCGCCTGGCCTCATAACACTCTCGAGGCAGCCACCATTGACATCTCCCGTCTCGCCGACGCCAAACCCTGGCCTGCCCCTCCTCCTCCTGGTACACTCACCTCTGTCTCCCGCCGCATTCTAAAGCCCTTCCGCCGCCTTTTCAACATGCGTGGTCGAGGGAACGGCAAGGACGAGGACGTCATGGCTACAGCTCGTGACAGGTCCAACGCCGTAATCATCGCTCAGCTTAGGAGCAAGGGGCCCGAAGGGTTGGATTTCTTTATTGCGTGTTATCACATGCCTTGTGAGTTCCGCCGGCCGCCTATTATGACCGTGCACGCCGCCTTGCTTGTGCAGCGGATGCAGGCACTTGCCAAAGGAAAGCCCCATATTGTTATGGTAAGGGTTCTATGAATTCGTGAAAAGGAAGGGGATAAAGAGGAAGTGATCTGTGTAGGTGCTTCAGGGAGAATGAGGGAGACCTCGCTCGTTCCCTTTCTGCTTCGCTCACCTCTTCCCCTCTCCTCCATCTCTCCTTTTCACTCCCGCATACCAACAGGGCGACTTCAACTTCCAACCCACCTGGCCGCAGTACCAGCTCATCACGGAGGGCGAGATGTCCACCGAACACGCTCACTACCCGCTCATGCCTTCCACCGACCCCTGGACCCCGCGCGTGGAGCAGCCCTTGAAGTCGGCCTTGAAGGCCAAGTGGGGGCAGGAGCCAGAGTTTACCTGCTATTCCTACGCGGACCGGGTACATTTTAATGAAAAGAGGGCGGATGTTAGAGAGATAGGACGGCGGGGACGGGGAAGAATGAGGCGCGGAGCAGAGAGTGAGGCACTCATTTTTATTACCCACACCAACACACATCCACCCAAATAGGAATCAGGCGAGCGGTTTTGCGAGCCGTTAGACTACATCTTTTTGTCGCCGGAGTGGAAGGTGAACGATGCCATCAAACTCCACAGCAAGGAAGACGCTCTCAAATTGCCTTGCCCTTTCCCTGATCAGGTAAGCAAGAGGGAGGGGTGGGTGGTTGGGAGGAGGGAGAGGAGGGGGAGGAGTGGACTCGAGAAAGCAATGGAGGCAAATTGCAGGAATAGGATTATGGCGGCTGACTCACTCCGTACATATTAACTCCACCTTTAATAGGACGAGCCGTCGGATCACGTGATGCTGTGGGCGGACTTGAGCCTGGAAAAATAAAAGCCAAGGCGCGTGGAAGGTTATTTGATTTCGAGAGACCGGAGCGGACAAAGAACCAAAGCACGAGAATCCTCAACTATATACATATTGTTACCAACTTTTGTCGAGCAGACTTTCTTTGTTGTCGCATTACTTTACTTTTGCTCCTCCGTTACGTTCCGAGCAAGTCTTTGTTTGCTGGTTTTGTCCGGTCACCAGACGCCCAAAACCGCGGCGAGCACCAAGATTCAACAAATCTTACAACGATATGTATCGCTTTTCCGCCCTCCCCGACCCGACCTTGGCCTTTTTTTTGCCTCTCCGGGCGGTAGAAAGTCGTGTTGTTGGGGGTTACAGAGGGAGGTCGCTTGGGAAGATGCGAGTCTGGCTCTGGAAGGGGTTCAAATCATCTCGGGGCATGTGGTCAGTCCCAGGATGTCAATTCAAGGTGTATACCAAGACATTGGACGCTTTTCCCGAGTTTTAGGGCCTTTGGTCACGTCGCACTGACCACGAAGGCGCTAAAGTGAGTGAAAGGGGGGCCTGGATGTGCTGCGTTTGTCGCCCGTGCTTGGTACCAGGTACAGGAAGCCTGGCCTCTTGGACTGAGACCACGATTCATTTCCTACCATGCTCCCGCGCGTCTTTTCCCGATGGGGCCGAGGTTCAGGCCCCCTCTACATACACGCACTGGGCACTCTAGCGCGGCGTGCTACGAGATCCGCGTGCTGCTTCTCGTACCGCGCAGGCAGAGCAGTCAACTGGAGCCCCGCCAGGGCTCCAGTTGGCCTAGGGAGGGTGGGGAGGTCGCCGTCCGAGAATTCCTTTTTGCGGGTCCAAGGCATACTTTGGGTATAAGTACACACCACAGAGCTCGAGGGCATGCATCAATTAAGCTCCTGGCGCTTGGACGACACACTTCCATCGTCCTTGCCTTGCTTCCTAACAACGACACTCGCTCCCTCCTTTCCTTCTACCCATCCACTGCCTCACGTTCCCATCCTCCACCATTCATGCCACACACAGGACCATGGACAAGACCGACGACGACGCTGCCACCACGATGGCTAGGGATCATCAAGCCTTCTTGGCGGCGTGCGGGGCGGGGGACCTAGAGCAAGTAAAGGCGTTTCTGTCTACCGGTCTGCCAGCCTACTACCAGGAGGAAGAAGGCGGCACATCGGTGCTGATGCACGCCGCCAAGGGCGCCCACCTCGAAGTGGTGCAACTGTTGCTGGCGGCAGGGGCACCTTGGATGGCTTTGGATCGGCAGGGGAAATGCGCGGGGGAGCACGCCATGGCCAGCGAGGTGGAGGACGCGGAGCGCAAGCAAGCCGTCATTGACGCGTTGGTCAATCATGCGGTGATGGCCGAGATGCTGCTGGGTACAATGCAAGACCACGCAGCAGTGGCCGTGCGCGAGGAGCAGCAACAAGAGTCCGCGCAATACTTGGGGGGGAACGTGCGCTACGAGAAAGGTCGGCTGGTGGACGAGGAAGAGGAAGGGGTCATGATGGAGTGGGAGGCACCGCTCATGGAGGCGCACGCCAGCTTGCTGTGCGGAGAGGCCAAGGACAGAGACGTGATGAATATTGGGTTTGGAATGGGTATTATCGATGAGGCCATTCAGAGGCACGGCTGCCGCTCTCACACCATTCTCGAGGCCCACCCGACGGTGCTGGAAAAGATGGAAGCGGACGGCTGGACACAGAAGCCAGGGGTGTCGGTCGAGGCGGGGCGATGGCAAGAGACCTTGCCTCAGCTTGTGGCGGCGGGCAAAAAGTATGATGCTTTGTTTTTCGATACTTATGCTGAGCACTACCGGGACATGCAGGCTTTTCATAAGTGGCTCCCGAAGCTGCTCCGACCTGGGGGCATGTACTCCTTTTTCAACGGTGAGTGAGTGGGTTGGGTTGGGGTAGATGAGCACGTTTGCTTTCTTTCTCATGTGACTCACCAATCGCCGTGCTTCGATGCATCTCTTTATTTGGTCTTCCTCGGCATTTTGCCTTTTCTCACCCTTCAACACCGCCACACACACCTCTCTCAATTTAGGCTTGTGTCCGGACAATCTGTTCTTCCACGCCGTCACCTGCCAACTGGTCAAGCTGGAGCTGGAGGCTTTGAACTTTGCAGTGGACTTCGCCACGGTGGAAGTAGAAGGAGGCGCGGCGGAGGAAGGGACTTGGGAAGGGCTTCGGCGTCGGTATTGGCACGGACGGGAGGAGTATTACTTGCCTGGTAAGCTGAGCTTGAAAGTTTCTCTCTTTCTCTTTCGCTAATTGTATGTTTGATTGTCAAAACTTTCTCCTCTGCCTCCACTCTCCTCACCCACTTTCCTTCTTCCCCTCCTTCACTCCCAATTTGCAGTGGCAATCTTCCAAGGCGAAGGAGAAGAAGCAATGGAGCTAGCACAAGAAAACGAAGAGACGCCGATCGACAATTCCGCAAACGACAACGAAACAGCAGATGACACCTTAGTAGGCGAGGCCCAAGTCGGCGAGAACGGAGAGACTGTCGAGGTCCTGCTGCATGCTGCCCTGGACCCAGAGGCGGGTGGCTTGACCTGGCGGCCATACCCTGATATGAGAGGCCGCCTCGATTCCGTCTGCCTCCTCCAGCTCCGGTGCTGGTTTCCCCCCATGCTGCATGACGCCCATCGGCACGCTCTCTTTCGACGCGCCATCCAAGGCGCGATTCAAGAGGTGCTGCTGCAGCTGCTGCTGGAGGGGCAAGACGGGAAAAGGAGGGAGATTCGGGTGCTGGACATTGGCACGGGCACCTCGTTGCTCAGCCTGGAAGCCGTACGGGCTGGAGCCACGCACGTGGTGGCTTGCGAGGGCTTTCCTGCCTTGGCCGCCGTGGCGCAAGAGGTGGTGCGGGCCGCGGGGATGGAGAATGAAATACAGATCCTGAGCAAGCGAAGCACGGCGCTGGAGAAGGAGGAGACGGGGCCGATTGATCTGGTCATATCCGAGCTGCTGGACTCGACGTTGCTGGGCGAGGGCTACCTCAGCACGCTCCGCGACCTCTACTCCCGTGGGCTTATCTCCCCTACCACCCGGGTGCTGCCAGCCCGCGCAAGGGTGTGGGCACAGCTGGTCGAATGCCCGGAGCTGCCTTTGCATTGTCACATACCAACAGCCAACGTAGCATGCGCGGGGGGAGGGCGGCCGCTGCCTCTTTACTTTGCACCACCTAGTCCAGCAGCAGCAGCAAGCAGCAGCACGACGGGGGAAGAAGTAAAGAGTGAGCGAAAGAGAGAGAGATCCGGTACGGGCGACGAAGCAGCGGCGGGTGTAGGGACGGAAGAAGGAGAGTTCGCCGGAGGCCCCCTTTCCAGCATCGCCATTTCAGCGCCTTTTTTCTTGCTGGGCATCGACTTTGCGGCCGTAGCAGCAGCGACGACCACAGCAGCAGACGCAAAAAATGGGCCAGTCCGGCTAGGGCTGCCGACCTCGGTGCCGATTTCACGGACGGGGACGCTTCATGGGGTGCTAATGTGGTGGGATTTGTCGCCGCTGGACGAGACCGAGACCTACACCAGCTCACCGCGCAACCCGAGAACGGACCCGTTGTGGCAAGACCACTGGAAGCCCTGCATCTGGCCTTTGGTCACGCCCACAGCCGTCGAAGCGACACAAACTCTTTCGGTGCAAGGTGCTCACGACGATCAAACCGTGTGGGTAGAGGTGGGAGGAGGAGACGTGGACCAAGCTGTCCGTCGCTTGAGAGAAGGACCGAGTCCGTGTGTCTGTGGCCTCCACGCCTCCTTACCTGTGGGACGGGTCTTGGAGTTGAACGACGTGAGCCGGCAAGAGGCTTATTGCCGGGCGATGCAGCAGGTTGTGGGGGAGAGCAAGGGGGACGTGCGGACCATTTTGGACATTTGCGACGGTGGGGTGGTGGTGTCTGGCTTGCTCGGCGCGCAGCACCATCAGGGCGGCGAGGATTCGGCTTCAACTCCCCTCCCCACGCTGGTCAGTCTTGAGCAGCATCCATGGCACGCGGCGGTGCTGGAACGAAGCAGTCGTAGTAGTAGCAGTAGCAGCAGCGGCAGTGCTCAAAACGACGATGCGGTCGATGCTCAACCTGCTGTCTGGCGGGGCGCAGGGGCTGGGGAGGGCTGGGACTCGGCGGCGTGGAGGGAAGAGGTTCAAGTACTGTGTGGGGATGGCTATTATGCTAAGGTGGGGCCCAATCGCCCTTTGTGGAGCTGGCTCAATTTTTGGATCCTGCGGACGGCGTTAGCGCCTGTTTTGGCGCGGGACGTGGTCGTGTTGCCCTTCCAGGCGCGTCTCATGGCAGCTGTGGTGGAGTGTCCTTCTTTATATCGAGTGCATGGTGGAGGGAAGCCAGTTGCGGACGACGAGGTGCTGGGCGGATGGAACCACGACGCGTATCGCCGGGCAGTAGAAGAAGGGGCGGCGCGGGCTGTGTGCGACGAGGACAAGGATTTGCCTGTTTCCTTGGCCGATCACCCGCATCGGTTTTTGACGCCGCCGGCTTTGGTCATGCGTTTGGATTTGCACCGCGCCATTGACTGGACTTCGCCGCGGGCAGAGGATGGAGCCTATCGGCGGAGCATTATTCAGGTGCCCTTTGAGCAGGCGGGCCATGCACACGCCTTGGCTTTGTGGGTGGATGTTGATTTGACCTATGGAGCGGCGACGGGACGTGATCCTTCTATGGTTGTGTGGGGCTGTGGTCCTCGGCATGCGCGGCAGACGTTACGGTGGTTGAGTGGGGAGGAAGTGGGGGGAGCGGAGGAGGGAGGGAAGGGGTGGGGGGTGGAGATTAAGGCGGCGATGGATTTGGCAGAAACGCCCGGCATTTGGACGGAGTGTCAGATAGTGAAGAAGGGAGGAGGAGGGGGCGGGGATGAGGAGAATGGGGAAGACGAACGCAATTAAGAAAGAGGCAAATCAGCTTTTGACTAGGGTTGATGTGCTTTTTAACAAAGAAAAAGAACAAACTGTAATTAAGTAAAACCTGGAAAGGACCTAACGCAAATAGATTATTTTTCGTGGTCTAGACTACCTTTCTTCTTTGTGCTTGGTTGGTTTGTAGTTTGTTTATGTTATCTCTGTCTTTGTACTTGCTCGTCTGTGTCTTTCTTGTGTTGTTGTTCATGGGGTTTTTGACACTCTTTCTGTACACATCTATTTTTGTCTTGCTCTCTTCTGATTGGATACATACACCAAAAGCGGGTGCTGGTAATGTCTCGCTATGTGATTATTCTACTCTACGCGCGGCGCTTTGCTCTTCATGTCATGCCCTCCTTTCGACCTAAACCCATCCCTTTCTCTCCTTCTGGTGTATTCTTTCTCAATGACTGTCTCGCTTTGGTTTAACATCCCCCTCCCTACTCAAGCGCTCCTCTCCTCTAGCTACACCACACCCTTTCTCTCTAATCATTTCTCCTCCCTCCTGCCTTCACATTCACTCTCCTTCGCCACTTCTCCTCCCCCTCCTACTTCACACTCTTTCCCTTCCCCTCCCCCTCCTCCTCCTCCCCCTCGTCCTCATCCCATTCCCCCTCCCCCTCCTTCGCTTCCGGCAAGGCCACCAACAAAAATTTGATCGAGACCGCTCGCTCCTCGGAAATGACAATGTGAGGGTTGTTGCTATTCAAGAAGGACGCTCCAGTCCCATCGCCCGTCAGGTACTCCACGATGGCCACGGCCCCTCCGTTCGGCGAGATTTGGTGCGGGTGGTGCCCTGTGTGGTGGTGGTGAGGAGGGGAAGGAGGGAGGGAGGGAGGGAAGGAGGTTGGGTGAATACATTACAATGAGTGAACCACTGAAGGGCAAAAGATGTCGTTGAAAGTCATCGATGTGCACTACCCTTCTTTTTTACCGCCCCTCCCTCCCTCCCTCTGCTCCATACCTGCGTACTGGAGGCTGGTATCGAGGTAGGGTTAGGTGTAGACGCCGGTGCCATAAGCCTTTTCCCGCCCTAACTCCCCTCCCTCCCTCCCTCCCTCCCTCCCTCCCTTGGCTCCATACCTGAGTACTGGAGACTGGTGTCGAGGTGAGGTGAGGTGTAGACGCCGGCGCCGAAGGCCTGGCCCGTGCTCATGTGCCGCGTGTCCGAGAGCTTCAACACGCTGGAAAGAAGAAAGGAAAGGGTAAGTAAGGAAAGAGGAGGCGGAATATTGAGGATAAAAGGGAGGAGGAGGAGGACGAGGACGAGGCGTGTGGATTGGCGACAAAAAAAAGTAAAGGGGGAGAATGAGGGTAGAGAGGAGCAAGGTCACACACACAACTAGCACAACATATTTCTCATTCGCTTACCCGAGCGTCAGCAGGCTGTGCCACTTGTGCTTGTGGGACCCGTGGAAGGACCAGCCCAACTGGAAGGAGGGAAGGAGGGAGGGAGGAAGGGAGGGAGGGAGGGAGAGAGAGCATTTTGATTACCGATGAAGAGGCTGAATGAAAACACGTACACCAGCCTATCAGAATCTCTCCCAAGCAACCACACACACACACACACACACACACACACACACACACACACACACACACACACACACACACACACACACACACACACATACCACCAAAAACAACAACCTACCTGTGCCGTCGTATGCTGACTCCTAAAATACCCACGCTCCGCCTCCACCTCCCTCGCCATCGCCTCCCCCACCAACCGTTCAAACGCCAGCTTACTCGGCCGCCGATCATTCCTCAGCTCCAACAAACACAACTTACTCTTCCCATTCTGCAGAAACCTCGACTCAATGCTCTTAATAAACAAATCGAGCCGCGCCGGGTGCTCGGGAACCATGCGATGAGCCCCTCCTAATTGTTCCTGACGGCCTTGAGAGTAGGAGTGGAGTCGGTCAAGGGGCACGCGGACGAAGGAGGTGTTGTAGGCCTTGAGCACCCACCAGTACAACTGGAGGAAGGGAGG
>Ga0105054_10004908_pt1 | contig 19623 bp, 16 predicted proteins | sample BON02_FD_78091 | JGI IMG/M metagenome (GOLD analysis project Ga0105054, IMG submission 78091) | Freshwater microbial communities from Lake Bonney liftoff mats and glacier meltwater in Antarctica - BON-02 (megahit assembly) | ecosystem: Environmental > Aquatic > Freshwater > Ice > Glacier...
CCCAGGAATCGTCAAATTTAGAGGAAACGATTTTGCCTTGCGCATGGAGTGCGCGTTTGCCGTGGAGGGATGGTCCCTTGGTGTATTTGGGATGGAGTTCGTAGCAGGACTCCATCTCGCGTCCGCCGAATACGAGGACGTTGTGGCCAAAGGCATTTCCTTCGAAGTATTTAAAGCGACCGGAGTTAAAGAACTCGGCGGGATAACTGGTTTCGGGCGTGCCCCAATCGACGATCAGGGTTTTGCCTTCGCCGTCGATCACGACTTGGCCGGCATCGTTGTGCTCGTGATTATCTTCGCGGCGGGCTTTGCTGCCAACGACTGAGGCGGTTTTATCCCAATCCCACGAAGTGCGGCTCGTGATGCAGGCCCCGTGCTCGTGATAGGCGATTCCGAGCGGCAGATGTCCGGTTAGATCTTTGGCGGGAAGGTCAGGATCGATATAGAGTATCTGCAGCGGATCCGCGAGGATCGAGCTGTGTGTTTGCCCATAACCTTGGAGGTAGGGGTCCTGCAAGGCGCTCGCGAGGGCTGGGATCCAATCCGCTTTCAAGGGGGAGCCCTTTCCATCACCAAATACATGCAGCTTGCCGGGAGGCAGTGACATCTGGATATACCAAGTGGCCATATCGGGATAGGGAGCTTGAGCCAAGCGATTGTCCTTGCCGTCGGTCCAGCCGAGTCGCGCGGCGTGGTAATTAACGATCAGGTAGATCGCTCCGGCGTAGCCCACGGCTTCGTTAAACTCACCTTTGCTGCCATAGTCTTCGAGGTGACGCTCCATCAACGGATCGGCATACTCGATCAGGCTGCGCGCATCGTCATGCAGGCCGTCGAGCGCCATGCCGCAGATGCCGAGGCCTCCGACGATGCAAGTGAGCCAGTTGTTGTTCACTTCGAGCCACCACTTACCTTCTTTTACCGCGCCTTGGAACGGTCGAATGGCGCGTTTTTCCAAACCGCGCACGAGGGTTTCGAGTTGGTCGGGATCGAGATCCGGGCGCAGCCAGTTAAACATCAGGCTCACGCTGTTGGTCAACATGCCGGTGCGCAGATGCACGTCGTCCTTTTTCAGATCGACGCTTTTCTTGGATTCCTCTTCGTCCATTTTCATCCGAGCCACGTGGTTCCACGCCGGGTATTCGACATCGTCGAAGAGCACATCGGTTTGGCGAAGTGCGGCCTCGATCCATGAACGATCACCTTCGATCAAAAACATCATCGCGTGGCGCGTAATGCGCAGGCCGATTCCGCGACACAGGGTGTAATCCATGCCGAGGATTTCGGCGGCGTATTCATCGCGACCGGGAAAGACGGTATCGACGAGGTAGGGCGGGAGGTCTTTCTCCTTGATCGCGTGTTCGCGGATTTCCTGCCAGAGAGGAGCGCCGCTGGGAGAAGCGATGATACGTTTGATTTCGTCGAGGCGTGCCGCGCGGAGATCGGGATCAAGGGAAAAAATGGAGGTAGGGTTCATCTTAAGGAAAGAAGGTCGATTCTAGAGGGCGGGTGATGGATTGCGGCAGGGGTGTTGTCTTGGCGTAAAAAACGACGCCCTTTTTTGGGGCGTCGTTGAAAGGTTCGAGCGGCTGATCAGCCGAGCATATCGGCGACCATCGCGCGCTCGTCGGTGAGCTCTTGGTTGGTCGCGGCGATCTTCGACTTGGCGAATTCATCCATTTCGTAACCGGTGATGATTTCGCAGCTACCAGGAGTAGTGGTGCGAACCGGAACCCCAGCCCAGACATCAGGATCGAAGCCGTAGGCGGTCGCGCCTTTGACGGCGACGGAGTGGATCGCGCCGGGGGTCATGAGGTCATGCACATGATCGACGAGCGCGTTGGCCGCCGAGGCAGCGGAGGAAAGTCCGCGAGCCGCGATGATCGCAGCTCCACGTTTGCCCACGGTTTCGAGGAAAGGACCTTGGAACCATTCGGCGTCGTTGATGACTTCAGCAGCAGGTTTGCCATCGATCGTAGCGTGGGTGAATGACGGGAACATCGTGGGGCTGTGGTTACCGTAGATGAAGATGTCCTTCACGGCGGTGAGATCGACCCCGGCTTTCTTGGCGAGTTGAGCCTGCGCACGATTTTGATCGAGGCGCACCATCGCGGTGAAGCGATCAGGCGTGAGGCGCTTGGCCTTAGAGGCGGCGATCATCACATTAGTGTTAGCGGGATTACCCACGACGGTGACGCGAGCATCATCAGCGGCGACTTCATCGATCACCTGGCCTTGGCCGGTGAAGATGCGGCCATTGTCCTTGAGGAGATCGGCGCGTTCCATCCCTGGCCCGCGGGGCTTGGCGCCGACGAGAAGGCTCCAATTGGCATCTTTAAAGCCAACCCGAGGATCGTCGGTGAGAACCATCCCCTTGAGTTGAGGGAAGGCACAGTCATCGAGTTCCATCGCTACGCCTTCGAGCGCTTTCATGGCTTTTTCAACAGGAACTTCGATGAGTTGAAGAATCACCGGTTGGTCGGGGCCAAACATGGCTCCGGAAGCGATACGGAAAAGAAGGGAGTAGCCGATCTGGCCGGCTGCACCTGTGACGGCGACGCGAATGGGAGTTTTCATAAGTAAGTATAGGGGTAACCACGAAACACACTAAAAACACGAAAGAATTAAGGTGCCTCAGTGATATTCAGGAAAAAATGTCAGGGCTAATCAACAAGCTACTGCGAGAAGTTCAGGCGAAGCGCGGTGCGAGGGCAGAGTGAATTTCGCGGATGAGGGATTCGGTGGTGGCCCAATCGATGCAACCATCGGTGATCGATACGCCGTATTTTAGATCTTCTTTGGGTTGCGGGAATGCCTGTTTCCCGGCTTCGAGATTGCTCTCGATCATCGCGCCCATGATGGAGCGATTACCTGAGGAGATCTGTTTGAGTAGCTCGCGCATGACATCCGGTTGGAGTTCGGGTTTCTTCGCTGAATTATCGTGAGAGCAATCCACGAGGATGGATTTGTTGAGACCGGATTTTTCGAGTTGGGCCTCAGTGTCAGCGATATGTTTAGACGAATAATTCGGTCCCTGTGAGCCACCGCGTAACACGACGTGGCACGCGGGATTGCCACGAGTGGCTACTGACGAGGCGGAACCATCGAGATTGATACCGAGAAAAGTCTGCGGTTGAGCGGCGGCTTGGATGGCATTCATCGCGGCCTTGAGCGTGCCATCTGTGCCGTTTTTGAAACCGAGGGGCATGGAAAGGCCGGAGGCCATCTGCCGGTGGGTTTGCGATTCGGTCGTGCGCGCGCCGATGGCGGACCAGCAAATCAAATCGGCAATATACTGTGGTGTGATCGGATCGAGAAGCTCGGTGGCGGTGGGTAAACCGAGATCGAGGACTTCGCTGAGAAATGTGCGAGCGGTGCGCAGGCCGGTGGCGATGTCGTGAGAGCCGTCGAGGTGCGGATCCATGATCAATCCCTTCCAACCGACGGTGGTGCGCGGTTTTTCGAAATAGACGCGCATGACGATCAGCACCCGATCAGAGACTTCCGCAGCAAGAGCCGCGAGGCGCTGGGCATAGTCGCGTCCGGCCTCGAGATCGTGAATCGAGCAAGGGCCGACAACGAGAAGGAGGCGCTTATCATCCGTGAAGATGATACGATGAATATCGTGGCGGGTTTGGGTGACGAATTTGGCCTGTTGATCGCTTTTGGGCTGTTCACGAATGAGATCAGCTGGCGATGGTAGGGCTCGTGTCTCAACGACATTGATGTCGGAAGTCTTTTGCATGGAAGCTCAACTTGGTCAGACTCGCTCGCGCGGGGCAAGTCTCGGATCGTTCATTTTGTGTGGACAAAAAAGTGGCCGGCCGCTTACCCCTAAGCGACCGGCCTTTGCTTTCTTAGTTACCCCAAAACTCCCGCTAGGCGGGAGAAGACGAAAGTCATGTTCAAAGGAATGGTGGTTAATTTGTCATAGTCAATAGAAAGTTATCATAAACTCTCATTTAAATTCGTAACCTATTAGTAACAATACGTATAACCTCTTGTGGAATATTTGCAAAAAACACCTCATTACCTTTGGCAACCTGCTTGTTGGCTGCAAGTTACAGGAGAAGACTCATTAAGTTTTCTTCAAGGTCAGTTCACTAACGATATGCTTAATCTAATACCAAATGAAGCTGTTTACGGGCTTTGGTTGAGTCAAAAGGGAAAAGTCTTCGCGGATAGTTTTGTGATTCGAACCGGCGAAGAGGCGTTTCTCGTGGGGAGTTATGCCGGCAAGGCGGCGGATATTCGCGAAAGATTGGAAGCCTACATCATCGCCGACGAAGTAGAGATCGAAGATGTGACTAGCGAATGGCGCGGGGTGACGCTCTTTACGGAGGCATCACGAGATGAAATTGCGACATGGTTGCCGGATGGCGTGGTGTTTCGCGGACGACGTGGTGGTGAACATTGGGAGGTAGTCGGTCCGATTGAGGCGATGGACAAGCTGATGGAGCATTTAGATGAGGTGTCCTTACTCAGCGCTGAGGAAATGGAGCTTCGCCGAATTGAAAGTGGAGTGCCTGCGATTCCTCAGGATGTGGGGCCCAACGATCTGCCCAACGAAGGTGGCTTGGATCGCGATGCGGTTTCTTACGTAAAGGGATGTTATCTCGGGCAGGAAGTGATGGCGCGACTCAAGGCGATGGGGCAGGTGCGGCGCAGATTGTATCGCGTGACGGGCGAAGGTGAGGCGCCGCCATTACCCGCGACATTGTTTACCGGTGATCGCAAAGCAGGCGAGCTGCGCTCAACGGCCAAGACCGAGCGCGGGTTTGTGGGGCTCGCGATGATCACGACGATGCATTTGCCGGAGGATAAGAAGCTCGCCTTGGAACCGGGAGCAGTCGGGATGATTTCGGTTTACGAAACAGTATGACGGAACTCGATCAACTCACCACACTATGCGCGCGCCTTGGCGCGACCTCCGATCAAGCCGCGACGATGGCCGCGCAATTACAGAAGCGTGCCCAACAGTTTGTCGAAGAACGCGGAGTTTCTCGGGAAGAAGCGATGAGCTATCTTTTGGAAGTGATGGTTAAAGCGCGCCAAGGCGAATCGCTCGACGATGTGAAAGCGCCCCGACCACCGCCCTCGATGCGAGAAAAACTGCTCGCGCGCTTCCATGAGATTTATGGACGTGGCCCAACTGTGATCACGCGAGCGCCGGGGCGGATTGAGTTTATCGGCAACCACACGGATTATAATGGAGGCACGGTTTTAGGCGCAGCGATTGATCGCGGATTGTGGGTCGCGGTCGCGCCGACTGATTATGGGCAACGTCGTTTTGCGAGTGAGCAACATCCGGAAGTCGTCACGCTCGCGGTGGATGATCTCGCGAAGCAAGCCGGTGCAGCGAGTTGGATCAATTATCCGTTGGGTGTGATCGCAGCGTTTCCGGAATTCGATCTACGCTCTCCGGTAGGGTTCGATTTTCTGGTAATCTCTGATCTGCCGACTGGAGCGGGACTGAGCAGTAGTGCGGCGCTCGAGTTATCGTCGGCCATGGCATTTCTACAGCTGTCCGATCAGCACGCTGAAATGGAGACGGTGGTGAAGGTGGGGCATTACGCGGAAAACAATTTCGTGGGTCTGCCTTGCGGGATGCTGGATCAAGCCGTTTCAGGTTTTGGGAAAAAAGATCATCTCGTGTATATTGATTGCCGCGGACCGAAGTTTTCCACGGTGGCGATGCCGCCTGAGGCGCATTTGTGGGTTTTTAATACGCAGACCAAGCACGCGTTGGTGGATGGCGCTTATGCGGCTCGACATCGCGAATGCATGGAAGCGGCGGCAGGACTCGGCGTGAAGCAGTTGGTCGAGGTAAGCCCGGAAACCCTCGCAACAGGCCTCAAGAAACTTGCCCCGGTGCCGGCTAAGCGTGCGCAACATGTGGTGGAAGAGATCGCCCGAGTAGAGGCAACCGTGGCTGCTTTGGGTGACGGCGATTTGGAAGCAGTGGGGCGCTTGCTCACGGCTTCGCATCGGAGCTCGCAGCATCTTTTTGAGAACAGCACCGACGAGCTCGATTTTCTGGTCGATACGTTGATCGCCCAGCCGGGAGTTTACGGTGCACGTCTCACTGGTGGCGGATTTGGCGGTGCCGTAATGGCACTCACGAGTCCGGAGTTTGGAGAAACCCAGGTGGCAGTGGTGAGTAAAAGCTACCAAGAAAAATACGCCGCCGCGCCCGAAGTTCTGCGCACGCAACCGGGGGACGGTGCTGCGGTGATCTAGAGCGATACCGCGTTTACCACCCCCACTTTACTCCGATTCGCATGAAGCGTGGTGTGCCCAGATCGATGAGACCCCCCATCGTCCGGCGAGTAGTGATGTTTTCATCGAAGAGATTTTCGATTGCCAAGAAAACGGTAGTCGTGGGACTCAGCTGATGGCTTATCCGGAGATCAAGAGTAGTGAAGCTGTTAAGTCGGAGGGTATTTAGGTCATTTTCAAATGCCTCACTTTCGTGGCGTGCCTGCGCGTGCACTTGCCAATTTGATTTTGGGAGCCACTCAAAACTAGCGATGAGGGTGTGCCGAGGCACTTGGGGTAGTCGATTTTCAGTCATTCGATTGGAGGCATCACTGTAAAGATAATCGAAGCTCAGCTTCAGGAAAGGCCGGGGGCGATATATGGCTGAAACTTCAATCCCTTGAACCCGCACCAGTCTGATATTTTCCCTTCGCCGTCCGAGACCTCCTGCGGGAACAAAGCCTACATCTGGCACGAATCCGGGCCCTATCCCGAGGGTGACATTAGCGACGGCGTTATGCAGGTCGTTTGAGAAGGCAGTGACCTTTACTGATCCATGTTCGGCCAGCCAAGTCGTGCCAACTTCCACCCCATCGAGGGTTTCTGGTATGAGTTGTGGGTTGGCGTTAGTAATGGTGTTCCCAATTCGAAAAGGACGATAAAGCTCATTCAGGGTAGGAACCCGAAACGCCTGATAGACCGCTGAGCGCCACCGCCAGTTTTTAGTTGCCTCCCACGTTAATCCGGCGCGCGTGGAAAATTCGGAACCTGTGCGTTCCGCATAGCTTTCATTGAGCAAGAGGGTTTCTGCCGTGAGGTCTGTTTCACGTCGATAACTGTCGGTCAGCGTCCATCTATCAAGGCGCGCGGATACGCTGGCGCGAACTGATGAAGATAGCATGCGGTCATGATAAGCGAAAACGCCTGAATGGATTTGAGTGCCACCAGCGTGACGCTCACGAGTAAACTCCCCGTTTTGAGTGAAGTAACGTTCGCCGGTTTCACCTTTAATCCAGCGAGCATCGCTACCAATATTAGTGAAGCTGGTGCTATCTGACCAAGTAGCGGTAATAGCTGCACCGGCGGCATCTGCAGGGACGGCAAATTGATCGAGCACGGCTCTTTCGGTGGTTCTGTCCGAGCTCACGGATGTGAATAGATTTGAGAACTCCTGGCTTTGAAAATAGGCGGTCGCATTCCAATCAATGTCGCGATTAAACGCGACCGACTGCCCTCTCACTTGAGCGGACAAAAGCAGCTCGCGCGTGCGATTGCGTTGGAGTGGGGTTCCGTTGCCGCGATCCTCCGAGAACGCGCGTGCGGTCAGGGTGCTACGTATTCCGGATGATTTTCGATGGGTCCATGAGAGTTGGATATTCTCCTGTTCGAGGTCGGTGGAACGATCCACGGAACCAGCGAATGCTGGCGCTGTGCGACGAAACCCATCGCTGTGAAGACTACCAGCATTAATTCGAAAGGAATTCTCATTGGAATGGGCTTCACTAGAGAGTTCAGCGGAAAAGGTGCGAAATTCACCGACTTCAAATTGGAATTGATTCTTTGGCTTTGAATCATCCACGGGCTCATCTGTAAAAAAATGGATGGTGCCAGCTAAAGCGGCATTGCCCCAAACGCTTGATCCACCGCCGCGAACGATCTCTACATTCGCCAGATTAAGGCGAGGAATCTTCGTCCATGTGACCCATCCACCAAAAGGATCGTTCATCGGCACGCCATCCATCAGGACGAGCGTTCGACTTGCTGCGTTAGGGCCTAGATTCCGGAGGGAGACGCCCTGAGCAGTAGGGTTGGCGGAGAGCGATCCTGCACGTCGAAATAGGCTGAAAGCCGCCGATGCCTTGAGCGTGTCGTCAATGGATAGTGCGGGACTGGAACTGAGATCAGTGGCGCTGAATAGATCGACAGCTATTGGTGACTCCGACAAGGGCCGCGCGACTCTGGTGGCGCTGACGACCAAAGGATCCAGTGTTTGGGCCCCTAGACTGGTAACTAGACAGCCTGCGATTAAGATAGCTCCGAAGCGTTTCGCTTTAATCTTAAAGTGCGCTGGAATAAAATATGCTCTATTCAGGTTCAACGTGGTTTTAGGCGATAGATGGCGTCTGCCTTTTCCCAGGTCGCCGGTCTATCAGTAGAGATGTAAATGAAACCATCAGGACCTTCCTCAATCGCGCGAACACGCCCAATTCTGGTGCGGTGTCGCTCGCCTTCCAGACGATCCAGAGGTCCCCAAGTGTCAGGGATCCATTGCAGGATGATTTCATCTTCGGCGACTTGGTCGTTTGCCGCAGCACAGGAGTTACCATGAGGGCCAGAACGAAGCCGATAAGTAACGCGCTAATCGCTTTGAGACGTGGGGATGCCATTAAGGCTGATTCAAGGCTTTCAGCTGTTCGCTGAGCCAAATTTTGTGTTTCCAGCGATCGTTTTTGGAAGACATGTCGATGGCGTAGAGGCTGCCTTCATTTTTCAGTTTGGGAAGGTTGAGGATGCGGCGGAGATTGATCGCGAGCCATTTCTCGATTTTTAGGACAACCATCTTCTTGCGGAGGCGGCCCTGGATGTCGCGATTGAGCACAGTGGGGATCGTGTTCAGGGTGAGGATTTCGTCGATCGCGCTGCTGGCCATCTTCACGCGGCCTTCCTCGCTGGCGTAAAAGTGCGTGAGCGCGAACACGGTTTTACCGAGATTGATTGCTTTGAGAAGCTTACAGGATTCCACGACGGTCGATCCGGTGCGCACCATGTCGTCGAAGAGGACGATATCGTGACCTTGAATGTCTTCGAGGCCCCATTCGCTTTCGGCGTGAATCTTGATGTCCACTTGGCGTTCACTGGTGCGCTCTTTGTCTAGCAGCACGAATTTGACCTTGGGCAGGTTGAGGCGTTTGCACATCTCCTTCACGAAATCGCGGACTCCTTTATCCGGTGCGCACAGCGCGAGACCTTCCCCTTCTTTACCGTAGTTCACGATGTTCGAATTTAGGAGGTAATCCACGTAGATATCGTAGGGAATGATATTGTGGAAATTTTCCTCGAACACCTCGTTGAACATTTGCTGCACCGAATGAGAGTGATTATGCACCGTGAGCACACGATCCACTCCGGCTAGCTTGAGCATCTGGGCGTAAAGCTTTGAGGTGAAGGGCTGCCCGTCGAATTTCTTGAGATCCTGTTCTGTGCGATCGAGTTCGGATTCGCCGAGTTCCGATCGGGGGCCGCGGTCCTGCGCGCTGTAGTAGAGATCGGGTTCGACGAGAATGACTTCTGAAGCGCCGTTTTCTTTGGCCGCGCGCGCGATCATGAGGGTGCGCATGGCTAAACTTTGACGGCTCATTACCAGGCTGCTTGTGCTGACGATGATGATGCTTTTCCCGGCCAGTTTATTACCGACTTGACTGAAGTCCTGTTCGTCGGAAATGAAGCGCGGGCAAAACTCCGAGTTGGCGAAGCGTTTCATGCTGATGATGTCGGCAACGTCTTCGCGTTGGCCCATGGCGAAGGCGACGTCGATGGCGAAGGGGTCATCTGAGGAATTACCAACAACAATGTATTTCGGTTCAGTCATGAATGGAGAGTTTGATTCTAAAGGAGCTCTGCGAGTTGTGCGAAATATTCCGAAGTCCAGCGATGGAAAAAGAGAAAATGTGCGGCTCCGGCGATTGCGAGCATCGGCCCAAAGGGCACGTGCACCCCGAAACCGATGTCGGTGGGTTCGCCTTCCGGAGTTTCGGCCGGTGGCGCGAGAGCAGATTTTTTGCCGCGGATTTTTTGCCAAATCACTGCCATGGCGAACCATACGGTGCCAACGATCGCTCCACCAAACATCGCGAAAACCGCGCCTTGCCATCCGCAGAAGGCCCCGATCGCGCCGAGAAATTTTACGTCGCCAAATCCCATGGCTTCTTTGCGCAGCACCGCCTCGGCGATCAACGCGATCCAAAGCACGATACCTGATCCGATTAACAAGCCCAGCAGGCCGTCGGTCACGGAACGCAGGCTGTCTACGATGAAGAAGCCGCTGTCATGGCCATGGAGGGCGGGCACTAGCAGGGAGATCAGAATCCCGAGCACGCCACCGCCGATGGTGAATACATCGGGGATGATCATGTGATCGAGATCGATAAAGGTCGCCGAAACCAGGATGCTGATGAACAGCATACCGACGAGCGCTTTGGCCGGTGGAAACGCGAACCAACAGGCGAGAAAAAGCAGCGCGGTGAGCAGTTCGATGAAGGGGTAGCGAAATGAATAGGGCTGCCCACAACAGCGCGCCCGTCCGCGCAGGATGAACCAGCTGAGAATTGGGATGTTGTCATACCACGCGATGGGTTGACCGCAACCGCAGTGCGAACCGGGAGTGACGATCGATTTACCCGCGGGCACACGGTAGATAACGACGTTGAGGAAACTGCCGATGCAGGCGCCGAACACAAAAACTGTGATGGGGAAAAACCACGGGGCGATGGCGTTGATTTCGGCGTAATTAAACATATCAGGCAATGGATTGAGCCTGGGCGAGAGCAGCGGCCATGGGCGGTGCGGTGCGTGCGGCGGGAATATCGCTCCAGATTTCGAGGGCCTTGGCGCCTTGATGCACGAGCATCGAGAGACCGTTGGCGAGAGGGAGACCGAGTGTTGCGGCGTCGCGCAACAACGGTGTGCGCGCCGGGTTGTAGATCATATCGAAGACGGCAGCGGGGCGGGCGATTGCTCGCAAATCGATGGGGGCGGGATCGTCTTCGTGCAAGCCGGCCGAGGTCGCATTCACGAGGATTACACCGGCAGGAAGATCGGCCGGGATTTCAGTGGGAGCGAAACCATGCAGGGGGATATCGCCCGCGACGGGGCGCAAGGTATCGAGCAGCGCATGGAGGTTTTTAGCGGTGCGATTGGCAATCCAGAGCGAAGCGCAGCCACGTTGCAGGCATTCGACGGCCGCCCCTCGCGCGGCTCCTCCGGCTCCGAGTAGCACGACATGAGCACCGGTTAGCTCGCGTTGAACACTCTCCTCTAAAGCTGTGGCCAGCCCGTAACCATCGGTGTTGAACCCCGACCAACCTGCTTCGGTGCGGCGCAAGGTGTTCACCGCACCGACGGGACGCGCGGCAGGCGCGATCTCCTCGACTTCATTTACGGCGAGGACTTTGTGCGGCACGGTGAGATTGATCCCGTGGAAACCTTTTTGATGGAGAGTTCGGAGGGCGGTCGGGAGCTCTGCCGGCGGCACATCGAAGCGAAAGTATCTCCAAGTGGAAAATCGGGAATCATCCGCCGCTAGATCGGCGAGCGCGGTGTTGTGCATCAGAGGGCTGAGTGAATGCTTGATCGGGTGGCCGAGCACCGCGAGAGCGGTGCCAGTAAAATCCCACGAATCGAGATCGGAGAGGGTGAGAGTGGTTTCGCTATTCAACATGTGAGCGCGGATTGAGTCAGGCGAAATAGGGGAGCGCAAAACTGAAAATCACGCGGGGCTAGGGTGAGTTTTTCTCGTAGGTGGCGACGAATTCCTCGACGAAACTGGTAAACATTTTCGTATGGGCCGGATTGGCGTGGGAATGTTTGAGGAGGTTGAGACAGCAGCGACTGAAGATCTCACGGGCAGGTGTCGGTGCGAGGTGGTAGAGCTCGGGCTCAATACGGTGATTTCTCAGGTAGTCGAAGACTTCATCGGGTTCTCGCATGATGCCGCGATCAAAGGGGTCGATGAAAAATGGCAATTCTTCCAGATAGCAACCGACCATCACATGGCTGGGCATGCCCACGAGCTGGAGTTCAAGATCGAGGCGTTCGGCGATCATGACGTAAAGGATACTCATCGTGATGGGCAGCCCCTTTCTCCGCGCGAGCACTTGGTCGATCAAGCTATTGCGAGGATCGCAGTAGTTTTCGACATTGCCGCGGAAACCCCACTCGTGAAAGAGCACGCGATTGATGATGCGGCAGCGTTCTCGTGGAGAGGAGGGCTCAACGGTGAGCTCGGCGCAGCGTGCCGCGATGGCATCGAGTTGGCGGCGACACTCGGCGATTTTGAGCTCGGGGTCGACGGCGCGAGCTAGGAGTAGGATGCCCGATTCGAGTTCGTAATTCATCGACCGAATAAAGGCGATGAACTCGGCGCCGGGATCGGATAGTTTGAGCTCCTTCAGAAAGTGTTGGGCGTGGGGAGCGAGGGCTCGATTGGGATCGCAGGCGATCTCGAGCAGAAATTGGCGGACCGGATCCCCCAGCTCGACGAACTTCGCGAGCAACGCTGCCCGGACGGCGGGGCTGGGATCATCGAGCAGGCTCTTAAACGAGTCGCATTGGCCCTGATTGAGCTTTTCCGTATCCACGGCTAGAGCGAAAACGGAATGGAGGCAGAGGCAACCCGGAAAGGGTGCCGATTGACTCAAATTTTTCCCCGAGGCCCGAAGAGGGCAGAGCCTACGCGCACCTGGGTGCTACCGGCGGCAATCGCGATTTCGAGATCGCCCGACATGCCCATCGAGAGCACGGGGAGAGGTCGCGCAAACTGAGCGGAGAGGGCGTCACGAATGGTGCGAAGGTTTTCGAAGGTGCGACGCGCGACATCGTCGTCATCGCTCAAGGGCGCGATCGTCATGAGGCCGTCAACTTGAAGTGAATCGTGGCTGAGCGCGGTTTCGAGCAGGGCGGCGGCGCTTTCAGGATCGGCGCCGAATTTCGCGGGATCATTACCGGCATTGATTTGCAAGAGAATCGAGAGCTTCTTCCCGAGGCCATCAGCAGCTCTCGCGAGGTGATTGGCCAACTTGGAGCTGTCCACACTTTGGACGCGATCGAAGTGCTCGGCGGCGAGTTTGGCCTTGTTGGACTGGAGGTGCCCGATCAATTCCCACGCGATCAAAGCTCCGCACTCTGCACGCTTGGGGACCGCCTCTTGCACGCGGTTCTCCCCAACGGCTCGAAGGCCGTAGCGGGCGGCGTATTCCACCGCGGTGGCCGGATGAGTTTTAGTCACCGCGAGGAGTTCGACCTCGGAGGGATCGCGCCCCGCTTGGGAGCAGGCAGTAGCGATCTGCGACATAATCTTAGCCACTCGGCCGGAGAATTCATCATAAGTGAGCTGCATTATTTAATAAACTAATAGATTTGCCAAGAAAGGGAACATGATTATTAAGACTTATAGTAAGTAGCCTTATGCAAATTGAAAACTTCAAAATATTTGCCGACCTCGTGGAGACCAAGAGTTTCTCCAAGTCGGCTAAGTTGAACGGCATCACGCAATCTGCGGTCAGCCAGCAGGCACGGGCGATGGAGCGGCATTTTAAGAGCCTGCTGATTGATCGCAGTCAGAAGCAATTTCAACTCACCCGTGAGGGCCAGGGGGTCTACGAATCGGCGAAGGAGATACTGCACACTTATGATAAGCTTCTGAGTGAGATTCAGGAGATGAAGAAGGTAATTAGCGGCACGATTCGCATATCGACGATCTACTCGATCGGTCTGCATGAGCTGCCGCCCTTCATTACGAAGTTTTTGCACGACTTTCCTTCGGTCAACGTGCGGGTGGAATACCGCCGCTCTAATCTGGTTTACGAAGATATCCTGCACAACTCGGTGGACTTCGGATTGGTGGCGTTTCCGGTGAAGACTCGTCAGATCGAAATCCTGCCATTTCGCAATGACCGCCTGGTGCTGATTACGCATCCGAAGCATGCCTTGGCCCGGAAGAGTGAACTCGAGTTGAGTGATTTGGATGGCCAAAAATTTATCGGTTTTGATCCTGATATTCCAACTCGTAAGGCGGTCGATGCGATTTTCCGTGAGAACAAGCTCGAGATCGATCCAGTGATGGAATTCGACAATATCGAGACGGTGAAGCGGGCGGTCGAGATCGACCACGGCGTCGCCATCGTGCCATTTGCCACGGTGCTGCAGGAGATCAAGCAAGGCACGCTCGCGACCGTGCCCTTGAAGGGCTCTGGATTTACGCGGCCACTGGCGATTCTGCACCGCAAGGGACGGGTGCTCACCCCCGCGATGAAGAAATTTATCGATATCCTGGGGATGGATTTACCGGGCACCGTAAAAGTCCCCTGATAATTTTACGCTAGGGTTTGCGAAATTGTCGGGAACAGATGAACACTGTCGTGCCTCCACCTTATAATATGATGAAATCATTCCGAATCCTCCTTTCCGTTTCCTTGGTCGCGCTGGCGGCAACTTTTGCGCAAGCCGCGACAGTCCCGCCATCACCTGCTCCTGATTGGACGTTGAACGATATCGATGGCAACTCAGTGAGTTTCGCCCAATTCAAGGGCAAGACTGTGGTGATCGATTTCTGGGCCACGTGGTGCCCACCGTGCCGAGACGAAATCCCCGGATACATTGAGCTTCAGGAAGAATATGCCAAGGATGACCTCGTGATCATTGGGGTGTCTCTGGATCGCAAAGGTCCTGAAGTGGTAAAATCCTTCATGGAGAAGTTTGGGATGAACTACGTGGTAGTGATGGGCAATGAAAACACGGTGGAAGCCTTCGGCGGATTCCGCGGTATTCCCACGACCTTCATTGTCGATCGTGAGGGCAACATCCGCGACAAGAAGACTGGGGCTGAAAAAAAAGAAGTCTTCGAGGCCCGCCTGAAAAAGTATTTGAACTGATCGTCGCAGCAATCGTGCGGCGCGAATTGAGCTGAAGCCGGATCGGATGATCCGGCTTTCTTGTTTTGAATATGGAAAACTGGAACTCAGAAATTCGGTTCAATCCACGCGTCCCGCGAAGGCCGCGACAGGCCGTTTGAATGTGGAAAGCTGGAAACAGAAGGAACGGAATTATGTTTCAATCCGCGCGTCCCGTGAAGGACGCGACGGGAGAGCGGTTTCGACTCGGAAAACAGGGAGTGTTTCAATCCGCGCGTCCCGTGAAGGACGCGACATTGCAGAGCTTAAACAACTTGAGCGCGGCGGATAGTTTCAATCCGCGCGTCCCGTGAAGGACGCGACTCAATAAGGGCACGCATTTAGGCATAAAGTGCCAGTTTCAATCCGCGCGTCCCGTGAAGGACGCGACTTCTAACTGTCCGGTGTCGCCGCTCCACGTTAAGGTTTCAATCCGCGCGTCCCGTGAAGGACGCGACACTGCCAAGCGTGTTAGTGTCAAACCCTTAAAGCGGGTTTCAATCCGCGCGTCCCGTGAAGGACGCGACGCTCGATGTGCTCGGGGCCCAATACCCCCCCATGGGTTTCAATCCGCGCGTCCCGTGAAGGACGCGACGCAATATCATTCCCGATGATGTTCGTGATATGATGTTTCAATCCGCGCGTCCCGTGAAGGACGCGACCATTGTGTTTATTGTTACGGTGTGAGACTTCTGTTTGTTTCAATCCGCGCGTCCCGTGAAGGACGCGACTGTAGATTCGCGCGAAGTTGACATTTATGACATGTTTCAATCCGCGCGTCCCGTGAAGGACGCGACTGGGAAAACATCGGCGGAGTATTTGAGGCGCACATGTTTCAATCCGCGCGTCCCGTGAAGGACGCGACAAACCCTCAAACGAAAGCGCCGCGTGATGCCCGCGTTTCAATCCGCGCGTCCCGTGAAGGACGCGACCAACATGGGAAAGGGCAACAAGACGTTTGCGCGGTTTCAATCCGCGCGTCCCGTGAAGGACGCGACGTCTCTTCTTATACCGCCGTGGGAATTATGTAAAGTTTCAATCCGCGCGTCCCGTGAAGGACGCGACTGGAGCCCGAGGAGTTTGAGGCCTTCTTCGGTGCGGTTTCAATCCGCGCGTCCCGTGAAGGACGCGACACTACCAAGCGTGTTAGTGTCAAACCCTTAAAGCGGGTTTCAATCCGCGCGTCCCGTGAAGGACGCGACGGGCTCCTCCACACCGGCCAACCTACAGCACGCATCGTTTCAATCCGCGCGTCCCGTGAAGGACGCGACCAAGGAATCTTGCCTTGCCTATGCCGAGGAGTGTGTTTCAATCCGCGCGTCCCGTGAAGGACGCGACTAGACGAGGACGAGCGCGACAATGCCGACTGGTGGGTTTCAATCCGCGCGTCCCGTGAAGGACGCGACTGTAGATTCGCGCGAAGTTGGCGTTTATGACATGTTTCAATCCGCGCGTCCCGTGAAGGACGCGACCCGGTGGGCGTGGAGGGCTCGGTAGCGGCGCGTTTGTTTCAATCCGCGCGTCCCGTGAAGGACGCGACCTTCTAACTGTCCGGTGTCGCCGCTCCACGTTAAGTTTCAATCCGCGCGTCCCGTGAAGGACGCGACAAGGTGGAATGCCAAGAGCTCGATCCGTTGACGGTTTCAATCCGCGCGTCCCGTGAAGGACGCGACCAGCTGTCCGCCTTGTGCCATGCTATAGGTGTAATGGTTTCAATCCGCGCGTCCCGTGAAGGACGCGACTTTTAGACAGGAGTGCCACTTTAACGAGGTGCTCGTTTCAATCCGCGCGTCCCGTGAAGGACGCGACAGCACGTCTTCGACCCACGTTTGTTTAACGGGTGGGTTTCAATCCGCGCGTCCCGTGAAGGACGCGACACGATTCGTTTTTAACCGGGCACACGCTACTTACGTGTTTCAATCCGCGCGTCCCGTGAAGGACGCGACAAGCAGCGCATCTTAAACCTAACCCACGTTAAAGTTTCAATCCGCGCGTCCCGTGAAGGACGCGACCCGGGCGAAGTTGTCGCGATTGGCGGCACGGTATGGTTTCAATCCGCGCGTCCCGTGAAGGACGCGACGCCGGCGAGCGGGCCTTCGCCTTGTAGGGTCAGGTTTCAATCCGCGCGTCCCGTGAAGGACGCGACCCACCTCCGGCACCTAAGAAGCCTGCACCTAGGAAGTTTCAATCCGCGCGTCCCGTGAAGGACGCGACCCGAGAACGGGGAACCTATTGTGGCTAAACCTGTTTCAATCCGCGCGTCCCGTGAAGGACGCGACGTTTCTCTCGTCTAGAAGGTGGCCGTAACGCACGTTTCAATCCGCGCGTCCCGTGAAGGACGCGACGCGGCTCCCACGTTTCCCACTTGCCATCGATGAGTTCCAATCCGCGCGTCCCGTGAAGGACGCGACGCCGAGGATCGAGCAGACATCTTTGCTCAGAAAGTTTCAATCCGCGCGTCCCGTGAAGGACGCGACGAGCAGACACGCACGCTCAACCGGATCGACCGCGTTTCAATCCGCGCGTCCCGTGAAGGACGCGACTTCCAGCAGACCGGCCTTTATAATAGTAGGTAGTTTCAATCCGCGCGTCCCGTGAAGGACGCGACTAAGGCCGCAGAGTTTGAGCGCCTCGGCATCACCGTTTCAATCCGCGCGTCCCGTGAAGGACGCGACAGACGGTCGAAGATTGTCACCAACGCCCTGGCACCGTTTCAATCCGCGCGTCCCGTGAAGGACGCGACCGGCCAATTTCTCAAGCTCAATCCATTAATCAGGTTTCAATCCGCGCGTCCCGTGAAGGACGCGACTGCGCAGCCGACGGTGAGTGCGAGCAATGCGGCGTTTCAATCCGCGCGTCCCGTGAAGGACGCGACGATGCATTCCATCGGCCACAAGTATGCGGTGCATGTTTCAATCCGCGCGTCCCGTGAAGGACGCGACAAAACATCACACTAGCCTGGGATGATAACACCGAGTTTCAATCCGCGCGTCCCGTGAAGGACGCGACTTCGAGGCGATGAGCAGCAATCGGCCCGATCTGTTTCAATCCGCGCGTCCCGTGAAGGACGCGACATGTCCATCGAGCAGATGGAGCCCCTGGTAGCGTTTCAATCCGCGCGTCCCGTGAAGGACGCGACACGCGATCATCGCGTTTCTGTTCGAGGGAGAGTGGGTTTCAATCCGCGCGTCCCGTGAAGGACGCGACAGCAGACACGCACGCTCAACCGGATCGACCGCGTTTCAATCCGCGCGTCCCGTGAAGGACGCGACTCAAATCGAAGAAACTGGCCGACCTCTCAAACGGTTTCAATCCGCGCGTCCCGTGAAGGACGCGACACGGTCGCGCCGAGCGACTCGCTCCGAAGCACGGTTTCAATCCGCGCGTCCCGTGAAGGACGCGACGAGCGCCGCATCGAGCAAGCCCGGATCTACCTTGTTTCAATCCGCGCGTCCCGTGAAGGACGCGACGCGCAATACGGCAGCGCCGAGTGGGATGGCATGCGCGAAGCGCTCGTTTCAATCCGCGCGTCCCGTGAAGGACGCGACTTCAGGACAACATGCTGGTCCTTGCCAAGACTGGGTTTCAATCCGCGCGTCCCGTGAAGGACGCGACTCACCAGTGGCGTGTTTACTCTCTGCGAACCAAAGTTTCAATCCGCGCGTCCCGTGAAGGACGCGACCAAACTTGCAAAAAGTTTGGGCACGGCGATGGTGTTTCAATCCGCGCGTCCCGTGAAGGACGCGACCATTTTCAACCAAAAGTTCAGCCACGAAAAACTGTTTCAATCCGCGCGTCCCGTGAAGGACGCGACCTGGTAGAGTCGCGAAATCGCGGAGGGGATAGTGTTTCAATCCGCGCGTCCCGTGAAGGACGCGACGCGCATGATTTGCGCAAAAGTGTCCGTCCGGAATGTTTCAATCCGCGCGTCCCGTGAAGGACGCGACACGTGATTCTGCCCGAACTTGAGAACATTTTGGGTTTCAATCCGCGCGTCCCGTGAAGGACGCGACTAGATCGTGGGAACGGATTCTTCCAGATCGACGTGTTTCAATCCGCGCGTCCCGTGAAGGACGCGACAGGACAACCACTTGGCACCCTGCCCAATTTGGGGGTTTCAATCCGCGCGTCCCGTGAAGGACGCGACTGTCCCGACTAGGCGACCGGATCCGGTTTCCACTCTGTTTCAATCCGCGCGTCCCGTGAAGGACGCGACCACCGCTTGACCCCTAAGTCAGCCATAGCTTCGAGGTTTCAATCCGCGCGTCCCGTGAAGGACGCGACAATCCAAACCACAAAACAAAATGACAAAATATATCGTTTCAATCCGCGCGTCCCGTGAAGGACGCGACGTTAAGGAGATTGCGATGGCCCAGGTGGTGAGAAAGTTTCAATCCGCGCGTCCCGTGAAGGACGCGACAAAGCTAGCTGTGCCCGCACCATACGCATTCATCTGTTTCAATCCGCGCGTCCCGTGAAGGACGCGACAACCGGTGCAGCCGCTCCAGCACGCGCAGTGTGTTTCAATCCGCGCGTCCCGTGAAGGACGCGACGCTGTTTACGCGGTGGTTTCCAACAACCCTGAGATGTTTCAATCCGCGCGTCCCGTGAAGGACGCGACATTCTGACCTACAGAGATCCCAACCGCCTGACTCGTTTCAATCCGCGCGTCCCGTGAAGGACGCGACACACCGGATCA
>Ga0105054_10004915_pt1 | contig 19610 bp, 6 predicted proteins | sample BON02_FD_78091 | JGI IMG/M metagenome (GOLD analysis project Ga0105054, IMG submission 78091) | Freshwater microbial communities from Lake Bonney liftoff mats and glacier meltwater in Antarctica - BON-02 (megahit assembly) | ecosystem: Environmental > Aquatic > Freshwater > Ice > Glacier...
GAACATTGTTCTGGATTCTCAGCCGTACATGCTTGAGTAGGGTCAGGAGTACAATCAGTATGAACGCCTTCATAGGTACTAGTGAACGGATTAAAGACTGTGTCGCAAGTGTTGTTGTAGTTCTCTTCTGACCTGATGGCGACACAACGAGGGTATGCATATTGATACTCCTCAGAGCAAGTATTACCGCCTGTGCAAGATTCGATTGGTTCACACGAGACATAGTCACTGCACGAGTCTTGCATATATAGCTGTGGGTACTGATCTAACCATGTGGCATTCCATCTCTCGTTTGGACATCTGGAAGCTGCTCTTTCGCTAACTTCACCACTATTATCATACACTTGTATGTCGATCCTGTAAAACGCAGAAGCTGCATTTGGAGGCGTAAATGGCGAATCCGGCTCAGAGCAAATGCTTCCAACTGGGCAGTCAACACATAGTTCATTAATTCCACCCATCTTTCCACTCGCTCTTCCAAATTCATCATAAGAAGTTTTACATCTTGTGTTCACCAAGGATATGGCGTTCTGGTACAACTTGGATTTAAGTTGTTTGTCAGCATCATCATCACCAGTACTGATACGATCGGAAGCCACCAGAATAAGGGAGTCCTCTGGAGCTGCTGGTACAAACGCGCCCTGACCACCAACACACACAAACAAACTTCTCTGTCCTACCACATTTCGACCAGGTTTACAGCTCAAGAATGGTTTGCCTTCTGCGTCATCATCACCGGACCGCCAGAACGCATTCGAACAGGACTTGCCATTGACAAGAACTGTTACATTAGAAGAAACGCCTCCAAAATTATCACCTAGCAACTCCATTTGTTCATCGCCGTCGGCATTTGCAAACGGGTAGTCCCGGTAAATCGAACCTGGATTGGCGAAGTCAAGAGTAGGTGGCAAGTAGTGAAAACGAACAGGGTCACTTGTGGTTGCGTTTCGTGCAATAGCCACTTGGTTGCTGATCTCAATACGAATATTAAGATTACGTCCAGAACCAGGAGGAATTTGAAACACGACAGTTGTATGGTCGTGAATGCAGCCTTCTTTTTCGGTACATGGCTCGGGATGATCTCCAGGGGATGAAGTGGTTGCAGCTTCAAATTCAGTTCCAAGCACAGTATCGAAGAAGAATATTCTGATGGCAAATGTGGAGTTGAACAAGTTGGTGGAGAAATCATTTCCTTTCAATGTCATGAGGGCTTTTTGTAGACACTTGCGGTATACGCCTACTGCTGTTCCGGTTAACAAGAATGCATCCCGTCTTCGCTGCAAGAAATCATTATACCCTTCCCATTGATAGCAACCAGATGTAGGGCCTTGTGGGGCGTTCAAACTAGTTTGGTCAATTCGAACTGCACTAGGAGTATCTGGAAATATAAGTGTAGATCCAGTGGCTAGTGAGCTAAGTAGAGGCTCTGTTCGAGACATATACAACTTCACTCTTCCGGACACCATGTACACTCCATAAGACTCAGCAAGACTAAGCAATGTCTTCTGTGACCACAATGTGTTGCAGTTTCCATCAGAAGCGCATTGAGTGATGTCTCTAGGTTTTAACAAACTCCAATCGGCTGAGCAGCAAACAGCCAACCCCTCTAAGTTAGTTTTCAATCCACTTTGCATGAACTGCACACCTGTGGTACTGAGTGGAGTCACCGTGACGGTATTAACCACTTGCTTAAATGTACTCGAGCAGCCTAAAGTTACAGGTGAATCAGGTACATCGTAGTAGGATCCATCTGTCACTATAGACACCAATGCTTCTTGAAGCTCACATATTTCACCACGATAGATCACTGTGGTTTTGGTGAATACATTGTTGAAAGCGATGGAATGCATAGTAGTGGCGTACGAGTATCCCCTGAATGCCATGCTTCGTTCACATTTAGTGTTCACAGGCGCTTCGAATTCCCACAGATCCGGCACCGTAGCAAGGAACCTTCTTGTAATCTCCTCAGAGAACAATTCATCCGTAAGAAATGTTCCAGATCCATCACCTACCACATCCGTTTCTTTGTCTTCATTCTCGATGGTAATGCCATCGACAGTTGGCGGTTCATAGTAGAATAGATCCAATGCTTTTTCTTGTTGTCCAGCAACATTAACGGATACTACAATATCCTTGCCCATGAATTCAGGAACATTGAAAGAAATTTGAGTGTGATTCGATTTCAAAGGCAGAAAATTGGCCGATGTCCGAGATGCAATCACTTTTTCTTTTCCATCGACTTGGAACAGGACTTTCAATTGATCAACACCAAAATTATCTCCAGTTATAGTCATTACAATCGGCTTGCCCTCTTCAGTGGTACCAGTGGTATGTGAGCTCAACGGTGAGAAAAAGTCAATGCGAGGACGCAAGTAAGAGAACTTCACGTCAGCTAAAGTCGTTTGCGATCTCACTGACACAGCGATACCAAGGTCCCTACCTTCTCCCTCTGGAATTTGACATAGGATTCTGGAATGGGTGTTGGACTGCAGCGTACATACAAATGAATCTCCGAGACGAACAGTCAAACGGAATGGTGTACACGATTCTTGAAACACCGAGTCGCATGCAGAAGTAAATGGCCTTCCAAAATTTGAACCCTTGATCTCCATAATCTCGCCACCTTCAGTTCGACCTACGCCAGAAGAAACTATCTCTTCGATTTGAGGCTTGGTATAAGACATTCGGAATTCACGGCTATCAGAAATCTGATTACCTGCTTGAACAACCACTGCCAAGTTGACACCTTCCCCTGCAGTCACCACCACAGCGATTTCCGTGTGCGACCAGGATGTGATATTGAATTGACCCACAGGAGTCCAACTGCTTTCCAAAACCCCAATAGGAACATATTCGTATACTTTGACGTTGCCAAAACTGGATCCTCCGAAATTCTCTCCCTTAATGATCATGATTTCACCACCAACAGTATCGAAGGTTGCAACTGTCGCATCTAGCGAAGACACTGATGGAGTCATGTATTTCAGGAATTCAAAATCATCATTGGCGATCGAGCTCTGATCTCCATTCTTCACAACGATTTCATTCCCAATTCCCTGACCTTCAGGTACGCGAACAACCACTTTAAAACAATCTCGACCCAATGATGCTAAATTTCCCAAATCATGCGGAGGAACAGCTGTACAGTCGACTGTGCCAAACGACAGTACTTCAGCTGCAACCTCAGCAATCAACACCTCTGGTTCTTCTTTTCCAAAGTACAAACCCCAAATGCTCAAAGTGTCATCGGCGGTGCCTGGATAAGCAAGTCCATCTCTACTTGGATTCGTTGGATATAGAGTATCCTTCAAAGGCGTGTTTCGAGAGTTGGTGGTGGCGAAGATAAATGGACTTTCTGCATCAAAAGACAACGAATCTGTTTGTCTGTTTGCACATCTCACGTAAACAATGCCTACTTGATCAGTGAATAAAACAATCTGTCTATGCGAGTGAATATCTAGCACGTAGTTACTTGTCTTGCCATTTAATACAGCCTCGCAACATGGCACATCGCCTCTTGGGTTACAGAAGTTAAGACCTCTTAACGTAACCTTGAATCCAACACCTGCATCAATACCAGTAGGTTCTGCATACACTGATTGGAGCACTGGAGCATCATACATAAACCGTTGTAGACCACTCTCCAACGTTTCTCCTTTGGAAGACACGGTGAAAGAAATATTCTTTTCAGCAAGTCCAGTCATTTCAGGAACTAGAAACTCGACAGCCCTGTTTGAAGACAAAGGACAAGACTTGGACACATCAGCAGGTTTTATGGCTACTGAAGCAGACACATCCAAGTCATAGATACCAGTGATAGTTAGTTTATCATCATCTCCAAAGTTCACCTTGAGGATAGTTTCTTTATCACACAAACCAAATCCTTCTCCAACTAATCTAATTTTAAATCCTCCCTCGGTCACTCCACCTGCGGGTCCGATGCTAGAGATGGATGGCACTAGATAGCTTGATGTAACTGAACTTGGGAAAGACACCTGATCTTTCACAGTCAGCTGCCATACATGGTTTACTCCAATACCAGGAAGCATTCTACAAGAGAGACGTTCATGTTCGATTTCTACACTGCATCTATTCACAGTTTCGTCAAAGAGAATGTACGCGCTCGGATTGTGAACAGGGCCATAAGTAACTCTCTGAAGATCCAAAGGGAAATCCCGACCGAAGTTCTTCCCACCAATGATGACCACTTCTCCTCCGTCATTGGATACAGCGTTCAGAGTGTAGGCGCTAGATGCAGACAGGGATAATGAATCAATATCCGGGATGCCATAGTTAGTCAAATCGGCCCTACTGTCCTGACCATCGATGTTTAATGTCCATTTCAATCCATCACCAGCGCCTTCATCAGTGAGACACTCAGCTATCTCGTGCGACAAAGTAATTTTACAATCAACAGCCGTGAAAATTCGAGGAAACTCTTCAGTGCCATAGAAAGCTAAAACAGAAGCTCCTCCAACTGGGCCCATGTTGGAACCTTTGATGATCACTGTTTGAAATCCTTTAGTATTTGCATTTTTAGCCCCTGCTCCCTCATATGCACCCACTGTTGGCCTGTCATACGAAGTTTTCAGATCAGAATCAATAAGATGAGGTTTAACAATATGACCTCCAAAGTTGAATGTCCACTTGTGATTGGCTCCAGACCCTTGGACTGTAACGCAAGAAATCAAGTTCTTACTCAAGATTACACAAGGACTGGTGTACACAATTGGATTGCCTAGAATGTCGCTTGAACCGCGATCGTACTTGACGCTTATTATATCACATTTCAATCCATCACTAGTCTCAGTTGAAGCAACACCACATGCACTGCCAAATCCACTGCCTATCACTTGGACGGCTTGACCCCCAGCTGTGGAAGCAGCAAGCACACCTTCTCCTGCGTATTCTGAAATATTGGGTACTTCATACGATATCAATGTGCTGCTGTTTGAAGTCGAACTTTGTCCTCCGAAGACCAGATGAACGGTTAAATCTTTTCCCAATCCAGCACTGATGCTTCCACAACTAATCTCTTCAAATGCTTTTGAAACGGAGCATCCAACGAAGTCAAATTCGCGCTGTGCACTTTGAAATTGTAGCAATGCAAAAATATGTTCTGGAACTGATCCGATGTCACCGAAGTTTCTTCCTTTGAGGATAATGTCAGTCGCGACGGTGCCTTGGGAAGAAAATACCTTTTGACTGATAGTAGATATAAAAGGAGGTGCGTAATTTCCACTATAGAACAAAGCACTTGACTGGCCCATAATAGAGACAACCCAGTTGATATTCGCACCTAGCCCAGGCAACGAAGTGCAAACTACACTACTGTCTGTGCCGATGGTACATACTGGTGATCGACATTGTCCATTGAAATTTGAGCAATACTGCACTGATGAGTAAGTTCCGAATGAATCCAGATGTTCAGCGGGGGTCCCAAAGCAAATACCATTCAGAGTGATCTGGGTTGTACCAGCAGTTGGAATTCCGTCCGCATTGGATACACTAGTGATCGTTGGAACTGGGTACTTGTTGGTGTAATCTGATTTTATATTGGAAGCATCGTTGGTAATTGCAAATCCAGGTACAGAAACCGTTACTTGCCAGTTGAAACCAGCGCCAACTCCAGCAGCCGATTTGCATTCAACTACAGTGTTACCTGTCGTCACTGTCGCATCAGAGCACTCATACTCGAACAATGTTTGCTCGTGAACGTAGGTGACCCTGATACTTGCTGCTGGTGTTCCAACAACCATTCCAAAGTTCTGTCCTGTGATCGTTACTAAGTTGTTACCGTTGCAAGTCCATGGTGAGACACTTGTTATGCTAGTAATACGCACATCGTTCACATTGGTCACTGCAATAATCACATCTGCTTCGTCGGACTCGCCAAGACTATCTTCAGCTGAAATCTTCAACAAATATTCCTGCTTGTCTTCGTAATCCAATTGCATGCCTCCGATAAGTTTCAAGAATCCATTTTCTATCTTAAACATAAATGTATTGCCAGCGCTTATCGCGTAAATAAGCGATTCTGGAGTATCATTTGAATCTGGATCTTCAACCACCGATCTCATATTGAACAACGTGAGGTCATCTGCTCCATTCGCATTCTCGGGAACTTCAACTCGAGGGTTTGCTTTGAACTTTGGAGCTTCGTTCTGGTTTTGAACTACTATATCGAATACTGAATCGCTGGACAATCCCATACCATCACTCACGCGCACTGTTAACTTCCATGAATTTTCAGGCTCTTCAAAGTCGTAGGATCTTGTTGCTGTCACCTTGCCATTGGATGTCACTGATACTGGATTTGTGCAAGAACCTCCAATTGAAGTTTCGCACGATACTAGCGAGTAAGTCAACGACTTCCACAAAGTGTTTGTCGCGTAGATATCTGGGTCGGTTCCATAATTACTCAAATCAATAATCTCCAAGCCAGAATTTAAATTTTCTAGAACGGTTTGAGAGGGGATAAAATTGAAGGCAGGAGCTTCATTCTCGTCCGCGATAGGAATTCTTACTGACGCTACATCTTGAGCCTTCTTAGAATCCACTACTCGGACAATCATTTCGTACACTGCCGTGCCAGTATTCAAATTGTACAATGATTCGAAATCCACAGGAAGCACACCACCGGTAATCACTCCAGTTGCAGAATCCAATGTAAAATACGGATTGCTAGATGTGGAATAAGTGAGTATATCGCCAACATCGATATCTGCAGCGTTCAAATCCGCAACAATAACTTGACCCTCTAAATCGGAATTTTCGGTTATCGGAGTGAGAACGTTAATATCCGACATTTCAGGGGCGGTGTTCGCATCAATCACAGTGATTTGTAGCGCACATGTAGAAATAGCAGAATCTGAATCAGTGATGATCAACGAAGGACTAAATATATCTCCGATATTGAATTGGTCAGGGTTCGCAGGCGGTGTATATAAAATGTACGGATTATCATTTTCGATTGCGATGGAAAAGAACGAATTACTAGGATTCAACGAGTATGAATAATCAAACAAAAACGCACCGTCCGAATTCAAAGAATCTTCATCCTTGGTTGATCCCTTCAACAACGAAGGTTGAGAAACCTTTTGGGTAAACGTCCGTCGTTGATAGACCAAGAGCAATGCAATAGGACAAGTTGCGATCGCTGGAGCATCATTCACATTCTCCACTCGCAGTGTAAAAGTAAAATCGGCTGATTCCTTGAAAGGTTCAGTTGCTAGTCCGTTGATGAAGTTAATTGGTGTTTTGGAAGCGTAGTTGCACATGAAATATTCGTCATGGCCAATAGTGCTAGCATCCACATCAGTATCGTAACATATTTGATGGCATCTGCCCTCTGTTCCCCCTGCAGATGGAATTCTACAGGAAGCCCCACCACCGCATGCTGTGGCGCCATTTGAAACGTCGCACAATGAACCTATTTTTGATGACGGTCCGCTATCTCGAGCTCTGATAACCAACGTCCATTCTTTGGAACTCAGTTCATAGTTGAAGTTTGTGGCTGGATTTTGCTGGATGGTGTTCCCACTCAAAGTCAAGAACCCGCCCCCGTTGCCTCCCACCACTTCATAGGTAATGCTGTCCAGATCTGGATCTGAAGCCGATGCAACATAACCTCCAAATAAACTGTTCTCGTTATGACTGACTAGGAAACTCGATTGAGCAAACGAGGGTGGTTCGTTCATGTTGATAATATTGATAATAGCAACTCCAGCTGTTTTCAGTCTAGGTGATCCATTGTCTTCAACGTATACATTAAGAGCGAAGGTATTCTGTGACTCGTAATTAGGTTGTTTGAGCAACTTGATCTGACCATATTCCACACCGTTGATACTGATCGAAGAGACACTAAAAAATTCGTTCGATCCAGAGTAAGAGAGCGCTTGCTTGGGTGCGATATCACCTAACAGTACGGTATCGGCGTTATCTGGATCGGATGCCTCAAGATACAATGGAATAGCCAAACCAACAGGCCAATTCTCCGGGACCCGGAACGTAGGAATCGATTCAAACATCGAATTCTCGTTAACGTCCACAATGTATATGAAAAAATAAGCTGTGGTCGACTGTGCATCCCCTCCATTGATCTTCGAAGTGGCAGTTATAGCTACCTGGTATCCGTGTCCAGTGCCAGATGTCAGGGTGTTGGATTCCTCTTCGAAGTTAACAGTACCATCCAAGGTGATAGCGCCAGTACCAGAGTTGACCTTGAATTTTGGATGACTCATAGAGAAAGTCACTACATCATTGATATCAGTATCAGGGTCAGTTACAAAATTCTCTAGTGACACAGTAGCACATATGCCTTCAGCGCTCTGACACACAGAACTATCAACACCTGAATTTTCCTTGATAAAGAATTTGTTGGAGCCCACATAAGTTGGCGGATCATTCGTGTCTACTACTGTGATCCTTGCAAATCCACGAGCAGACCCCCCTTTATTATCCTGTGCCTCCACTTCAATCAAGTACTCCTTCTTTGAAGACTCGAAATCGATGGTATTGGAACCGACCAAAGTAGTTTGAATCACATTGTTGACGATCTTGAATGCATCGCCATCATTCTGGATCAACACATAGCTCAAAATATCTCCATCTTCGTCAAATGTGTTCCAGTCTCCAATAACAGGGGTTCCACTAGGTCTGTTTTCAAGTACTGTGAATACCTGTTCTGCGCCGATAAACACTGGAGGATCATTGATATCCATAATGTGAATGTATACCAAAGCAGTGTCTCTCTCCATTGCAAACCTTCCACCATTTCCATCATCTTCTACTTGAACTTGGAAAACAAAAAGGGCTTTATCCTTAAAGCTGATTGCTCCGGATGTTGCCGCGTAAATGAGACCTGTACAAGGATCCATTTTGAAAAAACCTTCGTCATTGCCAGACAAAATGGTATATCTCAAAAATGTTCCGTCATCTTCGTCTGTTGCCATGACCTGTGCTACGTCGTTCACCGCTGATAAACAACCAACACTTGTGGATTCAGATCCACAGACTCTCACAGGAACGTTCTTGTCGCTCTTCTCGTAGATTGCCCGATGATACACCTTATTTAGTGCACCATCGATAGAATTGTAGTCAATGTAAACAGGAACATCATTGCGGTCATCAATGGTAACACGAACTACACAGGATATATCCGAGACATACGTTCCTCCAGAGGTTGCTGCTGTTGCCTTGATTTTAAGATCGTACGCAATGTCGAGCACTGGAAGACACACTTCATAGTTGAGAGTTTTGTCGTGTTTTATCTGGAGATTTCCCGATGAGTCAATTTTAAATTGGTCCTGGTTTCTTGAACTGGAGTCTGGTGTGCATGTGGTAATTGAGGGGTCATAAAAGGCAAAGTCTTCAATGGAGAAAGTTATTACATGCGAGCCAATTAGACTTTGTGCCGGAAACGCCTTCACTAGACTATCAATTGCAGACATTTCATTCACCAACACAGCATCGTTATTACCAGAACATACGCCGTTCCAGCTTAGGACTGCAGTCCGAATTCCAAATGCACACACATACTTGGAGGTACACGCTTGGATATTCTGGCGATTAAACTTGTAAGAAGTGGATGTAGGCGTAGAATAGTAGTTTGCAGGTACAGGCAACGGACCAGAAGAACCCTTTGGGCAATATACGTTCTCTGGGTCCGATGGATTGTTTTCACCACAGTTGATTTGCTGACTGCTGGTACTTGAAGGCAGACAATAGTATCCTGCATCACAGTCCAAGCAAGCTTGCTCCGAGCTGGATCCTTGCTCTGGATTGTATGATCCTCCTGGGCAAGACTTTCGAACCCCGAGTTCACAGTAGAACCCAGGCTCGCATACTTGATATCCTGTTCGAGTCGTACTGGTACCTCCTGTTGAATAATGTCCCGCAGGCACTGTTTTGGCTACAGCCTTAGTTCCGGCAGGGCAATATTGCGCATTAGAACCGCACTCAAGAGCGAAGTTCACAGCATTAACTGCATCCGGACATGCGCTTCCCAGAGGACATCTATATCCTGCTGGGCAGTTCTGATTACATGCACTTGTTGACTGTCCCTCGAAACCGCATTTACCTGCTTGGCATGATTGACCAGAAGGAGTTGATGAAGTTTCTCCAACGCCAGTGCAAAAATAACCTGCAGCACAGTATTCACATTCATTTTCATCTTTGTAACCTTCAGCACCTCCATATTTGCCTTTCGGACATGCCTTTTTGCCATTAGTAGCACCAACTGCAGCCAATGACGAAGTTCCAGCGGGACAAAAATAACCTGCTGGGCAAGACGTATCGCAAACATAAGTTTGACCGATCACATCGCCCATGTATCCTGCAGGACAGTCCACGCACGCTTCTCTGCCGACCTGCGCTTGTGCAGTCAAATACGTTCCAACAGGACAATCGGTGCACAGATTCTTTAAAGGGTCCTGACGATTTGATTCGGTACCTCTGGGAAGATATGCCTGACTCAAGTATCGTCCCGCAGGACACCATGCGCTATTGGTACACAAAAATGGATATGAGTTTGTGCAAGGCTCATCGTTCCACTTTTTCTGTGAATTTTTTCTGTCCCAATTGTGCACACAATCTTCTCCATTGCCACCTACGTTATTTGGTTCACCAGGCGCCCAAAAGGTCCTTGTTAGAGGAAACCCTGACAACCACTGATAGTTCGTACCAGTTTGCCCTTGTACTTGATACAACCCCAGCCAGCAAACACCACGGGGGAGGCGCCAGTAACCAAAGTTATTATCTTTGCAAAGTTCATAAGCCATGTCGTTCTCTGCATCTGAATGAATAGATGCCAATCGAGCTCCTCGTGACTTGCATATCTCATCACCGTCAGACCATTTATATCCAGTTGCGTCGCCTGAGTAGTACATGCACCGGGTGTTGACCAGCCTCCATCCTGATGTACAAACCGAAGCATCATATGTAGCTGCATTCGCTGTGTAAGCAACGAGCGCAATCATAGTCCATAGAAAGTGAGTGAGACTCATTGTTGAATTGTTGATTTGAAAAGATTTTCCTTTATTGCGAGCCGTTGGCCAACGACATTATATCCGTTAATACCGTAATTTAACGGTATCCATCAACGACGATTTTGGGTGATGGTTGTTAATAAAGAAATCAAACAACAGTGTGCATTTTTGCAGTTGATGCTTAAGCTTTTCTATAGGATACCCTAGCGAAACAATTTTGGAACGTTGATTGAGATAGGAGCGCTCGCTCCTTTGCTTTTACGAAGTCCTAGCAAAACGACTAAGAAAATAGAACACAAAAATTGAATTTCAATAAAAGTTCGCAGGTGCGCTAATATAAAAACTGTTAATTTTTTATCAAACAGGAAGATTCAATTAAAAGTTCATTTTGGTTCATTTATAAATATGCAACCTCCATGTTGGATGAGCCTCTTGGAGTGTCAAGCATGAATATGTTTTCAGAAAGAAGTGCCTCTTCTAGCTTATGTAAATCAGCGCGTTTGTTATGAAAGATTAAGGACGAGGGAGTAGGAAGCGGTTGCGGATATGATGGTGTTTTGGGATTTAGAGTAACATGGCTGGCCTGCGGAGAAAAAATGGAACCTAGCGATGCCACGTAAGCCAACATATCTCCAACAGGAGTGGTCTGTGCACCTTCCATAGTTGGAGTGGATAGAGACCACGTAGATGGATCGAGATTGCAATGAATTTGCAAATTCTTGACTTTGTTTTTGAACTTGAGCTCCTCCTCTGGTGACTGATACTCGGTCCCTAGCCATCGCCATAATTCAACCTCGCTCGCAATTTCACCTTCCTCCAACTTGCTGGTGGCGTACTCCACTACCTGTTGAAACATGTTGAACATGTCCTCTTGTCTCAGCCTTCGTTTCGGAAACAACGTAGATTTACGTTTTGTTGCCGCTTTCTGAAACGATTCGAACGACATGAATGACTGCGGGACTTTCTTGCACCGTTTCTTAGCTGGGGTTGAATCGGAATCATTGCTTCGTTTTCTCAAGACTCTTGTACTCGCACTTGCGTTTGAAAGTCGCTTACAATTCTCGCCCCCAGATATTGCTTCATGTTTTTCCAGCTGTTCCCTGGCGGCTATGACAGTGTTCCTGCTTTGCACTTTGATTCTCTCCTTGTTTATTGATTTGTGATTCGGAGGACTCCTTGGAAATATCCCCTTTTCGTCCTTCCTTTGCTGGAACTTTCTTCTCATTGCTGAATTCCATCGGTTCTTGACAGAATTTTCAGATCGTCCAGGCAATTCTTTAGCGATTTCGCACCATCTATTTCCCAGCTTCTCTTGATACTCCACTAGTATCCTATCCTCCTCTTCGCTCCATCCACACTTCTTAATACTGGGATCTAGGTGATTAAACCATCGTTCTCTGCATTGTTTTCCAATTCGCCCTGAGATGCTGCCTGCGATCTCGGACCATTTAGTAAGACCTGCTTTAATAGCATTGACAATGGTAGCATCTTCTTCAGCTGTCCAAGGACCCTTCACTAATCCTGGTTTCAATACCTTTTGCCATCGATGAAGGCATTGTACGTCACTACGTTTTGATTGCAAGTATTCGACTGAGATCCGTTTCCAGTTCTTTGCGCCTACTTCGTCCACCGCGCGCTTCAACATCATGTCCTCTTCATTAGTCCATCGGCCCGAATCACGGTCGTCATCGTTCATCGTTAAATCAGTATCCCAATTATTCCGATCTCGTTTTTTTAAGGTAACGCCTATGAATCAATAACATAAGCAATTACAAAGTGTGAATGAATCACTTGAAACGCCAAATAACGTCGGTGTGGGGGGCTTTACGAATTCTGAATTTTTTCTCGAACAACTAAAATCTGGTTGGTGGGAAACTTGAAATTCGTAGGGAGAATGGACGAGTTGCAATCTCGTATTCACAATAGCACCGAGATTCAGTCAATTGATGATTCCAAGCTAAAGCTTCAAAAATGCATATCTCTATTTGAAGCCTTTGAAACTCTGAGTGATGGGTTTGTCAAGGAAGGAAGAGTCACGAAAGCGCTGGAGTTATTGCAAAGAGGAACCAGTATTCTTGCCGGTGTTGCCGAATGGGTCCAATTTAAATCCAAATTGCAACTCCAGATCGTTTGTTTAGCGTTTGAGATTAATCTAGGAGTGGACCTGAAAGATGCTGATGTTATATCTCCTCTTACGTTGGTAGCATTGGCAACAGAAGTGGAGCATTATGTTGCCACATTTGGAATTGTAACAGGTCAGCAGCGTATGTGCTGCTTGGACTGGAAACTCTATGATGCGATATTACCTCAACTTGAAAAACTCGCGAGGGATGATCAAGTGGAACATATATATATAGCCGCTTGCATCCGAACGGCAATCGTGGGAATTAAGAGTGATAAAATAGAGAATGCTCTTGACCTTTTAAAACTCGCGTGTACAAATGCTGATCGTCTTTCAGACCCTCTTTTAAAGGCCAAGTGCCTCTTTGCCTTGGGACTAGCGGAGTCCAGTCGTAAAACGTCATTAAAGAACGAAACCCTGTCGAAGCGAGTCATTGTTTCTGCATTAAGTCACTTTGAATCTTCCTTAGAGACATTTCTTTCCTCCGATAGTGAATCTGCTCTGGTAGTTAGAGTGGAAATTGGAAAAACTTACTATGAAAATGGAGAGTTCATCCAATGTGTGAGGGTGTTGCAAAATATTAACGAGATGGAAGCGGAAATTATTGATTCAAAAGAGGAACAGTATGTGCACCATTGGCCGGTTATTGTATCACTGCTTCAAAAAGCATATCTTCAGGCGTGCAGTTCTGCGAAAGATAATCAGCCATTGAAAGACGCGTACAAGACACTTCTCACTAAACGAGATGCAGTCCGTCCCAGCATTTTACTGCAAGAAATAGCCCAGTATCAATTATTTTAAAATCTTTTACATCACCAGGATTCTTACTCAGCTTTGTTGCTACTTCTGATTACCTCACTGATGGTCACCAGGACAGTTTCTTTCTAAAATACACTAGTTCTCTTGTTTGAAGAATGAAGAATAGCTTCTATCCACTATTTGTGGTGTTTTTCTATAATTGATACCAGCTGTGATAAAAGTACTTGGAGAAAAGAGATGCAACGCTATCGAATAATAGAAGTGGATGGAGTAGCAACATATTTTTAGGGATCAACGAATTGTTCAACAAATACATTTTCCGGCTGGCCAGCCACTCCTTTGTGAAGCTCACTAGCTATCTTGCTTCCTTCTCTTATTGCCCTAAATCAAATTTAATATTTTGATAGTGAGGACTGTCCTTCCGTAATGTGGGGAACTACCATGATTTTTCACACCCCAATAGTCGCTCTTGAGTCTTTAGTTAAAAATGGTCTGGTATTCGAATGTATCAAATCGACTACACGTATTCAATACTTCGAATGATCTCTTGGGAACTTAGTGCCAAGGTTGCCCCGATCATATTCTTGCGTCGTGGAACATGAACCATACATGCTTGCACTTGTGAATAGGATGACCCAATATTTGAAATATTCATTAATAAGCAGAACGCTATCCATTCACCTGGCGAAGAGTAAGGTATTCCGTTAAAGGTAAATGACATCAATCCGGTGACGGAAGCAGCAGTGCTAGCCACACTTAAATATGTACAAAACTTCAGATTGGATCCCAGTTGAAACATCAAATTGTTATTATTGGAAGTGCCTTTTGAATTTCTCAATACTTGTGTGAGTTGTACATGGTTTATTATACTACGTGCTTGAATAAACATAAACAGACTTGTAGAGATCTGCATTATTACAAGGGTCATTGGAATACTAATCACGACAAATATGTACATGAAATTATTATCTCGTGCCAGAGCAGTCATCACACATAGAACAATTTCAACTGCAATTAGAGAGACGGCAACTCGGTAAAATATTTTGTTTCTCATTGCTGTTTTTGTCTGAATAAATGTTCCATGCTTGGCTGTAGAGAATAGAATTGATAAAAAGAGATCTCCGGCAAGGGTGCTCGCAATCAAACCTGAATAGAATGCATAAATAACTGACTCCGGTATCAATGATCCACCAATCCATTTATTTCCTGCCGCCTCAATAAATCCAAGGATACTCATAGTAACCATGTTTAAGAGTAGCACGTTGCGATGAGTGTTTGTCAGTTTATTGCGTTTGTATCTTAAGTGAAAGAGATAGGTTGCGTAAATTGCAATGTAAAAGTACAAAGCTGCATTCAAAATAAATATACTGCGAACCATTGGTGAGGAAAACAGTTTCAATGCCTGATTAACATCCGAGTGAAGCGACACTGTTCCGTCGGATGCTGCTCGAAGTGCCTCCGGCGTAGTTCTTATTCTGGAATCAAAAATGGCACACGAGTTAATCCCCGGATTATTGTCTATGAATTGATGGTAAAAATCAACAGGGTGGCCATTGGCAAATATACCAGGATACTGATGCATGTCAAGCCTAACAATGACAGCGGCTCCCAAATAGCACCAGTTCTTGAAGAATTCGAGGTTAGTCCAACTACCGAATGCCCCATTGCAGTTCATTGTTTGAGAGTTTTCCCATTCAGGTAAAACTAAGATAGAAGGTAAAACGGAACTAAAATTCCAAACTGAAATTCCGCCATTGCTGCAGAATTTGGTGATCTCTTCAGCCGTTGCTATCACTAAGTGAGCTTCCAACAAATCAATATTCTGAAGACCAATATGGAGGGACATAGGAACCACCGCATCTGTTAGAGCGGTGTTATTCGCTCCCACCAACGGCATGATGAAAGTGTTGCTTGTTGAGTGAAAGAACTTTAGCAACTTATTTTCGCCAAAAATTCTAACGGATCATTCTTGGTTTCACTTAATATTCCACTGTTTACTCCTACTCCAGTTCGTGTCGTAATGTAAAAGGGCATCTATCAATTAGGGCATCTATCAATTAGGCTTCTATCGGTTTCAAAGCCCTTTTCGATCTTATCGTCTCCTCGCATTACGTCGTTTGAAAAGAACGATCAAAATACTACATCACTAAATGTTGTATCGGAAGAAGCAACAAAAACGACGACACCAAAGTCAAAGAAATAAATTGGAGAAGTAGTGAAACTAGAAGCTTGAATTGGGAATGGTTTATAATACGTGGGAAACCTATTCTTCGAAACGAGAAGAAGAATCCACATTGAGTCTTCTTATTAGGCATTTCATTCTTCCGACAGTGAATATGCTCTGGTAGTTATAGATTAGAAAACCTGCTATGAAAATAGCGAGTTCATTCAGTGTGTGAGGGTGCTGCAAAATAGTAACGACATGGAAACGGAAATGATTTATTTAAAAGAGGAACAGTATAGGATTAGCCCATATCGCTACTTCAAAAATATATCTTCAGGCTTGCAGTTCCGCGAAAGATAATCAGCTTTTGAAAGACGAGTACAAGACGCTAGCGAGATTCAGTCCGACCTTGAGTACCAATGCAAGAAATAGCCCAGTAACAATTATTTTAAAATCTTTTACATTACGACACAGTTTTCGCCAGGATTCTTCCTCAGCTTTGGGGCTTTCGCCTCCGAATTCAAAACAGTCTCATTCGCACCAAGTTTAATCAACGCATTCCACGTATTCTCGTCACAGTTGTCTCCAACCAGATGTAAACATGTATTGCCTTCGTTGTCTGCTTCGTCTACTATTGCACCTTTGGAAACAAGCAATGCCAACATGGGATGGTATCCCTTCTTACAAGCGTAGAACAACGGTGTTCGCCCTTGATTATCTTTCAAATTAACATCTATTTGGTTCAAAATAGTTTTCACGGTCTTCATGGCGAGGTCTTCGGGTGACATGCTGCAAGCTAGGTGTAACACGTTGGATCCCGTAGAACTGGTGAGTACAGGGGATAAATCGAGTTCCGGCAAATGTTTCTTGTTCAAATATTCGACCAGTTCCGTATCTCTACCCGATAAATAATCCAAAAGCACGCTCGTATCAACCTTGACGCCTTTTGAAAACATGAGTTCAATCACTTGAACACGGGTCTCCAGACTATCCATTTTAATTTTGAAAGCCAATCCAAAAGCAGATATTCCGCGGAGATCCTCAGCATTTGCGATCGATGGACTTGTGCGGTTTAAAAGATACTCAACCATTTCAATATTGCCAGATTTTACGGCCTGGTGCATAATAGAATGACCCAGGATGGGTTCTTTCACTAAAGGGTCCGCACCGTGATTCAATAGCATCTCTACAACTTGCAACGATCCACTGGATATTCCATGAAAAAGAGGAATGGCTGCATCGATATCTGAATCTTCTGAAACTGGTTCTGGATTGACAAGTGGACTATGCTCAAGAAGCAACTTGACAATTTCCGATTTGCCTAAATGACAAGCCCAAGCCAGAGCCGATCTTCCATGATCGTCCAGTTCGTCAATATCTGCACTGTTAATCAACTGCCTCAATTCATCTAATCGATCTTCTTTTACTGCTTCGTGTAACGGAAGGACCACTAGCATAGGCTTCTTCAATCTAGGTTTCGGTGGCTCTTCTTCGGTTTCCATTGGCATACTAAAACTAGGTCCATCATTTTCTTGCTCCATCATCATTTGCTTAAGTTGCTGCATCATCATTGGATTCGCCAATGCCTCTTGCCTCATATCAGGAGGTAAGAATTGTAACCAATCGTGGTTTCCTTCGTCCTCGCTTTGCACGATGACAGACGATTCACATTTTACTCTCAACTTTCTGAGCTCATTTTTAGACTTCTGATCAGTAACTAATGCCTCTCCTTCTGAATAGGTTTGAATCGCTTCAGAAACCTCTCCCATCATTTCAAGTGCTTTGCCCTTTCGCATGTAAGCTTTCACCCAGCAAGGGTTAACTTCAAGAGCCATCTCACAATCTTCCAAGGCCTCTTCTGGATGCCCCATCTCTAACGAACAAGCCGCTCTATTACCGTAGTACACGTGGTTGCTCTCGCACTTTTCAATAGCACGTGAGTAGCACTCGTATGCTTTGAGGAATCGTTTTTCCCCAAAGAAAATATTCCCTTGCAGTTTATCTTCTTCACCTGAATCTCCAAGCACCTGTTCATTCTTCACACCTTGAGTCTCAGTGTAATTGACTGCGTCTGGACGAGCGAACACACCACATTTATCACCGCAGGTGAAGTACTTGGTACCTTTGACAGTCCCATTGTTCTTACCCAATGGCTTGTCCAGTTCGATTCCAAACCATTCCCCTTTAGCATAGTGAACTTCCCCCTTGAACTTCACGGTTCCTTCGCATCCAACATGCGGCACTCTCACACGATCCCCTACTGTGGCCATCTTTCAAAAATACGATGGGGGGCTATACGAATTCGGACACTTGCATTCCTACCTTCATGCACTTAATAGTGCTTCATACAGTTGTCGAGGGAACTCAATTCCTACTTATCGGTCAAGTTGTAACCCAGATAAAATTTCCATGTATGAAGTTACTTGAATAATCCTATTTTGGGTAGATAAGTTTCGGATGTAGAATCAAGTACGTAACAAAATGGGTCATGCAATGATGTTCCTCCAGTTATTAAACAGCTCTCAGTCTGATGCCATAGTCTGGAAAGGGAAACCGAAATCAGAACTGAATGTAGTCGTCTATTCAATTTCATCAAGAATTCAAGTGAACTCGAACCTAGTGAAATACCTAATGTTGTCGCTGAGACAAGGTAAGCGATCGGACTATCAAAATAGAGGATAGAGATTCAAAATATGGTCAAAGACTCCGGTTTGCACTCCGAGAAATTTATTGAATAATCTTTATTAAAGAGAAATTTTTGGAACTGAAGTGCAGTTTCCGAAGCACAACAATCAAACTATCGCTAGTGAGAAGCATGCGCTGCTGATACCAGTTTGTAGGCATGGTCCTTCCCAAGTGCTATATCTAGAAGATAATAACAAATTTCAAAAAATTAAAATAGGATTTCTTGGAGGAACCTCTTTTTGGCTGCTAATAAGATGGTACAGAAATTTGAAATTTCCATCGATCACAATTCATTGTCCTTTATCAAACTGTAACAAGGTTTTCAAGTATTTCGTAATACCCGAATTAAAGATTGCCAATCCACCATATTTTGGGATGAGTTGTGTTTTTAAATTGGAAATCACTCGGTCCTGAAAATGAAAACTGCGGTGAAAGTGGCCCGAAAGGTGGAAATGCTGCAGGAGATACTGCTAACGATAAAACAGGGATTTTCGAAGGAATTTACAGCCATCATTGCTATGTTGCTGATCGGACTATTGGAGCGAAATATTAGACATCCGTACGGTCTTGACTTTTACATTTTATCTAAAGCGGCTGTTCGTAGTTGGTAGATTTCAGCATTATATGTGGTGGAATAACTGCCATTAAGAGTCAAGGAGAAAGAGCACCTGGATATAATAGGCGTGATTTGAGCTCTAAAATTGAAACAGATATGAATTGTGCACTCGACATCATGATAGATCTCTAGAAACGTCTTTCCCTACTACCACTAAATGATATCCCAGTGAAAGTAGAATTTAACTTAGAAGGAAAAACAGACTCTGAAAAGGTTTTCTTGTCTAGTTCAATGCGAGAACTCTGGTTTGTCGCTCACCACGCTTTGCACCATCAA
>Ga0105054_10004917_pt1 | contig 19594 bp, 7 predicted proteins | sample BON02_FD_78091 | JGI IMG/M metagenome (GOLD analysis project Ga0105054, IMG submission 78091) | Freshwater microbial communities from Lake Bonney liftoff mats and glacier meltwater in Antarctica - BON-02 (megahit assembly) | ecosystem: Environmental > Aquatic > Freshwater > Ice > Glacier...
CCCACCCCCACCACCCCCCCCCCCCCCTTCTTTCTCCTTCTCGCGCCCCCCTCTCCCCCCTCTTTTTTTTTCCTCCCCCCCCGCCCCCCCCCCCCCCCCCCCCCCCCCGCCCTGGTCTCTCGGCCTCAAAAACACGACACCACCAAACCATAAAACGAACACCAACCAGTTCTCCAACCCGGACGACCTCCCGCTCGCGGGCGGCGTCCGCTTCGCCACGGGCGGCTCCGGTCCCTCGGACTACCCGCGCGTCAGCGAGGCCGCGTGGAAAAAGCTCGCCGGCCGCGCCGCCGCCGGCCGACGCGGCACGGGCGCCGCCGTCGCCGCCGTCAGCCGCGGCGCCGTGCGCGAGATGCTGCTGGTGGACGCCATTCGCGGCGTCACGCCCGTGGTGAGCTGGGACGACGTGCCCGTGGGCGACGGCACGCCCGGGGAGGTGGGGCTGGCGCTGCACCAGCTGCTGAAGGAGGACAGGCGGCCGCCGGGTCCCGGGGAGCGCCCGCTCGGCGAAGAGAGGGGGGTGGCGTCGGCGGGGGTCGTGGTCTTGCCAGAGGGCGGTGGCGAGTCGGCCGGCGGCGCTTCCGAGCTGCGGCTGCCGCTGCACGTGCACGTGCCGTACGGGTACCTGACGGGCATGCCGGACGAGCTGGTGTAAAAGAACGTGCACACGCTGTCGAGTCGTCTTTGATTTTGTTTTTTGCGACAAGAGAGACGCGCTCGCGGGGGTGCTTTTTGTGTCTTGTTTCCCGACGGCGAAACAATCCCTCTTTTCTTCTTTACTAGTGCCCCCCGTCGGGGTCCTCCGCCATGCCCATCGCCCGCTGCTTGAACTTGGACAGCCGGCGGGCGGGCTGCGCCGGTGCCGCGGCAACCGTTGCTGCTCCTGCTCCCGCTGCCGCCGCCGCCGCCGCCGCCGCCGCCGCCGCTCCTCCCGCCCGGGCGGCGGCGCCGCGCTCGACGACAAGGCCGGTAAAGGCGCTGGCCGCGAGCCCGCGCCGTGGGGGCGCCGCTGCCTTGGGGGGCGCTGCTGCTGCTGCTGCCGCTGCCGCTGCTGCTGCTGCTGCTGCTGCTGCCGCTGATGTTGCTGCTGGCGCCGGTGGCGGCGGCGGTGCCGACACGGAAGGAGTGACCTTGGGAGGCCGCGGCGCCGAGACCAAAAAACCCCTGGCCAGGCCGCGGCGCGCGCCCCCGTCGACGCCGCCGCGGCTGCCGCCGCTGCTGCCGCCGCCGCCGACGCCGCCGCTGCTGCGCGCCGCCTGCCCCGCGTCTTCCGCCTCCTCCTCGTCGTCGCTGTCGGCGCCGGCCGCGCCACCCTCCTGCCGGGTGACGCGCCACTGCACCTCGGCGGCGCTCGGGGCGGAGGACAAGGTCGTCGGCGGCGGCGAGGTCGCGGCAACAAACGACGATGCCGCCGCCGCCGCAGCCGCCGCCCCCTCTGCTGCCGCGCCCACCTCCGCCTCCTCCTCCTCCTCTTCCTCTGGCGCAGACCCGCCCCTTCCCTTTTCTTCCAGGCGCAGGTAGCGCTCCAGGACGGCGGCGTCAGAGTCGTCCAGGCCGCTGTAGTCGCCAGCCTCGGCCTCCCCCGGCGCCCGAGGCGGCGGCGGCGGGCGCGACACCGGGGCGGCGGCGGCGGCGGCGGCCCGCTGCGCCTTCTTCTCGGACAACCACGCGTCCGCGTCCTCGAGCGTCTCGCGGATCTCGACGGGCTCCTCTGCTGGAGATGCGGCGGCGGCGTCCTCGTCCCCTGGTGCTGCTGCTGCTGCTGCTGTTGCGGCTGCTGCCGCTGCTGTCGCTGCCCTTGTTGCTGCTGCCCCGGCCGCCGCCGCCGCCGCCGTCCCCGCCTTAGCGCCTGTCCGCTCGTCGCCCCCTTCCTCCTCCTCGACCGCCTCGGCGACCGTCCGGAACCCCCCGCCGCCCCCCCCACCAAAAATGCCGCCGCCGCCCGCGCTCCCCTCGAACGCCTGCCCGGCCGCCAGCAGGCCGCGCGCGCGCACGGCAGCCAGACTCTCCTTCGCCCGCTCGACCGCCTCGGCCAGCGCCGCCCGCCGCCTCGCCAGCACGTCGCGCGCCTGCGACGCCGTCATCTCGACGTGGTAGCTGCCGCCCAGGTGCACGACCAGCTCGTTGGTGCGGCGGAGGCGCCCGCCCGGAAAAAAGGCGTGCGGGCCGAGCGGCACCGCCGCGGCGGGCGACAGCGCGCGCGGCAGCCGCGCGACGGCCATCTCGCCCTCGGCGGCGTCGCGCTCGGCCTGCTGCAGGCGCGCGAGCTGCTCCTCCTGCGCGGCGCCGGCGCGCGCGACCTCGGCGGCGTAGACGCGCAGCGCGGGCTGCACGAACCCGGGGGCGTCGGTCATTTGCGTTTGTGTTTTCTGCGGGTTTCGGCGCTTGCTTCTTTCTTAAGACGAGGTGTGGGCGCTCACATCAGGCGCACGCGCGCACGCGCAAGTGGAGAGGATGACGTGAGTGATTCATATGAAACTAAGTCGGGGGGGATTGAGTTGCATGGGGTTCGATCGACCGTCGGCGAGAAGACTTTTCGTCGGCGTTGGCGGCGCGCAAGCGAGCGCGCGCGCGGCGTGCCGCCGGTCGAAGAAATGTCAGCGACTCCTCCTGCCCGCCCCCATCCGCACATTCGCGCGTCGACGATCCACGGTCACATCTCCAAGCTTCTCTCGTTGAAACCCTCTTCGCGTCTCTCTACTTGCTCACCCAAAAGCTTTCGAAAACCGATCATCTGTCGCGAAAACGACCCTCCTCCACGCCTCCACAGCAGCACAGACTCACCGACATCCCCGATCGCCTGGTGACGAACCGTCCTGTGCGTTTGAGGCCGAAGGAGGCGGGGAACCAGCGCACCCGGGCGCCCCGAGGAGGCGCAGCGCCGCGCGCCCTTCGCGCGTGACGCCGACGCCGACGCGGACGCGCCGCCGACGCCGAAGCCTCGCGGACGGGAAAGCAAAACAACCAACGCCGCGCCGAAAGAATCATGGGCGCCGTCGGCGTCCTGGGCTACGCCCTGCTCTCCATGGGGCCCGCCGCCGTCTTCTGGCGCGCGTTCATCGCGCCCAAGTCGTTCGTCTCCCTGCTGGCCGTCTTCAGCACCTTTTTCTGGACGACGGTGATGCTCTTGTCATCGGCGGCCCTCCGCCTGGCCGGCGCCCCGGGAGCGCTCACGCGCGCCGGCGGCGCCGGCGGCGACGGAGCAACGAGCGGCAGCAGCAGCGGCAGCGGCGGTGGCAACCCCCCGTCCTCGTCCGCCGCCGCGGCCGCGGCCTACGCCCCCGTGCTCGTCGCGGCCGTCGCGCTCGAGGAGCTGGCGCGCGCCCTGCTCGCGGCGCCGATGCACGAGGGCGCTGTGAGGGGGCTGGGCGCGCTGGCCGCGGAGCGCGGGGAGGCGCTGACGGCGCACGACCGCCTTTCGCTCGCGTTCGCGTGGGGGTTCGGGCACGCCGCCTGCCACGGCCTCTTCCTGTACGCGTACGCCCTGCCGCTGGCGGCGGGGCCCGGCACCCTGTACGCCGGCGCGTGCCCGCAGATGAGCGTCTTCATGACGGGGGCGCTCACCACTCTGGGCGGCGGCGCGGCGCTGGCGGCGGCGGCGGTCGTTGGGCTGGAGGCGCGGCCGCCGCCCGCTGCGGCGGCGGGGGGAGGGGTGGTTTCGGCGGCAGAGGCGGCGGCGGCAATAACCGCAGCAGCGTCTGCATCACCGGCAGCTGCGGCGGCGGGAGCAGCAGCCGCCGCCCCTGCCGCCCCCGCCCGCCCGCCGCTCGCCGCCCGCCTGCGCGCGTGCCCGGCGGCGGCCGCGCGCCCGGCGGCGGCGTTCCTGCGGTCAAGGCAGGCTTGGCTGTCGGCGCCCGGGTGGCCCCTGCGCGTCGCCTTTGCCCCCGCCGTGCACCTTGCGCTGGCGCTGGCCACCCTCGGCGCCCTCCACCCGGGCGGGTGCGTGGGCTCGGCGGCGGCCGCGCTGGCGCTGGGCCTGGGGGCGGCGGTCTTTGCGGCGCGGGTGGCAGTGCGGCTCGTCTCAGTAGAGGGCGGCGGCGGCGGCGGGGGCGGCGGGGGCGGCGGGGGCGGCGGCGGTGGGGGCCGGCGGCGGGACGAAGGGGCTCAGGCGCCCCCGCCGCACGCGCTCCAGCCGATGGGCGCGGCGCCGGCAGCCAACGGCAGCGGGGGCGGCGTCCGTTATCGCAGCAGCGTCGGCGGGGCAGGAGGCGGAAGCAGCGGCGGAAGCGGAGGCGGCAACGGCGGCAACGGCGGCAACGGCGGCAACGGCGGCGGCGCGTCCTCGCTTCGGTAGCGCCTGTTTTGAGTTGCAGAGTGCTCTGTTACTTTGTCACGCGCGCGGAGAAGAAGAAATGCAGCAAGAAGAAGCCAAGCATCCGAAAGAAAAGACAGACCATCGAGAACTAGCGGCGGAAAAACCCCATCCAATCAGCCCGCCGCCGCCCACCCGTCGCACCAAGCGGCCGATGGCGGCCTGCGGCGCCGTCCCCCGCCGCCGCCGGGCGCCTCGGCCGCCGCCGCCGCCCCGGCCCGCACGCCCTCCGACGCCGCCCGCGCGTCCTTCAAGCGCCGCCGCCGCTCGGCCCCCTCGTCCGCCAGGGCGGCCAGGTCGCGCGCGATGTCAAAGACGGCCTCGGGCCGGCCGAGCAGCCTCGCGCGCCGCGCCATCTCCTCAAACGCCGGCCTGCCCCCGGGCGACAGCCACCCCGCCACGATCGCCCCGATGCGCGCCGGGTCGCGCTCGCACGCGCCCGCCCCGTTGTCGACCACGTACGGGATGTTCCCTTCTTCCTGGCACGGCACGTTGCCGTTGATCAAAATGGGCAGGCCTGAGATCAAGGCCTCTGCCAGAGTCCCCGGGCCTGCCTTCGTGATGACCAGGTCGGCCGCGGCCATCCACTCGTCCATGTTGTCGACAAAGCCGACGGGCACGACCGACAGGCCGCCGGGGAAGCTGTCGGCGCGCAGCTTGTCCAACAGGGCGCGGTTGCGGCCGCAAACGACCGCGCAAGAGGCGGCGCCGCCGACAGAGGCGTCCAGAGCGCGGACGGTGGCCTCCAGGCTGCCCATCCCCTCGCCGCCGCCGATCAGCAGGACGGCCGGCTTGCCGCGCGGCAGGCCCACGCGCGCCTTGGCCCTGGCCTTCTCGCGCGGGGGCGTCGGCCCCAGCCCGTTCTGCGGCCTGCGGCGGGCCATGCGCGCGAAGCAGGGCCTGATCGGCAGGCCGTGCACCACGACCTGCCCAGGCCTGGTCAGGCCCATGCGGCGCGCCAGGTCGGCCGCAAAGTCGGTGGGCACGAAGCAGCGGTCGACGCCCGGGTAAAACCAGGTGTTGTGGCAGGTGGTGAAGTCGGTGACGACCGTGGCAAAGGGCACGGCCACGTCGTCGCGGCACAGGCGAGGAGGGAGGGCCGCGTTGCCGCCGCCGCCGCCGCTTGCGCCGCCCGCCGCCGCCAAGGCCGCCACCGCCCTCGTCCTCGCCCCGTTGGCCTCGCGCACCGCCGCCGCCGCCCGCGCCGCCAGCACCCGCACGGGGATGTGCTGCATCAGCGGGTGCACGCTCACCACCAGGTCCGGGTCGAAGGCGTCGAGCGCGTCGCGCAGCGACGCGCCGACAAAGGCCTGCACCGCGGAAAAGTAGGGATAGTGGCAGAGCCGCGGGTTTAGGCCGTGGTACGTCCCGCGCCAGATGAAGGCGTGGCGGACCACGAAGCTGTAGCTGTTTGGAATGGCGCTGAAGGGGGCCGGGGTGTGGTCGGCCCACATGTCGGCGATCAGCACCTCGTACGGGCAGGAGGAGGGGCCGCCGTTTCCGCTTCCGCCGTTTCCGCCGTTTCCGCCATTTCCGCCGCTCCCGCCGTTTCCGTGGACTTCCTCAAAGGCCTGGGCGATGGCCTCCGCCGAGGCGCGGTGCCCCCCGCCCGTGTTGCTCATCATGATGAGGACGCGGCGCCGGGGCGGGGCCGAGGGGCGGGCGCCGGGCGGGCGGGGGAGCGCGTCGTCGCGCGGGGGAATGGCGTCGAGCGCGGCCTTGAGCGGGTTGTTGCTGCCGCCGCCGCCGTTGCCGCCGCCGCCGCCCGAGGCGCCGCCGTTGCCGCCGCCCAAGCCGCCGCCGCCGCCGCCCGCCGCGCAGCAGGGCACCTTGGCCGCCGCCAGCACCGGGCGGGGCCACGCGAGGCTCGGCAAGAGCGTCGAGGTGGTCGCCGCGCCCGCGGCCGGGAAGCCGCTGCCGAGACGCGGCAAAAGGGCGGCGGACTGCTGGCGCTGCGGCTGCGGCTGCGGCTGCGCGCGCGCCGAGACGACCGGCGTCGCCGGCGACGGCCGCCGCAGCTGCGGCCGCCGCCCTTGCTGCTGCTGCTGCCGCTGCTGCTGCGATTGGCTGCTGCTGCCGCCGGTCCCGGAGTAGGCCGCGTCCGGGCCGGAGCGCGCGCCGACGACGACGACGGCGCCGCCGCTGCTGCTGCTGCTGCCGCCGCCCCGTCCCAAAAAGAGGCTGCGCGCCGCCCCCGTTGCCGCGAGCAGCACAGACGCCGACGCCGACGCCGACGCCGACGATGCCGCGACGCCGCCGCCGACCGCCAGCAGGGCGTCGTCGGCCGGGTCCATGCTGTCCCGGATTCACGGCCGCCCGCCCTGTCGAGGGAGAGGGAGGGCGTCGGTCGTCAAGTGCGGCTCCCTTGATGCGCCACCCGAGCGGGATTGGATTGGTCGCGCGCGTCTGAACAAGATGCAGACGCCCGTTGTTTTTGCCTTCTGGCTGCAAAGAATTTGGCTCGCACGATCAATTCGCCGTGTGTATCGGTCCTACGCCAAGGTTGGATGTGGTCCGTGTCGATTGGGATGTGAGACGTGGAATGGTGCGTTTGAGGGCGTGTTCGTGGAGCGATTGCTCATCTCTTTTCCCCTCCTTGTTTTTTGCTTCACCGCCCCCCTCCCTCTCATCAGCACCGCCCAATCCCTCCTCTGTCGCCCAAGGGGCGCGCTCCTGTTCGGTCGATTCGGTCCCTCCTTTCATCATCACGTCACCGAGCGCAAAGCAATTCCTTTTGCACCCCGCGCCCAAAAATCAAGCGACAGCAACGCCCCCTCGCCAGCTCTCCGCCACCGGACGCCGACCCGAACAACAAACGCGAAACCCCCTCGTTCGCTAACGAGAGCGCAGAGGAACAGAGAGGGGGGAGCCCCGCGCGCTTCGAGCGTGCGAACGAACGAACGCGTAAAAGAGGTCGCCCGCCGGCAACGCGCGCTCGCGCGCTCCGAGGGACGCCCCGCGCGCTCCCGTCCCAAACCCAAAAAAACACACCCAACGCCAGTGCCATGTCTGCGCCGGACGAACCGGCGGCACTGGCCGCAGCAGCTGCCGCCGCCGCCGACTCGGACCCGCGCGGCAGCCTGGACGAGGCGCGGTCCAGCAGGGCGGGGGGCGCCAGCGACAGCGGCAGCAGCCACAAGGCGGCGGCCGTGGCGGCGGCGGCGGCGGCCGGCTCGACGCGGGGGTCGGAACGCGGCGGCGGCGACGACGAGGAGGTGTCTTCGGGGCCGGCGGCGGGCGCGCCCGAGCGCCCGCCCCCTTATGTGCCGCCCCACCTGCAGCATCAGCATCAGCAGCAGCAGCTGCAGCAGCAGCAGCACCAGCCTCAGGGGGCGTCGCGTGCCCTCAACATCGGCGGCGGCGGCGGCGGTGGCGGCTGCGGCGGCGGCGGCGGCGGCGGCGGCGGCAGCGCGGGCACGAGCCTCGCCGGCGGAGGCGCCGCCGCGGGCCGCCCGCCGCGCGTCCCCACCGGCGCCGCCCCGGGGACGGGCACCCCCCAGCCGCCGCCGCAGCAGGGCGGCGGCGGCGGTGCGGCGCCGAGCGCCGAGGACCTGTCGGCCGCGCTGTCGGTCGTGGCGGCGGCGGCCGCCTCGCAGCAGCTGCCGCCCGAGGCGGCGACGACGCTGGCGGCGGCGCTCGTGCGCAGCGCGAGCCAAGCCGCGCTGGGCGGCGGCGGCGGCGGCGGCGGCGGCGGTGGCGGCGGCGGCGGCGGCGACGTTGGCGGCGGCGGCGGCGGCGGCAGCCTCGCGGACGGGGGGGGGGACGCGGGCGCGGGGCCGGCGGCCGCGGCGCAGCAGGCGCTGCCGGCCATCCGCACGTCGCCGCCGGCGGCGGCGGGGCCCTTCCCGGGGTCGCTCCTGCCTCCTCCGGCGGCCGCCGCCGCCGCTGCCGCGCCGCCCCCCCTGCCGCCGCCGGCGCCGCCGCCGCCGCCGCCAATGGCCCCCTACTCTGCCCCCTCAACGGCGCCTCCCCCGCCGTCTAATATCTCGATCGGCTCGACGCCGACCTTTTACGAGGCCTGGCCTGCGTCCGCGGGCCCGCCGCAGACCCTGGCGGCGGCGATCGCGGTTGGCGCGGTGGGTGGCGGCGGCCTCGGCGGCGGCCTCGGCGGCGGCCTCGGCGGCGGCGGCGCCCCGCCGCCTTGCTCCCTCGCGGCCGCCCCTTTGCGCGGCTCGGCGCTGGCCGCCGCGGCCGCCGGCTTGCGCGGCCCGGGCACCCTGTTCGAGGTCCTCGCCGTGCGCCTGCTGGACCCCGTATCGCCCGCCGACCAGGCCGCCGCCGCCCAGGACGAGGAGGGCGCGGCCCTGGCGCGGCTCGCCCGGCTGCTTGGCACCGCCGGCGACGAGGGGCCGGCGGGCGGCGGCGGCGGCGGCGACGGCGATGGCGGCCAGGGCGGCGGCGGCGAGCTCGTCGGCCTGCTCGCCGGCACCAACCCCGTCGACGTGCTGGCCGCCTACCTGCACAACATCTTCCTAATGGCGGAGGGGACGGACGCGAGCGCGGCGGACGAGCCTGCAAGGGGCGGCGGCGGCGGCGGCGGCGGGGGGCAAGGCAGCGCAGGCGGCGGCGGCGAGGGCGCCGAGACGGCGTCCGCCCTGCTGCGCGGCTTGCTCAAGCGCTACCGCCTCGCCGCCTACGGCGCCGGCCCTTCTGTCGCGTCGATCGCCGTGGCGCAGAGGCAGCAGAGCGGCGGGTTTGGAGGGATGCACGCGGCCGCGGCCGCTGCCGCCGCCGGCGCCGGCGCCGCTGGCGGCGGGGGCGCCGGCGACGCCGCCGCCCTGGTTCAGGCGCTCTCTGCTCTCCTCAATCTCAACGGCGGCGGCGGCGCCGCCCTTCCTCCCGCGGGCCCCCCCTCGACCGGCGGCCTCTTCCCGCCGGGCGGGCAGCAGCCGCCCGAGACCCCCCCGCGGCCGGCCATGGGCGGCGGCCCCTCGGCCCCCCAGTCGGGAGGCATCACCCCCGTGGCCGCGCCGCCGCCGCCGATGCCGCTGCCGCCGCTGCCGCCGCCGCCGCCGATGCCGCTGCCGCCGCTGCCGCCGCCGCCGCCGATGCCGCCGATGCTGCCGCCGCCGCCGCCTCCTTTGCAGCACGATCACGTGGCTGCCGCGGCGGCCGCCGCCGCCGCCGCCGCTGCCCACCAGCACCAGCTCCAGCAGCAGCAGCAGCAGCACCAGGCGCAGGCGCCGCGTTCCGCGGCCGCGGCGATGGCGGCGGCCGCCGCGGCCGTCGCGCACCAAAACCAGCAGCAGCAGCAGCAGCAGCAGGCGCAGCAGGCGCAGCAGCAGCAGCAGCAGCTGCAGGGCGCCGACCTGGCGGCGGCCGCGAGCATCATCGCGCACCAGCACCAGCAGATCCAGCACCACCAGCAGCAGATGCACGTGCAGCAGCAGCAGATACAGCAGCAGCAGCAGCAGCAGGTGCAGCAGCAGGCGCAGCAGCAGCAGCAGGCGCAGCAGCAGCAGCAGCAGCAGGCGCAGCAGATAGCCGCGGCGGCCATGGCCGCCGCCGCGGCCGCCGCCGCAGCGGTCGCGCAGCCGCCCCAGCAGCAGCAGCAGCAGCAACAAGGGCAAGCGGGGGTTCTCGGCTCGTCGACGCCGACCGAGGCGGCCGGCGGCGGCGGCGGCGGCGGCGGCGGCGGCATGCTTCCCCCCGCCCCTCCGCCTTCTCTCCCGCCCGCCGCGCCCCCCGGGATCACGCCTCCCGCCACGGTTGCCGAGCACGCGGCCGCGGCCGCCGCGGCCGTGTACCACGCGCACGCCGTGCAGCAGCAGCAGCAGCAGCAGCAGCAGCAGCAGCAGCATCAGCAGATGCAGCAGCAGCAGATGCAGCAGGAACAGTTTGCGGCGGCCGTCGAGGGCGCGGCGGCGGCGGCGGCGGCGGCGGCGGCGGCCCCGCCCCCGCCCTCCCTGTGCCACGCGAGCAGCACGGCCGCGCTGATGCAGCTGGTCGAGGCCCTCGGGGGGGAGGACATGCTGACGGGGACGGCCCCTGCCGCCCTCGCCGGCGACGGAGCGGGCGGCGGCGGCGGCGCGGGATTGTTGGCGCCCCTGCCCGAGCGATCGGCGTCGTCGTTCGCGCCCGGCGTGACCAGCGACTCGCTCGCGGCCGCGGCCGCCGCCGCGGCCGCCGTGGCCGTCGCGGCCGCCGCGCACCCGCCGCCGCCGTCGACGCTGGATGGGTCGACGCCGCCGCCGAGCGCTGAAGCCGCCGCCGCCGCCGCCGCCGCCGCCGCCGCCCTCACCGCGGCTGCGCACCAGCAGCGATTCGATTTTCCTTGATACGCGACGACGTCCGTCCGCCGATCTGTGGCGCTCCGTGTAATATGGGAATCCTGACCACTCGATCCAATTCGCGACCCTAATCATCCTCCACTACGGGAGCACTAAAAAGCAACGAAACAAAACAAAACGAATCGATAACCTCGCCATCTCTTGTGACCAAAATAGAATGTCAATGTTTGACGCCGCGCGCCACGAGCAACAGCAGCTCGCGGAGCTCGACGCGCGCGTGGGCGTGCTCCTAGCCAGCGTCGCGGCCCTCGCGCGCTTCGGCACGCGCGGGGAGGGACGGCCTGAGTGCGCGCGGCGAGCGCAGCAGCAGCAGCAGCAGCAGCAGCAGCAGCAGCAGCAGCAGCAGCAGCAGGACGCAGCGGCGCCCTCCTCGTCTCTGGGCGCCGCCGCGAGCTCTGCCGCTGTCGCCCGCCTGCGCGCGCAGCTGAGGCGCTCCGAGAGCCAAGTGCTCGCGCTGGCCCAGGCGGCGGCCGCCGGGGCGCGCGCCAAGGAGGACCTCGAGCGCTGCCGGCGCGCCTTTGCCATGGCGGCAGCCGAAACCGTGGCCTTGAGGCGCGAGTGCGACCGGCTGGGGCGGCGGCCGCCGCCGCCGCCATTGCCGCCGCCGGCGCCGCCGCCAAAAACAGAAGCAGAGGCAGACGCAGAGGAGGCGCAGCCGCAAGAGGCGCCGCTGCCGCCGGTCGCGGAGCTGATGGAGGGCGAGGCGGCAGAGGCGCAGGAGCTGCTCACGCAGATCGCGCGAGAGCTGCAGGAGCAGGAGCAGGAGCAGGAGCAGGAGCACGACGCGGGTGCCGCCGCCGCCGCCGTCGCCGCCGTCGCCGACGCCGCCTCCGCCGCCTCCCAAAAATAAAGGCGGCGCGACCGAGCTCGCTCACCTCGAGAACGTGAATAGAATCCCCGCGACGCCCCCCATTCGAGGCACGTGCAACCGGTCCATCGTTACCTTTGATCGCCAACCAGCAACAAAAACAGAAGCCCTTCGCGACCGACGTGCTGTTTTGCTGTCTCGTTCTCCCCCGACCTGCCCTCTTCCCGTGTGCCAACAACCAAGGCCGAAACAAGAGAGGAGTGCGCACGGCGCGTGCGCGCGCGAGCGCACGCGTAACACAAAGACCCAGCTAGCACACGCACACACACGTCATGGCGGCTCCGAGGAGCGAGCCCAGGACGCGCGCGCTGGCGCTGGCGCTCGCCTTGCTGTCCGCTGTGCTCGTCGTCTCCGCCTCGTCGGCCGCAGAACCCCCCTTGTCCCTCTCGCTGCCGACCGAGTTTGGCGAGGCGGCGCCCGCGCTCGTGCGCAAGAGCGAGCTGAGTGGGTCCCTGCCCGCGGCCGCCGCCGCCCGCGCCCTGCCCGCGGGCGGGTGGGGGCCGGCCGCCCAGGCCGCCGTCGCGGCGACCGCCGGCGCTAAGAGGCCCGCAGCGGCGTCGGCGCCGGCGCCGGCGGCGCCGTTTGCGCCGGCCGAGCCCGCCACGGCGCCGCCGCCGATCCCTTCTGAAACCAACGCGGCGGCTGCTGAGTCCGCTGCCGCCCCCGAGCGCCCCTCGCCGGCGATGCCCGGCGGCTACACTCCCCTGTGGATGACGGACCCGGAGGCCGTGGCCGTCGCCAAGGGGCAGGCGGCGGCGGCCGGGGCTGGCCGCCGCGGCGGCCAAGGGGCTGGCGCCGCCGGCGCCACCGCGGCCGCGGCTCGGCCCGCGGCCCTTCTCAAAGCCCTGGCAAAGCGCGCGACCGATCCGACGGGCGCGCTTGAGGAGGACGGCGGCGCCGACTACGCGGTAATCCCCGGCGACTCGGAGCAGCAGCAGCAGCAGCAGCGCCCGGGCCTGCTGTCGCTGCTCAAGCCAGAAAACGAGGCGGGGGACAAGAGCGCCGCGGCCCTTGCCGCCGCCGCTGCCGCCGCCGCCGTCGCCGCCGACGTCGCCGCCGGTGCCGCCGCTGATGACGCCGCACCCTCTGGCCTGCGCACGCGCGGCCAGGCGCGCGCCGAGGACGTCGGGAGCAGCGACGGCGGCAGCAGCCTGCGCGTGGCCTCCGCGGAGGGCCGCCGGGCAGCAGCAGCAGCGGCCGGGGCAAGAGAGGCGGCGGCGCCCGCGGCGGCGGCACCGGCGGAGGCGGCGAGCGGCGGCGCGGGCGCGGCGGGCAAGAGCGCGAGCGCGAGCGCTGGCAAGCTGCTCGCCTCGCTCGGGTCGTTCGCCAGCATGCTCAGCAGCAGCGCAGGCGGCGGCGCTGGCATCGGCGGGGCGGAAGGCGGAGGCAGCCGTGCCTCCAGCACCCTCGCGGGCCTGGCCGGCGCCCTCGGCGGCGCCCTCCGCAGCGGCGGCGGCGGCGAGGGCGGCGGCATGGGCGGCGGCGGCGGCGGCGGCAGCGGCGCCGCGCTCAAGGCGGCCGCGGGCCAGGGCGCGGCCGGCGCCGCCGCCGCCGCCAAGGGCCTCGCGACCGTGCTCGGCCTGCCCACCGACCTCCCGGACAAGGCGCCCGACCTGCCCACGGCCAAGCAGGCCCTCGCGGGCGTCCTGGCCTCGGTCGACCTGTCGAAAGTGGACCTGAGCGACGTCGCAGGGTCGCTCGGCCGCCTCTCGGGCGGCGCGCTGAGCGGCCTGGACGCCGCGCTCGCCGGCGCCGGCCAGTCGGCCACAGACTACGTCTCGCAACTTTCGGCCAACATGAAGCCGCCGCGGGTGGCGGTCTCGGGCGTGGCGGCGACGCGGCTCGCGACGTACGGGTGGAACGTGACGCAGGCGCTGTCCGGGGTGGTCAACGGGCGCGGGGCCGGCGGCGGCGGCAAGGCGGCGGCGGCGGGCGAGGGAGAGGCCGACGCCGGCGCGACGAGCGCCGAGACGACGTTTGACGCGGCCGCCGTGGTCGGGCGCACGGTGACGGTCGCGCGCTACGAGAAGCGCGCGTCGTGGCGCGTGCGCGGGACCGTCACGATCAGCAACGTCAACATCGTGCCGCTGATCGTGAGCGGCCTGGCAGTGACCGTGGCCTCTGGCGGAGAGGCGCCGCCGGCCACGCTGGCGGCGGCGGCGGCTGCGTCGGCCGCGTTTTTCGGCAGCGGCGGCGGCGCCCCCCGCCGGGCGCCGCCGGGCGCGCCCCAGATCGTCACGCGCGTCGTCGCCGACTGCCCCGCCGCCAGCGAAACCAGCGACGCCATTGTGGTGCCCGGCACCCCGCTCGGCGCGCTCATGCCGGGCGAGCTAGAGTGCTCTTTCGAGGCGGTCTTGCCGGGCGACGCGCCGGGCGACACCGAGGGGTTAGTCACGGCGGCGCTCAGCGTCGCCCTGCTGCCGTCGCTGAGCGGGCAGGTCGCGCCCGCCGTGCCTTTTTCCTTGGCCGGCGCCGCGCTCGAAGAGATGGGCGCGTGCGCGTCCGTCACCGACACCTATTACGCGGACGCGGGGGCGGCCGCGCGCGCCGTGGCGGGCCTCGAGGGAGGGGAGGGGGTCGACGCGCTCGCGGGCGGCGGCGGAGTCGGCGCGCCGCAGCTGGCGCCATCGGCCGTTGCGGCGGGGGACAAGCCGCCCTCGGAGGACGACGTCGCCTCGGGCAGGTCAAAGGCGCTCCGCGTGTGCGAGCCGGCGCGCACGTTCCTGTACGCCGCGGCGTACGGGCCCTTTGGCAACGACCGATGCGGCGCCTTTGGCAGCACAAACGTGGTGCGGGCAGTCCCCGACGGCGCCGACGGCGGCGGCGGCGCCTACTCGGGCGACCCGAGCGCGCTCGCGGCCGGCCTCGCGGGCCTGCTGGGCATCGGGCAGGGCAGCGCGGCGGCGGCCATGGCGGGCGCCGAGGGCGCGGGCGCGGGCGCGGGAGGCGGCGGCAGGGAGGGCGGCGGCGAGTACCCGGGCGCGGGCAGTGCCGGCCCCGCGCCCACCGGCGGCGTGTCGTCGGCGACGCTGCCCGTCTCTGTGACGGGCTGCCTGCCCGTGGTGGTGGCGAGCGTGGCGCCGCGCCTGATCCGGCGGTACGCGTGGGACGCGCAGCTGCAGGCCGCGGCGGTCAGGCCGCTCGGGCCCGGGGGTGGCGGGGGGGATGCCTCCTCCTCCTCTTCCGCCGCCGCCGCAACGACGTACGGCGGGCTGGGCGGCGGCGGCGGCGGCGGCGACGGCTCTGCTTTCTGGGCCGCGCCCGGCTCCGCGCTGCCTCTGGGCTACGCCGTCCGCTTCACGCGCTCGGCCGAGGTGCGCCACGTGCTCACGGGCAGCGTCGTGCTGACCAACCCCGCGCCCCGCCCCGTGACGGCTCAGGCCGCCGACGTGTCCGCAGGCCCCGCCGGCGGCGGCGGCGCCCGCACGTCGCGAAGCCTGCTGCCCGGCTGCGTGCGCGCCGACGGCGGCGCCTTCACCCCCTCGGCGGTGATCGTCCCCGCCGCGGGACCGGACGGCGCGCCCGGTTCCCTGACGTGTCGCTTCCGCCTCGAGCTGCCCGCGGGCGCGGCGGGCGAGGTGCGCGCGGTCGTCACGTACGCCGACGACCCGCTCGGGGCGCCGCGGCAGGGCGCCCCCGCCAGGTACGACTTTGAGGCAGCGCCCGCCGTCGAGGTCGGCAAGTGCGCCGACGTGCGCGTGGCGTTCGACTCCCCGGGGGGCGGCGCGGGCATGGTGGCGCCGCGGGCGCTCGCCGGGGCGCTGCCGCCCGGGCTGGCCGCCAGCGTGGACGGCGGCGGCTCGGCGGCCGCGACGGGGGCGACGGGCGGCGGCGGCGGCGGCGGCGGCGGCGGCGGCGGGGGGCGCATTTGCGCGCCGACGGCGTTCTCGTTCCGCGCGACGTTCGGGCCGATGGAGGGCGGGTGCGGCTCGGCGAGGGCGGCGCGCATCGTGGCCACCGCCAAGCCTGTGGGCGGCGTGCCCGCCGCGATGGCGAGCGCCCTGGCGTCCAGGGCCGTGCGGCGCGCGTTGCCGGTCGGCTTTGCCGTGGCCGGCGGCGCCTGCGGCCCTGTCGTGCCGGCGGCGGCGGGGGCTGCGGCGGCGAGCGCGGCTTTGGCGGCAGGCCAGAGCGGAGGGGCTGCCAGTGCCGCCGGGCGACCGTCGGGCCTGCGCCTCGCGGCAGAGGGCACCGCCACCCCCCTGCTGGCGTCCATGGCGGCGGAGAGGGCGATGGCAACCACGGGCGCCGGCAGCAGCAGCAGGAACAGCAACAGCGGCAGCGGCAGCGGCAGTGGCAGCGGCAGCGGCAGCGGCAGCGGCAGCGGCAGCGGCAGCGGCAGCGGCAGCGGCAGCGGCGGCCGCGGCGACAGCGCGAGCGAGGCAAACTCGGAGGCGGCCTCGGCCGCCGCCGCCTTTGCCACGGCGGCGCCCGTCACGGTCAGGATCTCCTCGCTGACCCCGGGCGTCGTCGCCGCCGCCTACACGTGGACCGTGCGCGCGGGCACCAGCCCCGCCGGCCCCTCGCTGTCGGTCGAGCCGGGGGGCAGCGCGGCCGTGTCGCGCGCCGTCATCGTGCGCCGCTCCGATCAGGCGGCCGCCGTCTTGCCCACGGGCGCGGCCGGCTACGCCCTCTCCGGCACCGTGTCCGTGACCAACCCGTCGCTGTCGCCGCTGCCGCCGCTCGCGAGGGTCACGGTGAGCGTGCGCCGGCCCGCGGTGGCAGCGGCCAGCGGCGTCGGCGCGGGGGGGGCGTCGCTCGAGGTCCCGACAACGTGCGCCCCGGGCGCCGTGGTCCAGCCCGGCCAGACCCTCGAGTGCGCCTTCGCCGTGGCCTACCCGGACACGGTCGCCTCCCGCGCGGTCGCCACGGCCGAGTTTGCGCTCGGCGCCGGCGCGCCCGGCGGCGGCGGCGGCGGCGGCGAAGGCGGCGCGCTCGCGCTGCCCGCGCCCGGCGCCACGGCGGTGCCTGCGTCGGTGCGGTCCGAGCCCGCCAAGTTCTTCTTCGACCGCCCGCGCGCCGTGATCGCCGGCGAGTGCGCGTCCGTGACCGACGACCTCGAGCTGGTGCCCCCGAGCGGGGTGGCCTTGGGCGCCGGGGGCGGGACGGGGGCCGACGCCGACGACGCGGCGGCGCCTTCCTCACCGGCGGCGGCGGCGGCGGCGGCTCTCCTGACCGTGCTCGACGACGGAATGGGCGCCGCCGCCGTCAAGGCGCCCTCTTCCGCCGACCTGGCCTCCGGCGCCGCCGCGCCCCTGCGGCTCTGCGGCGGGGGGGACCGCACCTTCCGCTACCAGGTCCTGCTGGGCCCGCTGGGAGGGGCGGGGCGGTGCTTCGGGGTCGGGTTTGACGGCGAGGGGGAGCAGGACGGCGGCGGTGCGGCGGCGCCGCCGCCGGCGTACGTGCTCAAGGCGCGGGCAGCGGCGGCGCCGCTGGTGGCTGGCGCGGCGGCAGCGGTGCCGTCGGCCGCCCTGCTGTCGAGCGTGACGCAGGCCGGGCGCGGGCAGACAACGCCCGTCGGGGCGGACAGCGAGCTCGTCGTGGAGCTGTCGGGATGCTGACGGCCTTGATTTGAGAAATACGGGACATGTGATTTTTTTCCTCTCTGTGCGAGCGAGGCACGACGGCGCCCGCCCCAATTTCAACCAGCGGCGACGCGCCGATGGTCAGTTGGGGTTCTTCATCGTCGGACAGTCAGCAACCCAATTCTCTCGATCCCTGTCCAACACACATCACGATGGCGGCGGCGCACTGATTCTCTCTCTCACACCCCCCTGCGGACCATGCGCGCGTCCTCGACTGCTGCCGCTCGTCCGTCCTCCTCACTGCCTCCTCCGATCCGCCCCGCCACCACCACCATGGGCGCCCCCAGCGACCACCCGGACGCGGGCCCGGCCGACCCCTTGCCCCCGCCCCTCCGCAACGCCCTTCGCACCGCCGAGTTCTGGTCGCGCGCCACGGCCATCTACGGGTCGTACAAGCTCGCGTCGCTGCGCGCGGCGGCGCTGCGCGCGGCCGGCGCCGGCGACGCGCGCGTCAAGTCGGAAGTGTGGGACGGCCAGCACGCCTGGGCGGGCGACCGCATGCGCGACCTGTGCGTGTCCCTGCGCGGCTTCTACCTGAAAACAGGGCAGTTCATCGGCGCGCGCGGGGACTTTGTGCCCGAGCCCGTCTGCCGGCGCCTGGCGGTGCTGCAGGATCGGGTGCCGCCGATGCCGGCGAGCGCTGCCGCGCGCGTCCTCCGGAGAGAATTGGGATTAAGCGACCTCTCGGGCGTGTTCGAGTGGGTCGACCTGGAGGCGCCGCTCGGGTCGGCGTCTGTGTCGCAGGTGCACAAGGCGCGGCTGAGGCGGCTGGACGCGGCGGAGGTGGGGCGCATCCTGCGGGCGGCCGGGGGGGGGGCGACAGGAGCGGGGGGACGAGGCGTTGGCGGCGGCGGCGGCGCCTCTGCCACTGCGTCTGGCTCTGCTTCTTTCGCCGAGGTCACGCTCGAGCCGGGGCAGACCGCCTGGTCCGTCGCCAACAACCAAGGCGTCGGCCTGGCCGAGCTCGCGGCCGCCAACCCGGGCGTGCGCGTCGAGGGCGCGCGCGAGGGGGACGTCCTGAGGGTGCCGCTCGCCCCGGCGGCCGGCGCCGCGTCGTCGCCGTGGGCGGCCGCCTACCTGGGTCTCAGCGGCCAGGACGCCGGGGGGAGCACGGACGGCCCGGACAGCGACAGGCTGTCGAGCGGGTTTGCGCCCGTGTCTGCAAGGAGACGCGGTGGCGGCGGCGGCGGCGGCAGCGGCGGCGGCAGGAGGGCGGCCAGGGCGGCGGCGGCATCTAACGCCGACGCCGACGACGACGACGCCGCCTCCGCGGACGCCCGCCCCCCGCCGGCGTCCCTCGTCGCCCTCGCCCGCGCCACGAGCCTCGGCTGCCTCCCGCCCGACCGCGTCGTCGCCGTCAAGGTGCAGTACCCCTCGGCCGAGGCCATGATGGCCATGGACCTCCGCAACATCCGCGGGGCGGCCGCCTTCCTGCGCTCCACTGGAGAGATCCCCTTCGACCTCGTCTCGGCGGTCGACGAGCTGCGGACGCAGATCGCGTACGAGTTTGACTTTGCGCGGGAGGCGCGCGTCATGGACACGATCGCGATGCACCTGTCGGTTGGCGTTTCAGGGGGCGGCGGCGGCGGCGGCGTGGCGGGCGCGGTGCGCGCGGCGCTCGGGGCGCCGTGGCGGCTGCTCTCGGCGGGGCCGGCGTGTTTGCTGGGAAGGGGGGGCGGCGGCGGCGGCAGCATCGTCTCGTCGCCCGCGCGCGTGCGCGTCCCCCGCTCGGTCCCCGGCCTCGTCACCCGGCGCGTTCTGGCCATGGAGTACGTCGAGGGCGTGCCCCTGCTGCAGCTGGCCGGGCGCGTGCAGCACCTACCCGCGTGGCAGCGCGAGGCCGCCGCCCGGCGGGTGCTCGACAGGGTCTCAGAGGCCTACGGTCGCATGATTCTTGGCGAGGGCTTGTTCCAGGCGGACGGGCACCCGGGCAACATCCTGGTGACTCCTGGGGGCGGGGTGGCGTTGCTTGACTACGGGCAGTCGAAGCAGCTGCCGCGGCGCGAGCAGATGGCGTTTGCGCGCATCGTCGCCGCGCTCGACGCGTTGAGTGTTCTTCTCTTTTTTTCTTTCCTTTGTTTTTTTGCATTCGGCGCCTTTCTCTTCCGGTCTTCCATCGTGTTTGTTTCCTCCTTTGCCCCTCTCCCCCCGCCCTCGCCTCGAACGCGCATTCTCACGGGCGAATCGCCTCATTTTCATCATCTCCGAACAAAACTCCAAACAAACGAAACCCCAAACAAACAAACACAGCGGCGACGGCGCCGCCATCGACGCGTCGCTCGACGAGCTCGGCGTCGTGACGGCGCGGCGCGACACCGCTCTGCGCGCCGAGATGGCCTACGGCATGTTCGACACGCGCGGCAAGGTGGACCCGTTCGACAAGGCGTCGCCGATCAAGCGGTGCGCGATCACGCGGTTCCCGCCGGACCTGTTCTTCGTGCTGCGGGTGGTGCAGCTGCTGCGCGGCATGGCCAACGGTGAGAAGGGCAGGGAGGCGACCGAGAGAGAGGGCGGGGGAGCGGGGGGGACGAGCGGGCGGGCG
>Ga0105054_10004919_pt1 | contig 19584 bp, 14 predicted proteins | sample BON02_FD_78091 | JGI IMG/M metagenome (GOLD analysis project Ga0105054, IMG submission 78091) | Freshwater microbial communities from Lake Bonney liftoff mats and glacier meltwater in Antarctica - BON-02 (megahit assembly) | ecosystem: Environmental > Aquatic > Freshwater > Ice > Glacier...
GAGCGAAATCTACGACCACTGATGTCAAACCGCAGGAGAACAAAAATACGGTTGCTGGCGGCGAGAAAGAAGCACAACTGACATCTCCTAAGGCAGATGACTGGTTTGAGGACGTGACGTCTCAAACAGGCTTGCGATTCCAGTATCGCAGCGGGCGGGAATCCGAATTGAGAACCATCCTGGAGACTGTCGGTGGTCTTAAGTGCCACGTTCACGCAAATGCTGGTTCCATTCACTTGAACATTGAAAACCTATTAACTCGACAGCCGGCTAAGTCGGCGGGTGTTGGTAATTTGTCGTCAGGTGCAAGGCGGACAGCAACGTGGCGATGCCCATGCCGCCGCCGATGCAGAGCGATCCCATGGCGGTGGCTGATTGGCCGCGTGCGATCTTCCAGGCGAGGTGTGTCAGCAACCGCGCACCGCTGGCGGCGAGTGGGTGGCCGATGGCGATGCCACCACCTTCGGTATTGAAGCTGATGGCGTGGCTATCGACGGTTTTGACTGTCTCGCCGTTGAGGGACAGGTCCAATGCCTTCAGGCAGGCTAATGTCTGGGCGGCAAATGCTTCGTTGATTTCAAGTGTGTCAATGTTGGTGATGCTCCTTTGCGTGCGCTGCAACAAGGTGCCAATCGCGTTGACAGGGCCGAGACCCATGCGGGCGGGATCGCAGCCCACGACCACTCCATTAATCCATTCGGCCAATATCGGCCAGCCATTGGCTTCTGCAAATTCCAAATCGGCCAGCAATAGTATTGCCGCGCCGTCGTTGATGCCGGAGGCGTTTCCGGCAGTGACGGTGCCGCTGAGTCCGGCTGCCTGAAATGCGGGTTGCAACTGAGCGAGTTCTGCGCGCGTCACGAGTGGACGTGGATGCTGATCGGCGCTTAACTTTCCGACGGCGACGATTTCATCTGCAAAGTCTCCTCGAGCCTGCGCGGCTCCGTACAAGTGCTGGCTGCGTTCGGCAAATGCGTCCTGCTCATCGCGTGAGATTTCAAACTCGGTGGCTAGTTCTTCGGCTTGTTCGCCCATGTGACGATTGTCGAAACTGTCGATCAGTCCGTCTCGCAGGATGGAATCGACGTTGGTGTCAAGATTCGGCTGCAGCCCTTTCGCTGGACGCTGGATCAACAGCGGGGATTGCGACATGGATTCCGTGCCGCCTGCCAGCACTGCGTTGGCTTCGCCAGCTCGGATGGCAGTAACGGCCATCAGTGCGGATTGCATTCCTGAACCGCACATCATGTTTACCGTCGTTGCCGGCGTTTCGATGGGTAGCCGCAATTTGACGGCGACCTGACGGGCTACGTTCATTCCCTGACCGGCGCTGAGCACGTTGCCAAGAATGACCTGATCGATCAGAGTGCGATCGATGCCTTCCAACGCGGCGTCGCCAGCGATGACTGCCAAGTCAACCGGAGAGAACTCCGCCAACGCGCCTCGAAATCGGCCAAACGGGGTTCGCTTGGCACTGACAATCACAATGCGTTTCGTTGCCACAATACGTTTCATCGAGTGTGCTCCATGCGAATCTGCATTTGTTTGACTGTTCTGACGATGGGTGTGAATTCCATGTGATCGATAACGTCCCGCTGAATGTCGATACCCGGCGCGACTTCGATCAGTTCCAGTCCTTCAGGCGTTAGACGAAACACGGCTCGTTCGGTGACGAAGATCACGTCATGCTTCGCAGCACGCGCGACGGGACCACTAAACGAAATCTGTTCGACCTGCTTGACGAATTTTGAAATTCGGCCTTCATGGACAATTCGCAGTGTGCCGTTTTCGAACGCGACTTCCAGACCGTCGGTTGTGAGAGTTCCGCAAAACACGAGTCGTCGAGCATTCTGCGAGATATTCACGAAGCCTCCGACACCGGCGAAACGCGTGCCGAAGCGAGACACGTTGACGTTGCCGTGTTGATCCACCTGTGCCGCGCCGAGAGCTGCGAAGTCGAGTCCGCCGCCGTCGTAGAAATCGAACTGTGATGGCTGATCGATGATGGCTTGCGGATGCGTTGACGCTCCAAAGCTCAGCCCGCCTGCCGGGATGCCGCCAATCGGGCCGCTTTCAACGGTGAGTGTGACATCAGACAGGATTTTTCGTTCTGCGGCGACGAGGGCAATTCCTTCCGGCAGGCCGATGCCAAGATTTGCGATCGCTCCCGGCTGCAGTTCGTCACACGCACGCAGCGCGATGATATACCGCGCATCGAGGGATTTTTGCAGATGGCTAACGCCGGATTGATTCAATCCATATGCCGAATCGCCTTCGTGGGGACTCGCCGTGCAGAATTTTGAATCATAGGGTTCGCCGAATGTCTGCCAGTGTTCGTGTTCTTCTGCCACGACGATGTGCGTGACCAGCCTGCCGGGGACTCGCACGTGTTGCGGCGGGACTGATGTCTCAAGAATCCGCTTGACTTGCGCGATGACGATTCCCTGACAATTGTGAGCGGCCTGAGCGATGGGCAGGACATCTCCGATGACAGCTTCTTCGTCCATCACCAGATTGCCAAAAGGATCTGCCGCCGTTGCACGAATCAGTCCGACATGAATTGGAAAGGCATGATACAGCAACCATGTTTTTTCACGCAGCGTGATGCGTTCGACGAGTTCTTCTGTGGTTTTTGCATTGAGTCGACCGCCACCAAAAATTGGATCGATGAATGTCCCGAGGCCCACGTGGGTTAAACATCCAGGACGTCCGGCGGCAATGTCACGAAACAAGTGACAGATCACGCCTTGTGGGAAATTGTACGCTTCGATATCGCCATCGAGCGCGAGTCGTCCGAGTTGCGGACATAGCCCCCAGTGTCCTCCGATGACCCGCCGCAAAAGTCCCTTGTGAGCCAGGTGATTTAGCCCGCGAGATTTGCCATCGCCCTGACCGGCAGCGTAAACCAGCGTCAAATTGAGAGGTTCCTGATGTGCGAGGAATCGTCTTTCCAAAGCCGCCGTTAGTGACTCAGGATGTCCAGCACCAACAAACCCACCGCAAGCCACGGTTGTTCCGCTGCGAATGTGCCGAACGGCATCGTCGGCCGAACACAGTTTGGCGTGGAGCGGGAAGTTTGCAGCGGGGAACGAGGAGTTCATTTTTATGAATAAATTGGGGAAGACAGCGAGGATAACGTCAGTTTTTATGAGCCGAACGCGCTAGCGTCGGGAATTTCGCACTAGTTAAAACGCTGTTCGTGCAGCAACCCGAGGCTGGCGCCTGCGGCTCACTTTGTGGCCAGTATAGATCAGGACGGGACTGGAGTCCCGTCCTACGTTGGTTACGGTGCATACGGTTTTGGAACGACCTTCATTGAATAAAATCCCTCCGCAGGCCAGAGTGATTCGGCCGTCGAAACGACATCATTGATGCCGATCTCGTACAGAAAACCGACTTTGATCGGCTTCGCGTTGATCATCGCCGTCTTGCCATCGGCGGAGAGTGTAATGTTTTCGGGAACAATCGTGTACCTTTCTGAATCTGGTGTCGCATAACTTCCGCTCCAATGACGTGTGTAACCCTGAATGGACCAATTCGCGATGTCAGTGAGCAACGCGGCATTCTTGAATGGCTGGAAGAAGACAACATCGAAACCAGTGGCCGTGGCGCGGATTTCGCGAATTCCGTTGGGCATCATTTGATCCGGAACGAGGCGTTCGATTGATCCTGTGTTTGAGCCGCCTTGCCAGCCGCTGTCCCAAATGCTGCCGATGTAGAGAGCTCCATCTGGACCGATGGCAGAGGCGACCGGGCCGACGAAGTTGCCACCACCGCCGGGCAGATCTGGTTGACTGAGTCGGTAACACGCTCCCTGTTGGACGCCTTCAACTTCCTGAATCGTGAATCGAATGAGGCATCTGGTGTCGTATTCGCAACCGATGCCATGTCCGGCCAAATCCGGATTTGCAAAATCGTCGGGCAGAAACAGGATACTGTTGACGCTGCGAGTCCACGGATGTGGAACCATCACGGCAGGGGTTTCCGGCGGCATGTCGGTCGCTTCTTCGTGACGCGACGGCACTCCATAATGCTTTCCGATTATTACATGATTGATTTCGTTGAAAGTGTTTTGAACTCCCTGATTGTCGGTCGCGAACAGATTCTGATTGCGATCAAACGCCAGTCCCATTGGAAAGCGAAACGCAGTGGCGACCGGAGAAACGGTTCCGTTGGAATCGATCTTAAGAATTGTGCCTCGCCAGCGATCGTTGTCAGCGGGCCGTTTGTTCTGTGAATAATCGCTGCCGAGTCCAACGAACAAATCACCGTTGCGATCGCGGACAAGAGCTGTTGTCCAGTCGTGGTAGTCGTCGCTGCAGCCCCAGCCGGAAGCCACAACATCCAATTGATCAGCACGGCCATCACCATCGCTATCCCGCAAACGCAGCACTTCCGGTTTGTGAGCCACCAGAATTGAATCGCCATCAACCTGAATTCCGTACGGTGCGGAAAGTCCGTCGGCGAACAGTTTCGTGGAATCCGGTAGTCCGTCTTTATTCGTGTCGCTGACAATCCAGACATCTCCTTTCAGTGATGTCATGACCATTCGACCATCGGCCAGCCAGGCGATGCCAGTTGGCATGATGGCTGTGGAGATCGGTAAGCGTTCTCCATGAAACCCGGGGACAGCGGTAATCGCGTCGGCCACGCTGCTGGATTGAACGACGGCTGGCGGAACCAACATAGTGGGCCGGACGTCACAGACATATTGCCACGTCGCTGATTCACCCTCGGAAAGCTGTGGTGAATTCTTTTGTGTTGGTTCTGAGTTTGGCGAATTGAGCGTCACGGTCCATGGAATTTCACCATGTGATTTCTCCGTCGCCTGTGGACTTAGCTGTAAGGCAAATGGCTGTGGGCAGTCTTCGAGTACAACATTCCATGTCCAGCCGGTCTGATCGTTGTCGCTCGGTACTGGTTTGAAGACGAACTTCACGATGACTTGAACCAACGACCGATCGGGATTGTTCCACGCTGTTATCGGTGAATGAGCTGGCAATTTCAGATCAGTGGAACCATCAATGTGCTGTGGATCAAAATGAAAGCGCACCCGCAACGTCACAGAGTCGCCGTCAACGCGATACGACAGTAACTCGCCCTGTCGACGCTGATCAATAACCGGGCGAATCACTTTTAAATCGGGCTCAGCAATTTTCACAAGCGTTGCAAACGGCCGGTCTTCGTTCGTCTGCAACAATTCTACGCCCGCCATATCCCAGAACCAACTTTTTCCTTCAGTGCGTTGACGAGCGAATTCGCCAATCGTCCATTGCCGCAGTTGCATCGAATCCAGATCCAGAAGCAGATTGTGTCCGTTGTCGAATCCGACCGCGAAGGCTCGCGCAACATTGCTGCTGGAATTTCCGTCGCGAACCGTGAACACGTCACGAATGACACGCGGGCGATCGCCGAGCGACAGCGTGACGAATTGTTCGAAACGGCTGACGACGGTTGGTGGAGAGAATTTCGGGTCGGCGAGCGCTTTCCACAGCACCGAGATCTGCTGCGACAGCGAATCCTCAAGGACTCCCGCCACTGGTTTGCGAATCGCCGGCATTTCGATGCCCGGTACAACTCGAATGGGATTCTGCATCCATCGCATAAAGTAACGCGAACGAACTCGCTGCCCCATTGTCATGATGTCGGAGCCGCGTGTTCCCATCGCAACGTTTCGCGGTTCAAATGTTCCTGCCTTGTGACAGGCGATGCAGTTAAAGCCGCCAGCCCCCACAAGCTGATTTCCGAGCAGCAGTTCATTCGCGGTGGCAATCGTCGGATGCAGTGGATCCAGATGAGTGAAGAGTTCCGGGCGAGCGACGTCAGCCGATTCTGGAATCCGATCCGAACCCACAAAGTATCGCACGATGCTTTGTCTATCGTCCGGCGACATCTCGAATCGCGGCATGCGAACCAGCAGCCACGGCAGGCGACGTACCTTCTGTTCTCCCGCGACCGCATGCTGCAAATAGTCATCCTGCAGGCGATCACCAACGGCTGTCAGCGGTGGCGGAATCAGAGCCTGACTTTGACCACGCAGGTCGTCTCGCTTGGATTCGATCGCTGCTGTCAGTCGCGAAATGCCTGATTGCTGATCGCGATCGTGGCAGGCGAGACATCCGTTGCGACGAAGCAATAATTCGCCTCGAACGAAGCCGCCAGCGGTCGGCAGATTGGCGCTCAGTGTGGACAACCAAACTTCAATTTGGTTTCTCTGAACGTCGTTCAGCCGGAAGTGAGGAAGGTTTATCTTGGGTAGATCTGTCTCCTGCGGTTCCGCAGCAATACAATTGTGACCGTTGTTGTCTGCGGAAGAAGCAAGCGGACGCAATCGACTGGCTTTGGTGGATTCGATCCCGGAAATCTTGTGACACGATGAGCAGTTGGCTTTGATCACCAATTCTCGGCCTCGTGCGATAGCGGATGCATCCGTGTCGATCTTTTCCGGCCCAGTTGCGGGAGGCGACGCCGTATGATTCGTCGTTTGTTGACTCAGCGCCGCCACGATCTGCCTTTGTTCATCTTCTGTGAGTGCGAATACTGGCATACGATGTTGAGGATTGATCGACTTTGGCGACTTCAGCCATGTCACCAGCCATCCCATATCACGCCGATCTTTCACGTTGGTCAAATCAGGGCCGTGATACGGAGCGGCCTGAGGTTCGAAGCCTGCCGGCATTTGAGCCATCGCATGACACGCCACACAGCCCGTTGTCAGCAAGAGCTTTTGTCCCGCATCAACGTCACCATCCTTGAATGATGCGATCTTGTCTTTTGGTAAGTCTTTGGCTTCTGATACCTGCAGCAAAAATGCCGCCACATCTTGTGCTTCCGCTTCTGAAAAATTGAAGTCTGGCATTGAGTTCCACGCACCCATGGTTTCTGGATGCGCCAATCTGCGCACGATGTCGGTATCACTGGTCAAACCGCGCAGGCGTTGCAGATCAGGAGCCTTCAGCGTTTGCAATTCATCCAGCCCGGTATGACACGCAGCGCAACGCATGGCATCGACAAGTGCCCGTCCCTGCCGCGCGACGATTGTGCTGGCGATGGCGTTGGAGTGTTCCGGGACATGCGTCAACGCATCAGCGGGAATTGGTTCCAGAGTGAAATCCGGCGACGACCAGAAGAGCTGCAGCTTGAAATCGGAAGGTGGTTTCGCGTCCGGTTGCTGGAGATTCGTTTCGAATTCGACCTGTATCTGATGGTCGCCCGCCGACAGATCAACAGACTCACCGGAACGAAAGACGTTTGCTCCGTGTACTGCCAGTACCTCGACGTTATCAACAAGGATTTTCACCGCGCCTGAAATCTGGGCATGAAACGTGTGCCGACCACCGGTTCGAACAAGCAAGTTCCCCGACCATCGAACTGACTGAACATCTGCGACACGACTTTCAATTTGTGAATCGGTCCAGTCGAAATTCAATCGATGATCAGTTCGAGTGACCGAATTCTCGCCGCCAGATACTGTCCCATGAAGCCCCGGCGACGTGTCGTCTTCGTCGGCCGAAACTTGCGACAGGCCAGCGGTTACAACAACTGTGACAATGATGGCGTATGAACCAAATTGAATTGCCAGTGCATTCGTAAGTCGTCGCATTGAATTGTTAGTTCCGACTGTTTCTGTTGAGGTATATTCGATTGATTACGGCATTGTCCTTGTTCCAATGTTTCAAGGCTCCAGCCCTAAAACGGAATGCGCGGGAGGCTCATCGGGACTTGCCATTCACAATCTTAATCCTAATTATGATCTTAATCATAATCGAACTCCGCCAGCCGATTAGGATTATGAGCAAGATTAGGATTAATGAGGAGACGGCACCTGCCGCCAGCGAAATACGGGAGGCGGGAGCCTCCAGCGCATGGCGTTCCAAGGCTGGAGCCCTGGAACGAGGACGATATTCCAATGCCTACGGTATCGGCTTCTGAGAGAGAGCGGGCACAACCGGCTGAATCCAAGCCTGTTCGAAACCACCAATCTGAGGTGAATTCGGATGAAGCCGTGACGACGTGATCAGCGCCCGAACATACAACTCCGTTCCATCAAACTCGTAACTGCCTTCGGTGCCTTCGACGGATTTAAGTACTTTTCCAACATCGCTGCTGTAAACTCGCGTCAGCACCTCCGCTTGTTCAGGATCATCTGAGGCGGGCGTGTTTGTGTCGTCGAATGGCGTTCGCGTACCGATGAAATCGATGCGATACGAAACATCAGGCTCGGCAGCAACACTGACTTTTAGCCCTGCCGAAGTGTGTTGAATTTCATTGAGTGTGACACCTGAAGACGAATAGAACCGCCCCGCCTCCAATGCTTTGACCAGAGCCTCAGGCTTGAGTGTGTCGGTCAGCACCATGACCCAGCCGCGCCCCGGTTGCGAACCTGTGTGCGGCTGGGTTTGAAAGTAATCATGAGTATCGTCGGTGGCAAGCCCAAACATCACGGGCAGGTTCAGCTTCGCCAGTCGCCACGTGTTGATAATGTCCCATTGACGTGACGTTGAAGCGTGCAGCAAGTCGCCGTCATTATTTACGGAGGGATGACCGTTGTAGACTTCGAAATAGTTTTCACCCACGACCTGCATCAGTTGTTCGGCCGTCACAGCGTATCCAAAGTTCGGATGATTCAGGTGAACAAGCGTCGCTTCTCCGGATCGCTCGCGACGGGAAATGGCGGCATCCATATTGCGTTGGATGACATCAACAACGCTGTCACCTCCCGTAGGCGGCAGTAGCTCGCTCGTGTTCGTCACGCACATGTGAATCGGACGACGCTTGTAGCTGTCAGTAATTTCTTCACCTTGAATCAGAATGAATTCCTGAGCCTTCGCCATGCGGTTGTAGACCGCATCGAATTCCTTGAGGCGAACTTGCTTCCGATCGTTGTGTTCCCGTGTCTCCACCCAGTCTGCTGGAAATGCCGCCGTCAGCTTATCGAATGCCTTCTGGCCGCCTTTGTTCTTTTCAATGTCGATCCATCGTTCATGGTTATGCAGAGTATTGTGGTCTGTGTAAACAAGAAACTGATAACCCTGATCTCGATACCATGCCGCAACCATTTCCGGATAATCGTCGCCATCGCTCCACAGAGTATGCGTATGCATGTTTCCGCGATACCAGTGTAGTGTGTCATTCGCTTTGAGGGTGACATCTTGTGCAAAGACTTGCGATGCCGCCAGTAGACAAAGAAACGGCACGGCAATAAAAGTCAACACGCACGAACGCAGGGATGATGCAGGCATCTCGTGTTCCGTTCTGAAACTGGGACAATGTGATTTGGGCGATATCAGAACTTTTGATTGTAGCAAACAAACGACAGCAAGCGAGCCGTCCCCGTGGCTCGCTTGCTGTCTGAGGAAGTGAGTGAGTAACAGAAATCAGCCTCGCACAAAATCCAGGCTGGAGGCTTGGGCGTCCGATAGCTTAAAGCTGAAGTTGTTGGCACTGCTGCTTGTCAGGCTGCCCGACAGCTTCTGACCGTCAGTGCTGCGGCTGAGCGACAAAGAACCATTGTCCATGCTGTAAGTGCCTTGGAACGAGCTTGACTGTCCGTCCTTGTTGACGGCTGTCCAGTTGAAGTTTCCGTCCGCTTGCAGCAACAACTGAACGCGAGCCCCGTTGCTTAGATTCGCCGTCCACGTTCCGGTGAACGTCGGTTGCTGCGTTTGAGGTGCCTGCGCGACCGCTTGAGTTGTTGCGGTCTGTGGCGGAGCAAATCCACCCAAAGCCAGGAGCGCCGATTGTGTCGCATCGTTGACCGGTGCGCTATTGCCCACTGTTGGGGCACTTGCTGAAGTTGGTGCCTGAAGCGGAACTTGAGTTGGTGCAGAATTCGCCTGGTTCAGACTCTGCGGAGCACCCGCCTGAGCAAATCCAGTCTGAGTAAGTCCAGTCTGCGACACATTCAACTGAACATTTCCGCCCTGCACCTGTGATAGCTGAGTCTGTTGTGGCAGTTGCGGAGCCAGTTGCTGCGTCTGCTGAAGTGGCTGCAACGTCGGTGCCTGTTGAGCCTGTGGCAATTGCTGTGGTTGCTGACCATAAAGCGGCTGAGTTTGGCCGTAGCTGCTTTGAGGATAGGCGGTCTGCTGTGGAAACCCCGATTGTGGGTAACTCGGCTGCGAGTAGACCTGTTGAGGATACGATGGCTGGGAGTACACGGGCGGCTGATAGACCGGCCGCGAATAGACAGGTGAATGATAAGACGACTGCGAATAGTTGTGGCCTGAACTCTGTGAGCCACCGTATGAGCCACCTGAACGTCCATGGCAACCAGCATCAACGGTTCCAGCGGACATTGCAGAAAATCCACTAAGAACAGCGGCCAGCAATAGTTGGTGTGAGTAACGAATCATGGCAAAATCTCCTTCGAATTGTTTCGGTTTGAATCAGTTGGGTAACTCCCATGATCAACGAAGCGAAGATGCCAACAATGTGTTACACAGAATTTCACTATTGGGCCGAAACGCAGTGCTTGAACGCCGCACGCACGGATCGACGCACCTGGAGTCCGCAAGTTCTATGTCCCGCACTTCATTTCGCGCAGCTTTTTGAGCACATGGCCAGCGGAATACTGTCACGCTGGGCGACTCACGTCATCGAAACCGTTTCGGCGGTTTCACGCCACACTTGATAAAACGCTAGCCTGGCAATTTTTGGTCTGGCGCCCCTTCTGCGGCTGTCGATTCAACTGCGGGTTCGACGCCGATGGCCTGCATCACATCCGTTCGTTCTTGCAATCGCTGGTCCCATGTCGCGAGATAGTGTTCGTACGCCGGATGGTTGTCGGCTTGCTCCGACAACAGGTCACGAGCGATCTCGGTGAGTGTTTGTTCTTCCTGCAATGTCATTTTCCCAAGCAGCACGCGGCTGCGAAGAAAGACAAAATAGGTATCCAGAACATCGCACCGACAATAGTCGTTGATGCGATCGACATGACCTGCGTGATACAGATCCTGAACCTGCGAACCATCGATGCCCGCTTTGCCTGGCTTGTCGATCAAGTGAGCCAGCAGATTCAGACCACCGTTCATACGGAATGCGCCGAAGTTGGTGAGTAAGTCCTGAAGATCCAGGTGCGCGTCGTGATTGTAGCGATTTCGAGATTGTTCAAATGTGCGTGAATCAACATTGAACCACGCTGGTACGCTGATACCAAAACGAAACGCAGCGACTTCAAGCACCGGGACGTCGTAACCGCGTCCGTTGAATGTCACCAGCGTCGGCCGTTGATAATGTTGCCAACCCTGCCAGAATCGTCGCACGATTTCCTGAGGACGAAAGTGTGGGCTGTCGAGAACTGTCAGTTCGAGCAACCGATAGTCCGGGGCGACTTTTGCAATCGCTATGGAGACAGGTAAAACAAATGTCAGCGGCAACACATCTTTTCCGGTCTCCTCGAACAGTTGTTTTCTGTAGCGACTGATGGCTTCGCGTGGTGTGAGTTCGTCGTTGGGATAGCGAACTTTGCGAATCAGATCGCCGTCGCCGACGGTTTCGATATCGAAGATCAGGTACTTGACGTCACTCATGGGGTGCTCCGGCTTTTTATCTGTCGTTGCGAATCTTATGGCAGACCGCTCGCATTTCGTTCAAATGTGCGTTCAAATTCTCTACCACTGTTAGAAAACTTAATCCATTTCAAGACAAAACCCGCTCTGCCATGTCTGAATTTGATCAACAGAATACCAGCGATCGTTCGCAAGTTGCACCCACAGCACTGGAAGAACAGGCAATTCGAGGATTAACGACCGCCTATCAGCGGATGCGACAGGAAATCAGCAAGGTTGTGATTGGCCAGGATGAAGTGGTCGATCAACTGCTGATTGCCATGTTTTGTCGCGGACACTGTTTGCTGGTCGGCGTTCCGGGACTCGCCAAGACGCTGTTGTGCAGCACGATCGCCAGCATTTTGCAGCTTTCGTTTCGACGTATTCAGTTTACACCCGACCTGATGCCGTCGGACATCACCGGCACCGACGTCCTGCAGGATGATCCGGAAACCGGCCGTCGCGTGTTTCAGTTTATTCAAGGCCCGCTGTTTACCAATGTGCTGCTGGCGGACGAAATCAACCGTACGCCGCCAAAGACTCAGGCCGCTCTGCTGGAAGCCATGCAGGAACGACACTGCACGGTGGGTTCGCATACCTATGCGTTGCCAGATCCATTTTTCACATTGGCGACTCAGAATCCGATCGAGCAGGAAGGTACGTATCCGTTGCCGGAAGCACAGCTCGACCGATTTATGTTCAATATCATTGTGAAGTATCCAACCGCTGCGGAAGAATTGCGGATTCTGAAGCAAACGACGGGGACCGACAAACCAGAACTTACGCCGATCCTGACCGGTCGCCAGATTCAGGCGTTGCAGGAAGTCGTGCGGCGGGTTCCGTGTGCGGAGTACATCTTCGTGTACGCTCGGGATCTTGTGCGGGCGACTCGACCAGGCGAAAGCGAAGCACCGCCCTTTGTGAAAGAAATGATTTCGTGGGGTGCCGGTCCGCGAGCCGGACAATATCTGATTCTTGGGGCTCGAGCGTATGCGTTGCTACAGGGACGTTTTCACGTGACGACCGAAGACGTCAAAGCAATCGCGAAGCCAGTCCTGCGTCATCGAATTATGACAACGTTTGCTGCCGCCAGTCAGGGCGTGACGCCGGACGTTGTGATTGAACGGCTGCTGAAGTTTGTGCCAGTGGAATTGCATGAACGAGCGAAGAAACGCGTTCAGGCTGGGGCGGATTGAGCACAGCGAAGGAAGCCCCGGGGTTTCGGGCTGGCACCCTCCAACCCCGGCCACCCTTGTTTTAAGGATTGCCAATGCAGTCGCTTACTTCTTGCTCAGTTCATCAGCCTTGGTCTTCAGTTCCGCCGCCTTCTTAATGGCTGCTTCGGATTTGGTTTTCAACTCAGCGAGCTTCGCGGTCGCTTCGTCGGCCTTTTTCTTGGCTTCGTCTGCTTTTACTTTCGCTTCTTCTGCTGGCTTTTTCAAAGGTTCAACAGCGGCAGTTGCTGTTTCCACAGCCTTCTGAGATTCCGCAGCAGCGGCTTCAGCAGCAGTGACTGCATCGGGCGGTGAATTTGGATCAGCCTTGAGATCGGTCACGGCCTTATCGGCGGCCACCTTTGCGGCGTTGGCAGCTTCCAGCGCTTTGTTCGAAGTATCCAGCGCGGTCTGCGTGTCGGTTTGAACTTTTGCGGCAGCTTCCGAGGCAGTGGTTGCTTCTTCGATCGTTTTACCCTGACCTTCGATCATTGCTGCCAGCTCTTCAACGTGCTTCGCTTCGTCTTCGGCAGCTCGTACGGCTTCGACAACAACACGTTCACGGTCCCTTTTGAAATCTGGCACGATTTCGATCTCAGGGATCGCAGTTTTTAGCGTTTCCTGGCCAGCTTCAGAAACCGTCGTCTGCCACACGTAAAGCTTTCGCAGCGTCTTCAGTTTGTCCAAATGTGCCAAGCCAGCGTCGGTCACTTTAGTTTCATACACATTCAGATATTCCAGTGCTGGCAGGCCAGATAGATGAGCCAGTCCAGCATCCGTGACGGCCGTCTTTTCGAGATGCAGTTTGACGAGACCTGTCAGCCCTGTCAGTTGGGCCAGTCCAGCATCGGTGACCTTGGTGCCACGCAGGTTCAGCGAGTAAACATTTGCCGCGTCTTTGACGACAGCCAGAGTTTCATCTGTGATCTCTTTGTCGGACAGATGAAATGCGATGGACAGGCGAGCGTCGTTTTTTGCCAACGGCATTGCCTGTCCACCAGCATCCTGCACGGCTTTGATCAAAGCTTTATCCGCGTCCGTCAACTCTTCCTGAGCCAACGCAACTCCGGAAAGAACCAGCATGGCCAGGAGCATTCCCGAAATCTTCATCACACACCTCTTCATTTACAAACACATTGATATTCATAGAAACCAGCGCGAGAAACCGGGGCTGGACTGCTACGAGGTTACGTTGCGGCCGCAGAATGTGCAATGGTTAGCCGATTTTTGATGCTCAACGGGTGCAGTGTCGTATTTCGGTAGTAGCGACTTGAACATTGATTCTCGGGAGGGCAAGGCTCCTGCCGAGCCGATGATCGGCGGAAACACACGGCTCGGCAGGAGTCTCGCCCTCCCATCTTCACAATTAAACGCGACTGCACCCATGCTCAACTTCAGGATTTGCGGGCCGAACAGTTACTTTTCCTCGCGGCGGACAGGGGGCGTTGCCAACGCTGACATGCCAGGGCCTTTCAGGCCGGAACACAAACTACTTTGGCCTTTCGGGCGGGAAAGATTGCGTTGCCCCCTCGCAGCCACGAGTTAAACCGTTTCTTTATTGATTCATCAAAAACCGAATTCCGGCAATTTCATCAATGAAGCGGGGCATGGAACATTTAACGCATCACTATTGACCGTGCATGCCTTCGCTGCGGAGCGCACCGGCGCGTTGCATGACGCTGCTGGACTGATCCGTTCGCTTCGGTTCCAGTTGAAACGAGAACTTACGATGATCGGTGATATGACGACCCAGAAAGTTGTCGCTGACGAAATCGAGCGGAAACTTTTGATACCATGGAGCGTTGATATCGACCATCTCCGTATGGGTTTCGTAGCCATCTCGCAGGAGTTGCACTTCGCGAGTGCCATACCAGGTAAAGTCGAACGAAGCTGGCGTGTAGCCGATATCCTGTCCGTCAACTTTCACCAGCGCGCCGGATGGGTAGGAATTGATCGTGACGCGACGATGCACGCAGCCAACTTGTGTCAGCGCGAGCAGCATGAGTAACGAAATCCATTTCCAGCGCATTGGCGTCCTGCCAGCTTTCACACGAAACATGAAGGATGCGCAGTTTACCGTGATTGTGAAATACAGGCCAAGATCAATTCGAGGCGTGAAAATGCTGGGGATTTTGCGTCTGCCGGAAAAACTGCCGCTGCCTGTGGGCAATTCCATCCTTCGCTGACACTCGGGGGTTATTTTCGATCCAGCGTCAGCAATCCTGCGATTGTCAGGCCGATACCCAGCATCCCGAACGAAGAAAGTGTCTCGCCAAACACAACCACAGCTCCGATCGCACAAAAAGCATTTTGAGACGCATTGATAACGTTAGTGCGGCTGATGGTCAGGTGACGCATGGCGTGAGTGATGGCGAAGAACCCGATCGCGTTGAAAATCCCGGCCGTTGCAATCGTTGCCCACTCCTGCGGTGTTGTCGCAGCGATCGTGCTCACTGAAAGCAAAGTCAGGCTCAACGGACACAGCACCAAGAAACCTGCCGCACTGAACAAAAATAAGGTTGCTGCAACGGGCATTTGAGATCTGACGGCTTTACGAATGTAGACGCCCGTGATTCCGTAGCCCAAACCGGAGATCATCGCCAACGCGACGCCAATGGTCGTCCCCCAGTCATCAGAGCCCGGAATCGCCGTTGCCGAAACGACGGCCGCTGCCGGATTTGTTGCGGGCGTTGGACTTGTTGCGGGCGTTGGACTTGTTGCGGGCGTTGGACTTGTTGCGGGCGTCCGATTTGTGGCCGCTGTTGACAGAAAAATAATGGATGCCACCATCAGTCCCATGCTGATGCCCGTCCGCACGCTGACAGCATCGCCCAGCACGAATCGTCCGACGATGGCTCCACTGCAAATAATCGACGAGAAGCAAATCGGCACGCTGATCGCCAGTCCGATTTTGACAAGCGACAGTTGAAAGGCCAGATTCCCGCCCAGTTGATTGAAGAACGCTGCGACAGCAATCGGCCACACGAAGTTCCAGTCTGTGAACGACGTCTGGCCTCGCCATCGCCGCACACAAATCAAGATGATAGCCACAAAGAACGTAGGGAACGCCTTTGTCCCGGCAACCCACATGGACCAGCCGAGACCACTGTCAGGTTTTGCGAGGCCACGGAGTGCCATGTTGGCGATTGAATAAGTCACAGCGGCCGCTAACCCCAGCAGCACGCCATGCAGATTTGCACGAGAATGATCGATGGCGGCAATCCGTGATGCTTCAGGTACTGAACCACTTGCAGCATGAATTGTTCGCGGCGTTGCATTGAGTAATGCATCCGGGACGACATCCACAGAACCGACCTGACCGGAAGACATATCGCTCAATCCATTCGTCATGCAACACACTTTGAATTACAGCGTCCGACTGAATGTCTGCAGTCGGCCCGTCTGTTCAAATTTGGCCAGACTGAAGAGGTCCAGCACAGCTTTATCAGTCGGCAGCACGTGCGCTTCGACAAGTTCGACGGATTCGCCTTTTAAGCGTCGGCAAATTTCCAGCAACAGTGCCTGAGCGTATCCGTGGCGTCGTTGAGATGCCGGAACAAAAATCTCGCGGATGCCGACACTTCGCACGCCCCATTTAGGAATATACAAATCCATGCCGATGATCTGCCCGGACGCAACGACGTTTTCCGTGTCCTTTTCATGCAGTTCAAATCGCAAAGAATCCAGGTGGCCATACCTTGCGAACCACCACCACGACTCGTTCGTAGGGCGGTCTGTTATCGCCAGATTTAAATGACGCCGATGTCGCAGCAATTTTGCGTTCACCGGATCTTTGCTGCGAATCAGGTCTCGTCGGAAAATCAAAATTTCTTCGGCAGCGACATATCCGCATGAACTAAAGAAGTCCGGCCAGTTCGCAGCCGACGCACAGAAGCCCGAAGGATCCAGACCACCGTAAATTCCGGTGTAAAATGCGTTCTGTTCTAAGCCGGCCCCAGCGACGACCGTCTTAGCCCCTTTGGATCGCAGGTACTCCTCAGCCCTCTTCACCAATTCCGTACCCACTTTGCGGCGACGGAATTCCGGATGCACCACTAAGGCGCAGATTGTACCGTGGGTTTGATCCAAACCTGATTGATCTGCGTTGGGAGCGAATCCGGCGTGGACAAATCCTGCGATTCGGCCTGTTTCTGTATCCTGCGCGACGATCAGACCATTGGGATCCCAATATGGCTGAGAACACGCCAATAATTCGAAAATATCGCATGAGAACCCTTCCGCTGCATTCGGCCCCAAAGCGGAAACATGCCACAATTTGTGCAGTTTTGGAGGGTCTATATTGTGGAAAGGGCGATACAACACAATCAGCTTGTCTTTAACAAGAGCGAATCCGGAACCGGAAGCGTTGAGAATACAATTGGGACCGAACTTAGACTGGCACTGGCGAATCTAACTGACGTATTCTATCACGGCAAGCCGTCTGGTTCGCTGGAATTCTGACGTTCTTCGTATCGGCAACTGACTGGATGTCACTGCACTGCTCAGGAAAGTTGTAGGACTTCAGTGTACGCTGGGCGAGATAATTTTTCTCACAACGGATATTTTCATGCAGTGGACTGACCGCGAATTAGCTGCCTGGCTCGACGAATTGCTGCCTGCAGAACGAATGGTGGCCTTCGAAAATCAGCTCCGCCAGGATAGCGCGCTCCGCGCGCGCGTGGCGGTTTTGATTCGTTACCGAGATCAGGGTGGGAATTCCATTGGCGAAATCTGGCAACGTGGCAGATTAAGTTGCCCCGTTCGCACAGAACTGGGTGGCTACTTGTTAGGGACGCTGTCAACCGATGCCGCTGCGTACATCGAGTTCCATCTGAACACTGTCGGCTGCCGCGTCTGCCAGGCGAATCTTAACGATCTTGAAGAACAATCTACACAGTCCGGTCAGGTTCCGGATCGTCGTCGTCGATTCTTTGAATCGTCGGCCGGGCTGCTCCGAGGCGACAGCGAGGCGGGGGAGTTTTAGAAGTAGTTCCGGCATGTGTCATGGCTGAGGTCGCCGATTCTGTTAGGTCCTCCTTGCCGAGGAGAACTTTTCGCCGTAAGGCGAACCCCAAGGGCGGACGTCCGCTCAACGGCGTCGTGTTGTCCTTTCATCAGTGCGGATCTGGTCGCAGGTTCCAGCGAGCTACAAAGATTTTTCGCGTCACCATGATGAATATGAAGGAAGACGGCTGCAAACGGCTTGAAAATCAGTGATTGCGTCGATCTTGGATTCTACCTGCGACGGCTGCACTTTCTACATTGCGTATCGTTTTATATCACTTTGCAACATATTGTATACCGGATTCTGTACCGAGGGCAACGCCCCAGGAACATGCCACCCCGCAAGAACCAAAAGCCCCAACGGGGCGAAAACCAACGGTGTAGCACCGAGGAAGCACCAAGGGTCAAAGCATCAAAGGAAGAATCAAGGGTCTCTTCGTTGTAAAGGTTGGAAGAGATCCTCGGCCAACTTCAACTGAATAGTAGAGTTACCTGGAGATGTGATGCTCTGTTTGAATGGGCGATCGGTCAGCGTATAATCAAAGCATGATTTGGCGTTCGTCGGTTCGTAACGAGGGTGTGTCGCATGAAACCTGCTTATCTGTTTGGCTGTTTAGCTCTGTTGATAGTTACCACGGCGATGGCACAAGACACACCGATCCCATTATTCGACTTCATTGAAGCCGACTCTGCCAAACAGTGGCAGACAGTCAACGATGGCGTCATGGGCGGCGTCTCTAAAGGAAACTTCAAGATCTCCGATGAGAAGACAATGGAGTTCTTCGGCACATTGTCTTTAGCAAACAACGGTGGCTTTGCTTCAGTGCGGTCGAAAGCCAGGAAACTCGGACTGGAAAAAGGCGATACGCTGGTTGCCAAAGTTCGTGGCGATGGCCGGGAATATACGCTGAACCTCTACCCAAACAGATCAAGAACCGCATTTTCTTACCGAGCCACGGTGCAAACCGAAAAGGACGAATGGATCGAGATCAAGGTCCCGCTCGATGAATTCGAAGCCACTTCGTTTGGTCGAGTCGTTAAGGAGGCTGGTCCGGTAAAACCTGAAGAGGTTACTTCCGTGGGTTTTCTTTTGGGCGACAAGAAGGCTGGGCCGTTCAAGATGGAAGTCGAATGGATCAAGGTGGAACGGGCAGAGGCCGTGAAATGAGAGGATGGTTACTCCTGCCTCGATTCAGCAACAGCGGAGTTCGTCAATCATGATGTGGGACTCTGATTTCAATTCCATATCGGGGAGCAATTTCGAGCAATTTTTCAATCTCTGCTTTGGTTGGCGGTACTGCGGTTGTTGAACCTTCAGGCACAGGGATGCCAAACTCAAAGAACATGTTTTCCAAGCCAGCCGGAGCAACCGAAATGATCATTTTAGCCGGTCTATCGCTTTCGTTTTTGAACGAGTGTGGTACTCCGACGGGCATGTTTGCGAACATACCTGCTGTCGCCACAACTCGCTTTTCTCCGATCTGGAACGTGATTTCGCCTTCGAGAATGTAGAAGCTTTCTTCTTCCCTGCTGTGAACATGCGAAGGAGGACCGCCACCCGGAGGCACGATGGCTTCCCACATCGCATACTTACCGTTTGTGTCTTCACGGGTTGCCATGAATCGGTACACATCGCCCACGACGGCAATGGTGCGGCCCTGGGCAGTTGGAAAGTTGGCCTTGACCCAGAATTTGGGTTAAAAAAGCGATGGTGATTTCGGCCTTAATTTGTTTCGCAAATTCAGGCAAACAATTGGGTTGGGCGACGGTAACTCTCAAGGGATCCATTGAATCGCAGGATTCCACAGGAGAGCGCA
>Ga0105054_10004925_pt1 | contig 19564 bp, 14 predicted proteins | sample BON02_FD_78091 | JGI IMG/M metagenome (GOLD analysis project Ga0105054, IMG submission 78091) | Freshwater microbial communities from Lake Bonney liftoff mats and glacier meltwater in Antarctica - BON-02 (megahit assembly) | ecosystem: Environmental > Aquatic > Freshwater > Ice > Glacier...
GAAAGAACGCTCTACAATGCGGTCCTGTCAGGTATTTCGCTAAGTGGCGATCGCTTTTACTATCCAAATCCGTTATCATCCGAAGGACAATATCAAAGAGCTTCCTGGTATGGGGTGCCATGTTGTCCGACGAATATTGTCCGATTTTTGCCTCAGGTTCCCGGCTATGTATATGCCCACAGGAATAATGATTTGTTCGTAAATCTTTTTATGACCAATACTAGCACAGTGGATTTACCTGTAGGGAAGGTGAAAATATCCCAGAACACGGAATATCCCTGGCAGGGACGGGTTAACCTCCGCATAGATCCAGAAAAGCAGTCTTCATTTACTGTACGCGTGAGAATACCCGGATGGGTGCAACGACCTGTTCCTGGGAACTTGTATGAGTATACCGATAATAAAATTGTACCTGTAACGATAATGCTCAACAACAAACCATTGAATTATAAAATTGAAAAGGGCTACGCAGTTCTAAAGCGTACCTGGACAGAAGGGGATCGGATAGTCCTCGATTTTCCTATGGAAGTGAAGAAGATAATTGCGAATGAAAAGGTAAAGGATAATGTAGGTAAGATTGCTTTACAACGGGGTCCTATGGTGTATTGTCTGGAATGGCCAGATAATAAAGATGGTATGGTGCAAAATATCATGATTGATGAAAATACTTCTTTTAGTGCCGAATATCGGCCAGATTTTTTGAATGGAGTTGTTGAATTAAAAGCTGATGGTGTTGCATACAATCGTAATCCAGACAACAACTTGTTGTTGAAGAGTGCAACAACCTATAATGCAATCCCTTATTATGCATGGGCCAACCGTGGGCCTGGCGAGATGGAGGTATGGATGCCAGAAACTGAGGCTCTTGCAACTCCTGAACCCATTCCGCCGACTACTATAGCTTCCGAGAGCAGAATTTTTTCATCATTTCCGTCAGAATTGTTGAGCACTATCAACGATCAATATATTACACCTTATGATATCAATGTTCCAATTTCAAATTATTATCGTTGGCCATTGACTGATAATATTCAATGGGTTCAATATGTATTTAAGAAATCTGAGAAAGTATCTTTTGTTAAGTTGTATTGGTACGACAATGAGCCTTCCAAGATGACTACTTGGTATGATGATGTGCCCCGAACATGTGCGCGAGTTCCGGAGAGCTGGAAGTTGTATTACAAAGATGATGTAGGAAGGTGGATAGAGGTGAAGGCTAAAGGCAAATACCTTGTGGAAAAGGAAAAATATAATACACTTGAGTTTGACCCTGTGGAAACAACTTCATTGAAAATAGAAGTCCAGAGGAATAAAGAATGTGCTACTGGTATTTTAGAATGGAGTGTGAATTAATATGAAGGCTTTAATTCTCAAAAACTGGGTCATATTTGATGGCAAAACAGAATTGGGCCAAGCGAAGCATGGAATTATGATGGTGAAGCGGATCTTGGCCTCGGTGCAGTTACACGTATGGCTTTAACCATCATTGTCAATAATCCTCTTTTCGTATGGCTTGCATATGGCGGTAACCTGAAAATCAGCAATGAGATTTTAGAAGTGATTCCTGCAGATGGGGTTGGTATTCGTTTTGGCTTCGGAACAGAAAGTTCTCGAATAGTCGCTGGATTAAACAGGCACAGGCTATCGTCAAAAGGACCTGTGTTTACAGATAAAATGGGAAAATCTTTTCAATTTACAGTTGACAATATTACAGGAAGAGAACATAAGATACAACTAGAACTTACCGGTACTGCAGGAACCATTTATCACATGAAAATAAATGGAAAGAAAGTGAAAACGATAAGATTGGAAGGGGCATCTGAATTAGCAGTAGATTTTGTAATGCCTGCTTATGGTTGTCAGATCACTCTTTTTAGAAATTAATTTTACAGTTACTTGAAAACCATTAATCTATTAATAATTTTTCAGTTTTTCATTTGTTTTATAAGCTTAATTTTAATTAATATCCCATGGCACGTTCGTTTTTGAAATTTTATATCCTGGCTACACAAATAATTTTCCTGATTGGAAGTGCAATTGCACAAAATTCAGACACCCTTCTTTTGGAGAATTCGAATATCAAAGCCACGTTTTCGCAAAAAGGGTTAATTGCACTTGTAAATCCATCTGATTCTTTTCAGGCAAATGTTGTTAAAAAAGGAGGACAGCTAAAAACAAAATTAACCTATAAAGATGGGAAGAGTAACTGGATCGACTTAGAATATTATAGAGATAGTATTAGTTTAGTTAGGAATATAGACTCTTCGCTAAGTATTCTGACCTGGGGTCCCCATAAATCACTAAATATGGAAGAGCGTTATAGTCTGAGCCAGAATGGATTGGACATGGATATATATGTCCAAACAGCAACGACTTCGCCTGTTATTGTTGGAGATTTGGGAATTAGTTTACCATATAGGTCCCCTGCCGGAAATAATGAGATAGATATCTATGAAAGGTCGTTTGTGAAACATCATTTTATTTCTGGGAATGCATCGTTCTTGTATTTTACGAAACCATCCGGCAATGGTCCGTTTCTGATGATGTTGCCAAAGGCAGATACTCAATTAGAATACTTTGATGATAAAGGGGACGGATATATGGCTTATATCCACTCGTTCTTATCAGCTAATAATGTCGGCGGAACCTGGCGGCAGCCAAATACCAAAATATCCATAGAAAATGCAAAGGATAATGCAAACCGCTTGCACTATGGTTTTCGGTTCAGATGGGCAAATGATTGGGAAGATATGAGGCGCATTTTATACGATGAAGGTCTTTTTGATATTCGAGTGGTGCCTGGAATGACTTTGCCATCCAACCTCTCTGCACAATTTTCTCTCCATACAAAAAATAATATAGATTCAATCACAGCAGAATTTCCGCTGAATACATCTATCAAATATATTGGTCAGAAAATTCCACATCATTATGTCTATGAAGTGAGTTTTGAAAAACTAGGTGAGAATTTGTTGACTATACATTATGGAGGTGCAAAAAAGACTTATCTGGAATTCTTTTCAACAGAACCACTCGAAACTCTTATCAAGAAAAGAAGTGCATTTATCGTTAACCAGCAACAGCATCGGGATACTACTAAGTGGTATAATGGCCTTTTTTCTGCTTACGATATGAAAAATGGGGTTTTAAGAGGTCCTGATAATACGGATGGTTTTGATGAGTGGTGGGGCTACCTATTGGCAAGTGATGATGCTGCCTTGGGTAAAGCTCCTTTCGTGGCAGCTAAAAATGTTTATTATCCTGAGAAAAATGAAATTAATGCGGTTGAATATTATATAGATAATTTTGTGTGGGGTAAACTACAGCGTACCGATCTGGAAAAGCCTTACCCATATGGTATTTACGGAACACCTAACTGGTTAGTGAACCGGGATACCACAATGAATTTTCGTTATACCTGGTCTCCGAATTCTATCATCAAAAATACCGGACGCGATACAATGCATATCTGGAGAGCATACGATTATCCGCATATCTTTAAGCTCTATTATAATATGTACCAAATTGCAAACAAATATCCTGACCAAGTTACTTATCTTGATGCAGGAGGGTACTTGGAAAGAGCTTTTCAAACGGCAAAAGCGTTCTTTTTATATCCATACGAGATAAGGCCATGGGAATACAAAATTTATGAACTAGGATTCTATAATGAGCTCGTTATTTTAGATATAATTTCGGCCCTCGAATTAACTGGAAAGAGCGATGATGCCGACTGGTTGAGAAATGAATTTGAGAAAAAGGTAAAATTTTTTATTTATGATAACCAATATCCATATGGATCTGAGTTTTCCTTCGATCGTACCGCTTTTGAATCGACCTATGCACTGGCCAAATATGGAGTGCTTCATAAAATGAAACCTGATCGTAATCTTTGGTTTGATAAGAACCTTGGCAAATGGTGGTCTCATCCTTCTGTAAAACAGGAAGATGCACTTAATTTTATGGAGCGCCAACATTATGCAGGCTTATCTGTAAGAGGTTGGCTGGAGACGAACTACTATAAACTTGGTGCAGATCAAAATATGAGCTACATGGCTAAAATGGGAGGTTGGTCTATATTGGATTACGGAATAAATTTTGCTGTGAGCCCCTATGATTGGTTACAACTAGGCTATGCCTCCTATTTGAGCTCTTGGGCTTTGATGAATTCAGGTACGGCTGCTACTGGTTACGGCTTTTGGGCTCCAGGTAAAGAAAACGATGGAGCGATTGGAGGCGAATTTGTTGAGGCTAAAAGAGGAAGTACCTGGATTAAAAGGGAGATGGATAGGGGAGCTTGGAATTATGATGGAGAAGCAGATTTAGGCCTAGGCGCGGCTATGAGGATGGCAGCTACGATTCTAACGGATGACCCGCTTTTCGGTTGGATAGCTTATGGCGGCCAATTGAAAGAAACAGCAAAGGCATTTCGAATAACACCGGAGGACGGGTTGAATTGCCGTTTTTCCTTAGTGACCGATGATTGTAGAATGACTATTTCATTGAACCGTGATGGTTTTGAAAAGAACCATGAAATTATAGTAGGTAAGTCATTGGAAAAAATAATATTTTACGTCCAGGCCAGAACTACTGAACCTCACCTAACAAGGCTTAGTGTCCTTGATTATCAACGTAGTCCGGAAAAACCAATCATCGTGGACATAAATGGAAAAGAAAGGAAATTGAAGCAGTTAACCTCTGGGGAATATTACGTTGATCTTTTTATAAATAATGTAAGTCAAAAAGTTGTACTTAAGCTTTGAAAAAAACATTATCAAAACGAAGTCGTCTTGAGTTAATGTTTGGAACCGAGAATGAAGGCTTTTGTGCCGTAATGAAGCCATTTTTTGTTTGCATAGCAGTAGCTGCGAAAGTTAAAAATGGCAAAATTAGGGTGCAAAATGCAAAATTCGCAGGTAAAAGATTAACTCGAGATGAGTTCATAAAACTACGATAAAAAACACTAGGGTTGTATTCAAAAAATAACATTAGAATTCAAATAAAGGAATTTCAATTATTAAGTTTTTAAATTAATACTCTTATTTGGGATATGTATCTCAAATGTTGGAGAATGCTATGAGTAAAGCCTTTCTCCAATTCCTGAAATTTTAGTGTTTTTAACTTTTGATAACGGGTGTAAATCGGATACCATATATGTCTATGTTGAGTGGATCCTTCGAACAATATTTGATTCTGATAGCACTCAAATAATAAATTTAAAACCTTAGCATTATGAAAAGTTACAAAAAAAAACAAACTAGATTTTTTACTTATTTTATTCTTTCTATGATGATTGTTGTTTTGGTGATTGTTTCTTGTTCTCCAAAAGAGCAGACGTCATCATCCGAACAACTTGCAGATATTATCAAAACAGTAGAAGCCTTTCAAATTTATGATAAAAAAGACTATCCCTTGGGAAAGACTTCGGAGACATTAGTAAAGGAAGATGCGGAATTCGCCCAAAGCCAAATTGATCATTTAAATGTTGTACAGGCTAAAAATCTTTCGGAAACGGAGAATATTTCAAGGGAATTACTTGCTTTCACCTTACAGGAAAAGATAGATAGTTATACTTATAAGATATATTTAAGGGGTAACTGGAGTTTTCATGTTAACCTTAATTATAAAATTAATCCCATATTGGCCTACTCTGATGCCAAGAAATATCTAGAGGTGCTAAATGACTTTCCTCGATATGCTGAGCAATATTTTTTGCTTTTGCGCCAAGGCCTAAAGGAGGGAATGTCAGATCCCAAGGTTATTTTTAATGGATTTCAATCCACCTTCGACGACCATATAGTCGAGGATTATACTAAAAGTGACTTTTATTCCCCTTTTAAAAACCTGCCGGATGTTTTGACGCAGGAGCAAAAAGATTCCGTCTTAGTAGCTGCCAAGAAAGCAATTAAAGAAAACGTGGTGCCGACATTTAAGAAAATCAAGACCTTTTTTGAGGAAGAATACATTCCCGACACCAGAGAGAGGATAGGGGTTTCTGATACACCGGGAGGTAAGGAATTCTATCAGAACCGTATCAACTATTTTACCACTTCCAACGAATATACTGCGAACGATATACATGAAATAGGACTTGGAGAAGTTGCCCGGATCAAGGGGGAAATGGAAAAAATTATCAAAAAGGTCGGCTTTAAAGGGAGTTTTCAGGATTTCCTGACTTTTTTGAGAACCGACAAACAGTTTTATGAGACCCAAGGTGAGGAATTATTAAAGGATGCGCGAAATATAGCAAAAAAAATAGATGCTAAATTGCCTGAATTTTTTATCAAGCTGCCCCGAAGGCCATATGGTGTAATTAAGGTCCCTGATGCAATTGCGCCAACTTATACGGGAGGGAGATATTCACCTTCCTCAAGCGATACACGACCGGGCTATTATTTGGTAAATACTTTTAAATTGGATAGTCGTCCATTATATGTGCTCCCAGCACTTACCGCCCATGAGGCTGTACCGGGACATCATCTGCAGATGGCACTTAACAGCGAATTGGGGGATAGCATTCCAAAGTTTAGAAAAGAGATGTACCTATCGGCCTTTGGGGAGGGCTGGGGATTGTATAGCGAATTTCTTGCTAATGAAATGGGTGTTTATACTACACCTTATGAGGAATTCGGAAAATTGACATACGAAATGTGGCGAGCTTGTAGGCTGGTGGTAGATACTGGTATTCACTCCAAAGGATGGACACGGGAACAGGTAGTAAACTATTTACTGTCCAATACCGCACTCTCGGAGCATGAAGTAAATACAGAAACGGATCGCTACATTGGGGTGCCGGGCCAGGCCATATCCTATAAAATTGGGGAATTAAAGATTAGGGAACTGAGAAAAAAGGCTGAAAAAGCTTTAGGTCCGAGGTTTGATATTCGAAACTTTCATGAAATTGTCTTAGGGCAGGGTACCGTTACGCTTCCCATATTGGAAAGACGCGTCAATTCCTATATTTCAGGGAATAATTGAGATGGGTAAAGTGAAATATTCATTCTGATGATGGTTGTTAATGATCAAAGACTGAAATAGGATAATATAGTCTCAACAACCATTAATATTCATATATGGAATTTCTATTTGTAGAGGTAAATTTGTAGTTAATATATTAAGTTCTAATGATATGAAAGTACAATGGAATGGTGTAATGCCTGCGGTAACTACCAAATTTACGAACGATGACAGTTTAGATCTGGAAATGTTCGGGAAGAATATCAATGCCCAACTGGAGGCTGGGGTCCACGGAATTATCCTTGGTGGGACCTTGGGAGAGGCCAGTACCCTTACGGATGATGAAAAAAAAATCTTGATAGAGTCCACTATAGACTTGGTAAAGGGAAGTGTACCGGTCATTATCAATATAGCCGAGCAGACTACCAAAGGGGCTATCGAAGCGGCAAACAAAGCAGAAAAATACGGAGCTCAGGGCCTTATGATGTTGCCTCCAATGCGTTACAAGGCGACCGATCATGAGACGGTGACCTATTTTTCCGAAGTAGCCAAAAGCTCGGGTCTTCCCATAATGATATATAATAACCCAATAGACTATGGTATTGAGGTTACTTTGGATATGTTCGAGCAAATATTGAAACATGATAATATACAGGCGGTAAAGGAATCCACCCGTGATATTTCCAATATTACCCGAATCAGAAATCGTTTCGGAGAAAGATTAAATGTATTGACCGGTGTGGATACACTGGGGATGGAGAGTATCCTTATGGGTGCCGATGGCTGGGTGGCAGGTCTGGTATGTGCTTTTCCCGCGGAGACTGTTGCGGTTTACGAACTCGTAAAAGCAGGCCGTATCCAAGAAGCACTCTCCATATATCGCTGGTTCTTACCTATATTGGAACTAGATATCAGCCCCCAATTGGTGCAGAATATAAAACTGGCGGAAGTGGCTACCGGGATAGGCACCGAACAGGTAAGGGCTCCAAGATTACCGTTACAAGGAAAAGAAAAAGAGCGGGTGTTGAGGATTCTTGAAGAGGGATTAAAATCCAGACCTAAACTTCCCGATTATAAAAATTTGAAAGCTGTTTTATAAAAAATATTCGACACTTTTACAAAACCACCTATTTTTCTGGTGGTTTTTGAGTTCTACTGGTCTTGTCTTGTGGAAAGTTAAGGGGAATATTATTCCTAATTTTCAGGTGAAATAGCTTGGAAAATGAACTTGGGTTGTCTTGAAAAACCCATAATTTTTGAAAGAACCTTGAAAGTGTACCTTCAATAGGTTTTGGCATATATAGATATTTTGAACTATTGAATATTTAAAAATGATAACAGGAAAAAACTTTATTGGCGGGACGGCCTCGGCAAAAGGAAACAAAACCTATAAAACTTTTAACCCTAAGGACAACAAGGAAACCGAGTGGACTTTCTATGAAGCCACTGAAGAAGAAATTGACGAAGCGGTTGAAAAAGCATCCAAAGCTTTTGCAGTCTTTAAAAATATTTCCGGCGTAAAAAAAGCAGGGTTCCTAAGAGCCATTGCCGATGAGATACAGGCTTTGGGAGAACCGTTGATACAGGCCTATGTTACCGAATCCGGACTTTCCGGAGGCAGGGCCAATGGAGAACGGGGACGTACCATGGGGCAGTTGCGCGCCTTTGCCGAGTTGTTGGAACAAGGATCCTGGGTAGAGGCCACCATCGATACGGCTCAGCCCGATAGAAAGCCATTGCCCAAGTCCGATATTAGAAAAATGCTCGAACCCCTGGGACCTGTGGCTATTTTTGGGGCAAGTAATTTTCCTTTTGCCTTTTCAACCGCCGGTGGGGATACGGCAAGTGTACTGGCCGCCGGTTGTCCGGTGATCGTAAAAAGTCATCCCATGCATGCTGCTACGGGGGAATTGGTGAGTTCGGCCATAATTAGAGCTGCAAGAAGAACAGGAATGCCCGATGGTGTCTTTTCTAACCTTAATAGTAGCGGAATAGAGGTAGGTCAGCAATTGGTAATGCACCCAAAAGTAAAAGGGGTTGGTTTTACCGGGAGTATCAATGGAGGAATGGCTTTGTACAGATTGGCAAACGAACGTCCGGAGCTAATTCCCGTATTTGCGGAAATGGGCAGTATTAATCCGGTGTTGGCTTTGCCGTCAGCTTTGGAGGAAAAAGGAAGCCAATGGGCGGCTAGCTATGCAGGTTCGATCACCCTAGGTGCTGGTCAATTTTGTACGAATCCGGGATTGATATTGGGCATAAAAGGTAAAGCCTTGGACAATTTTGTAACTGAGCTTGGCAAGGAAATAGTAAAAATTGCTCCGAGTGTCATGTTGCACCCCAACATCCATAATGGGTTTGAACAGGGAAAAGGAGAGCTTTCGTTCCAAAAGGAAACAGCTGTTGTTGGCTCTTATGTTGAAGCTGTGCCATCAAACTTTGCGCAACAAATGGTTTTGACTGTCAGTGCAAAAGATTTTTTAAAGAACACGGTTTTGCATAGGGAGGTTTTTGGTCCTTTTTCCTTGATCGTACAATGTATGGATGCCGAAGAAATGGAAAACGTACTTGATCATTTGGAAGGCCAGTTGACCGGAACCATTTTGGGAAGTGCAGAAGAACTAAAACAATATGGAAATATAGTGGATGCCCTAAAAAGTAGGGTGGGCCGGATTATCTTTAATGGTGTTCCCACAGGGGTGGAGGTTTGTCCGTCCATGCAGCATGGTGGACCTTTCCCGGCTTCTACCGATAGCAGGTTCACCTCTGTAGGTGTTTCGGCAATTAAAAGATGGGTGCGTCCCGTATCATATCAGGACTGGCCACAAGAATTATTGCCCGATACCCTGAAAGATGAAAACCCTTTGGGTATTATACGCTTGGTGAACAGCACTTATACTGATAAATGGATATAGTATCCTTAAATTATTTTTAAACGAATGGCCAGAAAGACATTTTTTTGTGTGGACGCCCATACCTGTGGCAATCCGGTACGTGTCGTGGCCGGGGGCGGCCCAAATCTTATAGGGGCGAACATGAGCGAAAAACGCCAGCATTTCCTGAAGGATTACGACTGGATTCGCAAAGGCTTGATGTTCGAACCGCGCGGACATGATATGATGAGCGGGAGTATCCTGTTCCCGCCCTCCGATCCGGCCAATGATTTTGGTATCCTTTTTATTGAGACAAGTGGATGCCTTCCAATGTGCGGCCATGGAACCATCGGTACCGTTACGATTGCTATCGAAGAAGGATTGGTGGTACCAAAGGTTCCGGGTAAGATACGAATGGAGGCCCCTGCCGGACTGGTAGAAATAGAATATGGGCAAACGGGCAACAAGGTAGATTGGGTGAAATTGACCAATGTAAAATCCTATTTGTGCGCTACCGGACTCAGTGTAGAAAGTTCTGACCTTGGGGAATTGGTTTTTGATGTTGCCTATGGCGGAAACTTTTACGCCATTGTGAATCCCCAAATGAATTTCTCGGGGATACAGGATTTTTCAGCCGGTAAACTTGTTCAGTTCAGTCAGGAGATTCGGAAAAGAATTAATGTTAAATATCCAAATCGATTTATCCACCCGGAAGATAGCACCATTCGCAACGTAAGCCATCTCCTGTGGACAGGGAACACCATTTCTCCAAATGCTACGGCTAGGAACGCTGTCTTTTACGGGGACAAGGCCATAGATCGATCGCCCTGTGGAACGGGCACATCTGCCAGGATGGCGCAATGGCACGCCCAAGGTAAATTAAAAATGGGAGAGGAATTCATCCACGAAAGTTTTATAGGCTCCATGTTTGTGGGTAGAATAGAGGAAGAAACAACTTTGACCGGAATCCCGGCTATTGTTCCCAGTATCGAAGGATGGGCGAAGGTCTATGGTTACAACAATATTATCATCGATGATAACGACCCATATGCCTATGGGTTTCAGGTAATTTAGCTATGGGTAAACAAATACTAATTATTGGGGGCGGTATTATTGGACTCTGTTCCGCCTATTTTTTGCAGAAGGAAGGACATAATGTTACCATTTTGGATAAATCGGATATTTCTTCCGGCGCTTCTTTTATAAATGCCGGTTATATAACACCTAGCCACATTGTTCCCTTGGCTTCACCAGGTATGATTTCTAAAGGCATCAAATGGATGTTCAACCCTTCTAGCCCTTTCTATATTAAGCCCCGATGGGATGTGGATTTTTTTAAATGGGCATGGTATTTCCATAGGGCATCGACCAAGGAAAAGGTAGAAAGGGCAATTCCCGTTATAAAGGATATTAATATAATGAGCAGGGAATTGTTCAAAGAAATCCAGAATTCTCAGGACCTTGGAATCTTTCAATTGGAACGCAAGGGGCTTTTGATGTTGTACAAGACCGATAAAGAAGGAGAACATGAAATGGATGTTGTTGCTAAGGCGCGTTTTTTAGGCTTGGAAGTCAAAGCATTGAATTTAGAGGAATTGTACAGAATGGAACCCAATGTTAAGATGGATGTAAAAGGTGCCATTCATTATGAATGTGACGCCCATATGTCGCCAAATGAGTTCATGGGAAAAATGTTGGCTTATTTAAAGTCCAAGGGCGTCGAGGTCAAAACAAACGAGGAGGTCATCGATATATCCACAACGGGGAATAAGATTAGAGGGGTCGTTACCAAAGAGAAGGCCTATAAGGCCGATGAAGTAGTATTGGCTGCAGGATCCTGGAGCAATCTGATTTCAAAAAAAATAGGAATAGATCTGCCCATACAGGCTGGTAAAGGGTATAGCATAAATGTTCCTAGGCCGACGGGAATTACGATACCTGCTATTTTGATGGAGGCCAAGGTTGCAGTCACCCCTATGACAAATTTTACCCGATTTGCGGGAACCATGGAGTTTTCTGGAATCAACAATAGGGTATGCCGTGGGCGAAACGAGGCTATCGCCCGTGCGGTAAAAGATTTTTATCCTGATATTGAGATAGCCGAAGAGGAGATAAATCAGGCCAAAAGCGGGTTGCGACCGGTCTCCCCGGATGGATTGCCATATATAGGACGGTCCGATAAGTTCGAGAACCTTGTGTTTGCAACTGGACATGCCATGATGGGATGGAGCCTGGGGCCAGCAACGGGCAAATTGGTTTCGCAGATCATATCCGACAAAAAATTCTCTATGGATATTTCGGCCTTTTCACCCAATAGAAAGTTTTAGTGTTAAGTTAAGTGTAACCAAATCCAATACGCCTTTTGCCCTAAGTACTGCCTTTTAAAATTAATTCCCTAGCTAGAGTCTCCTGTATGACTTCGGCGACATACAGGCGGATGTGCAATAATTTTTTACCTTGAACTGTATCAAAATCTTCGATTGACCTATGCGTTATTTCGGATTTAGCTTGAACGACGCCTATCATTTTCACTATTTAATGGGATTAAACTACGAATCCCTTAGGCTAATATTTTAAATAAGATTCCAACAGAGATATACAATTAAAAAGTCTAAAATATAGCTTACTTGGATAGATTTTCATGTGGTAACAACTTTGTTGCGTAATATAGTGCTAAGACAGGTTAAAATATGATTATAATTTAAGAAATCTTAATATTATATTTGTTGGTGTAATAGAAACACTTAATTATTTGTTATTAAACGAAATCGATTAAAAAAGATAAAAAAGGTTTAGCAATTTTTGAGTTATTTGAGTTATTTGAGTTAGTCAGTTTAAGCTTCAGAGAGGGCAAAGTTATGACTTGCCCTTTTTGTTATTCTATCTTACTATGTTAATCCGCTTGCAGACGGCAAATAGAAGAGGGGTAATTCCCTCGCGCAGATGGGAATCGTTGTTTTTATCCAATGAAAATGGGTGTTGTCCACTAAAAAATATAGTTACTAGAAAAGTGGATCTGTTAATTTGGAATTTAAAATAATAACTAGGGTATAAATGAGATATCGATTAAACTTATTTTTACTTTCCCAGTTTTTTTTCTGTACGATAGTAACCAATTCCCAGGACACATTGGCCGATTGTCGCAAATCGGTTGCTGTTGACTCTATTTTTGGCAACAAGTATTATAATTCGCCCATCATCTTTCATCAGTTGGGAATAGGAGAACTTTGGTACATCACCAACACTAAGCGTGGGAAAGAGTACCATTTGGCAAACATGGATTACAAATCGGAAGGTCTTGCCTTCGATCTCGGCCATCTTTCCGATGCGCTGTCCAAGCTTCTGGCCATGGAGATCAAAGTGGACTCAATCACCGTTGATAGCTTATCTTATGACAAGGGCCGATTGCATCTTTCTTGCCTAACGGACATTCCTAAAATTGTCTGTGAACTTGGCAATTATAATTTAAAAATTTTAAAGGTAAGAGAGAAGCAAAAGAATAGGCGAAGTGGATTTTGGGGCGATGGGGGCGAAAAGAATAGTAAGGATTCGGTGACGTCGCCCGATCAAAAGTATATGTCCTATATCAAGAACTATAACCTTTACCTAAAGAAAATTGGAACCAATGAAGAAAGCCGGCTCAGCTTTGACGGATCTAAGGGCTTTTACTATTCTTCCCGTATCCAATGGTCCCCGGACAACGAAAAGATTATGGCGTACAAGGTGAGGCCCCGAGGGGAGCACAAAATCTATTTTGTGGAGTCGAGCTCCAAGGGCTAATTACAGCCCAAATTACAAAGTGTAGATTATTTGAAACCTGGAAACCAAGTTGATTTTAAAAGTCCACAACTTTTTATTGTCGGAACAAAAAGGCATATCATCGTCCCATCCGACCTTTTTGGGCAGCAACATGCTCTGAACAATTTTAGCTGGTTGAAGGAGAGCAGTGCTTTAACCTTTAAGTATAACCAGCGAGGTCGCCAGGTTTATAGGGTTTCGTTCGTAGTTGCGTCAAATGGGAAAGTGATAACGATTGTCAATGTGACCGGCCCAACTTTTATGGGGTATAACAGAAAAAGGTACAGGCACGATGTATCCTAGAAGGATGAGATCATTTGGGCTTCAGAAAGGGGTGGATGGTGCCATCTATATCTTTAAATACAATTAGGGGAAAGATACAAGATCAGATTACAAAAGGGGATTGGCCATTGAGAGAAGTTCTGGAGGTCGATGAAAAGAATAGGCATAACTTTTTAACGGCAAGTGGAAGAAAGCAAGTATAGTAAAATCCTAAATTTTTCATTGTGATAAGTTTTATAAAAAAGTAATGAACGTTCAAAACTACGTTATAGGCCTCGACTACGGTACCGATTCGGTACGGGCAGTATTGATAGATACCGGTAGCGGGCAGGAACTTGTATCGGAGGTACATTGGTATGCCCGTTAGAAAAAGGGCAAATACTGTAATCCTTCCGTTAATCAATTTCGACAGCATCCATTGTGCCCCCTCCCCTCCCATGGAGAACGAGCTTATAGCAGGAAGTTATGAGCACAATACAGGAACCCAGATTTTGGATTGTTTTAAAAATAGAAACCTCTCAAATAAAGAGGTGGAGACGGTACTCTTGGGCAATCATGGCCCATTTGCATGGGGAAAAACTGCAGCCAAGGCGATCTACAATAGTAAAGTGCTGGAAGAAATTTCAAAAATGGCCTATCTCACGCTGCAGATAAACCCTGGGGCACAATGACTAAAGGATTCGCTAATAAAAAAGCACTACGATTGCAAGCAAGGTAATGATGCTTATTATGGGCAAAAGGAGCTATTTTGATAATGTTATTTAAAATCTAAGAAGGTTCGTCTTTAGTGTGATTTTAGTTTTAAGTTGAATAAGCACTTTGGAAACACGGAGCATAGACACAGAGTAAAATAAGTAAGCAAAAACAAACACAAAGAGTAAAATGAGTAAGCAAAAACAAAGACTAAGACGGGAAGCGTTGGTATATCATGCCAAACCACAACCGGGAAAGATAACAATTGTCCCTACAAAACCATATGCCACCCAACGGGACCTAGGTTTGGCCTATTCTCCGGGGGTCGCGGAACCGTGTCTGGAGATCAAGAAGAACAAGGAAAACGTCTATAAGTATACAGCGAAGGGGAACCTAGTGGCCATCATCTCTAACGGGACCGCGGTTTTGGGTCTGGGCGATATTGGTCCGTTGGCATCCAAGCCAGTAATGGAGGGAAAGAGCCTGTTATTCAAAATATTCGCCGATATAGACGGGATAGACATCGAGATGGATACAAAGGACGTGGACAAGTTTGTCGAGACGGTAAAGATTATAGCTCCCACCTTTGGTGGAATCAATTTGGAGGACATCAAGGCTCCAGAAGCCTTTGAGATAGAAAGAAGGCTCAAGGAGGAACTGGATATTCCCGTAATGCACGATGACCAGCACGGAACGGCGATCATCTCGGCAGCCGCGCTATTGAACGCACTGGTGATAGCCAAGAAGAAGATGGAGAAGGTCAATATCGTGGTCAGTGGAGCGGGAGCAGCTGCGGTATCGTGTACCCGCCTTATCAAGGCCTTTGGAGCGAGACCGGAAAATATAGTGATGCTAGACAGCAAGGGCATCATCCGCAGGGATGCTGAAAACCTTTCCAAGGAGAAGTTGGAGTTCGCCACGGACCGAAATATTAATACCTTGGAAGATGCCATGAAAGAGGCAGATGTTTTTATCGGACTTTCCATCGCCGATATTGTGACCCCAAAAATGCTCGAATCCATGGCCAAGGACCCTATCGTTTTTGCCATGTCCAACCCAGATCCCGAGGTCGATTATGATCTTGCGGTGAGTACGAGGAAGGACATCATCATGGCCACGGGACGTTCTGATCATCCCAATCAGGTTAATAATGTCTTAGGTTTTCCATTTATCTTTAGGGGAGCCTTGGACGTAAGGGCCACTAAAATAAACGAGGAAATGAAGATGGCGGCGGTGAAGGCCTTAGCCTCTCTGGCCAAGGAGCCCGTTCCGGAACAGGTGAACATCGCCTATGGAGAAACCCGCCTTACTTTCGGTAAGGATTACATCATCCCAAAGCCCTTTGACCCCCGGCTCATAACCGAGATTCCACCTGCAGTGGCCAAGGCGGCCATGGAGAGCGGGGTCGCCAAAGCGCCAATTGCGGATTGGGACAAGTATAGGGAAGAGCTGTTGCAACGTTCTGGCAACGACAACAAATTGGTACGCCTGTTGCTCAATAGGGCCAAAACAGCACCTAAAAGGGTCGTGTTTGCCGAAGCAGATCAATTAGATGTGCTTAAGGCCGCCCAAATCGTACATGACGAAGGTATTGCCGAGCCAATTCTTTTGGGGAATCGTAAAACGATTACCGAATTGAAAGCGAAAATTGATTTCGAGGCCGATATTGTTATCTTGGATCCTAAGACCGTATCGTCCAAGGAACAAAGGAACCGGTATGCCAATAAATTTTGGGAAATTAGGAAAAGGAAGGGCATTAGTTTGTACGGGGCAGGCCTAAAAATGAGGGAGCGAAACTATTTTGGTGCCATGATGGTCATGGAAGGGGATGCCGACGGGATGATTTCTGGCTATTCCAGAGCATATCCTACCGTAGTAAAGCCAATTTTGGAAACAATAGGCAGGGGTGCCAACGTTAAAAAAGTGGCAACGGTAAACATTATGATTACGGAAAGGGGCCCTCTTTTTCTAGCAGATACCTCGATCAATATAGATCCCAGTGCAGAGGAGATCGCAGAGATTGCCCAGATGACCGCCAATATAGCCTCCCGCTTTGGATTTGAGCCGGTAATGGCGCTAATGTCCTACACCAATTTCGGATCCTCTTCCCATCCCCATGCTACCAAGGTAAGGGATGCCATAAAGATCTTGCATGCTAGGAGTCCATATCTGGCGGTAGACGGGGAAATCCAGATTGACTTTGCCCTGAACAAGGAATTACACCAGAGCAAGTTCCCTTTTTCCAGAATAGCGGGGAAAAAAGTGAATACTTTGGTGTTTCCCAATTTGGAATCTGCAAATATTACCTACAAATTATTGAAGGAGCTCAATCAGGCCGATTCCATTGGCCCGATCTTGATGGGACTGAGAAAACCGGTCCATATCTTACAAATGGGCGCCAGCGTGGACGAGATGGTGAACATGACGGCCGTTATCGTGATAGATGCACAAGAGAGGGAGATGAGGAAAAAGGCAAAGACGGAGAAATGATTCAATGTAGAGACGCAATACATTGCATCTCTAAAAACAACCTCTCAGTAGATCACAACCTGAAACTTGAAACAATTTAAACATAAAACCATTATTAATTGAATCCTAATTGATCTTTACATCAAAAATGGAAAGCTGGTTCGTTACTGGCAGTGAACATCGATACGGAGATGAAACCTTGACGCAGGTCGCTCAAAACTCGAGTGATATTCAAACGGATTACATGTATCGAACCATGTTCCTTTAAAAATAGTTTACAAGGAATTGGTAAAGACCCCGGACGAGAATACAAATACATGCATTGCGGCCAATTCGGATACAAACTGTATTGGAAGGATAGCTTGGATGCTTACGTTTTCCTATGCTAAAATGTGGATTAAAGGGTTATAGATTCTTAACAAGCCTTTGCGTCATTTACATACCTAATTTAATGCAGAAGTTCCGTGGGAAACTTTAGATATGGATTTTATGAACTAGAACCAATCCGCTCATGGCGACCGTAAATTTGGGCACATGATGACGCGGATGCGTAAAAAGCGTGAAATAATTGTTGGACATTGGGGAGAACAAAGAATTTAAGAAAAAGTTGGTAATTGGACGAGGGTCGCCTTTGGTTGGAACAAGTTTCAGAATTTAAAAGTGGCACGAAATGGGGATAATATGCGTGTAGTCTCGGTAACCGATGGGGATAAAGTGGAAGCCCAATGGCGATTCGGTTTTTCAGTAAACTGTTATGATTCTTCGGATTTAACTAAAAACATGGACAATCTATCAGAAAAGGAAGTCAATACCTTGGTAAAGCAATATGAGTCCGAATACAATTTAACAGATGGCTTATTGGAATCAGGTAGCAAACGGCAATCGCTCATTGATGCTGCAAAAATAGAATTGGGTTTACGTAGCTTTTTCGAAGTTGGCGGATTTAATGCCTTTACCGATACATTTGAAAATCTAGGCGAATTGAAACAGTTAATAGAAATTGCCACCCAAAGATTAATGGCTGATGGCTATGGCTTTGGCGGGGAAGGCGAATGGAAGACAGCAGCTTTGTTGAGAGCGATGAAAGTAATGGCAACGGGATTGGATGACGGAACATCGTTCATGGAAGATTATATCTATCATTTTACGCCACAAAAGGCATATGTGATGGGGTCGCATAAGTCGAAATTTGTCCGTCCATAACGGAAAAGAACCCTCTTTAGTGGTACATCCGTTGGGTATTGATGGTAAGGAGGACCCAGTGCTTTTAGTTTTTAATTCCCCTGCTGACCCTTCAATTAATATGTCCCTTGTTGATTTAGGAAGTTGTTTTAGGTTGATTGTCAACGAAGTAGTGATAGACCTTCGTGCGGCTAAATTTTAAAGTTAAATCCGTCATCCGCCATTTTATTGTACTTTTCAGTGTCGAATTGATACAAAAAAGAACCCTTCCTAGAAGATGTCAAATCTTTCTCGTTCAGCTTAATTAGAATATCATGCGCGTTTATCTTATTGATAAAATTTCTTTTGTCTAGTTTTTCGTCCAAAATGGCCTCATATAGTTTTTGGAGTTGGCGCATAGTGAATTTTTCCGGCAAGAGTTCAAAACCGATGGGCATGCCCTTTACCCTGCGCCGCAACTTTTCAATCGCCTGTTGGACCATGATATTGTGGTCAAATATAAGTTTAGGAGCTTTTTTCAGGCTAAACCACTTCGCAGAATATTGTTGGATGAGTTCTTCATTGTGCGCCCCCATGTCAATTAAAGCATAATAAGCAGTAGATAGGGTGCGTTCTGCTGGATCACGATCTATCTTGCTATAGGTCCTAAGTTGCTCCATATAAACATTTTTTAATCCAGTAAGGTGATATAATACCCTTTGGGCCGCCTCGTCTAAGGTCTCCACTTTTTTTAGGAATCCGCCCATAAGGGACCAGTTACCTTTTTCAGGTTCAAAATTGCGCTTTATTAAGAGGATATTTAAGTCTTCGTTGTCAAAACCAAAAATAATGCAGTCCAAGGCCAGAAGAAGCTTGTCTTCATTTTTATATTTGTGTAAATTCATATTTTTTGACTCTTAGGAAATACTCGCAAAACCCAATGGCACAGGGTGCCATTGGGTTTTGCGAGTGACTACCTTTACATTTAATATTTGGGCTTTTAATAAATCTAAAAGCCCAAATATACACTTTTTAAGTGTATTATTTGCACGATTGAAAATAGTTTCTTTAATTTACATGTGTTTTTTGAACACTTATAAAATATTTTTTGACAATTTTTTATTTAAGCCCGCATGCTTCAAAAAGACTATGAAAACTGAAAGTAACTTTAAATTTATGGTAAGGAAAACTTGAAATAGTATTTTTTTGCCACATTGAACAATGGGAAGACACAGCAGTAAGTAAGATGAAATTATGAAAGATAGTATTAACAAAAGAACAAATGAATAACACCCTGTCAAGCCTTACAGTGATTACAATTTCTTTTTCAA
>Ga0105054_10004927_pt1 | contig 19556 bp, 17 predicted proteins | sample BON02_FD_78091 | JGI IMG/M metagenome (GOLD analysis project Ga0105054, IMG submission 78091) | Freshwater microbial communities from Lake Bonney liftoff mats and glacier meltwater in Antarctica - BON-02 (megahit assembly) | ecosystem: Environmental > Aquatic > Freshwater > Ice > Glacier...
CTAAATTATTGGCGACTTTCAGTTGTCTGCCACTAGGATCTAAATTCCACATTTCTTGTCCCATTGTTAACCAATGACGAGCAGAATAAAAAGATTTTTTTACATATTGCCGATCGATCGCTGACAACTTTTTTAGTTCTGGCTTAATTAGCTCGAATATACCTAGAGAACCCAATAGTCTGACTATCCCCAAGGTTGTACCAATCGAGACAAAGCCAAAACTAACGGTAAAAAATGTCTTGAGTAATCCCACACTCAAACAGTAATATCTGCCGATCCTCTGCTTTGTAGATATCTGACTGGACGATCTCGAGTCGGATCTAGTCTGCATAGAGGTGGTGGATTGCGATCGCGATAACTAGCAATCCGATCGTAAATTATCGTAGCAGCAAGCCTAATAATCTCGATCGTCGGCAGGAGTGATAAGCTATTAAACATCTGTATCGATCGCTATAGACCGAGTATTATACTTATGTGGCAATGGCAAACTTGGTCGGAATTACCTTATTTAACCTGCGATCTACTCGCTGACTGGCAACATGGCTTTTTTACCCGTCAGTTTGCCCCGCGCGAACCACATGAGATCGCTCCGATTTTGGCGGCGACTGCTACTACTCACCGTCTCAAGCAGGTACATGGCAATGTCGTACTTACTCCAACCGAAATCTCTAGGACTGCGGAGGTAGAAGCAGAAACGGGTAACGCCCTAGCCGATGGGTTGTTGACAGAACAATGCCAGCAAGCTGTCTGGGTTGCTAGTGCTGATTGTAGCCCGATCCTGATTGCCAATCGTCAAACTGGCAATGTAGCTGCTGTACATGCTGGCTGGCGCGGTACATCCCTAAATATTGTCACGATGGCAGTAAAACGGTTATTGGCACAGGGCGGAAGTCTAGCCGATCTCATCGTCGCGATCGGTCCAGCGATCGATGGGGAAGTCTACCAAGTCACTACCCAGGTAGGATTGGAAGTATGTCGCTCGATCGCGACCAAACCCCTCTCTGGCGACATTGATGCCGATCTGACCATTTTACAATCGCTGCCCAATTCACCCCTACTCCCAGACGTACAAGCAGGAAGAGTGCGGCTAGATGTGCGTCGGGTCAATCAACTTCAACTCGAACAATTAGGCGTAGATCCGCAGCAGATATCGATCGCCCCCCACTGCACCTATCAAGAACCCGAATATTTCTTCTCCTATCGTCGTGAGAAACTCAAAAAAATTCAATGGTCGGGAATTGTCAGTACCTAAATAATTTGAGGCGAACTGGATTGTTACCCTCGATCCGCTCCGATCGACTGTGCCGACGAACAGTTTTTAGATATAATAGACGAAAGCAGATCGTAGATCTGAGCGGAATGTCCCTAAAGGTAGGGCAAAATAAAGTTAATCGCCGAATTTGTTCGACTAACCAAAATATTTAAGATCTCATGTACTTATCCAGTTGGCATCGATTTAGAATCTAGCAAGTAATAATGCCCAGTTGAGGGCAATAGATCGGTCGATGCTTACTCACTTTTCACTATTAGATTGCTAAGATCCGCCCAAAAATCTCACTTTCGATCTCGAGGATCGAGATTTACAGGATCGGGAGTCATAAAAGAGGGTAAGCTGCGACCTCTAACACCAGTCCGTTCGGCTTGAAGGCATCGTAGGTAATCGCTGCAACAAGTAGGCAACATCACTATTCCAACATCTCTACTCATGCAAAATCCCACATCAAACCAGGATATCCAAAGCCTTGAAAATAGCATGGATTCTAACATCCTTGGCGATACGAATATTAACTCATCGAAAATATTGATTACTCCGAAAGAACTCAAGGAAAAGTTACCAATATCACCTGAGTTAGAGCAACGCATCGCTGACTATCGCCAACAGATTCAAATAATCTTGGATTTCCAAGACAATCGTAAATTTATTGTCGTTGGCCCATGTTCTATTCATGATGTTACAGCAGCCGAAGAATACGCATACAAATTAAAAGATTTAGCCGATCGAGTCAAAGATAAATTTCTGCTAATCATGCGAGTATATTTCGAGAAACCCCGCACCACAGTCGGGTGGAAAGGCTTAATTAACGATCCAGATATGAACGAGTCCTTTGATGTTGAAAAGGGCTTATATACTGGTAGAAATTTACTCCTAAAAATTACTGAAATTGGATTACCAACTGCCACAGAAGCTCTAGATCCAATTGTCCCACAATACCTAGACGAGCTGATTTCCTGGGCGGCGATTGGTGCCCGCACTACCGAATCCCAAACCCACCGAGAAATGGCTAGTGGACTATCGATGCCTGTCGGTTTTAAGAATGGTACCGATGGCAGTGTCAAGGTAGCCTTAAACGCCCTCCAATCAGCCAAACAACCCCACAACTTTCTCGGTATCAATAAGCAGGGACAAGTCAGTGTTTTTAAGACTAGAGGTAATGCTTATGGACACATTATCTTGCGTGGTGGTGAAGGTAAACCTAACTACGATCCCATCAGTGTTCAAGCAGCGGAAACCGAACTCAAAAAAGCTAACTTACCACCGCGGATCGTCATCGATTGCAGCCATGGTAATTCAAATAAAGATTATCGCCTCCAACCGATTGTCTTTGAAAGCTCGATCCAACAAATCATCAATGGTAATACCTCAATGGTAGGGATGATGTTAGAATCAAATCTTCACGAAGGTGGACAATCGATTCCCACAGATCTTAGTGAGTTAAAGTATGGTGTATCTGTAACTGATAAATGTATCAACTGGGCAGAGACCGAACGAATTATTCTCGCAGCATTCGCTCGACTGTAGGTTCAATTAACTCAGATCTTGTCTGTGACGTAAGCCCGACTTCTTGGAGAAGTCGGGCTTATTATTTAATGTAAAATGTTATCCCTGGATTAAATTGGGGTCTTCGAGATGACGATCTCCATGAGTTAATTAATAGAGAAGATCGAGGGTAACAATACCGGAGTGGAGAACGGTTAATTTCTCCAGTTTTTCCCAGTTTAATTTTACCAGTCGATTTGGTTTTTGCCACAGGTCAGACCAGATCGGAGCATCACCCGATCGCTATTCGATTAAATATTTTTTTGATGAGAGAGTTTGAGCGACGATCGACTACCGCTAAAAACGAGGTAATTGGGACAAGATGTGCGATCGACTATCCCACATTCTCCACCCGATCGCGGGTACACTAGAATATTGCTCTCTTGTCGTTCAGAATTTTATGTCGCTGCCGATCGTTGCTATTATAGGTCGTCCCAATGTGGGTAAATCCACACTCGTCAATCGTTTGGCGGGGGCGCGGGAATCGATCGTGCATGATGAGCCAGGAGTTACCCGCGATCGTACATATCGTCGGGCATTTTGGCAAGATCGTGAGTTTGTGGTCGTCGATACGGGTGGACTCGTATTTGACGATGATACGGAATTTTTGCCGCTGATTCGCGAACAAGCGATGACAGCTCTCTCTCAGGCGAGTGCGGCGATTTTCGTAGTCGATGGACAGCAGGGAATCACTGGCGGAGATCGGGAAATTGCTTCCTGGTTGCGCGTCCAAAAAGTCCCAGTGTTTTTAGCAGTTAATAAGTGCGAATCGGAAACAGTCGGTGCGCTCCAAACTGCTGATTTTTGGCAGTTAGGGATTGGCGAACCTTATGGTGTATCGAGTATTCATGGTAGCGGTACGGGGGAATTATTAGACGAACTAATTCTCAGTTTACCCGTCATGGAAGAAGTCGATGTGCCAGAAATTCGGATCGCCATTATTGGACGACCAAATGTCGGTAAATCCAGTCTGCTAAATGCTTTCTTAGGTGAAAATCGCTCGATCGTCAGCCCGATTTCGGGAACTACTCGCGATGCGATCGATACTTTGATTACTCGCAATGATACCAACTATCGGTTGATCGATACTGCCGGAATTCGGCGGAAGAAAAACGTGGACTATGGGCCAGAATTTTTTGGCATTAACCGCGCCTTTAAAGCGATCGATCGTTGTGATGTCGTCCTCCTAGTCCTCGATGCTGTCGATGGTGTCACCGAACAGGATCAAAAATTAGCCGGACGGATTGTCGAAGAAGGACGTGCTTGTGTAATTGTTGTCAATAAATGGGATGCTGTTGAAAAGGATTCCTACACGATTTATGACTACCAAGATCAGTTAAACAATCGGCTCAACTTCACAGAATGGGCTGAAAGTATCTTTGTCAGTGCCCTCACCGGACAACGTGTTGATAAAATCCTCGAAATAGTCGATCGAGCAGTCGAACAACACCGTCGCCGCGTTACTACTGCAACGATCAACCAAGTACTTGAAGAATCCACTAGTTGGCACAACCCCCTCGTCACTCGTCAGGGTAAACAGGGCAAAATCTACTACGGTACTCAAGTCAGCGCACAACCACCCACGATCGCGTTATTTGTCAACGATCCCTCCCGATTTAACGACAACTACCGTCGCTATATCGAGAACCAGTTTCGGACTCAACTCGGCTTTAGTGGTACTCCCTTACGCCTGCTCTGGCGCGGGAAGAAACAACGCGAAGGCGAAAAGATCGTCAACCGCGCTACCCGAGTCAAGGCAGCTAAGTAGCTAGCTGTAAAATCGATCGTCGGGCAATTCATGAATTGCCCCGACGATCGATTGTTCGGAGTACGGAGGGTGGGCATCCGCCCATCAGACCGGAAGACCAATCCACCATCCAGGTTTCAGGCAGTTTTTACGTTAGAAATATCGATCGCACTTAACCTAACTCATCCAAGAAAAATCTACTACGTCCGAACATTGTGTGGTGGGTAGTGCCCACCCTACATTTACTGTAGAGATGGCTGTCAACTGTCAACTGTCAACTGTCAACTGAACAGATGGATCTACTTCGCTCCTTACCCATTGGATTATATTTAGAACAGCCACTGACTTGGCTGCATCGTCTCGATCCGCGAGTTAAACTGGGCTGGCTGTTGAGTTTTTTGTTAGCCCCGATCCTCGCCAGTGCGACGTGGAAACTGAGTTTAGTTGCACTGCTAGTAATTATTAGTCTTCTGGCTGGTATCCCTTGGCGCGCACTCAAACAGCAGATGGGCTGGTTATTGCTAGTTGGTAGCGCAATCTTCCTGGTGGGGATGTTCGCGCCAGAAACGATCGATGTCAGCCATCAACTCCGATCCCCGGCAGATATTGGCACAGAGATCGCCCAACCATATCAATATGTATTATTTAAAATTGATACTGGCACAATCGACCTCAAAATTACCAGAAAATCGATCGATAGTGCGATCTTTGCCAGTACTTTAATTTTTACGCTGGTATACAGTACCACCATTTATCTACTTACCACTGCGCCAGAAGAAATTACGACTGGATTAGAAAGTTTAATGGCACCTCTACGCCGTTATCATATCCCTGTTACCGAGATTACGCTCACTCTGACTTTAGCTCTGAGATTTATTCCCTTGGTACTAGAAGAGATCCAAAACTTAGTTCGATCGATCTATACTCGCGCGATCGACTGGCAAAAATTAGGCATCAAAAATAGTGCTAAAATTTGGCTGACTGTATCGGAAAAACTCTTAGAAAATCTGCTAAACAGAGCCGAACAAATCGCGATCGCTATGCAGGTACGCGGTTTCACTACTCCGAATACCCACTTAGTCCAATGGCATCAATTAAAGTTAGGTAAAACTGATTTTTTAGCAGTAGCACTGCTAGTCGTATTTTGGATAGCTAGATTTACTGTTGGCGGTCGATTTATTTAGGAGTTGACACAGTGGACGGTTGGGTTTTAAACTAATCTAGTTTCGTCTTCGTCGATCGACTCGATCCGCCCTTACAACACCCAACTTTGTATTTATCTATCCCCCTTGAACATCGAACTGGATCGCAAATATTCGATCGATTATTTAGACATGAGTCAATCGCTACCTTATTAGAAAGCCCCGCAAATAATACCGAGCGTTCGGTCTTGACACGATACTCGATCTGTGCTGGATTACCACAGACGATCGATCGGCAAGCACAGATTTTTACTCCAGCAGTCGGGCAAATTTTAGACTGTTTGCGCGGGCTGCTAGCGACGAAAAATCAGCAAGAATCGGATTTACCGGCACATCTCCCCTTTACCGGTGGCTGGTTGGGTTGGTTGGGCTACGAACTCGCAGGGGAAATCGAGGCACTCCCAGTTCGTCAACCAGATCCCTTGCCATTCCCTGTAGCATACTGGTATGCGCCCAATACGTTTGCCATTTTGGATCACTGGGAGCAATTATTATATTTGTCTGCACATACAGCCGCAGAACTAGACGAACTTATCCTCAAATTAGCGCAGCCACCGATCGAGAATCACGATGTTTTTCAGAGCCGAACTCATCAGGATTTACATTTTTTTACATCAGAAGCCCAATATCAACAGGCAATTATTCAAGCCCAAAAATATATTCAAGCTGGGGATATTTTTCAAACTAATTTATCACTGAGATTTAGTTCCCCAACAAATCTCGACAGTTGGCAAATCTATCAACGACTGCAAAACATCAACCCTTCTCCATTTGCCAGCTACTGGCAAACACCCTGGGGAGCGATGATCAGTTGCTCCCCCGAAAGACTAGTCCAACTCCAACAACAGCAAGCCACAACTCGTCCGATCGCCGGTACTAGAAAACGCGGTCAAAATCTAACCCAAGACTGTCAATTAGCCACAGAATTATTGACTAATCCCAAAGAGATTGCCGAGCATATTATGTTAGTCGATCTCGAACGTAACGATCTCGGACGTGTCTGTCGGTGGGGTAGTGTCAAAGTTGATGAATTACTATCGATCGAGCGATATAGTCACGTTATGCACATCGTGAGTAATATCACCGGAGAATTAGATCCCCAGTTTGACTCGATCGATCTGATTCGCGCGATGTTTCCAGGCGGCACAATTACTGGCTGTCCAAAAGTCCGATGTATGGAAATCATCGCCGAACTCGAACCATTTCCCCGCAATCTATTCTATGGCTCCTGCGGCTATCTCGACAGGCGCGGTCATCTAGATTTAAATATTTTGATTCGGACATTGCTGTATCATCAGGGCACCGTCTGGGGGCAAGTCGGCGCAGGAATTGTTGCCGATAGCCATCCCCAACAGGAGTGGCGCGAATCGCTCCAAAAAGCTGCTGCTCAAATCGCCGCACTGGGTATTATAAATTAACAGTGACATCGATCGTTGGCGTAACCTCTGTATGCGAGAATCGATCGATATCAGTCGATCTGAGCATTCCAATTCCGTATACTCATCCTCCTTGCCGTGACTTCCGAAAATTACCTTAACCACCCTACCTTTGGCTTGCTCTATCGCATCTGCATCGTTGAGGAAAACCAAGAACTATTTACCACTCTCTACGCACAGCGAGTTTTTTTTCTAGTCACCAACACTGCTACCGGATTGTCGTTTCAACCTGTGACTCGTGCTGATGCGCGACTGACAATCGATACCCGCATTCGTCTACTCAGACGCAACGGTCAAATTCTCGAATATCAAGAGCTACAATCAATGATGCAGCAAAATTTTCCCGGCTAAAAGTTAGGTTTTAGATTTTAGGTTTTAGGATATAAGGTAGGGAATATGTAGTTAACGATCGACAAGACGATCTAACTATCCAAAACCACGCCTCATGTCTAACCTCTACAGCCCAAAGCCTAAAGCCTAAATGACCATCGCGCATAATATTGAGACTATTCGTCGAGATTTACCAGCTTCAGTAAAATTGATGGCGGTAACTAAGCAAGTATCTGTAGCTCAGATGCGAGAAGCTTATGCCGTTGGGATTCGGGATTTTGGCGAGAGTAAAATTCAGGAAGCACAGGCAAAACAGCAAGAATTAGCCGACTTACCGGACATTCGTTGGCACCTGATCGGGCATTTGCAGGGTAACAAGGTACGCAAAGCAGTCCAGATCTTTGAGTGGATTCACTCAGTAGATAGCCTGAAACTAGTTCGACAGATCGATCGAGTCGCTACGGAATTAGCAACCAGCCCAAATATCTGTCTCCAAGTCAAAATATTGCCCGATCCCGACAAATATGGATGGACGATCCCCGAGTTACTCGCAGATTTACCCCAAATTAGCGACTGTGTGCACCTCAAAATCAGAGGCTTAATGACAATTCCCCCACTCGGCTTAACCCCCGCCCAAACTCAACAATTTTTTGAGCAGACACGGGATCTCAGCCACCAAATCGCTCACCAGCCTGGATCGAATCTTCAGATGTCCGAGTTGTCGATGGGCATGTCTGGTGACTATCTACCAGCCATCTCTGCTGGAGCGACGATTATTCGGCTGGGAAGTATCCTGTTTGGCGATCGCCTCAAACCATAACTCCAGTTTTTTAGGCTCGGTACAGCACCACGGCACGAATACTTCTAAAAATTAATTTTCAACGTATTTATCTAATCGATCTTAAATAAAGCTGTCGATTTAACTAGTGGCAATTTCCGATCGAACTACAATACTTGAGAATGCTTCGTAGTATGTTCGGGCATTAATCACCTGTGACACTTAGGGATCGCCATGACTGGGTAAACTAAGTAATTACAAACAATACCAGTCCCATCCGAGTATCGATCTCTACCGATCGAGCGATTTGAATACTCGATCGGTTGGGATCGACGTTGTGCAACCACGCCAATAGTGAGCTAAAACACCCTAGTTAGCACTTCTCCCCCTGGAGAATCGGGCAGGATTTGAATTAACAATTTAGACCTTGCTGCTAGGTATAATCGCGTAACAAAATCGTTATGCACATCAAGATTAGAGTGTCTGCTTCTTAAAGACTTTCTTGATACTTGTAATTTTGTGATACCATACTCGATATGTTGGCAATGCTTGTGTATTTTCACTGCTCCCTGCTTCAGGAAGAGGCTGTGCCAACGATGAGTTTAGTCTATTTACGCTCATGAACTTTCAGTAATTATGCTGAGGTAACAACCAATCCTCTTTTGACGTGCAGAACGCTGCACTAACTAGCAAAGCGAGATCGAAGGTTATTAGGCTTACCGCCAACAGCGAGCCTGTTCCAGCCTGAAAGCATTTCGCCAAAAGTATCCATACCACCACAGCAGGGCACAGGAGTATTAACAAGTGAACGCGATCGACAAATTAAAAGATTTTCTGGGTGTGAACGATAGAGAGTACAGCGATTACGATCAAACAGACAGTGACGCTTATCGCGGCGACGATCATCCTCCAGAACCTCCAACCTCGCATCCAGTCCCAGAAGAACGTCGTGGTTCCCGCCGATCGACCACGGAGGCACATGCAAGTAAAATAAATAACGTCGTTGGGATGCCAGGTATCATGCACGGAATATCAGAAATGATCCTGATCGAACCTCGCTCTTTTGAAGAAATGCCTCAAGTAATTGATGCTCTCAAAAATAGAAGATCGGTGATCCTTAACATGACATTAATCCGTCAAGAAGAAGCTCAACGATCGGTAGATTTTGTAGCTGGTGGCACTTACGCGATCGACGGTCACTACGAACGGATTGGTGATAACATCTTCCTATTCACACCAAATTGCGTCCAAGTCAGTACTCCGAGCCATGTCATTCATGATGCAGCGCACCCGCAAGCACCACTATCTCAGACAGTTCGGAACACTCGGAGTAGTCAATCTGCCTCCACTTGGGGCAACGAGCCGATCCACGCAGCTCAATAAATCTATCACTATTGATGGCAACTGCGGCAGGTATCGATCCTTTCACTAACTGCAAGTAGTAATTTATGTCCGTCAAATTAGGTGTAATCGGCGGCGGGGTAATGGGTTCGGCGATCGTATCCCGCTTACTTACTCAAGGTACTTATCAAAGTACCGACATCATCATCAGCGAACCCACACTCTCACAACAGGCATCTCTCTACCAACAATATGGAGTGGAGGTGACTGGTGACAACAATTTGGCGGCTATGGCTCCAGTATTATTACTGGCAATCAAACCCCAAATTTTCGAGCGAGTTGTTGCGGATTTGAAACAACCCAATTCCTCACAATTAGTCATTTCGATCCTGGCGGGAGTCAGTATCGCCCAGTTAGAAAGGGCATTTCCCGATCGAGCAGTCATCCGCGCCATGCCCAATACCCCCGCAACTGTCGGGATGGGCATCACCGCCATCTCTGCGTCCAAGCATGTCCAACCACAGCATTTAGATTTAGCTACTCAAATTTTCCAAGCCGTCGGGGAAGTAGTCACTGTCCCCGAATCCCTGATGGATGCCGTAACTGGCTTGTCTGGTTCGGGTCCCGCCTATATCGCCATCGCGATCGAGGCTCTAGCCGATGGGGGAGTCGCCGCAGGTCTCCCACGTCCGATCGCCGATCGACTCGCCTTACAGACCGTTTTAGGTACCGCCCAGCTCATCAAAGCATCCAACCTCCACCCCGCCCAGCTCAAGGATCGCGTTACTAGTCCTGGCGGAACTACCATTGCGGGAATTGTCAAATTAGAACAATCGGGTTTTCGCTCCGCACTGATTGAAGCCGTTATTGCCGCAGCCAATAGATCTCAGGAGTTAGGTAAATAGTTGGTAGTTGATACTTCTGTTCTTTCCGTCCTTTGAGCGGATCGTTTCGAGCAGAGGCTACGCCAACGATCCGCTCCAAAGGACGGCGACACAATGCCAAGGGCAAGGCTAACGCCAACAGTAGCAGAAGTCGATCGTTCAATTCTAGTCAAGTCACCCCCAGCCCTTAACTCATGGCTTCCAATCGTAGTGCTAAAATCGATTCCTGCTGCAAAATAACACCTCCGCAAATCCAAGAGATCGAGTCTCCCCCAGAGCGGCTACCCCCACAATCTGGTTCACCATATATTTATTTAGTGCGGCTGATTATTGCTGGATTGGGCGCAAGTACGATCGTTGGTACCGCGATCTCAGTCGTAAATCCCCCCAAGCAAATTGTCACCAACATCGAACCGCCGTTCTCCACGCCTCAACTGCTCCCGATCGATCGGCTCAAACTCACACCAGCCAGCCCGAGCCTCAACAATCGATTGCAGGCGATGAGCAAGAAAAATAGTAAGCTAGATTCAAGTTACCTATTCGTGGAGATCGAGCGGGGCGAACATAGCGAACAGGGAAGCGATCGAGTATTACCTGCGGCGAGTACGATTAAATTACCGATTCTGATTGCCCTATTTCAGGATGTCGATACGCAGAAAGTGCGATTAGCAGAAAAACTGACGATCGACAAAAAATCGATCGCCGCAGGTTCTGGAGATCTGCAAGCGCAAAAACCTGGAACTCAAGTAAGTATCCTTGTCGCTGCAACCAAGATGATGACCATCAGTGATAATACCGCAACAAATCTACTGATCGCGCGGTTAGGCGGAAAAGCCGCTCTCAATCAACGGTTTCGGGATTGGGGACTCACAGTTACCACCATCAATCAGCAACTTCCAGATCTCGCAGGGAAAAATACCACTACAGCCGGAGAACTAGCTCGATCGCTCGTGGCAATCGATCGCGGTAAAATCGTCTCAGATCCCGCCCGCAGCCAGATTTTGGGCATGATGAGCAATAGCTCGCGCAATACCATGCTACCCAAAGGTTTGGGCGCAGGTGCAAAAATTGCTCACAAAACGGGTGATATCGGCTCGATTATCGCTGATGTCGGTCTGATCGAGCTACCAACAGGTAAAAAATATATTGCCTCAGTATTAGTCAAACGCCCCTATAATGACCCGGCTGGCCCCGAACTAGTCCGACAGATGTCCAAGGTTGCCTACACATATTTTCAGCAACCCCTACCCACACCCAGCCCTAGTGCGACTCAGCCCCAGCTTCGACACAGCCCAAGTGCCACCAACGATTCAGGCCTTCCCAACACCGTTTCGATCGAGAATCAGCGTTAGGCTTTAGAAGCTAACACCTCATCTTTACCATTCACCATCCACCATCCACTGTCTTGATTCGCTATCTTGTCGTTTTTTTATTCGGGGGGAACCCCCGAATAAAAACGCCGCTAAACCCTACGTGCGGCGAATCGCCATCCACCCTAACAAAATGCACTTATTAATTCCTGCCGCTGGGATCGGGAAACGGATGCTTCACGATCGCAATAAGCTACTCATTACCCTGCTCGGTCAACCATTACTCGCTTGGACACTAATCGCCGCCGAGCGAGCTGCATCGATTAGCTGGATTGGGATTATCGGGCAACCAGAAGATCGATCGGATCTCGATACCATCCTCGGCAACATCTCCCTATCCAAACCCGTTCAATTTATCCAGGGTGGTAAAACTAGACAAGAATCGGTTTACAACGGTTTACAAGGATTACCAGATAGCGCAGAGCGAGTATTAATTCATGATGGAGCTAGATGTTTAGCTACACCAGATTTATTCGATCGATGTGCCGCGGCGATCGTGACCTGTCCCGGACTGATCGCGGCGATCTCCGTCAAAGATACAATTAAAATTGTAGATAGTGCGGGAATAGTTGTAGACACACCCGACAGAGCCAATCTTTGGGCTGCTCAAACACCCCAAGGTTTTGAAGTTAAACTGCTCAAAGCCTGTCACGACAAAGGACGCACTCTCGGCTGGGAAGTGACTGATGATGCCGCATTATTTGAAAAATGCAGTCTACCCGTTACCATCGTCCCAGGTGAAGAAACCAACCTCAAAATTACCACCCCAGTGGATCTCGCAATCGCGGAATTTATTCTCAGGAGTAGAGATTAACCCGAATCGCTATCCTCTACCCCTACCCAATACCCATATGAACCTGGGGAAATTCTTCACTCGCGCTAGCATTACTCTAATTACCGCACTTGCCACTAATATTCCGCTGATGGCCAGCGAACTGGGGCCAGGAGTAGTCTTAAAAGCTGTATATTTAGGATTGCGTCAAGTAGATAACGCGCTCGAATCCTAAAGTGAGATGGAATATACCCAATAGTAGATCCAGTCCTTGTGGCAGGATATCGGGTAGCCTGTATTGTCCCCGCAATAATACGGTTTATCTTACCCAACAACATCTGCGAATGGCCGATCGATATGGGGATGCAGCCTTGGCTTATATCCTCGCTCATGAATATGCTCACGCAGCGCAGACGATTGGCAGATTCAGACCGAGAACTATTACCCAAATCGAACTCCAAGCTGATTGTTTAGCTGGTTTTTAGATGGGTGCGATGCCTAATGTTACATTCGATCGACAAGATATCGAGCAAATCGCCCAAATCGCCGATCGGGTTGGGGATGATGAAGTTAATAACCGCCAACACCACGGCACGCCTCAGCAACGTGCTCAGGCTGTGCTGTTGGGCTTCCAAGCATCACAACAAAATGGCATCGCCGCCTGTGGAGTGCGGTAGAAAATCTCAGATATAAGTGCGAAAATTTAAAAGAGTAAATATTAATGTAAGTACAGCATGAAGATTGCGATCGCGGGAGCGACTGGATTTGTGGGTAGTCGGTTAGTCGAACAACTTCAAGCGCAGGGATATCAAGTGATCATTCTGACTCGGAGTCCCCAACAAGCAAGCAACCGCTTTGGGCAAGCGCAGATAGTTGGCTACAATCCACTCAAATCGGGAGAGTGGCAACAGTCGATCTCTGGCTGCGATGCCGTCATTAATTTAGCTGGAGAACCGATTGCTGAAAAACGTTGGACACCAGCTCAAAAGCGGTCGATCCTCGACAGTCGGCAACTAGGCACCCAAAAAATTGTCGAAGCCATCGATCTAGCCACCGTCAAACCCCAAGTCCTGATTAATGCCTCCGCGATCGGCTATTATGGCACCAGCGAAACTAGTAAATTTGATGAAACTAGTCCCGCTGGCACAGATTTTCTCGCCGAAGTATGCGCCGCATGGGAGACAGCCGCCCAAGCAGTCACCGCCAATGGTACCCGTGTAGTCATCTTGCGATTGGGAATTGTCTTGGGTGAAAACGGTGGCGCACTCGGCAAGATGTTAGCACCCTTTAGTGCTTTTGTCGGCGGGCCGATCGGCAGTGGCAATCAATGGTTTTCCTGGATTCACCGCGATGATGTCGTGAAATTAATCATCGCTGCACTTAATGACCCCAAAATGCAGGGTGTCTACAATGCGACTGCGCCCAATCCCATCACGATGACAGAATTTGCCCAAACTCTCGGCACAGTGATGAATCGTCCCTCCTGGCTCCCCGTCCCCAATTTTGCCCTCGAAGCGATGTTAGGCGAAGGTGCAATTGTCGTTCTACAAGGACAGCAAGTAGTTCCCACCCGAACTCTGGCTCAAGGCTTTGATTTTCAATATTCCACTCTCAAACCAGCTCTGACGGCAATTGTAGGATAGTGGATTGGGAATTGGGCACAAAGGTTTTGGCTGGAATGAAAAATTACCATTCACCAGCTACCAGCCACTATTCCCTAATTACAATCGCTTCGATCTGTGCGACATTTGTCTCGCGATCGACGGCTGTAATCGCCCACCGCAGGGGTTCGCCCCATTGTTGGAGTGTGGTTTCGATCGCTGTATCTAGCTCTCCTAGAACGGCTTTGATGTCCATCTCAATCTCGATCGATTCAATAATCATGTAAGTTCAGATGCCTAATTTTATCTCTATCTGCTCTCAATATCTGACTCGGTTGTCGATCGTAGCTGGGATCTGGTTATCACTGGGCATAAACGATTTCACCCTAGCAATCGGGAGTCAGACCAATTATAGTCGGATCGATCTCCAAGGTCGAGACTTTGCAGGTCAAGATCTCACTGGCGGCGTATTTGTATCGGCAGAAATGCGTGGGGTAAATTTTAGTGGGGCTAATTTAACCAACGCCATGTTGACAATGGGAGTCCTGCTTAAGACAAATCTATCAGGAGCCAATCTAACTGGTGCATTAGCCGATCGAGCCACCTTTGATGAAGCCGATCTGACTAATGCTATTTTAATCGAAGCTACCCTGACCCGATCGCGATTCTATGGTGCCAAAATTACTGGGGCTGATTTCACCGATGCTCTGATCGATCGAGCGCAAGCCAAACTACTCTGCGAAACAGCCGAAGGGACAAATCCGGTCACTGGAGTCGCCACCCGCGATAGTCTGGGTTGTCAGTAAGTTAAGAAATAGGGAATAATAGAGAATAGTCTAGCAATCGGCATGGGCAATTAACCCCCAACCCATTGTTCGGTGTTTAGTTGCGGTTGATGCTCTTTACCCAAATTGTAAAGATTTGCCAAAGATCCTCATATTCTCTGACTTGTTTCTTCACTTGTGGCACCCAGATCGATAAACTACTCTAATAGAAGATATTTAAAAATCCTTTCGCAATTAATATGAGTGTAGTTAGTCAAGTTATTCTCAAAGCCGATGACGATCTGCGCTACCCCAGTAGCGGAGAACTCAAAAATATCCAGTCATTTCTGCAAACTGGCGAACAGCGGATTCGGATCGTTACCACTCTAGCAGAGGGTGAGAAAAAAATTGTTGAGCAAGCAAGCAAGCAGTTGTGGAAGCTCCACCCCGACTATATTGCACCTGGTGGTAACGCTTACGGCCAAAAACAACGTAGTCAGTGCATTAGAGACTATGGTTGGTACCTCCGGTTAGTCACTTATGGAGTCCTAGCTGGAGATATCGGACCGATCGAACAAATTGGCTTGATTGGCGTACGGGATATGTATAATTCCCTCGGCGTTCCAGTTGCAGGTATGGCTGATTCGATCGCCGCACTCAAAGTAGCATCTTTAAGCCGCCTCAGCGAGGAAGATGCCGCAGCCGCAGCTCCCTATTTTGACTACATTATTCAAGCAATGTCCTAATCGCTTTTAACTGTTGAATGTTGGTACATTTTACGGATCTATCCAACACCCCTCAGCAATTCTGGGGGTTATTTATGTACTGATTTAAATGAATTTAATTGAGTTTCTGCTAAAAGCATCTTGGAAGAGCGTACTGGCTGCTGCCATTACCGGATCGATTAGTGGGATCGGTAGTGCTGGCGCGATCGCCCTCATCAATCACTCGATCGGTCAGATTAGCCCCACCCAGCCCCAAGCACCACCGCAACTATTCTGGGGCTTTTTAGGACTAGTTATTGTCGCTTTGACTACCACCTTGATTTCACAGTTTTTGTTAGCACAGTTGGCGCAAGATGCCATCTACAAGCTGCGGTTGCGGATTAGTGGGTGGATTTTGGCATCACCATTGCGACATCTAGAAGAACTTGGTAGTAGTCGCCTACTTGCTACTCTGACTGAAGATATTCAAGCGATTTCCAGTGGTGTATTTAGTATTCCGACGCTGTGTGTTAACGCTGCGATCGTGATTGCATCTTTAGCTTATCTGGGCTGGCTATCGATATGGGTGTTGCTGGGGACACTAGTATTTATGGGCTTGTCAATTACGCTGGTGCAAGTACTGATCGATCGAGCAGTCCAATCGTTTACCGCAGCCAGGGAAGAAAATGATGCCCTGATGCAGCACTTTCAAGCAATTACCAACGGTATCAAAGAACTCAAACTTCACTTCCAACGTCGTGAAGATTTCGTGCAAGAGGACTTACAAACCACCGCTGCTACTCTGCGCGAATATCGGATTGGCTCTCAACGGGCGATCGCATTATCTGGCGGTGTGGGTGAGTTATCATTCTTTGTATTGTTGGGATTATTAGTCTACGGCTTACCCCAAATTCAGACAGTTTCGGCCGAACTACTATCGGGCTATGTGCTCACGATCTCCTATCTGATGCGACCGATCGGCAATACCTTGGCGATTTTACCCAGTCTGACTCAAGCAGGTGTAGCACTCCGCAAAATCGATACCTTAGGGCTATCTCTAGCTAGTCGTGCGGAGACGTTAGCGCGGATCGGTACAACCGATCGTCAATTCAAGCAGATCGATATCCGTCAAGCTACCCATAACTACCAGCTTGCAGGGCAGGAAAATACTTTTACACTAGGACCTATCGATCTGACGCTCTATCCTGGCGAACTAGTATTTATCGTTGGTGGTAATGGTAGCGGCAAATCAACTTTAGCAAAGCTAATAACTGGGCTATATGTGCCTGATGCTGGTGAAATTTTGCTAGATGGTATCTTAGTTGACGATCGCAATCGCGAATTGTATCGGCAGTTATTTTCAACAGTATTTGCGGACTTTTATCTATTCGAGCGACTTTTAGGTTTAGGGCTACAAGACTTAGATGCACAAGCCAAAACTTATCTAGAGCAACTTCAACTCACTCACAAAGTCACCATCCAAAATGGTAAACTTTCTACCACGGCTCTATCCCAAGGGCAGCGCAAACGCTTGGCACTCCTCACAGCTTACCTCGAAGATCGCCCCATCTATTTATTTGATGAATGGGCAGCAGATCAAGATCCATTTTTTAGAGAAATTTTCTATCAACAGCTATTACCAGAGCTAAAACAGCGTGGTAAAGCAGTACTTGTTATCAGCCATGACGATCGCTACTTTCATCTGGCCGATCGATTACTCAAACTCGACTACGGACAAATAATTAATAGTTGATAGTTGACAGCTTCCACTATCATTCACCATTCACTCGTCGGACGTGAGCCGTCAGACAGATCTGGATTTAAGTGCTGTCACAAATTGTAATCCATTGGCTGGGGTTGATTCCATCCTGTTAATTTTGACAGTTTCGACTTTACCTAGCTCACCTGAGATCGTCCGAAGATCGAGATTCGACTCCGGTATCTCTTGTAGCTGCTCGACAGCGCGGTCTAGCATAGCCGCTGATTCGGTCTTCCATATCTCATCATCACCGTAATGCTTGTATAAATCGTCACTATTTAGTCTAAAATTCATACTTAATTTTCACTGGAAACCAGATAAATCCGATCCGATCGCAATAGTTGCATTTTATAATGAACGTCACTCTCGATCGCCCATTAGATCCGCTAACTGTATCGTGACTAGCAGTATTCAACCTGGCATGACGATTAAGCTAAGTTGCTAATAATGTTGACGATTGCCCAGATAGGGTTTGGCAAGTGTCGAGTCAGGTTAAAAGTATCGATCGATCATACATCTGGCAACCCACACCAACCCATTCAAACCTAGTCTATGTCAATTTGAACATCCTAAATTTAAAAGTGAGGAGCACCACCCGAATGTCATCAGTATTTTGGAAATCTGCATTAATTAGCCCTGTAGCCTTGGGTATCGCTCTGTTTTTATCCGATAGGGTAATGGCGACCCCGAAAAGTAATGGAGTTGATGCTGCACCAGTTGTTAGCGGTGCCAGGAACTTAATCTTGAACAAAGCCAGTGGTACTACACCTGTAAAAGTTGCCGCTAGCGAAACAACTCCAGCTACTACCACTCCAGCTACCAAGCCACTAACAGATTTTACCGACGACGTTGCTACCGATATCGTCAAACCTGGTGACTGGCAATATATAGCCCTCCAAGGCGTCGCTACCAAATATGGTTGCAATCCCAATCTCAACAACCAACCCGTCTCTCAGCTTGAATTTGCCAGTGGTTTAAGTACTTGTCTGGGCAAAGTTGAACCCCTGCTGGCTCAACAACCTGGTAGTGTCACCCGTGAAGATCTTGAAGTTATTAAAAGACTGACTCAAGAATATCGCGCTCAACTGACTGAAATTGACGGTCGCCTCGTCAACACCGATAAAAAAGTCGCTCAATTGCAAGCCAATCAGTTCTCGACTACCACCAAACTTAAAGGTGAAGCGGTCTTTAACGTCACAGGTCTTTTAAGTGGTGGCGATGGCAGTAATATTGTCTTGGGCGATCGCGTTCGGTTATTATTCCAAACTAGCTTCACTGGTAAGGATATCCTCTGGACACGTCTAGCCACGGGTAACCAACCTTCCCTCGGTACTACTTTCAAGAATCCTATTCCTGCAACAGCTAGTAGCCCAGGCGGTCAAGTCATTGAATCAAATGGTAATAATAGTATCAGTGTTGACTGGCTAGCGTATCAGTTCCCTGTAGCTAATACCAATGTCTATGTAGCTGCTTTTAACGGGCTACAAGCAGACTATGCGCCGACATACGGCTCTAACTTTGATGATTTCACTGGAGCTGGTGGTGCGCTTTCTGCCTTTGCTGAGTCTAGCCCCATCTACAAGATCGGTGGTGGTAGCGGCGTCGGTACGAATATCCCCATTGCGGATACTGGACTGACCTCTGTATCACTCGGTTACTTTGCATTTAATGCCAATACCCCAGGGAATACAGCTACTACTACTGGTGGATTATTTGGTACGGATAATTCCATCTTCAGTCAACTTAACTTCAAGCTCTCTCCTCAATTAGAGGGTGGTTTAACCTACATCAATAGCTCTCATAATGGCAGCATCTTTAATGGTACTGGAGTAGTCGTGGGTACTCCGTTAGCCAATAATACTGATGCAACTAGCCCTGGTGGCCGCACTACCGCTAACTCCTTTGGCTTACAACTTGCATACAAAGCCAGTGATAAACTAGCTTTTAATAGTTTTGCAATGACCACCAATGCCAACAGAGGCGGTACAACTGACAATATTTGGAGCTATGGTGCTGGGGTGTCGTTCCCTGATGTTGATGGCAAAGGTAG
>Ga0105054_10004928_pt1 | contig 19556 bp, 18 predicted proteins | sample BON02_FD_78091 | JGI IMG/M metagenome (GOLD analysis project Ga0105054, IMG submission 78091) | Freshwater microbial communities from Lake Bonney liftoff mats and glacier meltwater in Antarctica - BON-02 (megahit assembly) | ecosystem: Environmental > Aquatic > Freshwater > Ice > Glacier...
AAAATAACCCTGATCCATCTGATGATCGACCATCGTCAAGGTTTTTTCATCCACAAAAACCTGCAACTCGCCCGCATCTTCAAAATCAAGTTGCGCGGTAAAAAACGTGGCTGATCCTACACGCGTATCACCGGTTTTTCCCATATATGCCAATAGTGTGCCGGCCAAAGTTCCACCGATACAATAAGACCCAAGGTTGACCTTGTCCTCACCGGTTTCGGCCTGCACAACGTCAATAATCTCCATCACAGTTTGCAAATAGCTATCCCAGGTTTCATCCGCCTGCCGCTTATCGGGGTTCACCCATGAAATTATGAACACCGTATGCCCTTGCTCCACCAACCACCGCATGAGCGATTTTTTGGGGTTCAGATCGACGACATAATATTTGTTGATCCAGGGCGGCACAAACAAGAAGGGTCGCGCGCCAACCGTTTCGGTGCTTGGCGCGTATTGAATAAGCTGGGCGATGCTGTTTTGCCAAATCACCTTGCCCGGTGTTACCGCCATATTGCGGCCAACTTCAAACGCATCCATATCCGTTTGGCGGATTAGCAACTTGCCTTTGCCACGCGTCACATCTTCCAACAACATCTTCAAGCCGCGCACCAAATTAGCACCGTTTTCAGCCTGCGTCGCCTCCAACACTTCAGGGTTCAGCGCGAAAAAATTCGCCGGGTTCATCGCCTCAACCGCATTACGCACCAAAAACGCCGCTTTGCGTTGGTCGAGTTTATCCATTTCGTCGGCTTGCATCACCTGATCTTGCAAAAATCCGGCGGTAAGTAGGTATGAGTTTTTCAGACATTCATAAAGCGCATTATCGCTCCATTCTTTATGCGCAAACCGTTTTCCGCCATTTGGCAGTTCCGGCACTGGCATCGCCTCACCACCCATTAGCCGCGACATGGCCGACTGCCAAATCGCTTGCTGATCCGTCCAATAATTCACTGTGGCTTCGGCCAGTTTGCTTGGGTCTGACCAAATTGCGCGCGCTAGCTCTGCCAAAATGGGCAATGCGTTCAATGGGTCCGTATCACCCGAACCCTCGCGTTGCGGGGCTTCGGCAAGCTTCGTCCATATGGCCTGCGTCAACTGCGCGGCTTCGGTCATGTTATGGCCAAACTCAATTCTGGCTTCAGCATCAATCGGCGGCAGGTCGGTATGGCTCATCATAAATATCCTTCTATGCGGCAGGCCGCTTTACGTTGGGCGGCGCGCAGGCTACCACTGTAACCGGGCGCTATGCCCACGCCAATTGCTTTGCCAATCTATTTGACGAAAGCCGCCTATGTTGCGCTGCACAATACACCAATTTAGACTGATAATCGCCGGTCTTATTGTCGCGGCGGTTGTGGCAGGCTGTTCGGTTGATCCGGAATTGCGCGCCGCACGGGTGCAATTGCCGCGCAGCATTGCCGGGCTTGAATGGCCATCGCTTTTGCCGCTGGGTGCGTTTGAACGGACCACCCCAGCGCCCCTACCCGCCGATACCGCCAGTCTTGCAGCCCGTGCTGCCAGTTTGCGCGCCCGTGGCGCCGCAGCATTTAGTCGCCCTGTCATCACGCCCACCCGCCGCGCTGCACTGCGCGCCGCCCTTGCGCGCAGTGGTTTTTAACACTGTTCAGCGGCAAAACACGGCGATATAACCTGCCAAAGCCAGCCCGGATTGATGAATATGAGCGAAGAATTCTACCGTATCAAACGCCTGCCGCCCTATGTGTTTGCCGAGGTGAACCGCCTGAAGGCCGCCCAGCGCGCCGCCGGGGTTGATATTATTGATTTCGGCATGGGCAATCCCGATATGGATACCCCGCCCCATATTGTGCAAAAGCTGATTGAGACCGTGCAAAAACCGCGCACGCACCGCTATTCTGCTTCCAAGGGCATACCGGGGCTGCGGCGCGCACAGGCTGGCTATTATGAACGTCGCTTTGGGGTGAAGCTGAACCCCGAAACCGAGGTTATTGCGACCCTTGGGTCCAAAGAGGGCCTTGCCAACCTTGCCATGGCGATTACCGCGCCGGGCGATGTCATGCTCGTGCCCAACCCAAGCTACCCGATCCACCCTTACGGTTTTATGATCGCCGGTGGCACGCTGCGCCATGTGCCCGCCTTGGTAAATGGCAAGTTTGACCCGGATGATTATTTGCGCGCGCTGGAACGCGGCGTTGCCCATTCCGTGCCCAAACCCGTGGCCTTGGTCGTCAGCTTCCCCTCCAACCCCACGGCGCAAGTGTGCGATTTGCAGTTTTACCGCGACCTGATCAAATTCGCCAAAAAGCACCATCTTTGGGTTCTGTCCGACCTCGCCTATGCCGAGATTTATTTTGACGGCAACCCGCCACCTTCAATTTTACAAGTTGAGGGCGCGAAGGATGTGGCGGTTGAATTTACATCCCTATCCAAAACCTATGCCATGCCCGGCTGGCGCATGGGCTTTGCAGTTGGCAATGAACGGCTGATCAATGCCTTAACGCGCATCAAATCTTATCTTGATTATGGCGCCTTTACGCCTGTGCAGGTGGCCGCAGCGGCAGCCCTCAATGGGCCAGATGATTGCATCGCCGAGATTCGCGCCACCTATAAATCGCGCCGCGATGTGTTGATTGAGTCGATGGCCCGCGCAGGTTGGGACATTCCACCACCAGCCGCTACAATGTTTGCATGGGCCCCTGTGCCTGCCGCCTTTGCCGAGCTTGGCAGCATGGGCTTTTCAAAGATTTTGCTAAAAGAAGCCGCCGTAGCGGTTGCGCCCGGCATTGGTTTTGGTGAATACGGCGAAGGCTATGTGCGCCTTGGCTTGGTGGAAAATGAACACCGCATTCGCCAAGCCGCGCGCAGTGTGAAGAAAATATTGCAAAACGCCCCGGCATTGCTGGCGGGTTATGCGCAAGAAAATAAGGATGAATGATGAGCATTGAACGTGATAAATCCCCGATCCGACTGGCAATTGCCGGGCTGGGCACTGTGGGTGCCGGCATTGTCAAAATCATCCAAAAAAATGCCGATACTTTGGCACTGCGCGCAGGCCGCCCCATTTCAATCACCGCAATTTCAGCGCGCTCACGCTCCAAAGACCGTGGCGTCAACCTGTCGGGCTATGCTTGGGAGGATGACCCGGTTGCCCTTGCCCGCCGCCCCGATGTTGATGTGGTGATTGAAGTTATGGGCGGCGAAGATGGCCCGGCTAAAGCCTGCGTTGAAACCGCGCTCAAATTTGGCAAACATGTTGTCACCGCCAATAAGGCGCTGCTAGCCAAACACGGCAATGCACTGGCCGCCTTGGCCGAAGATTGCGACGTGGCCTTGCGCTATGAAGCCGCGATTGCCGGGGGTATTCCCATTATTAAGGCGCTTGGCGAAGGGCTGGCTGGCAATGAAATTACCCGCGTCATGGGTGTGATGAATGGCACCTGCAATTATATTTTAACGGTGATGGAGGCGACCGGCGATGACTATACCGATGTTCTCGCCGCCGCCCAAGCCAAAGGCTATGCCGAGGCTGACCCAGAAACTGATGTCGGCGGTTTTGACGCGGCGCATAAGCTTTCGGTGCTGGCCGCTTTGGCCTTTGGCACCAAGGTTGACTATGACGGCGTGCAGATTGAGGGAATCGAGCGAATTTCCTTGGCCGATATCGTCAACGCCCGCGACATGGGTTACCGCATCAAACTGCTCGGCGTGGCGCGGATGAATGATGATGGGCTGGAACAGCGCATGCAGCCCTGCTTGGTGCCTGCCGCCTCGCCACTTGGTCAGCTTGAAGGTGTCACCAATATGGTGGTGGCAGAGGGTGATTTTATTGGCCAAATCGTCGCCTCAGGGCCCGGCGCGGGCGAAGGCCCAACTGCCAGCGCCATTATGGGTGATGTGATGGATATTGCCCGCGGGCTAACCATGCCCGTTTTTGGCATTCCCGCAGGTGATCTGCGCGCCGCACCACGTTCGGCCTCCGGCTCGGATGCTGAATATTATCTGCGCTTCATGCTGCTGGATGCACCAATGGTTTTGTCCAAGGTCACCGGCATTTTGGGCAAGCATGGCATCTCGATAGATCGCTGCCGCCAATATGACCATGACAGCGACGCCGCCCCATTACTGATCGTGACTCACAACACCAATCGCGGTGTTTTGGATGCTGCATTGGCGGAAATCAGCGCACTTGACGTGTCCTTGGCACAACCGGTGGCGATCCGTATTGAGAATGTATAAATAGGCATCAGAGAGAAACTGCCACGGAGGCACTGAAATGAATATACTGAAAACAACTCTGGTTCTGGCCGCAATCGCCGGCCCTTTGGCTGCACAGTCAGAAGATGAAAACCGCGCTAACCTCGCAATGGCAATCGCCATGCAGGGTTTTGAATGCGCCCGCATCGAAGGCAATACCGCCTCAACCGATGTGGCTAATATTTACACCGTCATGTGCAAAACTGATGTGAATGCCGATGCTTGGTACCAGATCAATATCGAGAATTTTGAGATCCAACCCATGCAAGCGGCTCAATGACAGATTCGGCCCTCTTTGCGGATCGGATGCTGTCACTCGGGCTTGCCCGCGTGTCAGAAGCCGCTGCCATCGCCTCGGCCCGTCTTATCGGGTCGGGTAACGAGAAAGCCGCCGATCAGGCGGCCGTTGATGCCATGCGAAGCCAGCTAAACCTGCTGGATATTGCTGGCGTGGTGGTGATTGGAGAGGGCGAACGTGACGAAGCGCCGATGCTGTTTATTGGCGAAGAGGTGGGCACAGGCCATGGGCCGGGCGTAGATATTGCGCTTGACCCGCTTGAGGGCACCACCCTAACCGCCAAAGACATGCCCAATGCCTTGGCCGTTATCGCCATGGGGCCGCGTGGGTCTATGCTGCATGCGCCCGATGTTTATATGGACAAGCTGGCCATCGGCCCCGGTTATGCCCCCGATGTCGTTACATTGGATATGACACCAACCGAGCGGATCGCCGCATTGGCCACCGCCAAAGGCTGCAAACCCGCTGATTTGATGATTTGTGTGCTGGAACGCCCCCGCCACGAAGAATTGGTGCGCGAAATTCGCGCCACCGGGGCGCGTATTCGCCTGATCACCGACGGCGATGTTGCCGGTGTTATCCACTGCGCTGAAACCCATAAAACCGGGATTGATATGTATATGGGCTCGGGTGGCGCACCTGAAGGGGTGCTGGCCGCAGCCGCGCTCAAATGTATGGGCGGGCAAATTCAGGGCCGCTTGCTGTTTCGCAATGATGACGAGCGCGGCCGCGCCGCCAAGGCGGGCATCACCGATCTCAACCGCATTTATCGCCGCGATGACATGGTGACAGCCGATGTTATTTTCGCCGCCACCGGGGTCACCGATGGCTCTATCGTGCAAGGCGCGCGGCGTGATGGCGATTATCTGGAAACCGAAACTCTGTTGATGCGCTCCAAAACCGGTTCGGTGCGGCGGTTGTTTTACCGTGTGAAAATCGACTGAACAGGCTCAACCGCGCCTTCCCGTAATAAAAATCACGTTTGGGCTTGGCTGTGGCAGCGCGGCACGGCTGCGCCAACACCACCGTAGCACCCGCGCTGCCTTGCACCATTGCACCCAGCGCCAGCCCTGCATGGGCGGTTTTCATCCCTGAATGGCTGGCTTAGTTTAGCGGCATGACAGCAGCCCTGATTCTGATCGACATTCAACGCGGCTTTGACGCGCCCCAATGGGGCCAGCGCAACAACCCACAGGCCGAGGCGAATGCCGCCCGCTTGCTGGCCCATTGGCGCATAACCGGCGCGCCCCTGTTTCATATCCGCCATGTTTCGGTGCAACCCGGCAGCCCGCCTTCGGGCGAAGGGGCCGAAATCAAACCCGAAGTCGCCCCGCTACCGCATGAACCCGTGCTCAACAAATCGGTCAATTCCGCCTTTATCGGCACCGATTTGGCCGCGCGCCTGTACGGCATTTCGGAATTGGTGATCTGCGGGCTCACCACGACGCATTGCGTGTCCACCACCTGCCGCATGGCGGCCAATATGGGTTGGGTGGTTACACTTGCCCATGATGCCGGCGCCGCCTTTGCCAGCAATGCTGACACATCGTGGCAAGCCGGCCTGCCCCCAATGCGCCCGCTCACGCCTGCCGCCATCCACGCCGCTGCCATTTCGCATTTACACGGCGAATTTGTAACCGCGCGGCCAACAGGCAGCCTGCTATGAGCGCGTTTTTAGGCGTCGAATCCTCGCTAACCGCGCGGCGGTGGGTTGGCCCCGATGCCGATGTTTTGCGCCGCGCCGCCCAGCTTGTGCAGCAAGCCGATCTATCCGAACCGCTCGCCCGCATTCTGGCTGCGCGCGGCATTACCCCGCCCGAGGTGGAAGCCCATCTTGCCCCAACCCTGCGCGCCCTCATGCCCGACCCTGAAGCCCTGCGCGATATGTCCCGTGCCGCCAACCGGTTTTGCACCGCCATGGAAAAGGCCGAGCGGATCGCCATTTTCGCTGATTATGATGTAGATGGTGGCGCTTCTGCCGCCCTCATTCTCAACTACCTGCGTGCGCGCGGGCTACGCGCCACATTGTATATTCCCGACCGGATTGACGAAGGCTATGGCCCCAACACCCCTGCCATGGCCGCGCTGGGCGCCGGACATGACCTGATTATCTGTGTTGATTGCGGCACCCTAAGCCATGAACCCGTCGCCGCAGCAGGCTGTGATGTGATCGTGCTTGACCATCATTTGGGCGCCGAAACCCTGCCCCCCGCCTTGGCCGTGGTGAACCCAAACCGCCAAGATGAAGATGGTGCGCTTGGCTATCTATGCGCCGCGGGCGTGGTGTTTTTGTTTTTGGCCCAGGCCAACCGACAATTGCGCAGCACGGGCACCGCTGGCCCCGACCTGATGGGCATGTTGGACCTTGTTGCCCTTGCCACCGTGGCCGATATTGCGCCGCTGATCGGGTTTAACCGTGCCTTGGTGCGCCAAGGCTTGGCGATCATGGGCCAGCGCGGGCATATTGGGCTGGCTGCCTTGGCTGATATTGCCGGGCTAAACCGCGCGCCTGCCGCCTATCATCTTGGCTATTTGCTTGGCCCGCGCATTAATGCAGGCGGGCGCGTCGGGGCGGCTGACCTTGGGGCGCGGCTGCTTTCAACCAATAATCCCGAGGAAGCCCGCAGCCTTGCCCAAAAGCTTGACCATCTCAACAGCGAGCGCCGCGCGATTGAGGCCGAGGTGCAGGCCGCCGCCATGGCCCAAGCCGAAAGCCGCGATACTACGGGCCCGCTGGTTTGGGCGGCTGGCGAAGGTTGGCACCCCGGCGTGGTGGGCATTGTTGCCGCACGCCTAAAGGAAAGGTTTAACCGTCCCGCCGTGGTTATTGGCCTTGATGCGGGGCTGGGCAAAGGATCGGGGCGCTCGGTTACCGGGGTGGACCTTGGTTCCTCCATCGCCAAACTTACCCGCGAAGGGCTGCTCACCGCTGGTGGCGGCCATAAAATGGCCGCCGGGCTTAGCCTAGAGGCCGCTAAACTGCCCGCAGCCATGGCCCGGCTGGCGACATTATTGGATGAGCAAGGCGCCGCAGCCCTAGGCCCGCGCGATTTGCAGCTAACCGCCAGCCTTGGCACCGCTGCCGCAACCCCCGACCTGTTGGCCGAGCTTGACCGCGCTGGCCCCTTTGGCGCCTCGGCCCCCGCACCACGCTTCGCCATCGCCTCGGCCCGCATTACCTTTGCCAAACGTGCTGGCGAAACGCATTTGCGCCTGACCTTGCATGATGGCACCGCCGCCCTTGATGCCATTGCCTTTGGCGCCTTCACCACCCCCTTGGGCGCAGCCTTGGAGAGCCATGGCGGCAAGCCGTTTCATTTTGCGGGGCGGCTTGAAATTGATGATTGGGGCGGGCGGCGCAAAGCAAAACTACAACTTGACGACGCCGCACCCGCAGAATGATTTTTTTAGCCGCTTGGGCAAAAAACCCCCTTGCATCCGCAGGCTTGGGTCAGTAAATACCCCCTCACCAGAGCCGGATGCGCCCTTCGTCTATCGGTTAGGACTCCAGATTTTCATTCTGGCAAGAGGGGTTCGATTCCCCTAGGGCGTACCAGCTCTGGTTATTCTTCCCCAAACGCGTTGATACCCACAAATAGCGCCTATTTCCGGCTTCGTTGCAATTTGCAACCCGTTGCAAAATGAAAAAGCCCACCGAAATGTCCGGCGAGCTTTTTTCAAGAAAATTCTCAGCTTTCCTCGATGCCACGCACCGAACATACCGACCATTCAATTCCACTCGAAACGCCATCGATCATAGGTAATCCAACGCCGTTCCCCCCTGCATTCGCATAAAGTGCGCGGGTATTCTCGCAGCTTTGCATGTCAGCGGCAGGGATGATCGCGGTTTCGCCATTTGATAAGGCAAGCAAAAGCACCCAGTACATTTCGAGTCCTACTCGTTGGGGCCAATCATGGGGTGCACAGAACCTATAATCAGGCCTACGCGCCTTAAATGATTAACCATTTTTAAACCAACACAATACGCGTATTGGCTGAGCGGACAATTATTTGACCGAACAATAATATATTTAAATATTCATGCCAAAGGTCGGAAATTTAACGCGATATATCAATATAATTAAATTTCTATTGATATTTGGTCGAAATCTATTGGTTTACCTAGCGAAAACTGCCGCCAAAGTTGTTCCCAAAAATTGACTTTCTCCATTTCAAAAAAACTATTAGCGTCTTTAATTTTTGCAATATTGAACACAAAAAGGCCCCAAAAAGGGGCCTTTTGCGGTTATAATATAACTTGAAGGGGCAATATTGCGGTTACAATGTAACTTCTGTAACCGGGCCGCTACATGCCCAGCGCTTCACGATAAAGCTGAAGCACAGCTTCTTCTTCCGAAATTTCAGCCGGGTCCATTTTGCGCAATGATACGATTTTGCGCAGAACCTTAGTGTCATAACCACGGCCTTTGGCTTCGGCCATCACCTCTTTTTGCTGGTCGGCAATATCTTTCTTTTCAATCTCAAGCCGTTCATAACGTTCAACAAATGCGCGCAGTTCAGTGGCGGTAATGCGGTATTGGCTTGGGTTTGAATTGTCGTCATCAGTCAGGTCCATTGCGGCGTCCTTAGGAAAAAGTTTAGGTTTCGCGCGACCCTAGCCGCCCGCCCCAATATCGGCAAGCCCCGCTTGCAGCATGGGTTGCGATAGGGTAGCAAAACGCCCAGAAAACAAAGGAATAATGCCATGCAAATTCTAATCTGGGCTGGGGCCGGGCTAACTTTTTTGGGGCTGATTGGCGTGCTGATTAGCCTGATGATGGCCTATCGCCTCAAATCCTCACCGCTCAGCGCTGATGAAAACGCCCCGCGATTTCGCACGGTTTACATGATAAACGCGCTGGCGATGGGCGTGTTTTTTCTGGGGTTTTTGGTCTCGGTTCTTGGCATTTTCCTTTAGGTTTCAATGCCTTCAATCGCCGCGGCCAACAGCGCCAATTCCGCTAAGCCTGAAAACCGATGATCCGCGCCCTTAACCAATGTCAGGCGGATATCATCACCTTCCAAATGGTTAAACAGCCGCAATGCCACGCTGGGCGGCACGTCAACATCTGCACTGCCTTGCAATAGGCGCACTGGCACATTCAGGCTAAATTTATCACGCAAAACCAACTGGTTACGCCCATCCTCAATCAGTTTTTTGGTAATGATATAGGGGCTGTCATCATATTCCGATGGCAACACCACCTGCCCTTCGGCCATCAGCGTTTCGCGCTGTTCCGCACTAAACCCATCCCACATCGAATCTTCCGTAAAATCCGGTGCGGCTGCAATTCCGACAAGCCCAGCCAGCCGTTTGGGCATGGCCCTCGCCACCAGCAGGCAAATCCAGCCACCCATAGACGACCCTACCAAAATAAGCGGGCCGCTGGTTTTTTTTGTAATAATATCAATGGCATCGCGCGCCCATTCACCGATGCAGCCATCCTCAAAACGGCCCGAAGATGCACCGTGGCCGGTATAATCAAACCGTAAAAACGCCCGGCCCTGCGCGATGGCCCAGTCTTGCAAGAACATCGCCTTGGTGCCGGTCATATCAGATTTGAAGCCACCCAAAAACACAATGCCAGGGCCAGCGCCCGGGGTGCAGTTATAGGCGATTTGGCGGCCATCAGGCGTAGTGTGTGTTGAATATGTCATGCCTGTAGAATGCACGCGCCAAGGCCTAAGGCAAGTGGTTGACAAGGCCGCTTAACGCGCTAAATCTGCAATCCACTTTGTAACCGGGCGTTTCGTAGGCGCCAAATCGCGAAAGGATGCGGCCATGGCCGATAGTATTTCCCTGACTCTGCCTGACGGTGCCCAGCGCCAATACCCCGCCGGAATTACGGGTGGCGAGGTGGCTGCAGATATTTCCAAATCTCTGGCCAAGGCCGCGCTTGCCTGTTCGATCGACGGGCGGTTGGCTGACCTTTCGGAGCCCATTGCCGCTGATGCCCGGTTTGCCCTGCACACGGCCAAGGATGAAAGCGTGGCGCTGGAACTGATCCGCCATGACTGTGCGCATGTCATGGCCCGCGCCGTGCAGGAATTATGGCCTGATGTGAAGGTAACGATTGGCCCGGTTATTAAAAACGGCTGGTATTACGATTTTGACCGCGCCGCGCCGTTTACGCCCGAAGACCTTGAGGTCATCGAAAAACGTATGCGCGAAATTATTGCGGCGCGTGATGCTGTGCGGTTTGAGGTATGGGACCGCGACCGCGCTTTGGCACATTACAAAGCCACAAATGAGCCGTTTAAGGTGGAATTGGTTGAGGCCATCCCCGCTGATCAGGCCATTCGCATGTATTGGCACGGCCATTGGCAAGACCTGTGCCGTGGCCCGCATTTGGTGCATACCGGGCAAATTCCGGCTGATGCGTTCAAGCTGATGAACGTCGCCGGGGCCTATTGGCGCGGCGATTCCAACCGCGAACAGCTCCAGCGTATTTACGGCGTGGCGTTTCGGAACAAAGACGATTTGAAGGCGCATTTGCACATGCTGGAGGAGGCCGCCAAGCGCGACCATCGCAAGCTTGGCCGCGAAATGGACCTGTTCCATATGCAAGAAGAAGCCCCCGGCATGGTGTTTTGGCACCCGAATGGCTGGACGATTTACCAAGAATTGCAGCAATATATGCGCCGCCGCCAGCGCGGCGCGGGCTATGTGGAGGTGAACACCCCGCAAGTGGTGGACCGCAAGTTGTGGGAAGCCTCGGGCCATTGGGAAAACTACCAAGAACATATGTTTATCGTTGAGGTGGATGAGGACCATGCGCGCGAAAAACGCATCAACGCGCTGAAACCCATGAACTGCCCCTGCCATGTGCAAATTTATAACCATGGGCTGAAGTCTTACCGCGACCTGCCTTTGCGGATGGCTGAATTTGGGGCCTGCAACCGGTATGAACCATCGGGCGCGCTGCACGGCATTATGCGCGTGCGCGGCTTTGTGCAGGATGATGCGCATATTTTCTGCGAAGAAAAGCAGATTGAGCAGGAAACTGAGGATTTCATCAATCTTTTGGCCAGCGTTTACAAAGACTTGGGGTTTGAAAATTTCAAGATCAAGTTCTCAGATCGGCCCGAAAAACGTGCCGGGTCGGATGATACATGGGACCGCGCAGAAGCCGCTTTGCGCAATGCAACCATTGCAGCGGGCTATGCGTTTGAGTTGAACCCCGGTGAGGGCGCGTTTTACGGCCCCAAGCTGGAATTCGTGCTGACCGACGCCATTGGGCGTGACTGGCAATGCGGCACGCTACAGGTCGATTTTGTGCTGCCCGAACGCCTCGATGCGAACTATATCGGCGAAGATGGCAACAAGCACCGCCCGGTGATGCTGCACCGCGCGATTGTGGGCTCGTTTGAGCGGTTCTTGGGTATTCTCATTGAAGAACACGCCGGCAAACTGCCATTCTGGCTGGCCCCGCGCCAAGTGGTTGTGGCGGCAATTGTATCCGATGCTGATGATTATGTGCGCGAGGTTGTGGCCGCGCTCAAGGCCGCTGGCGTGCGCGCCGAGGCCGATTGTCGGAATGAGAAAATCAACTACAAGGTCCGCGAACACTCGCTAACCAAAGTGCCCGCAATTCTGGCTGTGGGCATGAAAGAGGTTGAGGATCGCAGCGTATCCATCCGCCGTTTGGGGGAACAGGGCAGCAAGGTTGTCGCACTTGATGAGGCTGTGGTAGCTTTGGGGCTTGAGGCAACACCGCCGGATTTGGTTTAGAGTTTTGGCAAGCCCGGTGCTTTAGCTGCCGGGCTTGGCTGGCTCCCACCACTCAATCGGGTTGCCTTCGGGGTCATGGATCCGCGCGAAGCGGCCGATTTCCGAATCCCATTCAGGTTTGGTAATGATGTCGATGTTCAGCGCGCAGAGTTGCGCGAGCATGGCATCCATGTTGGAGCCGCGAAAATTGATCATCCATTGCTGCTCGGGGCGGCTGAAATAGTCGGTATCGCGTTGAAAAGGCTCAAATACCGTTGGGCCAGCAGCCTGCGTCCAAACGTAATTCTGTATGTCCATGCCGAGGGATTCTTGATACCACACCTTGAGCTTGACGGGGTCTTTGGCGCGGAAGAATATGCCGCCAATGCCGGTTATGCGTTCCATATGCGTCACCTTTTTCGTTTTCGCTGCAGTCAATAGCGAAATCACTTTAGGCTGTTTAGCCTAACAGTTCGCACTTAAACCTCGAGATACGTTTCCCACCCTATGTAATACTTATCAGATGTAAAAATTTGGTGCGCCGTATCTCCTGCCACCTCGCTCAACATGCAGGCCATTTTATTGAGGCGACCACTCGGCCCCATCCTTCCTAAAAAACCAAACGCCACGGCCCTCACCGTTTCGGCGCGCGATCCCATGCCTGCCGCACACCCGCCACGCTTCAAATCAGAAGCGCCATTCCATCGCTAAATCATCCATATAGAACCCATTCCCGATATCGGCTTTGATGTCGCCAGTTGTGCGAAACCCGATCCGTTCATACGCGGCGATAGAGCCGGTATTATGTTTATTGACCGTCAAGTTAATGCGCGTGGCGTTGCTGCGTGCCGCTTGGCTGCAAATAAACGCAAGCGCGCCTGCGCCCAGGCCTTGTTTACGCTGCGATGACAGAATGTAGAGTTTGCTTAAGAAAAGGCTGTCGTCCTGAATTTGGAACGCAAGATACCCCACATTTTGCCCATCATGCTGCTGCAAATAGTATTTAAACCTTTTGTTTTGAATATCGTCTTGAATGGCCGCCTTTGATAGGAAAATGCCGAGCATGTAGTTAACCTGCTCCAGCCCAATAATTTTGGAATAATGCTCAACCCAAATTATTTTGGCGAGGGCGACGACGGTTTCAATCTCATCAACTGTTGTTACTAAAACAAAATTGTGCGAATTGTCGTCCATGGCGCTGACCTCTTACAAACCGGCAGTTGTTTTATTAGCCATTTTATGTGGCCTACAATAGGTTACAAGTACAGGATAGTGCTGGTGTTTCGTGGCGAAACTACCCGTTAAATTCTGAGAGCCACGTCGTTTCCAGCGAGCTATGCGGCGCAACTACGCGCCTTATGATTTTTACAATTTCATCATATTCAAACCTTGCAATATGTTTTATCGCCCTATATAACACTCATCAGATGTAAAAACGGAGCACGCCATGTCCCCCGCCACCTCGCCAAATATTCAGGCCTTTTTCGACGAGGCCACGAATACCGTGTCCTATGTTGTGATGGACCCGAACAGCAAATCTTGCGCCATCATCGATTCGGTGCTCGATTTTGACTATGCCTCAGGCCATACCGATACCCGCAGCGCCGATGCGATTGTGGGCTATGTCAAGGAACATGGGCTGGATGTTGAATGGCTGCTCGAAAGCCATGTTCATGCCGACCACCTTTCCGGCGCACCCTATTTGCAGCAGCAGGTTGGCGGCAAAATTGGCATTGGTGAGCAGATCACCGTCGTGCAAGATACGTTTGGCAAGGTGTTCAATGCGGGCACCGAGTTTCAGCGTGATGGTAGCCAGTTTGATAAATTGTTCAGCGAGGGCGACAGTTTCACCATTGGCGGGCTGACCGGCAAAGTGATGCATACGCCGGGCCACACCCCGGCCTGCTTGACCTATGTTATTGCTGATGCCGCTTTTGTAGGTGACACTATGTTCATGCCTGATTTTGGCACGGCGCGCTGTGACTTCCCTGGAGGATCGGCTGAAAACCTGTTTAACTCGATTCAGAAGATCCTGACCTTACCTGATGAAACCCGCATTTTTGTGGGCCATGATTATAAGGCGCCGGGGCGCGAGACTTATGCTTGGGAAACCACAGTGGCCGAACAGCGCGCGCTGAACGTGCATATTGGGGCGGGCAAGAGCGTTGAGGATTTTGTGGCCATGCGCAACACGCGTGACAAAACGCTTGGCATGCCACGGCTGATCGTGCCGTCGATTCAGGTGAACATGCGTGCAGGCCAACTGCCCGCACCCGAGGATGATGGCAATGTCTATTTGAAAGTGCCAATTAACCGATTAGGAGCGCCAAAATGAACATAAAGAAGCTGACAGATACTTTCTCGGCCACTGGCCAGATGAAACCGCAAGATGTGGCCTTGGCCAAAGCGCAGGGGTTTTCGACCATCATTTGCAACCGACCAGACGGCGAAGAGCGTGACCAGCCAACTTCGGAAATGATCCGCGCCGCCTGTGCCGATAGCGAGATTACGTTTCACTATGTGCCCATGTCCCCAGCGGGCCCCGGCCCAAACACGGTCGTTGATTTTAAGGCTGCGGTCGATGGTGCCAAGGGCCGCATTCTCGGCTATTGCCGCTCGGGTGCCCGCTCAGCTTGGTTGTGGGAATCAACCCGCGGTTAAATTGACATGCGGCGCTTTAGGGCGCCGCTGATTATCAGGTATCCCATGAAATTTGCCAAATTTTTTCCCATTCTGAAATGGGGGCGCGGTTATTCGCGCCAAACGCTGGAAAATGATCTTGTGGCGGCAGTGATCGTAACGATCATGCTGATTCCGCAATCATTGGCCTATGCATTACTGGCAGGGTTACCGGCGCAGGTGGGGCTTTATGCCTCTATCGCGCCTTTGGTTATTTATGCGGTGTTTGGCACCAGCCGCACGCTGGCGGTCGGGCCTGTTGCCGTTGCGTCACTGATGACGGCGGCGGCGGTTGGCCAGTTGGCGGCGCAGGGCACACCCGAATATTTGGGGGCGGCGATAGCGCTGGCCTTTCTTTCGGGGCTGATGCTGCTGCTGATGGGGTTTTTGCGGCTGGGGTTTTTAGCAAATTTCCTGTCGCACCCGGTAATTTCAGGCTTCATCACCGCCTCGGGGATAATTATTGCGGCCAGCCAATTGCGCCACCTATTGGGGGTGCCGGGCGAAGGACATAATCTGTTAGAATTGCTCGGATCGCTTTGGGCGAATTTGGACAAGATCAACTTGCCAACTTTGGTGATTGGCGTTTTTGCCACCAGTTTTTTGTTTTGGTCGCGTCGATCGTTGAAAAAATTGCTACTTGCGCGGGGCACCAAACCACGGATTGCTGATATTTTGTCCAAATCAGCCCCAATTGCCGCCGTGGCTGCCACAACTTTGGCAACATGGCTGTTTGGGCTGAGCGGGGCTGGTGTGGCCATCGTGGGTGAAATTCCCAGCGGGTTGCCCATGCCAACCCTGCCCCCGTTTGACCTTGCACTCTGGACACAAATTGCCACGCCTGCGCTGCTGATATCCATCGTTGGGTATGTAGAAACGATTTCGGTGGCCCAAACACTTGCCGCCAAACGCCGCCAGCGGATTGACCCAGACCAAGAGCTGATTGCGCTTGGTGCGGCCAATGTAGGGGCAGCAATGTCGGGCGGGTTTCCGGTAACTGGCGGGTTTGCGCGCTCGGTCGTAAACTTTGACGCTGGGGCTGAAACCCCGGCCGCGGGTGCATTTACCGCCATTGGTATTGCGGGCGCGGCGCTGTTTTTAACGCCGCTCCTGTTTTTCCTGCCCAAGGCCACGCTCGCAGCCACCATCATTGTGGCGGTGCTGTCATTGGTTGACCTTGGTGCGCTGCGGCGCAGCTGGCGCTATTCGCGCGGCGATTTTGCCGCCATGCTGGCCACCATTTTAGTGACACTTGGCACCGGGGTTGAAACGGGGATCATCGCCGGGGTGGGCGTGTCCGTATTCTTGCATCTTTACCGCACCTCGCGCCCGCATTACGCCGTGGTCGGCCAAGTGCCGGGGACCGAACATTTCCGCAATATCAACCGCCATGAGGTGGTGGTTAGTCCGGCAATTTATTCCATTCGCATTGATGAAAGCCTGTATTTCCCCAATGCGCGGTTTATTGAAGACCGGATTAACGCGGCAATCGCCCAGAATCCGGCCATCAAACATGTCGTGCTGGTCTGCCCGGCGGTCAATTTCATTGATCTTTCGGCGTTGGAAAGCCTTGAGGCCGTGAATACCCGCCTGAAAGAAGCGGGTATTCAGTTGCATTTGTCCGAGGTGAAGGGCCCGGTGATGGATAGGCTTAAACGCAGCCATTTCTTGCATGACCTTGGTGGCCAAGTATTCCTGACGCAATATGATGCGATCCGCACGCTGGATGGTGAATGCGCGCGCGCAGCACTAGAGGCGCGGCGCTGTAGCTAGGCCCAATTGGGTTTGCGCTTGGCAAAGAAGGCGGCGATACCCTCGGCCGCCTCGGCCTGTTCCCATGTGTTTGCGAGTTGTTCAATTGTGGCGGCAATAACGGCGGGCGTTATGGGGGCGCCAAGGCTGCGTGCCAATGCCTTGGCCGAAGCCACGGCACCGGGGGCGCAGGCCAAATAGGCTTCAGCCTCGGCCATCGCAGTTTGCATCAGGGCTTCAGCAGGCACCACACGCGCCACAAGGTCCAGCGCTTGGGCCTCAGCCGCATCAAACCGGCGCGATGACATAAACACCCGCCGCGCCTTACCTTCGCCCATCCGCGCCAGCACATAGGGCGAAATAGTTGCTGGGGTTAGGCCAAGCCGGGTTTCGGTAAGGCCAAATTTTGCGTGATCGGCGGCAACGGCCACATCACACACCGAGACGAGGCCAACACCGCCCCCAAAGGCCGCGCCATTAACCGCCGCGATAAGCGGTTTGGGCATGGTATTCAGCGCATTCAGCATATCGGCAAGGCGTTGCGCTGCGGCCATGCGCTGCGTGCGGTTTGCAGCGATTTGCACCTGCATCCAGCCAAGGTCTCCCCCCGCGCAAAAACTGGCCCCCTGCCCGGTAAGTATAACGGCACGCACCAATGAACCAGCCCCCAGCGCCGTGGCGGCGGCGGTCAGTTCATCAATCATCACCGCATCCATGGCGTTATGCACATCGGGGCGGTTGAGCGTGAGCGTGACAATGCCGCGTACATCGCGGGTTTCAAGCAAAGTGCTGTAAGTCATCCGCGCAATCCTTTTGCAAACGCCGCCGCTTGGCGCAGGCGTGCCGCGTCCAGCCCGGTATCAAAGCCGAGCATTTTGAGCATGGCATCCACCTTTAATGTATCAACATTGCCAGCCGCCCCCGGCGCATAGGGGCAGCCGCCCAAGCCTCCAACGGAAGCATCAAACACCCGCAATCCCTTATCAAGCGCCACGCCAATATTTTCCAGTGCGCGGCCAGCCGTATCATGAAAATGGCCAGCCAATTGCGCTGCGGGCAGGCGCGCCAGCACCGCATCAAGCATGGCTGCAATACTGCTGGGCCGCCCTTGGCCGATTGTGTCCCCGAGCGATATTTCGGCGCAGCCCATATCGGCCAAAGCGGCGGAAATTTCAGCGACGGCGCGCGGGGCGATTTGGCCTTCATAGGGGCAGTCAGTTATGCATGAAACATAGCCGCGCAGCGCCAACCCATCGCGCGCGGCGGCCTGCGCCACGGGGGCAAATCGTGCAAGGCTTTCAGCGATAGAACAATTGATGTTCCTTTGGCTAAAGCTTTCAGAAGTTGAACCAAATATCGCCACACCATCAACCCCAGCTGTCCGCGCCGCCTCATAGCCTTGCAAATTCGGGGTTAGCGCCCAATAGGTAACGCTGGGCGCGCGGGTTATTCCGGCCATAACTTCGGCGGCATCGGCCATTTGCGGCACCCATTTGGGCGAGACAAAACTTGCCGCCTCTATCGCGTCAAACCCGCAGGTCGATAGCAGATTGATCAGCGCAATTTTATCAGCGGTTGGCACTTGGTGTGCCTCATTTTGCAACCCGTCGCGCGGGGCCATTTCAACGATGCGCACCCGTTCAGCCATTTTCAGGCTCCAATTCCAATAAAAGCGCGCCATCAATAACGTGCGCACCTTCTGAAACCAGCACATTGGCCACACTCCCATCGCGTGGGGCGGTCATTGTGTGTTCCATTTTCATGGCTTCCAGCACCATTAATGCAGCGCCTTTGGTAACCTTTTGCCCCGGCTTAGCGCTGACGACTTTCACCAGCCCCGGCATGGGTGCGCGAATGGTATCACCGCCCGCCTCATCCGCCTTGGCCCCCGGCTGGGTGATGGTTGCGCCGTAATTCTGGCCGAGCGCAAACACATCAACCCGATTTCCGTGGCGCAATAACAGCGCGTTGAACTGGTGGCCAAACGCGGTTGTAACGCGCCAGCGTCCGTTTAGGCTGGCAAGGCAGAGTTCAAGACCATTAACGCTATAACGGCCATTACCAAGTGTGGTGACGGCCATGCTCTCATCATCCAATACAACATGGCGCGTTAGCGACGCCCATTGGGTAAATCCTTCAAAAGGCGCAACTTTCGGCAATCCTAGCGCTGCCAAAGCCGCCAAAGCAACCACAACCGGTTCCGTCGGACCCGTGTTACGCAGGGCATCAAGATCACGGGCGATCAGCCCGGTATCAACCTGCCCGGCAGCGAATTCTGCATGGCGGCAGAGCGCGCCGAGAAAGCTGATATTGGTGGTGAGGCCCGCGATTTCAGTCGCCCCAAGGGCGCGGTTCAGGCCGGCCAATGCGGTGGCCCGGTCGGGGCCATGCACGGTGAGTTTGGCGATCATCGGGTCATAAAACGGAGAAATATCATCGCCTTGGCGCACGCCGGTATCCACGCGCGCACCTTGGCCAAATTTCAGGTGGTGCAGGTGGCCCGTAGCGGGCAGAAAGTCGCGCGCGACATCCTCGGCATAAATCCGCGCCTCAAATGCATGGCCGTTTAGGGGAATTTCGTGTTGCGCCAAGGGCAAGGGCTGGCCAGCGGCCACGCGCAACTGCCATTCAACCAAATCAACGCCGGTAATTGCCTCGGTGACGGGGTGTTCAACCTGTAATCGGGTGTTCATTTCCATGAACCAAAATCCATCGGGGCGTAGGCCGTTGGCACCGTCCACAATGAATTCCACGGTGCCAGCACCGGAATAACCAATGGCCTTGGCGGCCTTCACCGCTGCGTTGCCCATGGCCGCGCGCACCTCGGCAGTCATCCCCGGCGCGGGGGCTTCCTCAATCACCTTTTGGTGGCGGCGTTGCAGT
>Ga0105054_10004931_pt1 | contig 19547 bp, 19 predicted proteins | sample BON02_FD_78091 | JGI IMG/M metagenome (GOLD analysis project Ga0105054, IMG submission 78091) | Freshwater microbial communities from Lake Bonney liftoff mats and glacier meltwater in Antarctica - BON-02 (megahit assembly) | ecosystem: Environmental > Aquatic > Freshwater > Ice > Glacier...
ATTGGCGTTCTGCGACGACACGCTGGCGCGGGTAACGTTGTCTGCTTCTCCGCCGCTAGTGGTGCTGTCGTCTTGTTGACAGGCGGCCAGCGAAAGGATCAGCGCGATTGTGGCAAGGCTGCGGACCATGCGGCGCGATCTCCGTCTTTGTTGACATAGCGTAGCAGCAAAAGCCCGATCAGGAAAAGCCCGATCACCGGGGTCACGCCAAGTTGCACCGATCCCGTCGCGTAAGTCGCGACCGAGACGAGGAATGGCGCGAGAAAGGCCGTGGCCTTGCCCGAGAGCGCGAAAAGGCCGAATGCCTCGCCGGGTTTCTCCGGGTGGCTGTGGCGCACCATCATCGTGCGCGAAGCCGCATAGATCGACCCGCCAGCGCCGCCGATCGCCGCACCGCAGACGTAAAAGATGATGTCGGGCAGGGACGACCCTTCGGCCAGCGGAAACCCGAACAACTGGGTCCGCGACATGCCGACGATAAAGATGCTGACCGTGATCAGCACCCAGATCGAGACGAGGATCACCGGCTTTGGCCCGACGCGCGCGTCGAACAGCCCGCCGATCCAGGTCACAATGGCCGCCGTGATCGCACCCACGACGCCAAAGACCCCGATCTGGATGATGGTCCAGTCCAGCACCAGCGCCGCATAGACCCCGCCGATGGCATAGATCCCGTTGAGCGCGTCGCGGTAAAGCATGGATCCGACCAGGAAAGACCCGAGCGAGGGCCGTTTGAACAGCGAGGCAAAGGTCGATTTCAAGTCTGACACGATCTGTCGCGGCGCAATCCGCCCGGTGCCCGCGCCAGGAACATCGCGCACCCACAAAAAGAACGGGATGATAAAGATCACATACCAGATCGCGATGAACGGCCCGACAAACCGCGTCCCCTCGCGCAGTTCCGGATCGAGCCCCAGCGCAGGCGGCCGCCCCAGCAATGTTACCCCCGTCGCATTTTCAGCCAGAAACAGCAGCATCAGGACCAGCGACAGCACACCCCCCCAATAACCAAAGGCGGCACCTGACCCCGAAATGCGCCCCACAGTGCGCGCATCCCCGAGCGACGGCAGGATCGCGTTGGAGACATTGAGCGCGGATTCCGCCGCCACCACCCCGATGGCAAACAGCACCAGCACCAGATAAAGCGTCGCCCCGTCCGGTGTCAGCAGCCAGAGCGAGGCGGCACACAGCAGATAAACCACCGAAAACGCCATGATCCATGGCAACTTGCGTCCCGAGGCATCGGCCCATGCCCCGATGAACGGTGCCGAAAGTGCGATGAAAAGCCCCGAGATCGTCTGCCCGGCGGTCCACAGGCTTTGCGCCTGCGCATCGGCCAGTTGCGGGGCGATCCCCTGCGCCGCAAAATAATCCGAGGCGACGGAGGCGAAATAGGGCCCAAAGATGAAGGTCAGCCCAAGCGTGGAATAGGGCTGCTGCGCCCAGTCAAAGAACATCCAGCCCCAGATACGCTTTTTCGCCGAAACCATGCCGCCCCTCGTTTTGGCGCGATAAGAGACTCAAAGCGGCAATCTGGCAAGCGAGCATTCCCGCTATGGTTTGGGCCGACCGCAGTCAGGCATTGACCATCGGGGGCCAGGGGCGGTTTGCCTCGGCCTCGACCCAGGCGCGCGCATAGGGCGGCAGTTCAGGCGACGGCCCGGGATGGCCCATCGCCGCCACGACCTGCGCAGGCGGCACAATGCCGCTGCGTCCCGTAACGGCGGACCGGTACAGCGCATGCGAGGCACATTCACAATCGGATTTCCACATCGACTGTTCGGAATAGACAAACTTGTCATCCCAGCCCAGCGCCCGGCTCTTCATCGTGATCCGGTCAAAGGCCAGCACCCGGCGGCGATAGCGGATCGAGGCACCGACCACGCTCATCCCCCAGCGGTTATCCTTGAGCACATCAAGCAACCCGATCCGCTTCGACATCGGCAGCCGCCCGAGGTCATAGAGGGTAAGCGTGCGCCCGTTGTTCAGTTCCATCCAGAGATCGAGGTCCCAGGGCCAGCAGATATGCTGGCTCACATGCGTACCAAAGAGCGGCAAGGCAGGGTCATTGCGGTGGCGGAACATCTGCCAGGGCAGTCGGATAAAAGGATACATCAGAACAGCCTCACTTTGGCCGGACCATATGAAAGGTGACGCGCGCGTCAACCGTGACGCGAGGGCAAAGCTATGTAGTCCGGCCCGAATGGCCACCCACATGACACCGGGCAAGAGGGATTGCCCAAAGCCTGTCGCAGCATTACCTGTCTGCCAACCAAACCGGAGAGACCTATGTACGCACTTTGGGGCACGCTCGACCTGATCCTGAGCGTCGTTTTCACGATCATGCTCGTCCATATCGTGATGAGCTGGCTGATCAATTTTCAGGTGCTGAACATCCGGCAGCCGCTGGTGTCGCAGATCTGGCAGGGGCTGAACATGCTGCTGGAGCCGATCTACCGCCCGATCCGGCGGGTGCTGCCCAATACAGCACCGCTCGATCTGGCGCCGCTGGTGGCGTTTATTGCGATCATCGCACTGCGCCGCTATATCCTGCCCGCGCTGCTGCTCGGCGCGTGACAGGGGGCGACGATGAAGATTGCGATGATCGGCACCGGCTATGTCGGCCTCGTCTCGGGCGTGTGCTTTTCCGACTTTGGTCATCAGGTGACATGTGTGGACAAGGACGCGGCCAAGGTCGCGGGTCTGATGGCGGGGGCTGTGCCGATTTATGAGCCCGGCCTCGATCTGGTCATGGCGCGCAATGTCGCCGCCGGGCGGCTGCATTTCAGCACCGATCTGGCGGCGGCAGTGGGTGGCGCGGATGTCGTCTTTATCGCCGTCGGCACCCCCACGCGGCGTAGTGACGGCCATGCCGACCTGACCTATGTGATGGCGGCGGCGACAGAGATTGCGGCGGCGCTGACCGGCTATGCCGTCATCGTCACCAAATCGACAGTACCCGTAGGGACCAACCGCAAACTGGCCGAAGCGGTCCGCGCGGCCCGCCCGGATGCCAGTTTCGACGTCGCCTCGAACCCGGAGTTCCTGCGCGAGGGTGCCGCAATCGACGATTTCATGCGCCCGGACCGCGTGGTGATCGGGGTCGAGAGTGACCGCGCAAAGGCGGTGATGGGCGATGTCTATCGTCCGCTGTTCCTGCGCGATTTTCCCATCGTCTATACCGATCTGGAAAGTGCGGAGATGATCAAATATGCCGCCAACGCGTTTCTGGCGACCAAAATCAGCTTTATCAACGAGATCGCGGCGCTCTGTGAACGGGTCGGCGCGGACGTAAAGGCGGTGTCCAAAGGCATCGGCATGGATGGCCGCATCGGCAACAAGTTTCTGCATGCAGGTCCGGGCTATGGCGGATCGTGCTTTCCCAGGGATACCCGCGCGCTGGCCCGGATCGGGCAGGAGCATGGCGTGCCACAAGAGATCACCGAGGCGGTGATCAGGGTCAATGACGCGGTCAAGCGCCGGATGATCGACAAGCTGCTCGACCTCTGCGGTGGCACGGTCAATGGCAAGGTGGTGGCGGTGCTGGGCGTGACCTTCAAGCCCAACACCGATGACATGCGCGAGGCCCCCTCGCTCACCATCATCCCCGCGCTGGTGGGCGGCGGGGCCACGGTGCGCGTCGTCGATCCGCAGGGCGCGCGCGAAGGTGTGGCGCTGTTGCCCGGCGTGCAATGGCTGAGCGATCCCTATGCCGCCGCCGCCGGGGCCGATGTGCTGGTCATTCTGACCGAATGGAACGAGTTCCGCGCCCTCGACCTGCCCCGGATTGCCGGCACCATGGCCATCCCGCAGATGGCTGACCTGCGCAACATCTATGCCCGCGCCGATGTGCTGGCCGCAGGTTTCACCGCTTATGAGGGTGTGGGTCGCTGAACCGCTGGCAGAAGTGTTGCTGCCAGCCGTCACAAGCGGAAAGTCTGCCGCACATCCTCTGGCGGATACAGCGCGCCGCGTGGCATGGTGCCCCTGCGCACAGTCGCACCGCCGTCTGGATGGAGAAATGTTCTGATCATCACGCCCACAAACCTGCCCGGCGTTCTCGTCCTGACCCCGCGCCGCTTCAGCGATGCGCGCGGGTTCTTTGCTGAAAGCTGGAACCGCGAGACGCTGCGCGCGGCGGGTCTGGACCTGCCGGAGTTCGTGCAGGACAACCATTCGCTCTCGCACCGGACCGGCACGCTGCGCGGGCTGCATTTCCAGTCGCCCCCGCATGCGCAGGGCAAACTGGTGCGCTGCGGCCGGGGCCGGCTTTATGACGTGGCCGTGGACATCAGGCGCGGCAGTCCGACCTATGGCCAGTGGTTCGGGATCGAACTCTCTTATGAGAACGCCTTGCAGGTCTGGATTCCCGCCGGTTTCATGCATGGTTTCGTCAGCTGCGAACCCGAAACAGAAATCATCTACAAATGCACCGATCACTACGCCCCCGCCTGCGACGGTGCGGTGCGCTTTGATGACCCTGATCTGGGGATCGACTGGGGCATCGACTGGGGCATCGACGCCGCAGAGGCGCTCGTCTCGGACAAGGATGCCGCCGCCTCCGGCTTTCGCGATTTTATGAGCCCGTTTGTGTGGGAGCATCCGGCATGAAACTGCTGATCACCGGCGGGGCCGGGTTCATCGGCTCTGCCGTGGTGCGGCTCGCCATTGCGCGCGGGCATGGGGTAGTCAACCTCGACGCGCTCACCTATGCCGCCTGCCTCGATAATGTGGCCAGCGTCGCAAAACACCCCGCCTATACCTTTGAACATGCCGATATCCGCGACGCGCCGGCACTGACCCGCATCTTTGCCGCCCATCGCCCCGACGCGGTGATGCACCTCGCAGCAGAGAGCCACGTCGATCGCTCCATCGACGCGCCAGGCACATTCATCGACACCAATGTCACCGGCACCTACACCCTGCTCGAGGCCGCGCGCACCTATTGGACCGCGCAGGGCCGCCCCGCCGGTTTCCGCTTTCACCACATCTCTACCGATGAGGTTTACGGCAGCCTCGGCGCAGAGGGCCAGTTTACCGAAACCACGCCCTATGCGCCCAATTCCCCCTATTCCGCATCCAAGGCCGCAAGCGACCATCTGGTGCGGGCCTGGCACGAGACCTATGGCCTGCCGGTGCTGGTTACCAATTGCTCCAACAATTACGGCCCCCACCATTTCCCGGAAAAGCTGATCCCGGTGGTGATCCTGAACGCGCTGGCCGGTAAACCGATCCCGGTCTACGGGGCCGGAGAGAATATCCGCGACTGGCTCTATGTCGAGGATCACGCCGATGCGCTGCTCACCGTGCTGACGCGCGGCGCTGTCGGGCGGACCTATAACATCGGCGGCGAGAATGAGGCGCGCAACATTGATCTGGTCAACATGATCTGCGCCATTCTGGACGCGCGCCGCCCTGCCGCCGCCCCCTATGCCAATCAGATCGCTTTTGTCACCGACCGGCCCGGCCATGACGCCCGCTATGCCATCGACGCGACCAGGATCAGGACCGAGCTGGGCTGGCGGCCCTCCGTCACGCTGGCCGAAGGATTGGCAAGCACCGTCGACTGGTATCTGGGGAACGAGGGCTGGTGGCGTGCGTTGCAGGACCGGGCCGGTGTGGGCGAACGGCTGGGGATGCGGGCATGAGGGTGCTGGTTTTTGGCCGGACCGGTCAGGTCGCGCGCGAATTGGCGCGGCACTGTCCGCCCGACTGGCAGTTGCAATGCCTGAGCCGGACCGAAGCCGACCTGTCCGACCCCGCCGCCTGCGCGCAGATCGTCGTGACGAGCGATGCCGACGTCATCATCAACGCCGCCGCCTATACCGCCGTGGACAAGGCTGAGACCGAAGCAACCACCGCCCATCTGATCAACGCCGCCGCCCCCGCCGCGATGGCGCAAGCAGCGGCGCAGCGGGGCGTGCCCTTTCTGCATATCTCGACCGATTACGTCTTTGACGGCAGCGGCACCGCCCCCTGGCAACCCGGCGACACAACCGCACCTATCGGAGCCTATGGGCGCACGAAACGGGACGGTGAAGATGACGTGCGCGCCGCTGGCGGCTGCCACGCGATTCTGCGCACTTCCTGGGTGTTCTCCGCGCATGGCAGCAATTTCGTGAAAACGATGCTGCGGCTTGGCTCCACCCGCGACAGCATCAATGTCGTTTCCGATCAGATCGGCGGGCCAACCCCGGCGCGCGATATAGCGACCACGCTCCTCGTCATGGCGCAGGCGCTGCGCACAGACCCCACTCTCAGCGGCACCTACCATTTCAGCGGCGCGCCCGAGAGCTCATGGGCCGATTTCGCCCGCGGGATCTTTGCGCAAGCCGGGATTACCTGCCGGGTCAACGCGATCCGGTCGCAGGATTACCCCACCCCCGCGCGCCGCCCGGCCAATTCCCGGCTCGATTGCAGCACATTGACCGCAGCCTTTGGTATCCCCCGCCCCGACTGGCGCGCGGGACTGGCCGATGTTCTGGCGGAACTGGAGACAGCATGAATTACAAGGGTATCATCCTTGCCGGTGGCACCGGATCCCGGCTCTGGCCACTGACGCTCGGCGTCTCGAAACAGCTTTTGCCGGTCTATGACAAACCGCTGATCTACTATCCGCTTTCCGTGCTGATGCTGGCCGGGATCCGCGAGATCCTGATCATCACCACACCCGAGGACCGGCCCGCCTTTGAACGGCTCTTGGGCGACGGATCGGGTTACGGCGTCAGCCTCAACTACAAAGAACAGCCCCGGCCCGAGGGTCTGGCGCAGGCATTCCTGATCGGGGCGGAGTTTCTGGACGGGCACCCCGCCTGCCTTGTGCTGGGCGACAATATCTTTTTCGGCTACGGGTTTTCTGCCCGTCTGCGCGCGATTGCGGCCAATCCGACCGGGGCTACCGTTTTTGGCTACCGGGTCAAGGATCCGCAACGCTTTGGCGTGGTGGAGTTTGACGCGGACCTGCGCGCGCTGTCGATCGAGGAAAAACCGGCCAGGCCCAAAAGCCCCTATGCCGTCACCGGTCTTTATTTCTTTGACGCCGATGTGGTGCAGATCGCGCAGAATGTGCAGCCCTCCGCGCGCGGCGAGCTTGAAATCACCGATGTGATTCAGGCCTATCTCGACCGAGGCGACCTGCATGTCGAACTGCTGGGCCGAGGCTTTGCCTGGCTCGACAGCGGCACCCACGAAAGCCTGATGGATGCGGCGCATTTCGTGCAGACCATCGAGGCACGGCAGGGTTACAAGGTGGGCTGTCTGGAGGAAATCGGCTTTGCCAATGGCTGGCTGACGCTGGCGGACCTCACCGCACGCGGACAGGCGATGGGCAAGAACGACTATGGGCAATATCTGCTGCGGTTGGTCGATGAGGCGCAACAATGAGCCTTGGCAAGTCCCATGCCTGACCCGCTGATCACGGCTGCCGATCACGGCGCAGGGCATCAGCAAATGCTTCGACCGGCGCGACAGGATCATCCTCGACAATATCTCGCTCGACATCGGTGCGGGCCAGTCCATCAGCATCGCCGGGCCAAGCGGCTGTGGCAAGACGACGCTGCTCTCCATCCTCACCGGTCTTTCGCAGCCCGACAGCGGTACTCTCTGCCATCACCTGCCGGGCAGCCCAAATACCGCGCCTGACTCCGGCGCTGCGGGCGCGGCATCTGGGGATCGTGTTTCAGGCGGTGCATCTGATCCCGACGCTGAGCGTGATCGAGAACGTGCAGACCCCACTTTTCGGCACCGAACCCAGCGCTGCCCGCCGTCACGGCCGCGCCATGGCCGTGCTGGAGCGGGTGGGACTAGGCCGCGCCGCCGATTGGACCCCCTCCCGGCTGTCGGGCGGCGAGAGGCAGCGGGTCGGTGTCGCCCGCGCTTTTGTCAATGAACCCAGCGATCCTTGCGGATGAACCGACCGGCCATCTCGATACAGCCTCGACGGGTCTGGTGGTCGATGCGCTGCTTTACTGGCAGTCGCAGCTCGGGCGTTGTCTGATGATGGTGACGCATGATGCCGCACTGGCAAACCGGATGGACCGGGTCATTGCGCTGCGCGACAGGATCATCATGGGCGACGGCCCCGGCAACCCGGGCTAAGGACTACCATGCGATTTGCCGCCATCCCGCTGAAAAACCTGCTGCGCCGCCCCGGGCGCAGCCTCTTTGGCGCCGTCGGCATTGCTTTGGCCACCGGCACGTTTCTGGCGATGACCGTCCTCTTTGGCGGGCTGGTGGAACGCTGGCGCGAAGAGATGTCTGCGGTCGGGATTCAAGCCTTAATTGTGCAGGACCGACAGGTTGACTGGCTCGCCAGCGCGATCCCGCAGGATCTGGCTGATGATGTCGCTGCTATCCCGGGCGTGCGCACGGCAGAGCCAGAACTGGTGGTTTTCCTCAGCGGCCCGGCTTGGACCAGCCTGCTCGTCTCCGGCTGGCGCGACTCCTCGGTTCTGCTCAACTCTCTCGATCTTATCTCCGGCTCCGCCAACCTGACAACCCCGCCCGCCCCCGGCCAACCCGCCCTCATTGGCGCGCCTCTGGCGCAGACGCTGGGCCTCGGCCTTGGCGCGCAGATGCCGCTCGACGGGTTCGATATCACCGTGACGGGAATCTTTGCCGGGACTGACGCGCTGATGCCCGCGCAGCGGTATCACCTATCCGCTTGCGCATCGCTTGCTGCTGCCCGACCTCGATGGTGAAATCGAGATCACTTCCCTGGGCGAGGATCGGGAAATCCCGGACTTTGGCGCCCCCGCGATCTGGTAAGGCGGGTAAGCGCACGCGGCACGCTGCCCGGTCAACCGGTGCGCGGGCATGGCAGGCTCGAACTTTATGGCTACGGGCTATGACGAGTCCGCGTTCGACTTTGTCAAAAGCCAGATCCTGCGCCGGTTTCGCCGCGGCACCGCCTAGGCCGTGCTTGCCCGCCCATTGCCGATTCCCGAAATCGCTTGCACCAGATTATCCTCATTCACTTCGGCGGCACTGAAATCGCGGATGATTTGCCCATGGAACATTGCAATAACGCGGTCAGAGACGCGCAGCACCTCGGGCATTTCCGACGAGATGACGATGATCGCATAGCCCTGCGCCGCCAGATCACGGATCAGGTTATGGATCTCCGCCTTCGATCCCACGTCGATGCCGCGGGTCGGTTCATCCACGATCAGGACCTTGGGCGCCATCGACAACCATTTGCCAATGACGATCTTTTGTTGATTCCCTCCCGACAGGTTACCGACCCTTTGACGCCAATGCGGCGTCTTGATCTGCAGCCGGTCGCGATACTGGTCAAAAATCGCGACCTCGGCCCCGTTCGACACAAACGGCCCGGTCGTCAGGTCACCGACCTGCGGCAAAGTCATGTTTTCCTTGCAGTTCATCCCCAGAACAAGCCCCTGCTCCTTGCGGTCCTCGGGCACCAGAGAGATACCCTTGGCAATCGCGTCGATGGGCGAGGCGATGCGCACTTCTGCCCCCTCGAGCAGAATGGTCCCGGCAGTCGGCCTGCGCAGACCAAACAACGTCTCGGCAATCTCGGTTCGCCCTGCACCGACCAGCCCGTAAAACCCGACCACCTCACCGGAATGCACCTTGAAACTTACATCCTGAAACAGCTCGCCGCAGGACAACCCCCGCACCTCCAGTGCGACAGGGCCAGGGGTGGCGACATTGACCGCATGACCCGTCTCGAGCGATCTGCCGATCATCAGTTGCGTCACCTCATCCTCATCCGTCTCTGCCGTGACCCGCGACCCGCGATAACTGCCATCACGCAGCACGCTGATCTTGTCCGATATCGCAAAGATCTCGTCCATCCGGTGCGAGATATAGACGATGCCCACCCCATGGGCGCGCAGGTCGCGGATAATGTCAAAGAGGACGACCTTTTCCACATCGGTGAGCGAGGCGGTCGGCTCGTCAAAGATCACCGCCTTGGCATCCACGGTCAGGGCACGGGCAATCTCGACCATCTGCTTGTTGGCAATCGACAGATCGCCCACCCGCTTGCGCGAATCGAAACCGCATTTCAGCCGTTTCAGGATCGCATCGGCGCGGGCATAAAGCGTGGCCCAGTCCACCCGTCCAAAGCGTTTGCGGGGGAGCGCCCCCAGATAGATGTTCTCGGCAGCGGAAAGTTCATCGGCAAGGCTGAGTTCCTGATGGATGAACACCATCCCCCTGGATTTCGCGTCCAGCGGCGACCTCATGACGGCGGGCACCTCCTCGATGAAAATCCGGCCTTCGTCCGGCTGATGAATACCACCCAGCACTTTCATCAGGGTCGATTTGCCCGCGCCATTCTCGCCCAGCAGGGCATGCACCTCGCCCGGCATCACCTGAAACGACACCCCGTCGAGCGCACGGATCCCCGGAAATGTCTTGACGATATTCTCCAGCCGCAGGGCAGGTTTTGGATCGGTCATATCTTCAGCCCCTCTTTGCCCTGCCGGTTCAACTGCCGGTCAAGGATCAGCACCGCGATCAGAATGAGGCCGATCACCAGATTGACCATCGCCGTATCCGCGCCGATATGACCCAGCCCCTTGCGCAACAACTGGATGGCGATGACCCCGCCAAAGGTGCCGATGACCGACCCGCTGCCGCCCGCCAGCTTGGTCCCGCCCAGCACGACGGCGGTGATGATCCATAACTCGTAAAGCGTGCCGTCATTCGGGTTGACCGATCCGCTGGAGGAATAGAACACCACGGTGCTCAGCGCGGCGAGAAACCCGATCAGGACAAAGTTCCACACCATATGTGGACCCACGCTTATGCCCGCATTCACCGCCGCCTCGCGATTATCGCCGATGGCGTAGGCGTTGCGGCCATGGATCGTGCGCGTCATCAGCAGCCAGACGGCAAGGGTGCAGAGCAGAAACACGATTGTCGGTGTCTCCAGGCCCAGCACCGACGCTTCGGCAAAATCCACCATCGTCCAGTTCAGGTTCGATGTCGGATTCTCGCCATTATACATGAACACCAGCCCGCGAAAGCCGAGCATGGAGCCGAGCGTCACGATGAACGCATCCACCCCGGTCTTCCACACGATCAACCCGTTGATCAGCCCCAGTGCCATCCCTGTCAGCAGCGACAGTCCCCAGCCGACCAGAATGACCCAATCACCCAACCCGGCAAAAATCGGCCATTTCATACTGTCCAGCATCACCACGGCACAAAGCGCAAAGATCGCGCCGACGCTGAGGTCGATATTGCCGTTAATCATGATCACCGTCATGCCCAGCGCGATGATCCCGATCGGCGCGCTCTGCTTGAGCAGCAAGAGCATGTTGTCGAGGTCCATGAACGCGTTGTCCGAGGTTGACAGAAACGCGCCTGCGACGCTGAAAAAGATCAGCTCGAGCAGGATGAATCCCCAGATCGCGCCTTGTTTGAGTGTGGTTTTCATGCCCGGCCCCTCATGCGATCGGCGACCAGAGCCGGCCCCTTTTGGCCGCGATATCGAACCAGACCGCCAGAATGATGATCGTCCATGTCACGACATACTGGACGTAGAAGGCGAGGCCCATCAGCAGCAGACCGTTCTGGATGAACCCCAGGATCAGCACACCGATCAAAGTCTTGAACACTGTTCCAGAACCGCCCATCAGCGACGCGCCCCCAAGGATCACCGCCGCCAGCACCTGCAGTTCCATCCCTTGCCCGACGGTATTCTGGCTGCCCAGCGACCGGCTGGCCTGCAGAACGCCCGCGATGGCGACGCAAAAGGCCGAGATGAGGTAACACATGAACACCACTCGCGCACGCGGGATGCCAGAGAACGTGGCAGCGACCCCATTGCCCCCCACCGCATAGACCCGCCGCCCGAACGGTGTACGGCCCAGCAGCATCGACAGCGCAATCGCCAGCAGCGCGATCACCACAATCGGCAGCGGCACGCCCAACACGGACCCCTGCCCGATAGCGGTGAACCATGTGCTTGATTTATCGGCAATATCCATGTTCTTGCCACCGGAATAGGTCAGGGTCAGGCCATGGATCGCCGACAACATCCCCAGCGTCACAATCAGCGAATTGAGCCGCAGATACCCCACCAGGAACCCGATCAGCGCCCCCAGAGCCAGGGTCATGGCGAACATCGCGGGAATGGCGAGCGCCGGGCCGATCTTGTCGTGCAGGTCCAGCACCACGATGGTCGAGAATGACATCATCGACCCCACCGACAGGTCCAGATTGCCGCTGATCACGACAAAGGTCACGCCCAGCGCGATCACCCCCAGAATGGCCGATGACCGGACCACGCCCATGATATTGTCGATGCCCAGAAACCGGCTGTTGGCAATCGCAAAGCCGATCATGAACAGCACGAATGCCACCAGAATCCCCTGGCGCGCCAGAAACTGGCCAAGCGTCCCGAGCCGGTTTTCGGCCATTTGTCTCCCCCTCCCGTTCCGGCCCGAACCCGTGGTTCAGACCAGCGTCATGCCGCCATCAATCATCACGATCTGGCCCGTCATGTAATCACTCTCGCGCGACGCGAGAAACGTCGTTGTGCCGGTGATATCATCAGGCCGGGCCACCCGGCCGCGCAAGATGCCACCGGCGAATTCCTCCATCGCCTGCCCGGGCCGCTCTGACGCACCGATGGCCATCAGGTCGCGGTCCACTTTTTCCCACATCTCGGTCGCCACGACACCAGGGGCAAATCCGGTGACGGTAATCCCATGCTTCGCAAGATCGCGTGCGCCCGACTGGGTCAGCGAGACGACCGCCCATTTCGAGGCACAATAGGGCGCCACATTGTCAAATCCCTGCCGACTCGCCACCGAAGCGGTATTGATGATCTTGCCGCCGCCACCTTGAACGATCATCTGGCGCGCGGCTTCCTGCATCCCGATCAGCACGCCCAGCCCGTTGATATCCATGATGAACCGCCAGTTCTCTTCGGTCACATCCATAAAGTTCATCGGCTTGTTCACACCGGCATTGTTGAACTTCACGTCAAGCTTGCCAAACTGCGCTACCACAGCATCAATCATCGTACGCACCCGCGCGCGGCTCGTCACATCGACGGGGCAGGACATCACCCTCGCGCCGGTCCGCTCCGCCAGCGCTTCATTCGCCGTCGCAACCTCGGCCACTTTGTCGGCATTGATATCGGCAAAACACACATCCGCGCCCTCGGCCAGCAATGCCTCACCTACCGCACGGCCAATGCCTTGCGCTGCGCCGGTCACGATGCATGACCGTCCAGATACGCGTCCCATACACATTCCTGCCTGTTCAGATTGACCAATGGCAGGCGGACCAACCGGCCCGCCCGCCAAAGGGGAGGCGTTTTCAGAAAACCGGTTTGGTATAGTCGCCCATATTGTCCTGGGTGATCTTTGGTGTGTCAAAATAGTTCAGGAACGGCACTTCCTCACCCGCCAGAACGGCAAGCGCGGTGGCCAACGCAGCTTCGGCATCATCGACCGGGGACTGATAGATCGAGCCCCAGTATTCGCCGCGCTCCATCGCCTCGTAACCGACCGAAAAGTTGGTGGCGCCGACAAAGGTGATATCAGCCGCACGACCCGCCGCAATCGCCGCATTCATCGCGCCGACACCCATGTTGTCATCCCCGGCATAGACCCCGTCGATGTCGTCATACTTGACAAGGAAGGCTTCCATGACCTGCTGCGATTTCTCGCGGTTCCAGTCACCAGGCTGCGATTCAATCAGGGTCACATTCGGACAAACCTCGGGCAGACGATCCTCGAAGCCTTTGGCGCGCTCGATGGCGGTTGTGTAGCCGGGCTGGCCCGAAATCTGCACGATCTGCGCCTCGTCCTGAATGCCCAGCGCGGTGAACCGCTCGCACATGATCTCGGCCGCGCGCGACCCTTGCGTGATGTTGTCAGGGCCGGAGAATGAGGCGACAAAGTCGAATCCTGGCTCTGCGATATTGGAATTGGTCACGATGACCGGAATACCAGCCTGATGCGCCTCGCGCACGGCGGGAATGACCGCCTCGCCATTGGTCGGCCAGATGATGATCGCGTCCACCTCTTGCTGGATCAGATCCTGCACCTGCGCAATCTGGCGGGCGACGTCGCCGCCCGCATCCAGCACCACGACCTCGACATTCTCATTCGCCTCGGCGGCGGCAATGAACGCCTGCTCATAGGTGGTCTGATAGCTGTCAACGCCGACGTTGTTCTGCGTGATGCCGATACGAACCGGCCCGTCCTGAGCCATTGCCATACCTGCCAGCCCGGCAAAAGCCGTTGCACCCAGCATTAGTGTCTTGAGCGACGTGTTCATGTGGTTTCCTCCCATTGATCTGAACGTCCAGCGATCCAACGGCTTGCGCAACCCATTGCGACTCGTTCCGGGATCGGCTGGTCGGATCATCCCTGAACCAGACAGACCTGCCTTCTGCCAAAATATCCATAATAAACTTTCTTGTGTCCATTCCGGATGTTTTGTCGATACTCCTGAATGTCCGATTTGACCATTGAAGAAAGGGAACCGGCGATGCGCCCTACCAACACGCGTGGAACGACCACCCCAAAGAGCGGAACATCATTTGTGTTGATGCAGGATATCCAGATTGATCATTCCGAAGCGGGCCGGGCCGCTGCAGGCCACGATCTGCTGCGCGTCATTGATTTTCTGCAGGCCTTTACCGCAGAGGTTGACACCGCGCTTGAGACAACGGCGCCCAATCCGTTTCTCAACATGGCGATGTTCCTGATCCGCAACCATCTGGAGGGGAAATCCGTCACCACCTCCAGCCTCGTCGCCGCGGCAGAGGTGCCCTATGCCACCGCGCGCCGCAAGATGGAGGCGATGCTGGCCGCCGGCATCATCGAACAGCGCCCACGCACCCGCTCTGGCAAGACATTCTCGCTGCATCCCAGCGCCGACATGCTGGAAAAATGGGGGCAATTCTCGGACCGGGTCGCGCGGTTGGCGCAACGCGCGCTCGGGGTCGCACCGCAGACCACCGATCAGGACTATTACTTCGGCGGTTCTTACCTGGCCAGCAAGGCCATCCAGCCGCCACAGGTCCTGCCCGAACCGCTCAACCTGCCGGGGGGTCTGCGGATTCTGGTGCATGGCGATCCGACCTTCATGGTGATGGAAAACCTCAAGCGCCAGTTTGAACAGGTCATTGGCACCAAGATCAACCAGCGCGCCTTTTCCATCGACCGGTTGCACGAAGAGGCGTTGCGCAACGCCGAACGAAAAGTCAGCCGCTATGACATCATCGCGGTCGACCTGCCCTGGATCGGTGAGTTTGCCACCCGCGACGTGCTCCTCCCGCTCGACGAGATCCTCGATGTGGACCGGCTCGATCCTGGCGACTTTCACACCGCCGGCTGGCGCGCGGCGCATTGGGGCGGCCGACCTTACGGCGTGCCCAGCCAGACCACGCCAGAATTGCTGTTCTACCGCAAGGACTGGTTCGCGGAGGCAGGCCTCGTGCCCCCGCAGACAACCGATGACGTCCTCGCCGCCGCCCGTGCCCTGCATGAACCGGCGCACGGTCGTTTTGGCATCGCCTGGAACGCCGCGCGCGGCACTGCACTCGGACATCAGTTCATGATGGCCTGCGCCGATTTCGGCCAGCCGATCCTGAACCTCGATCCCATCGCCGGTGGCTATGACGCCGATGTCGCGCATCGTAGCGACCTGATACCCACCATCGACACCCCCCGCGCGCTGCAGGCGGCGGAATACCTCAAGGCGCTGCTGGAGTTTTCGCCCCCCGATATTCTGTCGATGTCATGGTTCGAACGGGTCCGCCCATATGCAGCGGGCAAGATCGCGATGGCCTATGGCTATACCCTGCTCGCCCCTTATTTCGAGCTTGACCCCACTTCACCCGCCTATGGCCAGACCGGCTATCTGCCGCATCCCAGCGGACCAGAGGGCCAGCCGGTCGCCCCGGTCGGCGGTTATGTCCTCGGGATCCCGGCGAATCTGGCCGAAGACCGACGCGCGGCGGCAGCAGAGGCGCTGATCGCTTTCACCTCGCCCGCCGCACAGAAACTCTACATTCAGAACGGCAGCCGTACCGCGCCGCGCTATTCCGTCGGCGCCGATCCCGAAGTGCGCGGCCTCTCGACCATTTTCGAGGCGGTCGATGCGATGTCATGGCGTGACGAGCTGCAATTCTGGCCACGCCCCGCCATCCCGCAAATATCCGAGATCATCGCGATCTGCGGCCACGAAATGCACGACATGCTGCGCGGCATCATCACCCCGCAAGAGGCGCTGCGCCGGGCCCAGTCCCGCGCGGCAGAAGCTTTGCGAACTTAACATAAGAACGGAGAATTCCATGGACCCCACTCGCCTGCAGGGCAAAAACATCCTGATCACCGGTGCCGCACAGGGCATGGGTGCGGCCAATGCGCTTTATTTCGCCGCACAGGGGGCCAATGTCTGTCTGGGTGACATCAATCTGGACGGCGCCACCGAGGTCGCCGATCAGATCAACACCGCAGGCCATGGCCGCGCCGTCGCCGTCCGCCTCGATGTGACCAGCCGCACCGACAATGCCGCCGCCGTCGCCGCCACGGTCGCTGCCTTTGGCAGCATCAACGTCGCCCTGATGAATGCCGGGATCAACAAACCCCGCATGTTCATGGATATCGACGAGGATAACTGGGACGCGATCATGAACATCAACGCCAAGGGCATGCTGCTTGGCATGCAAGAGGCGGCGCGCCAGATGATCGCGCAGGGGCCGATGCCCGATCATCCTTACAAGATCATCAACGTCGGCTCCATTGTCTCGCGCACTGCCTTTCTGGACGTGATCCCGTATTCCTGCTCCAAATATTGCGCCTTGGCGCTTATCATCGGCGGGGCCAAGGCGCTGTGGGAACACAAGATCACCGTCAACGGCTATGCCCCTGGCGTCGTGCGCACCGAACTCTGGGAACAACTCGATAAGGATCTGGTCGAAATCGGCATGTTCAAGGAACCGGGCCAGTCGATGGATCATCTGGCGCGCACCATGATCACGATGAAGCGCTATTCCTATCCTGACGACGTCAAAGGCATCGCCGCCTACCTCGTGTCCGACGAAAGCGACTACATGACCGGACAGTTGATCATGATCGACGGTGGCATGATCATGCAGTAGCCGCCAAAGGCGCGGTTGAGCGATCCTCGCTTGTGATGCTAGGCTGTCGCATCGGCAACACCGGGACGCACAGTGCAGCAGAACACCACAAACGGCGCCGGGCGCTGGCAGATCGGGCTGGCGGTGCTGGCAGCCGCTGCGCTCCTCTTGGTGGCCCTGCTGGTCAATCAGCAATCCCTGCGCGCGAACCTGGGCGAAACGGCGCGCCGCGGGCAGAACACACTGCAATTGGCCAGCACATCCCTGCGCGGGCATATGACCCGGTTCGAACGTCTGCCGCCGCTCCTCGCCGATCAGCCACTGGTGCAGGCGCTGGCGGCCCGCCCCGATGATCCGGCTTTGGTCGTGCAGACCAACACTTTTCTGGAGGATGTCGCCGTGCAACTCGGCGCGTCCGACATTTACCTGATGGATCCACAGGGCACCACGCTCGCGGCGAGCAACCATGCCACCGACACAAGCTTCGTCGGCGGCAATTTCGCTTTTCGCCCCTATTTCAGCGATGCCATCGCCGGAGGTGAGGGGCGGTTCTTTGCGCTCGGCACCACATCGCGCAAACGCGGCTATTACTTTGGCGCGCCGGTGCGCAGCGGCACGGACATCCTTGGTGTGCTGGTGGTCAAGGTAGATCTCGACACGCTGGAGGATACGTGGGCCAACAGCGATTATGGCCTGATCGTCACCGATCCCGAAGGGGTGGTGTTCTTGTCGAGCCATGAGACCTGGCTCTTTGCCGCGACAGCCCCGCTCACCCTCGCACAGCAACAGACCCTGACCGAAACCCGGCGCTATCACGATACGCCGCTGGGCATCTTTCCCCAGACTGCCGCGCGCGATCTGGACGGACACCGCATCATCACGCTGGCCGAAGGGGATGCCCCGCGCGATCATCTGATCCTGTCCGAAACCATGCCGGATGCGGGCTGGACCATTTCGGTGCTGCTCGACACCGCCCCCGCACAGCAACAGGCGCTGGTGCAAAGCATCGTCGCGGTGCTGGCGTTCGGCTCGCTCGGCATGGCTTTCGCCGTCTTGCTGCAACGGCGCGCGCGACTGCGTGACAGGATCGAAATGCAACTTGCCGCACAGGCCGATCTGGAACAGCGGGTGCAGGAACGCACCGCCGCCTTGGCGGATCTGAACCAGACCCTGAATGCCGAAGTCGCCGAACGCAGGCTGGCGGAACAGAACCTGCGTCAGGCACAGACAGACCTCATTCAGGCGGCGAAACTGGCCGCCCTTGGCCAGATGTCCGCCGCTCTCAGCCATGAATTCAATCAGCCGCTGGGCGCGCTGCGCAACTATGCCGAAAATGCCCAGGTGCTGCTCGACCGTGACCGCCTGCCCGAAGTGCGCGACAATATCGGCCGGATTCTGGCGATGGTTGACCGGATGACTGCGATCGGCCGCCACCTGCGCAGTTTTGCGCGCAAACCGGGACAGCGGCTGGTCCCTGTCGATCTGGGCGAAGTGGTCGAAGCGGCACAGGAAATCGCGGCGCTGCGGCTGCGGGCGGCTCAGGCGCAACTTATCGTCGACCTGCCCGCCACCCTGCCGCAGGTCACCGCCGGGCCGGTCCGGCTGCAACAGGTGCTGGTCAACCTGATCGGCAACGCCGCCGACGCGCTGGAAGGTCAGCCTGACAAGGTGATCAGGCTCGGCGCGATCCTGACCGCCACCGGTGTAAGGCTCAGTGTCAGTGACAATGGCCCCGGTGTGCCGCCCACGCTGACCGAACGGATCTTTGACCCGTTCTTTTCCACCAAAGGCGTGGGCAAAGGGCTCGGCCTTGGCCTTTCCATTTCCTACAACATCGTCCGCGATTTTGGCGGCACCCTCTCGCTGGAAACCGCACCCGAAGGCGGCGCCGCGTTTCACATCGACCTGCGCCGCGCCGAAACGGCCATCGCGGGCCGCGCCGCATGATGCAGATGCGGGTCTTGCTGGTCGAGGATGAACCCGACCTTCGGGCATCGACCGCACAGGCGCTCGACCTTGCCGGCATGACGGTGCAGAGCTTTGCCAATGGCGACCGGGTTCCCGATCTGGTCAGCTTTGGCCTGCCCGGCGTCGTGCTCACCGATATCCGGATGCCGGGGATCGACGGCATGACCCTGATGAACCGGATTCACGAGATCGACCGCGACATCCCGGTGATCCTGCTGACCGGGCATGGCGACGTGCAACTCGCGGTCAGGGCGATGCGCGAAGGGGCGCATGACTTTGTCGAAAAGCCTTTTTCCGTCAGTCAGTTGACCGAAATCGTCGCCCGTGCCATCGACTATCGGCGTCTGGTGCTGGAAAACCGGGTGCTGCGCGCCGCCGCCGGGCAGGCCGATGATCTGGAACAGCGGCTTGTCGGGCGTTCCACCGCGATGATCGATCTGCGCCGCCGGGTCCGTACGCTGGGTCCGAGCGAGGCCGACATTCTGATCGTGGGTGAAAC
>Ga0105054_10004937_pt1 | contig 19533 bp, 9 predicted proteins | sample BON02_FD_78091 | JGI IMG/M metagenome (GOLD analysis project Ga0105054, IMG submission 78091) | Freshwater microbial communities from Lake Bonney liftoff mats and glacier meltwater in Antarctica - BON-02 (megahit assembly) | ecosystem: Environmental > Aquatic > Freshwater > Ice > Glacier...
ATATCAAATATGTAGGCCGAACCACCAGCATGTTTGGCCAAAACGGAATACGGGTTGTACTTGGAATTCGAATCATCTACTGTTACCCATGCTGGATGATTAGGAGCTCCACTTATCACAGTGTTACCACTCAACTCTAAACTCGCTCCGAACTGCATGTTTCGAACCCGGGATTTATCACTAGGTTGAAACTTCAGAGTTTCAACTGGCATCCAATAAGGTATATTCATCAAAGTTCCAAATTGAGTTCGTCGTTCAGGGAAACGCTTGTATAGATAGACTGCTCCGTTTTGATATTTGCCACCCAAATCATCGTGGTTAAAAAGGTCTACGACTCGAGAATTTAAAGCGCCTATTGCTGCAATTCCTGAATTATGATTCACAGCAACCGAATATCCGAACATATCAAAAGCTCTTCGATCACTTGCTTGGAATTTTTGTTCTTGGATCCAAATGCAATTCACACGCTTGTTTGATGGTACGTGAGTTGGGAAGCAGCCATTAATATTACATCCTATTTCGCATGGTTCACTATGATTGGTTATAGACACGCGTTTGTACACATAGACAGATCCAGTATCAGGTTCTCCAGCATACCCAGGACTACCGCTGTTAGATTCGGCTCCATTTCCAGAAGCTGTATTGGATTGATACACAAAAGAAGATTCCCAGTTGAATCTGAAATCATCTACATTTATGTGGCCCCAATTCTGCGAGGAAAGATCAGCAATTCGGATATAAGCACTTTGAAATCGATACATCCCAACATCCCATTCTACCTTCCGCATTTCCTCGTTGCACTTGCCAGTGACTCTCCTCACAGGAATACCATCGACCACTAGCTCCACATATACTTTATCGATATCGCAGCCACCACCTACGTAGAATTGCATTCTAGTTCCATATATTGGAAATGGATCTGAGATTAAGGTGCCAACAGGTTTATCATATTGCGCATTGCCTTGAGGATAATCAGAAACGAATTCCCCGTTCGTCAGATATCCAGGTCGCTTTTCAAATGTACCAATCCAGAATCTTCCCCTATGTTTGCTACTTTGAATATTACCTGGTTTGAACTCGAACATTGTTTCTCGTAGCTCATGAGCTGTCTGAACTAGTGGCACAGGATGGTCTCTGTGTACGGTGTCAGGCCCATATGTTATAGTTCTAGGAACCCCTTTTATATTCTGTATGATACTCAAACGAGTTCCCTTGCGATTGGAGCTTCCATCATACGTCAGTTGTTCATAGTCGCGAACACCTCCCACAAAAACATCGCCATACACATTTCGAAATGCCGAGTTGTCTTGGAATGTAGGTTGGTGGTCAAACGCAGTTCCTGTCTTCGTCCAGCCTCGAAGATCTCCTGTTTCAAAATCCCATGAGACTCTTGGCTTGGCTTTATCTCCTGGTGCGCCAACTAGAATCTGATCTTCTGAAATTGACAAACTAAATCCAAAACGATCCCCGAAATCGGCATCTTGAGCTTTCATTTTGAGATAGTAGTCCCAAAAACTAGTGGGATTGGAAGCTTCATACGGGTTTCCTTGAGGAGATACATCCATTCCGTTAATAGTTGTTGGTGCATCATCGTTTTCGATGTTTTTTAACCAGTACATATATACGGCGCCCATACTACGAGCTCTTAAATCTCTTGCGTTCAGACCACCATTTGGATTAAACTCTGGCAAATCATTGGGTATGTCTGGAACTGGGGCTGATAGTTTGCCCCGCAGACATCCAATAATATACGGAGCTTTCCATGGAGTCATGTGGTACACGTATGTCGCTAATAATGTATCATGACGGCCGTTGCACGCATCGAGGTCTGTTGGGATGTTTCCATTCTCATCGAAAGGTCCATAGATGGGAAAACCATCTAGTCCGTATCCTAATTTGGGAGATCGCTGTCCTGGGGTTGGATTTACAGCAGAGTCCTTGTCAAATTGAAATGGAAACAATTTTCCAGTTCGCATTTGAGGAGCATCTTGATCAATGTATTGCTGGTATAAACACACCGGATTGCTTCGATAGCCGTACATATCAGTGATCCGGTTTTCAGGGTTCTTACTCCATAATGAAAACGTAACTCCATTACAAAGATCAGGAATGTTTCCTGTATATCCAAGTGAATCTACATTGACAGCATCATCACCTTCGTCAGTGTAAGGGTTTAAAAATGGAACTCCATTGAGAGCAACTCCGATAATACCTTGGGGAAGTGAGTTTCTATCTGCAGTTACAGATACAGGATTCTCAACAACCACCGTAGGGAGACGATTCAATCTAAATACAAGCTGCTGCTGTTTGATACTATGAGGATTGTCGGGCTTACCTGAATAGGTCGAGTCACCATTCAAAGGGAAGGAACCAACTGGGTGGTCAGGAATACCAGTCGTGGTAATGGTTATAAGATTCTGATTTGTCTCTTCGCATGATACCTGGGAGTAAAAATGTATTCCACCGTTTGCCATCAAAGTCTGGCTTCTGATCTCCTCATTTGCAATATCCCAAGAATAACTGTTCTTGTATTCGCTTAGTAAAGCTGCATAGATGGTAGGTTCCGTCACTGAAGTCAAGTCAAATCCAGTGGCGTCACAAGTGAGACCAGATCCGGAAGGAGTTGGTGTTGGAAGTTCATTGTCTTCCCGCTCGGCTCCAATAAGCAACGTAAGGTCCTCTATCGCTACACTCGATCCAAAGAAAGGTCTTGTTACATAAACCTTTTTGAAGTCAGAATTCACCGGATATATATCGTCCTGGTAATTGGGCGATTTGATCATCTGGAAAAAGTACCATTGAAAATCTCGATGAAGTCTGTATATAAAAACAGCTTCCAGGCCTTTTGCAGCGACAACTGCAAATCTACCATTGATTGCCACAGATTTCTCACCACCGTAGAAAGAATGAAGGTTGATGGGATTGTGTTCGTTGTTGCAATGACCATTTGTCTTGATTGGATCGCATCGGGTATCATGCACCAACGACGCATCCAATGGCAGCGCATATTCAAAAGTCCAAATACTAGTACTACTATTCCAGAGATACAAGTAGACACTAGGAGGTGCTTCTCCAGGACAACCAACTATCAATCTTAAACCACGAACTTGAACTGCAGTTCCAAAGCCTTCGCCTGTATTCGGACTCGTGATTCGTTGCTCTAACTCCCATATGCCTACATTGGTTTTTCTATAGATATAAACTGCACCTCCGTTTGATTCGTGTGGAGATCCAACAACAGATATATCGCCATCGACAGATGTCGCAGTACCAAATCTTGCATCCTCAGTTGGATCGGATGCATACACTTGGTCAAATAAGTCATCGATGCCTACACCACCATCCCCGTCGTCTTCAATTGTCAATACAGACCAGTAGTCACTGTTAGGTAGTGGTCGAAAACCAGGAGCTGTTAGCAGCATGTTGATTGTTTCATCTGGTGATTCATGGACATCATCGTTAGTGATGGTGATATGGAAAGAATCTAATCTCTGGTTGGCTTCAAAAAGGACTTGACCTCCATTTTGAACATAATCTGAAATACCTCGATAGTCGTATCTCGAATAAGTAGATTGTTCTGTTGACTTTGACCCATAGGTTGAGGATTCGCCACTGGAATAGAAACGTGGATGCTCGAAGATGGAATTCATTGTAGAATCTGCGGAAGGTACATTAATATAAACTCCTTTTTCCAAACTAGTGCTGTTCCAGGAGTGATCATCTGCGTTAACCCACAAACATTCTGAAGAACCTATGCTTGACAACATGCAATCCGATCGGCTCTCTGCAGTGCCATCCACGAGCATATACTGCAAGTAGATTGTTTCATCCATACCCCAGGCGACATCGGCTCCTTGCCATTGTTGCTTTCCTATTCTACAATAGTCCTCACAACGTGACACGCTGACACTGGTCTGCCCTGCATCTTCAGACACAGAGTGGTGGTTCGAGGTGAATTGAATGTTGGCGAATGCCATATCGAACACATAGGTAGCCCCTCCATGGACACCGGAAGCATCAATTTTATCTCTGTTGGGAGCGCCAATAGCAGCAAATCTTCCCTTCATCGATATGGAATACCCGAATAAATCTCCATCCTGTTGTACTTCAGGTCGAATAATGGCATGCTCACTCCAATGACCGGTAGTGTCGGGTTTGCGTTTAAACATATGACCTAAACCATGAATATACGGAGGTGGCGCTTGTAAAAGTCGAATATCCAAACTCCCTTGACCAGACAATCTGTTTTTAATTCCCATTCGAGGCGTGCTTGAAGCCAATCCTCCAGTTGTCGACAGCTCTACGAAAGTGATGAGCCACGTATGTCCACCATATTCGTCCGCTGCAGACCTTGAAACCAAGATATCTCCAGCGCCGAGATCCTTATCAATAAATGTCTGCATGTCTTCTGCTGATGTATTGTACTTCATCCATCTAGTCTGTATGTCTTCATATACATCCTCGTAAATGGTTCTTCGTACGCCGACACCAGAGTAATTTTTAGCGCTGAACACAGCTTCAGCAATATCTCTCGAGCGAATATTGGTAAGTCTTTTAGCTCTCCATGAAAGAGCAAACACATTTCCTATTTTGGTATTGCCTTGGGAAACGGCTTCCTCTGAAAGGCTGGTTCGAACCTCATATACAAATCTCCTGGAAGTTAAATTTCCCCGGAATTCCTCTTGTTCTAAAACCACCAAGAGGTTTCGCTCAATGGATAAAGCATGTCCAAATCTGGCATAAGCTCTTGGAGACCTTGGAAGAAGCGATTGGTGTAATGTGAATGCGTTCTTGTAGGTCAATCGAGTGTACGAGTATGCAATGCCAGATCTCGGAAGGTTCTTACCGGTACCTGAATACTTGGGATCCGGATCGGCCAAGTTAACATGAGTTTCATCTGGATTTAAAGTACCGCTGTAACCTTGTGCTCCTATTATCAATGTATTATCATGCTTTGACAGTGAACATCCAAACCAATCACCAGGCTGATGTCCAGCAGGATTATCAATAGCCTGATCAAACAGGTATTCAAGCGATTGGGACAACCGCTTCCAGATATAAACTCTGCCTGAGCCTTCGTTGTACTCAATAGAACCAGCAATCACAGTGTCTCCTCGGACTGCTATCGATACACCTACACGCATATGTGGGGTCCTGTTTGGAATAGTTAGTTTCTGGGTTTGCAACCAAACTCCACCTGCATCACGTTTAAAAACAAAAAGAGCTCCAGCTCCATGTACCAGGTTTCCTAATGAATCGTAATCGTGGTTGGGTGCTGATACCACTATAGTATCAATGTAAACAGCCACTTGATATCCAAATTCATCACCGGCAACAGCATCCTGGGCCAGTAGTTTCGAGCTTTCGGTCCAAACATCGCCTGCACTATTGGGAGTAAATACATATGCAGCTCCTGTTTTGTAGCCATCATCTCCCTCCACTTTACTTAGTACAGAACCCTTTTGGTATTCTGTAACTGAGATCTCACCGTACAATTGACCGTTAATCCCTGGAGTTGCAGCGGAATCAAATAACGAGGCTAGCACTGTATTAAACTCGTCAACAACGACTCCCTCTAATGGAGGCAGGTCGCCGTTATTTGGATATAAAATGGTAATCACAGCGATTACTTTGTGCGCTGCTATAGATGAGCTACATAAACCATCTCCACTATTGTTGGCTAATAACTTGGTAGAGTCCACGGTAGTCGTATCCTTGTAGTACTCCACTGATACATCCGTGATGGATGCAATACTCTCAAGTGCTATTTCAAGATTAGGAGCTGTGATATCGAAATCAAGATATGCAGTTAAATGCGAACGAAAGCGAATGGCAAATACACCACTGTCGGCGTTACAAGAGATGATTTGTTTCTCAAGATCACCTTCATAGGAAGCATAGGGTGATCCGACGACTACCACTGTATTGACGTCATTATTGGCATCCGGAGTGCGATCAATGCTCACTGACTGACCAAATTTGTCATACGGTTTGGAATCCGATCCCATCAGTTTGGCCCCTTGCACCCATTGTTTACTAGTGGAGTTGAAGTTTGACACATACGCAGCTCCGGTTTCTAGTCCTGCTTTCCCCATGACGGGCATATCCTCTAGAAGAAGGTATTCGTCAACGTCGAGTCTCTCACAATACGTAGGCTCCACTTCCGGATCGTAATCAGACGCATCTTCCATAATCTTGCATTTCAATGTATCTATATCAGAAGAGTACGCGTATTGAATGAGTACCTGAGCACCAGTCCCTCTCAAGTGAAATGTATCAGCCAGTAGAGCTGGTTTATTACCAGGCGGATCGACGTTGTACCCATATTCCCCTTTGGTGCGTGTTTGAATGAATGTGACTGTCCATACATACCCTAATGAATGGGAACTACGAGATACCTTCACAGAGTCAATGGTGTCAATGGATTGCAGCTTGGTTTGCATTCCAGTTTCGGATTCATCCCAGTTGATCAACGGAGTGGGACCAGCGCCTTGGAACCATAGTGCGAATTGACCATCGACTGACGCAGTTCCTTCGCGAACTACACTGCTGACTATTTGTGGATTGAGGCCTTGAAGATTAGTCACGTCGCCAGTAACTAGTTTCCAGTGATACACATCCATCGCAGAACTAGGAAACTCGATGTCCCAAGAATAGCCGTATTGCGCATCAGGAGCAGATCGAGACACAGATAATAAATTGACAGTGGGATAATAAGCACTGTGTCGAATTGCATCAGAAAACGAATGAATGACTGTTTCAATAGCATCCTTTACTTGGAGCTCCGTTGCATCATAGGGCAAGTCAATGCTGGCTCGTGGGGATATGTCGTCGCCCATCGCAGTCCCATCCCCGCCTACAAGCAGTTTGAATGTGCCGCTCAAGTAGGTGGATTCGATTAAGGTGGAAACGATCGTACGAGGATTTGAAGCAGTGCTTTCGGATTGAAGTCCTGGATACAAAGTGGCTGCGTAATAGAATTTAGTCGGGTCTGCGTTCTGATAATTGGTGAGTCCAGTGTCGAGGACGGTAACTTCAGGGATGTAACCTTCCAACGAATCAAAGTATATAGTCCAGCGATACGAATCGTCAGCATCTCCACAATCGTAATCTCGAATCTTCTCGATCGTAAGAAGACCCATGGCTCGAAGATCCGATTCCAAATAGCTTTTCAAAACCAAAGGATGAATATCGTAGCGTATTGGACGTGAATAAATACCTTTAAAACCAATTTTGAAATACCCTCGCATAGCCCCATCACCATCTCCACACGTTTGAATCTGTTGTACTTCAATACTATGGTCGCATCTTGTACGAACCCTTTGAATCTCGGTTTTTAAAGAATACATTCCGTCAGCTGTTGTTTTTATCCGCTGAACTTCCTGGATCACAAGTCCATCACTTGGAGCTCCAATGACCATTGCATCACCATCAATAGAAACCGAATGCCCGAGTCTATCATTGCTTCCGATGTCTTCAGACATGAACTCGAACTCCATTGAAGGCAACGCATTGACGGTAAGGTTGACAACAACCGGAGTTGCATCAACTGTCGTGGAGAATTGAATGATGTAGCCATTCGATGCTTGAACCAGTCTCAATGATCGAAATCTTCCTATGCCTCTAAAGAATGTCTCTGTCAGGCTTCCCAGTAATGGAAACCCAGTGGGGTTATGTACTAGAGTAGCTGTCACTTGCGAAGTACTTTCGTCAGTGAATACATTGCCACCACCATCTACCAGTGCTACTACCGGTTGCTGCACGAATGGTTGTCCCCCAGAATAAACGCCATCCGCCTGTCGAACGATTTCAAGCGAAGTGGGGTTTCCCAAATTTACATCAAAAGGGAACGACTCATTAGATATACTATACACTTTCCCTTGAATGGTACGCATTGTGACAATAAACTTTATCTGATATCCTTGTCCAATATTGTCAATTTGTAAATCTGCTGGTGTGCACAAACCATCTACGAGTCCCATCCTCAGTTGCGGATATGCTGCTGAAGACAGCAACGCAACTGTCGGGTTATTACTTAGAAAGAATTCCACGGTAGAGTGCGGTGGTACAAGCGTATCTTCTGTAACAATATTTCCACCTGCATCCCGTATTGAGACAATCGGCTGCTGAGTGAAGGGCAACCCCCCTCGGGCATTCAACACATGTTGTTCCATTCTCACTTCCACGCCCGCTCCAACTCCCACAGTGAAAGCTCTTGAGAGTAAATAGGTTTGACTCACTGCAGAGAGATCGAATATGTAAAACACCAATTGGTACATATCTCCTGCTTTGTCGATTGCGAGACCATTGAAGACTGCTCGTCCATTCACCAAGTCAGCTCTCAGTTGACTGGAAATAGTTGTTTGCATCAACGTGGAGTTCCCAGGCGAATTGCATCCATGGCCATGAGAGGCTCTACATATTTCCACTTGTACATATCCCTCAGATATATCCTCAATAATATTTCCGCCTCGATCTACGAGTGCGACAATAGGATTTGGAAGAAAGGCTAAACCGCCTGTTGCACTTCCAACATCTAGCTCCATGGAAAGTCTGTCAGCTGGACCTAAACTGACATTAAATCTCTCAGAATCAACCATCAATTCTAAAAAGTCCGAATAAAAATTAATCATATACCCATCGGCAAGATCATCCACTTTTAAGCCCTTAAAAGTGGCATATCCATTCACAACATTGGCGAACGGAATACCTGTGTTATTTTCCTGCTCTAACACTGAAAAAATGGCACCTCGTGGTAAATTTTGCCCTTCAAATCTAGCATATATATTCAAGTTCAAATAGTTGGCGTTCAAACTTGTGTCGATCAACTTTCCGGCACTGTCAAGCAGGACTACCACCGGTTGAAGTGACATTGGAGTGCCTCCAGTGGCATCCCCTGGCTGCATATCAACTACTAGCCGGGTGGCTTCAAGCTCGGTACTTATGTCATAACCTGAACACGGAAGCAGTAACAGCAACACGGATATCCACTTCATCTGTAACGTATTCAACGTTTTCGAATGCGGGGGGCTCATTCGTTTTTCGAAACGAGGATGCAAGTGGTGCCTGATACCGAGTATATTGCTGTGGAGGTTCCGTTTAGACTGGAAGATGATGAGGTTGAGACCAAAGGCAAAGTTCTCTCGTTGCTTGGTGGGCAACAGAGTGTGAATGCCGGTCTTTCGGAGCAAAACTCCGCTTTGCATCTTTGGCTCTACCCCGATGACATCGACGAGCGAAGCCATATCACCTCCTCTAAGCAGGATAAGAATACGATGCTGCTTGTTAAGGTAAGACGCTCTAAGTCGACTGGTGAAGTACTGGAAACGACGCCGATGGGTAAAGTAACAACGGTGCATAGTTTCAATGATCCTTGTGATGTTTTGTTCATGGCTCCTAAACGAAGCAGAGATGAAGATCCATTGTCTGACGTTCAAACTTCGATGCAGCATAAACACAAAATGTACTCGTATTGCAATTCGAAAATTTCAGATTCGCTTTTTGAAAAGTCAGAAAGTGAAAGTATTGCCTATGTACCGCCTCCGGTATTTCTTGACGCGAAAGCAACCAAGCTGAACAAATTTTCGAATGATACGAACACTGTAGATCCAGGGAATAAGATTTCAATTCCGTTCAGAAACCAAAGCGGTATTGGTTTTGAATTTTCCACAGAAAACTTTCATATATCTGTTCCTGGAGAAGAACCCTATCAAGTCACCGAGGAAAATAAACTGATAATTGAAACTATGATTGAACTGTTTGACGAGCAACCTGTATGGAGTAAATCACGACTTAAGAAAACTGTTGAGGTCAAAGCAAAGGTGAAGCCGAGTGAATCCGAATTGATTACTGAATGCATAGGCTATATATCCTACCGAGTTAAATCTGGAGCATTTGGATCATTATGGTTAAGGTAAGTGAACTATATAAGGAGGATAATGGTATCTTACTTTTCTTATAGGAGAGGCTATGATCCTCGTCTAGACAAAAGTTCTGCAAAGTATCAAATTTTAAGTTGGAAACCAGATGAAGAAACGAGAAACAAATTTAAAAACTGGGAATCTGGGGAAACTCCTGCAAGGAAAAAAGGGGAAAAATTTAAAATTGCAGGAGTTCGATTTGGGGCTCTTGGCTTAGACCAACTATTTAATATTCGAAATATTGCGTTCCAGCAATTGATGAAGGTACGTGGTTCGTTGATTCATTAAAACAGTAGCTCATAAATAAACTAGACAGAGCGTTTTGCTGAGCCATTCACCCATGCATATGGATGGTGGGAGCAACGAACTCTTCAGTTAATGCGTGGGATCTTAGTTAAGCTTGCATCATCATATGTGGATGAACTAATCCGAACAGGGGACCCATCGAAGGTAGATCTTAACATGACCAACGGGGATTTAGAACCTCGAAGATGTCTGTTTGATGAACGTGAAGATCAGATGGGGTGCTTGACACAGTGGCGAGCCCCAGCTGTAGCAGACATGCAAGTACAGGCTATTGATATATTTGGAAACGAAGAAGAATCAGACGATGCAGAGCTGGGAAGCGAAGAGGAAGCAGATTATTCGTTTCTATAATCAGAATAGAATTGAAAATAAATTTCTATGATAGCGAGATGTTAACCTTTACCAAGTTTTGTGTCACAATAATTACTATACTAACTTTTAGTTTTTCATTCTGGCACTTAGGTTGTTTCGAGGCTTTCGGAGGTATCACAGTGGAAGTCATCATCAAATACCAATACATGCTGGTCTATATCTTCGTCATCAGGAATAAATAAGTCTTCAAAACTTGCTGGAGTATTGATTGCTTCTTTGATATCACTGGTGGAAAGGGCATCATCTATCAATTCGCTTTGGAATTTGGCGACTGGTCCAGCCCCCCTTACTTGAACAAAGTTTATATCGTTTGTATTCTCCCAATTGTTTTGAGGATTTTTATAGGTTCCGAATTTGAATTGAGGAGTTGACCAAATTTGAGCTAGTGGTTTTTGAAAATTTTGGATCTCGACAAGAGCCAGCCATTCTATTCGTTGAGTATCGAACCCTGAAGGTGGTGGTTTAGAAGGAGCATTGGTCAGCGGGTGGAAGACAGATGTGTGGTCTTCATCTCTGATCCTATGATTAATATACCAGGATCTCACAGGCCATATCTCCAGCACCAATTCCATTTGATTGTTCTCAGCGACCTTGGGAATCAACTCATATTCTTCCAGTATGCCGGAAACGGACAAGAGTCGGAGATTACCATGCAGAAACCTCGCACAAATCGGTCCCATCTCTTCATTTCTAGCTGCTTGTCTAATTCTACTATAGGCATCCAAAGCAATGGGTTTCATTCCTGAATGATTCGGTTGTATTCCAGGTATCATTCGCTTTAAGATGGGTTTGTCATCAGTAAAGGACGAAGACCCAGAAGAGCCCCAGGACGTCGATATGTTAGATGCGCTAGGAAGCGAGGAGGATGCATGACCAACCAGCGATGATGAAAAGGAGGAGATAGTCTCGCGAAGGGAGTCCGCCAAGCTCTGCGAATTGCGACTGTCACAAGTAGGGTGAGTGAACCGCGTCACTGCTCCACCTGTAGAACAGAGCGGGAATATATGGGTCGTGCCCCTAGCAGAACTCACCGACACCCATCTGATATCTTCACTGAAAGATATATTCTTAATGACTGCATGAGTAATACCTCGCTGAAAAATATACAAGAATTGGTGCGACGGCTTATCTGAATCCGGTCTTCGAGGGACTATCTGATGCACGTTTATCATCTGGCCTTCAACAGATGCCGAGGCTAAAAGGATTCCAGAAGGATCGAATATCAAATACGCCAGTTGTGATTTGTGAGATTGGAAGTGCGCTATAATCTTTCCGGTTTCGATGTCCCGAACGATAATGGACCCTATACCCGTTGAAATCAGCGTAGGAGGAGGAGGAGGTGGCTCATCTCTCTTCTTTTCATCCCGGTGCTTTTCCAACTGGCGTAAACTAAGTGACACTATCCCAGCAGCTACACCTCGAGCTACGTTACTCACACTGGCAGTCCATTCTGTTATATTTTCACTTGTGTAAGTTGTCCTATCTTCCGGTGTCCCTGTAACAGGAATAGTACCTCCATATGCAATCCATCCGGTACTCAGTGCAAACACGCCTCCTTGAAAGCAAGGATACTCACACGTTCTTTCCAGCGTATCTTTCGAAAATAAGCAAAGGGTCTTATCAGTAGATACTATTAGGTACCGAGCATTGGATTCGATTCGAATTACAGAACCGTCTACCTCTAATACTTTTACAACCTTCCCTTCTTGAATATTGAAGATTTTTACTTGATGAGTCTCATCATCAATTGGACAAGTTCCTGCACTATCATTTTCATCTACTGCACAAGTACCTAGCGCAACTCTATCAGTATCTAGAAGGTCCATATTGTTCACATTCGCAACACTGGTGTCAGATACCATCTCTCTGGCAGTCCTCTCAACCTCCCAAATCGAAAACCCATCCTTGTAGCCGATCAAGACCACCCGCGGTCCATGCATACCAACGAAATTAATACCAGCTCTGTTTCCAGGATTTCTTCGGACAAGCTCCTCCATCTCACTTGCCATTTGTTTCAAATAACCAGTTGACGACACGGATGATGACAAAACCTCACGCATTGTTTTGAGTAACGCAAATTTGAAACATGGAAAGTTCTGAAAGGATAGCCCCCCCCATTTACTCTTGTGGAACATTTGAATTTTTTTTTTGAGTGGTAGGGAGATGGAGAAGCTCTCTGATTGGATGAACCATGCAAGGATGTCTGATAATAGCGTACGTGTTGTCGAAATCGATGAATGCGTTATTGACTATTTGTTTCCAGATTCGGAATGCTGCTGAAGCTCATTTGACTAGGAGTGAGTTAGAGCCTGGGTTTTTTATGGCCATGGTATGTTGTTCTCGTCTGTTTTTAATGATTTATTGACTTCGACATAGCTCTCCATTGTTAAACGGGATGGTGATATGAATACTCGATTAATGGCAGTAGTTCTCCTGAAGAACGCAATTGGGAGGCGTTGGAAACAAGTTGGGATGGAGGAGAAATCTCAATTTAAAGCAGCACTGATAGTTGATGATTGCGAAGTTCACCGGAGGATATCTTCGCAAATGGATCTCGTGATTGCGAAAATTGCAAGAACTGATTGGCCTCGGGAATGGACCGGACTTATCCCGAATTTAGTTTCTAGAGCAAGTATTGGAGTCAGCAATGTGGAATCATTAATTCGAAGGCGAAGGTCTATCCAAACAGTATTAGCAGTTCTGAAAGAGCTTAATACGAAACGGCTTGGAGGCGATCGATTGTTATTCAGGGATTTGGCGAAAGAATTGATCGGCGGGTTTTTGCAAATGTGGATTTGGAATACCCGCGAGATACTCATCGGATCGAATCAGGTGGTCACCATGCACTATCAGTTCTGTGATGCTGCTGAAATTATGTTTTTAACTAGCAAGATATTGCATCTCTTGCTGATTGAAGGATGGGCCCCCGACGAATTCGCGACTAATCCCCACACACTTTTGTTTCTTGACTCCATTCAACAGAATAATGTGCATGAAGTTTTAATTCGAATTTCAAATGAGATGTTGACATGGCCGTGGGTAGAAGATTTTCAAAATAGCTGTACAGACATGCCGGAACCATATCCGCTTCGAAAAAGTGTGGTTAAATCTGCGAGATACACTTTAAAAACTGTTGTCGAAATGCAAAAATCCATGTCCATTGCTTTCGTGCCTTACTTATCCACATTTCTTCCTAAAATGTACGACTCGGGACTCGGCTACATTCAAAATTTGAATACACTGGTGCATAAAAGCGAGGCCATTTGCGATGAAAAATTAGGCGTTCTAATCTACACATTCCTCTCTAATATCATCGATTGCCCGGATTACGATGCGTCTGCTCCAGTGAAAAGAGATATCGTGATAACAAGTCAGGGATCCCTGACAGTGGATGCTCAAGCCACTATGCGTTTGGAAGAAGCTCAAGTATTTGTGGCGGAGTTTTTTAACCATGAACGAACTACCGAACTTGTGTATGCGATAGCGCTGCGGGGTCTCGCGCTAACAGAATCAAACATTGAGGAATGGCAAGATTCGCCGGAGGAATATGCCTTCAAGGAAGAAGAACTCGCCGCTTCTATACGAGCAGCCTGTGAAAATTTACTGACCTGTCTAGTTAACCGATACGATTTTGTCCCTGCAATAATGGCTACACTGCTAAGTCAAAGCGAAGCCGGAAATCTCCCATATGAGCAATTTAAAATTGAAAATGCGTATCCGGAGTTGGGCATCTCTCCATTGATGGTTTTAAAAGAGGCGATCTATTCGTCTATTGGATTATGCGCCTATTGGCTGCATGGCAGAGTGAATTTTCGTTCGTTAATGGAGAACAACGTGTTTCCTATCTTACGAGATACGTCCAATACGTGCTCCGACCTAGAGATACTTCGAAAGCGGATGCTATGGCTAATAGGATGTGTCACGATCGAAATTGACAAAGATTTGTATGTACCTCTTTATGACCTCCTCTTAGGTCTAATCGAAGGCACAGGCTCTAACCTTGCGATACGACTTGGAGCTGCGAAAGCCTTGCATGGATTAATTGACTCATGGGAATTTGTATTGGAGGGCTTCCTGCCCTTTTTAAACCGTTCTGTCAGAGCTCTCATGACTCTCAGTGAAAATTGTGAAACTTGCACCGGAAGATTAAATGTCACTCAAAACGTATTGAAAGTGGTTGAGCGCAGTAAAAACCACGTGGCTTCCTTTATTGAAGATTTAATTAGACCTCTCAACGTTCTTTGGGGTCAATGTGGCGATGATTCGCAATGGAGTTTGTGGAAAATTGCCGCAATGGAGTTACTCGAGAAAGTTGTAGATGCAGTTGGTGAATCGACGCTATTGCAAGATGACGGCAAGGCGAGGTTGATCGAGGAATTGCAGAATATGCTAGTTCCTCTGGTACAGGTTTCCAGCGACCCGAACTGCACAGACTTCGTGTATTTAGGAGAGCCTGCCGCCAACATTTTGAGGGGCATTTTACAGCATACCGCCTGTTACTCGCGTGGCTTGCATGAATTATTCCCTCGGCTATCTGTAATTATGAAAGGAAATGAATCCACGATGTTTCCTTGTGTATTGGATAGTATTGAAAGCTACATGTTTTTTGCCCCGCATGAGATCTTGTGTGACTACGGTGAATCAGTGCTTTTGCCGTTTCTGGCTGAATATGTAATGAATGATAGTTTGAAAGTAAGAGAGGAGGCGCGTATTATCCGATGTATTGAGATCATTGTGATGTCGAAATCCGATAGGGTCCTTCCTATTTTCCACGGAATGTTCAGTAAGATGGCTATTATTTGCACGAATAAGAAAGCCAATGATTCTCGATTAGTAATTGGTTATCTCTCGGTCCTTGCGAGGTTACTATCCGAGTTTGGTACCATAGGATTAACTTCGGTGATTGATCCACACACCACGATAGTTAAACTGGTAGACAGCTGGATCGATCACTTCGATTCCATCGGTGGTACCGAAGTTGGAGGTTGTCGAAAAACCATTTGGGCTGTAGTATTGATTGCGCTTGTTGGAGACGTTTTAGCAGATTCTTCATCGCTTTTAAATGGACGCTTGCTCGCAATTCTGCATATAGGGATTGATGCCCTTTCAGAAGTTAAAATGTCGGAAACAATTCCAGTTGTCGAAAATGTATCTAGACGACATCGGCGGCAAGAAGCCACTTCCTCAACCACCATGATAGGTATCCTGAAATCATCCGTTGACAAATCCCGTCAAAAGCTAGATCCGTCAGCCTTCAATGCCTTATTTCATGCTCCCGATGTCCAATCCGCTTTGCAAGCTTTCAACTGATTTCTTAATGTATCAATATTTTTAAAACGGGTGTTTAAATATGAAACAGACAGGATAGGTCCACGCAACATTCGTAAAGTATCATGATTGAGGTGGTGAAGAACATTCGCTGCGAAGAAGATTTCGAGGGATTAAAAATTAAGTTTGGGGCGTTAGCAGTTTTCTTTTTTTGTGAAGATTGTGGACCATGTCAGAAAGTAGCTCCCTTAGCGGAAGAAATATCGGAAGAGAATCCGTTGGTGCATTTTGTGAAATTGAATGTCAGTGGATGCCCCGAATTGGTGAATGTTCTGCCGGTGAATGACACGCCATGTTTCATGTTCTTTAAGAATGGATGTCGTACGGATACGGTTTACACTGGGGCACCTTTCAAACTGATATCTTCGGTGGAAAAGCTCACGAAGAATGTAATGCGAGTTACGTCAATAGCGGAACTTGACAGACAACTTGTGGTGTTTGAATGTTGTATGGTTTATTTCTTTGCAGAATGGAATCCTGAATCTACAAAGTTTGTTAATGAGCTAGAAACATTCGCGGTGAATAATAAAGTGAAGATTTTGAAAATTGATGTCAACGAATGTGAAGATATTGCCGTTCTACATAAAATTGTTAGTATTCCCACTTTCATCATTTTCAAAAAAGCCATTCAAATTGATTCTGTTTTTGGACCATTCAGCCTTGAGATGATTCAAAGAATCGCCAACCGTTTATTAGAGTACTGAGTTTCGATATACCTGCAATATCGCGGAAATTGAACGAAATTGCATTAGACGCCGCACAGCGGGAATTCAAATATTCTGTGATTTCTTCACGCTCGTTCTCTATACTTTAATCCCTCATTTTTTTAAATTAATATTTACAGATTCGATTCAAATTTGAATTTGAAGTTTTCGAATTCTTTGTCTAATCTCGCACCCTATATTTTTTCTATCTCGTGCAAGATGCACATCTTCTACTCCTGTTGAAGATTTTCTCCTCTTGATTAAACTGCCAGAATTAGTTCTTTGATGAGTACTTTGTCGCGAGAAAGGCGTCTTTTTCTCTGCATCTCTCGAAAGTTGGTCCATTTTCTCTGAAGGTGTTGCTTTGATTCCATCTCCAAATGAATCGTGAATACCGGCCATGGATCTCCCAAACATTCCATAAATATCTTTTACCTCTGGATGATTTTCTATATAAAGCAAAGCTTCCGCAACTGTCATTTGATTGTCCCCGTTCGCGTCTACCTCCTTGAAAATATCATCGACAAAAGACTGAGATACTTCTTGAATGTTGCTATCCACAGAAACCATCAAACTGCTTATAAAGAATCTATATAGTTCCTCTTTGCAAACTCCTCCATCTTGATCAACGTCATAAACCTATTTTTCAAAAACCACCTTTTGATTAATTCATGTGTTCATCAAGTGGATTTAAGACTCACCTTAAATAAAAATTCAGCCATTGATTCTCGTGAACCTTGCTCCAAAGAACTCATCGCTCCTATAAATTCACCCCATTCAATGACTCCAGATCCATCATCATCAAGTATTTCAAATACTCGATCCACAAATAGATCGTCTTCCACTGACAGCATGGGCACCCCTTGGCGAAACGTTTCTTTGTCCACTCCAATCATAGTAGACGATAACCCGCATAGAGCTTTAAACCTATTAAACAATATATACAACTGGCGCTCATTGTAGTTGGTGGATGCACGTAAGGAATGTATATCATGTTGTCGAAGATATCCATGAATCTTATTAATCTCTCGGGTGGTACCAACATCAGGATGAGAAACACTTTTAACCGGGGTTACAGCTTCTCGAGATTTCAAAATTGAAGATTTCCTAGATGTTGCTTTCTTTTTTTTTGAAAGTATGCTGTCCAGTAAGATATCCACATGAGGCGAATTTCCAACTTGAGGTATTCGTTTTGAAACTAAGGGTGTTCTATTTGAAACCAACAAGTCGCTTTTGTTGCAGCGCGGTTTATTCGGTATCAATGGAGGTGTGTGTCTCTTTTCCTTCTCAAACTCGCTTACACTGAACAAGTCTTCGCGTTCACGATGCCACATTATAAACAATCGTAATTTGCCGCGCCTACGAAATAGTAGCGGGGCCCTTACCGTCTGAGACGCTGTTTTTGCCGCGCCCTAGCTGTTTTATTATGGACGAGTCTTTTACTGGGAACGGATGCCTGGGAGTGTTAGCGTTTCTTATGGAGAGCAAACTAGTGTTCGAGGAAGAGTATGAGGTACTCCGCAAGGCGATCGTCTCGAAGGATGGCCCCGAGACCTACATCAACAAGATGGTGAATGGCAAAGTCTCGTCGGAGGATCTTTTCGATTTGATAGGTAGCGTGGCGATCATCAATGGAAAAGCCTTCAAGACCATTAAACTTAACGGAAACTTGTCCAAACTTCCTGTTGGTGGCCGATCTATGCTATCAGGCTCAGGATGGAAATCAAGGTATTTCAGATTAGACGGAGTTAGTTTGACGTATTTTTCAAAACACACTGACAAAAAACCCAAAGGTCAAATCGTGCTAAGTGGGGAGGCACACATTCGTGATGGAGAAAACGACTCGGAATTCGATATCTTCACAAAGAACGGAACCATCTGTCTTCGTGCTTCTTCGTGGCTAGGTAAACTCGCATGGGTATCAGCAATTGCCAGAGCTATTCATAATGCCAGAATTGAGTCTAGAACAATTGGCACTTTTCAAATCAATCGACAAGGTAAGGTGGTTGAATTAGATGAAGAAGTCAGAACCTTATCCCGCCAATGGAGCTCCACTGTTTCAGCTACTTATAAGTCAAGAGGACACTTAACCAAACTAGCAGTGGGTTCTCGTCGAAATTGGAAAAACCGATACTTTGTCCTGTTCAGGAATCTGTTTTCCTATTTTGAATCGGAAAATGACAAAAAACCGAAATACAATTTCATCCTCGACGCGTCATCCAAAATTAGCATCGGTTTGCCTGCCGATGTTTCAGTTCCTCTTCCAACTGAAAGACGCAACGACGAAACTGACACTACCGTGTTCCATATCACATTTGGTCACATGTTCAGACCTCTCATCCTCTTAGCTAGCACAGTGGCGGAGCGTGATGAATGGATCGAAGCACTTGAATACGCGCTGGGTAGCAGTGACGTTCAAGAGGTTCAAACCAACTCGTTTTTAAAACAGGATTTACTTGAAATAGAAGTGATTTTTACTAAAAAGTCAGAAACGGGTTCGTCGGCAAGCAGCGAGGGTATGCTGATACTAACCCGAAGTGATAATCTGGTGTCCATTCGTAGTAAGATATACCAGCAATGGGATGAAGCCGACATACCACTGTCATTTTCATTTCTATTGAATAAAGACACGGAGAATCGTGGAGCAATATCAAAGAGTCTAGTAGATAGGGTTTTATCTGGCAACTATACCAAAGTTGCCAAGAAGCAAGAGGCCTATTTTGGGGTGGATAAACTTCTTGAAGATAATCACACTTTGGTGGTCTTCGTAGAGCCACTAGAAGGACCGCTTGATGCATTAATGCAATCGAACCCTCCTGATTTACCGTTGCCTCCAATTCCAACGTCATCGCGTAAGAAAAGTTCCGAAGTCGACACTGGTGTTTTTGAAAACGAGATTCGAA
>Ga0105054_10004942_pt1 | contig 19510 bp, 16 predicted proteins | sample BON02_FD_78091 | JGI IMG/M metagenome (GOLD analysis project Ga0105054, IMG submission 78091) | Freshwater microbial communities from Lake Bonney liftoff mats and glacier meltwater in Antarctica - BON-02 (megahit assembly) | ecosystem: Environmental > Aquatic > Freshwater > Ice > Glacier...
CTATGTTGCCGATTGGCATGGCGTGCGTGATGTATTCGCCGAGTACGCGCAGGTATTGGCCCTGATCAGTAAATCATGGGGGCGGATTGGGACTGAACTGTTCCTGTTGCAGACCACCGATATTGCAGAAACCGTCGAGGCTCGTTCTAGCACTGCGGTGGGCAGCAGCACCATGCCGCACAAAAACAATCCAAGCAAATCTGAAGCGCTGATCCACTATTCACGCACCATTCCAAGATTGGCGGAGGTTGTTCTCGATGATGTTGAAAATTACTTCGAGCGGGATAACACCAGCCGCCCGAATCGGGTATTGGATGAAATTTCCATAGAAGCAGACGGCATGCTGCGTACCGCCAACGGTCTGCTGAAAAGCCTGCGTATTAATTCCGATGTGATGCTGGTGAATTTGCAGAAAACCAAAGGACTGATCATGTCGCAACGGGTGGCCTTTGCATTGGCAGACCAGATCGGCAAGAAGACCGCCAATGACAAGATGCATGAAGTTGCTAAACAAGCGCTGCAGCAAAACCTGTCTTTACGCGAAGCCTTCGAAGCGTCGGAATTGGCCTCGCTGTTGTCATCAGAAGATTTGGATCAACTGCTGGATGTCACCACCTACACCGGGCTCGCTTCGCAACAGACTTCGGCTGTCATCGAAGAGATCAAAAATCTGCGAAAAGCTGAAGGCCGATAAAAATAGCTAAGAATATCCAGATAGATCGATATACTGTGCATGCCAAACTCAACCGATTTTAAAATGTTAATCACCGATACAAAAAAGATAGATGATTACTATCAGGCTCTGTTGAGAAGAGATTCGACCTACGTGGGTATTTTCTATGCGGGCGTAAAAACCACCTCCGTTTTCTGCATAGCGACTTGTCGAGCCAGAAAACCAAAATTTGAGAATGTTGAGTTCTATTCCACTTTCAAAGAAGCGCTCCATGCTGGTTACAGGCCATGTAAAATATGCAAGCCAACCGAGAATGCCAATGAAGCGCCTGCGCAAGTTGAAGCCGCGGTAACGCTGGTCAAATAAAACCCCAAAGAAAAAATCTCTGATTATCGGCTCAAACAAAATGAAATCAGTCCGGAACTGGTTCGTCGCTGGTTCAAAAAATGTATCGAATCAATAATGCGTTTCTGGAATTGAAGACCGGAAGGCCAACAACAAACACAGCCTTTGATACGGGATATGACTCTTTAAGTGGAACTGCATACGCCCGGCACCGAATTTCAGAACACGATTTGGAAAGCTTTGAACAAGATTCCTTATGGAACCACTTCAACCTATCAGTTACAGGCGGAGCGTATTGGTAAACCTAAAGCCATAAGAGCCGTTGCATCGGCAAAGATGGTAACTTAACCGGCTACGGCGGTGGTCTCGAAAGAAAACGTTGGTTGATCGAGCACGAACTACGCCATAGTTTGGGGCCAGAATAAATTACCAATCTATTTACAGATCACGCCACGCAGGCACTTTCGAGCCCTCCAGCGCTGTCGCTTCAAATATCGCTCTGGCAATGGCCCGTGCCAAGGTATCGGCCGCCAACGCACCAATTCGTAGAGTCATAAACGAGCGCGGATTGCCTTCAGGCACTTCTCTTTGCCCGGTGGACAGGGCAAAAACAACATCGCCGTCAAACGGTGCATGAACCGGCCGCAAAGCGCGAGCAAGGCCATCCTGCGCCATTATAGCGACACGCTGCAATTCCACACGAGTCAACGCAATGTCAGTGGAAATAACAGCAATGGTGGTATTGCCGCGTGGCTGCATAGCTTTGCCGTAGTTTTCGGAGCCGGCCCGCAGCTCATCACTGCCCAGGCCACCGAATTCGTTGTCCATTTCAAACGGCGCTGCCCAGAACTGTTTGCTGCCGGGGCCAATTGCCGCACCCAGGCTGTTGACGGCAACGATGGCGCCAACAGTGATGCCTTCTTTTGAGATCACTGAAGCTGAACCCAGACCGCCTTTGATGCCGCCGGAATTAGCCCCGTAGCCCGCGCCTGCAGTCCCGAGGGCAAACTCCTCACCGATAGATTCCAGCGCTTTCAAACCAAGCTCGCGGTAAGGCGGGGTTTCTTTCCAGGCCTTGTTACCGCCATTGGCCAGGTCATACAAACAGGCAGTCGGAAGAATGGGGGATGGCGGCACACCAGGCGCTGCACCCATGGAAAAGCCGCGGTTACGGGCCCCCATCCATGCACAAACTCCATCAGCAGAGGCCATGCCATATACCGAACCACCTGATAACACGATGCCATCGACCGTCTGCACCAGGTTTTCAGGAGAAAGCGCATCGGTTTCACGCGTCGCCGGGCCACCGCCGCGTACATCCACCGCGGCCACTGCCGGTTTGTCCGGAATGATCACGGTGACGCCGGTTTTGACATCGGTGTCCTGCGCATTACCGACTTTGAGACCAGCGACATCGGTGATCAGATTCCGCGCACCAGTGGTAGAAGGATTGGCTTTCGCTTCAGTATGTGCCTCGGCGTGTGCCTGGGCATGTTCGCTGGCTTCTGAGGCGCTGGCGCCGGTGGCGGTCGCCGCCAAACCTACGGTGGTTGCTGCGGCCATAGAGCTGATCAAGTCACGTCTTTTCATGGTTCTCTCCTTACCTCAATTCTTGCATCGTCATTTGTTTGAATGATCTGGCCTTCTTCACGCCGCGACAAAGCGCGACCCATATTCGGTACCGCAGCCAACAACCCGGCCGTATAGGCGTGCTGTGGATTTGAAAACACCTCGCTGGTCATCCCCTGCTCCACTATGCGACCGTTTTGCATCACCAACACCCGGTCGGTAATGGACCTCACCATCGAAAGATCGTGGGTAACAAACAGATAGGATACACCCAACCGATCGGACAAATCGGCCAGCAAATCGAGAATCTGCGCGCGAATGGAAACATCCAATGCCGATACCGCTTCGTCCAGCGCAATGATCGTTGGCCCGGTGATCAGGGCACGCGCAATCGCAATGCGCTGTCGCTGTCCACCGGAAAATTCGTGCGGATACTGGTCGGCATCAGATGCTCTCATACCGACTTGCTCCAATATTTCGTCCACTTTCTTGCGGCTTTCTGCCACGCTGAGTGGCGTGTCGAGCAGGTGAAAGTTTTCACTGATCAGTTCACTCACACGCCAACGCGGATCGAAGGTGCCGTATGGATCCTGAAACACCACCTGCAGCTGACGCCTTAGCTTGCGCATTTCTGCTTTGTTGTTGGTGGGGAACGGTTGACCGAACACCCGCACCTGACCGGCTTGTGGTTGGTCGAGCCCCAAAATGGTGCGTAGTAAAGTGGATTTTCCACAACCAGATTCGCCTACCAGACCGACATTTTCATTGGCAGCGATCTGCAGGCTGACATCGTTGACGGCCCGGGTTATCTGCCGTTCACCGAACAAGCGTCGAGCGCCATAGTAGTCTCGAATGACGTTGCGAACTTCCAACACCGGGCTCTCGCCAGACAATTGCTTACCGGTGCCCCTTGCATTTTTACGCTGCGGCACGTGCACCGAGTTTTGCATTAGCGTTTTGGTATAGGCCTGCGCGGAATTGCGGAACACCGAAAGCACATCGCCCTGATCGACAATTTCGCCGTCTTTCATCACCACTACCCGGTCCGCGGTCTCGGCCACCACCGCCAGGTCATGAGTAACCAGAATTAGCGCGACATTGTCTTCGCGTACCAGCTGCTTAAACAAAACCAGTATGTCAGCCTGAGTGGTCACATCCAGAGCAGTCGTGGGCTCATCAGCGATCAGTAATTTGGGTTTCATGGCAATAGCGATTGCGATTGCCACGCGTTGGCGTTGCCCGCCAGAAAGATTGTGCGGATAGCGGTCCAGCGAAAACTGTTGCGCCGGTAAGCCTACCCGGTCGAGGGTTTCGCGGGCTAGTTTCATAGCAACGGTTCGTGAAACCTTCCGGTGAATGCGGACGGTTTCGGCAACTTGTTTACCGATGGGCATGGCCGGATTCAACGCTGTCATCGGTTCCTGAAAAACCATGCCAATATCGCGACCGCGCAACTGGCACATTTGCCGATCATTCAGTTGGTTCAGTTTATGGCCGTCAAAGACAATTTCACCCGCCAGTTTCGAGCGTAGCGGTAACAGGCCCGCCACTGCCAACGCTGTCATGGTTTTGCCTGAACCGGACTCACCCGCAACTGCCAATATTTCACCCGCGTTCAAGTGCAGCGACAGGTCGTTAAGAATCGCTTTATGGTCAATCGATACTGACAGACTTTTGATTTCAAGCAGGGCCACCGGCTAACGCTCCCGCTTCAATCGCGGATCGAGGTGGTCGTTCAAACCATCACCAATCAAGCCGAATCCAAACACCAGCAACATAATCGCCAGACCCGGGAATATCGCCAACCACGGCGCGAAGCCGATCATGGTTTGCGCTTCGGCCAGCATCCGGCCCCAGCTTGGCATCGGTGGCTGAACGCTCAATCCCATATAGGCCAAGCCGGCCTCTGCGACCACCGCCAGGGCAAACTGAATAGCCGCCTGCACCACCAACAAACCCATGAGGTTCGGCAATATATGTTGCACCGAAATCAAACCTTTCGATTTGCCAGCCACCCGCGCCGCCAGGATGTATTCTCTGGCCCACAAGCTCAAGGCCGCACCGCGCGTTACTCGCGCAAACACCGGAATATTGAAAATACCAATAGCGATGATCGCATTGATCGCGCCGGCACCAAATACTGCCGTGATCATCACTGCCATCAGCAACGACGGAAAAGCAAATATCACATCGTTGCTGCGCATCACCAGTTCGCCAAGCCAGGTCTTTTTGGCCGCCGCCAGCAATCCCAGTGGAATACCAATGCCGGCGCCGATCAACACCGCCACCAATGCGACCAGCAATGTGTTTTGTGTGCCAACCATAATCATCGACAGAACATCACGACCAAAATGGTCGGTTCCAAACCAGTGCGATAACGAGGGGGGCAGCAATTTTGCGGGAATATCGATCGCGGAATAGTCGTAAGGTGTCCAAACCAGTGACACCAGTGCAGTGATGATGACCAAAGTGACAAGCGAAAACCCGATTCGCAGACTTAACCCAAAACGGCGGCTCTGAACACTCACGCCAGTGTTTTCCTGTCCGTCTTGATGACCCTGTCCGCCACGCTTTTTCTGTTCAACCGCCACGCTCATCGACCCGACTTCCGTAAGCGTGGGTCGACAGCCGCATAGGCCAGATCCACCAGAAACGTCACCATTACCACGGCAAACACCAATACCACGACCACACTCTGCACTACGATCAAATCACGTTGCGTAATCGCCTGGAATAACAGACGCCCCAACCCCGGTAAGGAAAACACATTCTCGATAATAATGCCGCCGGCAAGCAAAAAAGGAAACTGCAGGCCAATGATGGTCAAAACCGGTACCAGCGCATTGCGCAAGGCGTGACGCCACATGGCCTGTTGCTGACTGAGACCTTTGGCACGCGCGGTGCGAACGTAGTCTTCGTTCATGGTTTCCAGCAAGGAGGTACGCAACACCCGCGCGATGATGGCTGCTTGCGGTGCCGCCAAAGCAATCGCCGGTAACAGCAAATCTTTAAGCGCCGGTAACATACCGGCCTCCCAACCGACAAAACCGCCGCCGGAGAACCATTGCAAACCCGTCGCGAATACCAGAATCAACAGCAAGGCGATCCAGAAATTGGGCAGTGCGATACCGATCTGCATGCCTGCATTCAGAACTGTATCCAGCAGGCTACCGCGACGACTGGCAGCCATCACGCCCACAGGAAAAGCAATTAACAGCGAAAGTAACATCGCCATGAGTGCCAACGGTGCGGAAACAACCAAACGTTCGGCGATCAGAGTGCCCACCGGCATCCGATAGGTGTAACTGGTACCAAACTCACCCTGAACCAGCCCGCCGACCCAGGAGAAATATCGTTGAATGGCTGGCGCGTCCAGTCCCATTTGCTCGCGCAAGGCGTTAACCGACGCCGGGCTGGCGTTCATACCCATCATATAAGCAGCCGGGTCACCGGGCACAATCTGAATCAGGATAAATATCACTGCACTGGCCGCCAGCACGGTGCCCAGATGCGAGCCCAGATGGCCCAGAAAATACACTGTGCCCATCTGCCGGATCGCAGCAACGAAGAGCAAGACCAACAGCAACGGCACAACGATTTTCAACCAACCAGCGCTATGTGTTTGGCTGGCGACTCGTGCAGAGGTGACATTATTTTGACCGTCGAACCAGGCAAACGCAGCCACATTGGCAGGTATTGGCATGTCCACCCACAAGCCGCTGAGACCGGCCTTCCAAACCCCGATGCGAGCTGACTGGAGCAGAAAAACATTAACCGCGTCATCGGCAATTCTGTGCTGGATTTTGACCAGCAATTCATTTTTACTAGCTGGATCAATAGCCACTTCTGATTGCTGATACAAAGTTTTGAATTCGTCGCTGTCGTAGCCGAAGTAATAATTATCGCGGGCGTAAATACCGTAATCCATCGGCTCGATGTGCTCGACAATGGTCATATCAAAAGCGCGTCGTTTGAACACCTGATCAAGCCATTGCGCCCACTCCAGATTTTCGATTTCAATCTGCACGCCGACTTTCGCCAATTGTGAGGCAATCACCTCACCGGCGCGGCGCGCATATGGGCGCGGTGGTAAACGCAATGAGGCAGAGAAGCCGTTCGGGTAGCCAGCTTCTGTCAGCAGTTTTTTCGCCAATGCCGGGTCGTAGGGATATTGGCCGGCCAAATCCACATAGGCGGGACTCTGGCGGGTGTAATGACTGCCGATTAGCTCGCCAAAACCGAACATGGCGCCATCAATTATCGCCTGCCGATCAATCGCATGTGACAACGCCACTCGTACCTTGTGGTTATCCAGCGGTGGCTGGTGGTTGTTCATGGCCAGAATAATCTTGCCTTCCGATGCGCCAATCACCACTTTAAAATTCGGGTCGTTTTCGAACTCGGCGATATTTTCAGGCGCAGGATAATTGGGATATGCATCAATGTCACCGGCTTTCATGGATGCAAACGCCGCCGCAGGATCACTGATGAACTTAAATACCACTTCTGATAATTTTGCTGGCGCACCCCAATAGTCCGGGTTTCTGGTCAGCAATATCGAATCGCCTCTGCGCCAATCAGCAAATTTGAATGGTCCGGTGCCGATTGGTTGATTGGTCAGGTTGGCCGCACTCTCCTGCCCCACCATTACTGCATCGCCCCAGCCCAGCACATAGGGAATGGCGGTACCTGGTTGGTTTAATTGCAAGCGCACGGTCAACGGATCAATCACATCCACCTTAGAAATCGGTGCCAACAGTGCTTTTTGTGCGTTGCTTGAGTCCGGCGCAATGGCACGTTCGAGTGAGAACTTCACGTCCTGAGCATCAAACACACTGCCATCATGAAAGTGTACGCCATGACGCAGATGGAACACATACGACATGCCATCCGCGGCGACTTCCCATGATTCCGCCAGCGCCGGGACCACCGTGCCTGTTTCTGTGATACGAGTCAGACCTTCGAAAACATTGCCGTAAACGACTTCATCGACGGCTGCGGCAGCACCTGAGGTCGGATCCAGATTAGGTGGTTCCAGAGGCAGGCCGATTCGCAGGACGTTGCTGCCTGAATCCTCGGCAGCAATCGCCATCGACAGAAAAAACATGAATGCAGCAAGGGTACAAATCAAACCCCTGGCTAAAAATTTCATGGCCGCGCAGCAGCCAACTCAGGAAACTGCCCGGAAAAGACGATGATCACACATTTCCTCGAAGCAAGCGGTCGGTTGCCAGGGCCATCACTTTGGCCGAGTTGCGCATATCTTCAATAGAAATCCACTCATCCGGTTGGTGCGCCAGATCCAGCACACCCGGGCCATAGGCAATGCAGTCTTTCAATTTGCCGATGCGGTCAATGTGCTTCTGATCATAGGTGCCAGGCGAGCAAACAAATGTCGGCTCGACTTGCAACACTTCTCTAATTGCAGCAGCGGTGGTCTTGGCCACCGGTCCGTCGCGATCAGCAATACTGGGTGCGACAGCAAATAACTCGCGCATCTTGTAGCGGAACTCCGGTCTGGTCGCCGCCAGATCTTCCAGAATATCGACTACCTCAGCTTTGACTTCGTCCACGCTTTCTTCAATCAGGAAGCGTCGATCAATTACCACCCGGCAGGAATCAGCGACACAGGGCGCGGGAAGGCCCTCGAACTCCTCACCTGCCCCTCCATGTATGGAATTGATGTTCATGGATGAGGTCCGCGCGCCGTCGGGAACCACCGGCATTTCTGAAGTACGTTGCTGCAACGATGGATACAGTTGAGTTTCAAAACGATTCAGTACTGCAGACATATGCCGAATCGCCGAATCGCCCAGAAATGGCATGGAACCATGCGCAATGCGACCCAGTGTTTCAATTTCAGCCCACCACACACCGCGATGACCGATACAAACACGATCAACATTTAGCGGCTCCGGGATAATCACATGATCAACTTTCGGTTTGGAAAACCAGCCACGTTCGGCCAGATAAGCCACGCCGCCATAGCCGCCAGACTCCTCATCCACCGTACCTGATATTTCAATCACACCCGGCAAATCCGGGCAGCAGTCCAACAATGCTTCAACCGCAATAATCGCCGAGGCCAGGCCGCCTTTCATATCGCATGCGCCACGTCCGTACACGCGGCCATCTTTTACCAGGCCTTCGAACGGAGGCACCGTCCAACCCGAACCCACTTCGACCACATCAATGTGGCCGTTGAAATGCACGCAAGGGCCCGGCTTACCGCTGTCGCGACGGGTAATCACGTTAATGCGCGGATACTTGTCGCTATCGCCGGGCGCGCCTTGTGCGCGCACGTAGTTAATTTCGAAACCCTGTTTTGCCAGTCGTTTGCCGATGAATTCGGCGCAAGGTTGATATACATCACCCGGCGGATTGACGGTTGGAAAACGAATCAAATCTGCTGTCAATTGCACCAGATCATCCACCCGGTCATCAATCGAAGCAAACAGTTTTTGAATATTAGCTGACATGTTTATACCGTCACTCTTTCATTCCGCCTCATAGTTAATTCGCCTCACGCATCTGGCCGGCCAATTCATCCAAACCAGACAGAATTTCATCGGTCATTGCCACGCCGCTCACCGGCTCATCCGCCCCGGATGCAATATCAGCCGTGCGTAAGCCCTTTGCCAGCGCTCGTGCAACCGCTCGATTGAGCAACCCGGTGGCCTCTGGCTTATTCATTGAATAATTCAGGCACATGCCAAAGGATAATATGGTGGCGATCGGATTGGCCATCGTGACATCGGATATATCGGGTGCAGACCCGTGAATGGGTTCGTACAATGCCTTGCCAGGCAGATGTGGGTCAACTCTGTTCAATGTAGCTGAAGGCAACAAGCCCAGCGAACCACACAAGGCCGCAGCCTCATCCGACAAAATATCTCCAAACAGATTGTCGGTCACAATCACATCAAACTGCCTGGGCGCGCGCAATAATTGCATCGCACAGTTATCAGCGTACATATGGCTCAGTTCCACGTCGGGATATTCCCGTCCGACCTCATTGGCTACTCGACGCCATAATACGCCGGTCTCCATGACATTGGCTTTGTCGACCGAACACACTTTGTTTTTTCGCTGCCGTGCAATTTCGAATGCACAGCGACAGGCCCGCGAAATTTCTGCTTCGTTGTAAGCCTGGGTATCGATGGCCCGGCGAAAGCCATTGCTGTCAGTTTCGATGCCGCGCGGCGTGCCGAAATAAACGCCTGCCGTGGATTCCCGAACGATTAGAATGTCAGTGGAATCGATGATTTCGGGACGCAAAGAAGACGCCCCAGCCAACTCGGGAAAGCACACTGCAGGTCGCAGGTTGGCGTACAGGTCCAGCGCTTGACGCAAGCGTAGAATGCCCATTTCAGGTCGATCAGACCGAGCCAAATCATCCCACTTTGGCCCTCCAACCGCGCCAAATAAAACCGCATTCGATTGCAGAGCCAAATCAACTGTGGCATCGGATATCGGCACGCCGTGCGCATCAATCGAGGCACCCCCAACCAGATCCTGGTGAATCTGGAAATCAACACCCAGATAGCCGGAAAACCATTCCACAACCCGCAGCGTTTCGCTGAGGATTTGCGGCCCGATGCCGTCACCGGGTAATACCAGCAATTTAAAAGGACTCGTCATTGCAGAATCAGATACAGCGACCACCGTCCACCTCCAGAGCAACACCGGTGATCATACTGGCTTCATCGGAGCACAAAAAGCAGGCAGCCGCACCCATGTCTTGCGGTGTAGAGAAGCGGCCGATAGGAATGCTCGACAAAAATTTGGCGCGAATTTCAGGCGTGTCTTCACCCATAAATGTTTTCAGTAGTGGCGTTTCCCCAGCCACCGGATTCAGTGCATTTACCCTGATGCCAGCCGCAGCCAGTTCAACTGCCATTGAACGGGTCGCGGTAATCACCCAGCCTTTGGAGGCGTTGTACCAGGTCAGATTTGGCCTGGGGCTGACGCCACCGGTTGAGCCCATGTTCAAAATCGCACCACCACCCTGCTTTTTCATCAGCGGCACAACCGCCTGGGCAGTGAAGTATATGGATTTGATATTGACGCCGTAAATTTTGTCGAAAACCTCTTCAGACAAGGTGTCCAGCGCTTCAGGTAGGTGACCGACACCGGCGTTGTTGACCAGAATATCGATACCGCCCATAAAATCACAAGCTGCCTGTACCATGCCGGCAACGCCATCAGCAGAGGAAACATCAACCTGCACGCCCAGCGCATTCGCACCAATGGCTTCAGCCATGTCTTTGGCGGCATCACCGTTAATATCGGCGATCACCACCTTCGCACCTTGTTTGATAAAAGCGCGCACGATTCCGGCACCAAAGCCGGAAGCACCGCCGGTCACGACGGCTGATTTCCCCTTTAATCGCATCTATTTCATCCTTTGCCGTGGAAGGCGGCTACTGTCTTGAGTGTGGTGAAACCATACAGGGCTTCAAAACCTTTTTCACGGCCGTGCCCGGAACGCCCAACCCCTCCAAACGGTAATTCAACACCACCGCCGGCACCATAATTATTAATAAAAACCTGACCAGCTTTAATGGACCGTGCCAGACGCATTTGCCTGGCACCATCACGGGTCCAAACACCCGCGACCAAACCATAGGACGCCCCATTGGCGATTTTTACGGCCTGCTCTTCTGTATCAAATGGGATGACCACAACCACCGGCCCGAAAACTTCCTGCTGCGCCAGATCATGATCGGGCGCAACGTCTGCAAACAGTATCGGCGCGACATAATGTCCATCGGCAGGTGCGCCCTCAAGAATCGTTCCTTCAGCAGCCACGCTCAAACCGCTGCGCTTGCCGTGCTCAATAAATTGCAGCACTTTGCCTTTTTGCCTGGATGAAATCAATGGACCCAAATCCAGATCATCGATAGCGGGCCCGACCCGCAGCTGATTGAATTTTTCAGCCAACATCCCGACAACTTGCTGATACACACCGCGTTGCACCAGAACCCGTGATCCGGCCGAGCAAGTCTGACCCGCATTTTGTACGCCTGCACGTAGCAAAAACGGCAGTGCTGCGTCCAGGTCGGCGTCATCAAAAACCAATTGTGGTGATTTGCCCCCCAATTCCAACGTCACAGGAGCAATGTGCTTCGCGGCAGCAGCCTGCACAGCAACTCCAACCTCTGTCGAGCCGGTAAACGAAATATGATTAACACCATCGTGGGCAGACAATGCACTACCAGCCAAGGCACCACTACCGGGCACAACATTTAATGCACCTGCCGGCAGGCCAGCGTCAGCTGCAATTTGCGCAAACATCAGCGCCGTCAGACAGGCATCTTCGGCTGGTTTCAAAACTGCCGCATTGCCCGTTGCTAAAGCCGCGACCACCGAGCGACCAATAATCTGCATCGGGTAATTCCAGGGAATAATGTGGCCGGTAACGCCATGCGGTTCACGCAGCGTGTACACCGTGTAATCGTTCAGATAGGGAATGGTTTCGCCATGGAACTTGTCGGCGCAGCCACCGTAAAATTCAAGATAGCGAGCCAGCGCAACGGCATCGGCGCGCGCCTGAGTGAGGGGCTTGCCCACGTCCATGGCTTCTATTTCGGCCAGCGAATCGACTTGATCAGCTACCGCGAGGCCGATCTGACTCAGCAATCGACCACGGTCTGCTGCCGCCATTTTGCCCCATTCGCCATTTAGCGCATTGCGAGCTGATGCTACCGCCGCATCGACATCAGATTCATCAGAGGCAGCAATTTTCCCAATCACTTCACCGTTAGAAGGGTTTTCTATGGGCAGATATTGCCCACTGGCAGGGCGCCGCCATTTCCCGTTAATAAAAACCTGACTGGCGAATGGTGGTAGTTTCATACTTGAATGCCCATATCTAGTTACTTCATTCTATGACAGCAAGAGATTGCCTGCTACCCGGCAAATTTGATTGCCCCTGGGCTCATGGCATAAGCCCTTGAGTCGTGATAGATTCGCATCGAAAGACAATGCTCATCAATAAATGGATTTGTGCAAAAGTTTGAGGAAAATCTCATGAACCGTCGTCATTTAGCCCGTCTCGTTACATTCTCAGGAATATTGGCAGCAGCATTTGTCAGTCAAGGTCTTCTCGCTCAGGATGCAGACGACAATAGCAGTCTTGCCGAAAGTTTCATTGAAGAAGTGGTTGTGACTGCACAGCGCCGCGAGCAATCAATACAGGATGTCAGCGTTGCTGTTACCGCGATCAGCGGCGACCAACTCAGAATGGAAGGCATCAACAACATCAACCAATTGCAGAACACCGCACCCAACCTCGAAATCGAACCGGCATTTGGTGGCGGCGCTGCACAGTTCCGGATTCGCGGTGTTGGCTTCCAGGATTATGCGACCAACAATTCACCAACCGTCGGCATCTATGTCAATGAAGTCGCCTTTCCTGTTCCTGTTATGACCCAGGGCTTGATTTACGATGTCGAGCGGGTCGAAATTTTGCGCGGCCCTCAGGGAACACTGTATGGCCGCAACACCACCGGTGGCGCGATCAACTTCATTACCAGAAAGCCCACTGACGCATTTGAAGCAGGCGTGTATGGCGAATACGGCAGCTATGACGAATATGTACTGGAAGGCTTTGTCTCCGGGCCCATGAGTAACACCGTCCGTGGCCGGGTTGCAGTTTCCACCCAGCAAGGCGGCGCTTTTCAACACAATCGTGAAACGGGTGAAGCAATCGGCGATATGGATCGTGGTGGTATTCGGGGCATGCTGGAGTTTAAGCCAAACGATACCACCAGCCTTTTGCTGGATGCTCACTACAGCTGGGATAAATCTGAGAACAAGGGCCTATACCTGCTCAATGACCTACCAACCCAGGGTGGGTTTGGACCCACCATACCGGCAGATGCTGACCACACAAAAACCGGCTGGGGTATTTCCCGGATATTTGCCAATGACATTGGAGTTGGCCTGAATGCAAAACCCGGCAAAGATAATACAGGCTGGGGAACATCTCTCACTGCCGCCTTCGAATTTGACAGCTCAGTGCTCAACAGTATCACCAGCTACGAAACGCTCAGCCGTTCTGAGTTCGGCGACTGGGATGCCTCCGCATCAGCAGAGGCAGACACCTTTTTCGGCAGCGATGTCTGGGTTTTCTCTCAAGAATTGCGCATGTCTTCAACGGGCGAAGGACCACTACAATGGATCGGTGGCATCTACTACTCCAAACAAAACCTGAACGAAAAGTTCTACTCTGACTTCCTCGATATCTATGGAACCTATGGCCGGGTTAACTATGCACAGGATGTCGAATCGATTGCCCTTTTCGGACAGGTAGAATATGCCATTTCAGAGAAATTCAATCTGATCGGCGGACTACGCTACGAGCGCGAAGACCGCAAGCTGGTGGGTTTTGGGACTGCATTTGGCGGCGCTCAAGCACTTCCACCCACCGATGTTAAAACGGACATGAATCCGGTCACCGGCAAAGTAGCGCTCGAATTCACACCTTCTGATGATGTCATGGTGTATGGCTCCATCAGCCGGGGTGTGAAATCCGGTGGTTTCACCACCTATAACACGGGTAACGAAAGCTCCATCCAGCCATTCAAGCCTGAAGTCCTGATCGCTTATGAAGCCGGGGTTAAATTGGATTTGAATGAAAAATTGCGCATCAACGCTGCGGTTTTCTACTATGACTATGCCAACCAGCAGGTACTTACAGCCGTGTGGGGCGTCAATGGTCCGGTAGGTCGTTTTGCCAATGCACCTAAATCGCATATTTACGGTGCCGAACTGGAAGTTTACTGGCAGCCCACCAGAGACCTCGGCTTTGTCCAAACTTTTGGTTACAAAAAAGGCCAATACGACGAGTTCTTTGATCTGAGCATTCCGTTGTCCTTTGCTGCAAACGAGGCCGTCTACATTGATCGTGATGGCGAGTCACTGCCCTTCCCGAACTTCAACTACAGTGGTTCAGTTAACTACAGCTGGGACATCGGTAACTACAACATGCTGGCCGAGACCAACTACAGCTATCACGATTATTACGATTCCTGGTTAGGATCAGTTTATGACGTTAGTGAGTATTGGCTGGTGAATGCCAGTGTTAACCTTTCCAGGGACGATGGTCCGTGGATGGTTGGCTTGTGGGTACGGAATTTGTTCGACCAAGAATATGATATTACCCGCAACTTCTTCACCAGTGCGGACATTGCTCAGCCTGGGCGCGGGCGCACGATTGGTTTGAGGTTTTCTGCTGCTTTTCAGTAGCAAGTTAAATTCGTTCCTGAATCATGTTCAGACAAAATGCCGTCGAGTCCGATTTGCAAATGCCACCAGTGACAACATCACGGGCACTTCAACCAAAACGCCCACGACAGTGGCCAGAGCAGCGCCGGAATTCAACCCGAACAAACTAATGGCAACCGCTACCGCCAGTTCGAAAAAATTCGATGTACCGATCAAGGCTGCAGGGGCGGCGGTTGTAAACGGCACGCGCCACAGGTAGCCCCAGCCGTAGGCAATAGCAAATATTCCGTAGCCCTGGATAAGGAGTGGGATCGCAATCAGAACGATAACCAGTGGTTTATCCAGAATGGTCTGCGCCTGAAAACCGAACAACAGAATGACCATGGCCAGTAGCCCCATAACGGAAAACGGTTTTACCTTGGCAGTGAATTGGGTGATCCGTTCAGCATTGCCAGAACCATCCAATATTCTTCGGGTGGCATAGCCCGCCGCAAGTGGAATAACGACATAGAGGACAACCGAGAGCAACAAGGTTTCCCACGGAACGACAATGTCGGTAACACCCAACAAAAGTGCAGCAAGCGGCGCAAAAGCGAACACCATAATGATGTCGTTTATAGAGACCTGCACCAATGTGTAGTTGGCGTCTCCCCGCACCAGTTGACTCCACACAAAAACCATTGCGGTACAGGGTGCAACACCCAGCAAAATCATGCCGGCGATGTATTCGTTGGCCGTTTGCGGATCAACCAGTCCAGCAAACACATATTTAAAGAAAAATATGCCGAGTGCGGCCATGGTAAAGGGTTTGATCAACCAGTTGACCACCAGCGTAATACACAATCCTTTTGGCTTTTTGCCAACATCTTTGATGGATGCAAAATCGACATTGACCATCATGGGGTAAATCATCACCCAGATGAATACTGCAACCACCAGATTAACGTTGGCATATTCAATCGCTGCAATCGCCTCAAACAGGTTCGGGATGGCGACACCCATGACGACACCCGCCGTGATACAAAGCGCAATCCACAATGACATATATCTTTCGAATAAGCCGATTGGTGATGCGGTTTCTACGCTCACAACAACTCTTTCTCTATCCGGTCTTTGAGCATCAGATATACCTCATCAAACGCCCTGTCTATTTCTTCAGCTGTGCCTTCGGCTTTGGCGGGATCAGGCGTGCTCCAATGTATCTTTTGGTAGCAAGGTATTTCCCCTCGCCCAGGTGGTTGATAAGTGCTTCGGCCATAACAGAACGGCAGGAATTACCCGTACATAGCACCAGAACGTTTTTCATCAACCGCAAGTCCCTGTTTTCAACATAAGCCGCTTATCCGTCAGAAATTAGTTCAACCCAGGCTGCAAAGCCATGCATAATTTTAGCAAGGAACTTGCGCGTGTCTTCATTCGTAATTTCATCCGCGTCATCGAAGATTTTTGCTATACCGCCGATGTAGGCTTCGGGTTGCTGCATCACCGGCATGTTCAGAAACACCGTCGACTGACGTAAGTGATGATTTGCGCCGAAACCGCCAATCGCTCCTGGTGAACCGGTAACGATCGCGCAAGGCTTACCATCCCAGATGCTCTCACCATATGGCCGTGAGCCAACATCAAGTGCATTCTTCAATCCAGCTGGCACTGACCGATTATATTCAGGTGTCACAAACAGCACAGCATCCACCGGGCGGACTTCGTCCCGGAATCGTTGCCATTGCTTCGGCGGATCGTTTTCTTCAAGATCAGCGTTGTAAAGTGGCAGATCGCCGATCTCAACGATGTCAAAGTGAAGACCACAACTTACAATGACAAATATCTATCGAATAGTCCAATGCCTGAATCAGAAACTTTTTTTGAAAGAACCAGCATTGCTGTGTATGGTGCTGCCATCATTCAAGCGCTGTAAATGAAACTTTTTTCAAGGAGAATGCGAATACATAGTTCTGAAGAGAGATTATTATCTCAATCAATGGAAAATTTATTATGAGCATCGCTCGATTACATAAAGAAAAGTTCTCCGACCCCTATGAAACGGCTAAGGGTGAGACGCGAGCGTGGGTTAACCAGAGAGCGCTTAAGATCCTGTGGTTTAACACCGGGACACTGTGCAACCTGGCCTGTGCTAACTGCTACATTGAATCCACGCCAACAAACGATGCTTTGGTTTATCTGACCCATGCGGAAGTAGTGGTCTACCTGGACGAGATTGAAAAAGAAAGCTATCCGACCCATGAAATCGGTATTACCGGCGGAGAACCCTTCATGAATCCGGACATTATTCCAATCATGAGGGAATGTCTTGATCGTGGTTTCCAGCTTTTAGTACTTACCAACGCCATGCGTCCGATGATGAAATGCGAGAAAGATCTGCTGACACTTAAAAATGAATTTGGTGCAGCGCTCACTATTCGTGTCTCGGTTGATCATTTTAAACCGGAATTGCACGAGGAAGAACGCGGACCGCGCTCATGGAAACCGATGATGCTGGGCCTCAAATGGCTATCTGATAACGGTTTTAAGATTGATATTGCCGGACGCACGCGTTGGAGCGAAGACCAGGCGGAATTGCGACTGGGCTTTGATGCATTCTTTAAACAGAACGACATCAACATAGATGCACATGATAAAAAGCACCTCACGTTGTTCCCTGAGATGGATGAAAACGCACCTGTACCGGAAATTACCACAGGCTGCTGGGATACTCTCAATGTTGACCCCGATGACATGATGTGCGCGTCATCCCGCATGGTGGTCAAGCGCAAGGGCGATCAGAAGCCCTCAGTTATGGCCTGCACGCTGCTGGCCTATGATCAGCAATTTAATATGGGACAGACTCTAAAAGAAGCCTCAAAATCTGTGCAACTTAACCACCCGCACTGCGCTAAATTCTGCGTGCTTGGTGGCGGGGCTTGTAGCGTTACAGAGTAGTGGCATGTTTATGGGCTTTTATCCATTCAATAAGATGTTTTTGTTCCTCGCTCAAAATGCCCGGCATTTCAGCCTCAACAAATTGCAGATCACTTTCTGTATCCACATCGGTTAGAAGTGGCAAATTAAATGGCTTTGAAGGCAGAGCAGCTTCCAGACGCTCCCGGGTGATGCTGGTGCTCCATGGCACATCTGTCCAGGCTTCGGCCAGTGTAGATACCCGCCCGCCAAACAGATAATATCCACCATCCCTCGCCGGGCCGAACACGAAGTCATTTTTATCAAGAGCAGACATAGCCTGTTCAACTAGTTCTTTTGAAAGTTGTGGTGCATCGGCACCAATAAGCAGCACCCGATCATGCTTATTCAAAAGGGTTTCATAGATATGATGCTGACGCTGCCCCAGATTGCCATTGCCTGTGTGGAGGTTTGAGAAACTCTGCCAAAGTGGATCATTGAGACCACCCTCTTCCGCGACCGCCCAATATGGCGTGACATTTACATCCTTTACAGTTGCTTGTACGGCCTTAAGGCTTAAAAGGTAAAACGCGTGTGCAGTCTTGCCCCCTACCCCTGCGGCAAGGCGTGTTTTAACGGGCGAAAGCGAAGGCGTTTTGACGAAAATGGCGATGGCTGTGCTCATAGGTCCTGCCGCAACAGTTTCACCATTTGCCATTGGCGTAAAGCCGTGAGTTTGAACCAGCCGTGTTGTTGGTATTTACGTGAGCTTGTAACCAGTTTTGATGGGATACGATTCAACTTTATGCCAACACGTTTGGCTAAACGAACAAACAGAACGTCTTCACCATAAGGTACATTCTCAGGAAAACCTCCAATTTCATCAAACAGTCTTTTTGCAACACAAAACCCCTGGTCGCCGTAAGGTAAGCCGAATAAACGCGAGCGAATATTTGCGCCGCCGGCATTGAGTGCTGCTAAGCCACCACCTGCATAAGCCAAATCAAAATAATGCAGCGCATTGGGGTGCTTTTCCAATGCTTGTTCCAGATCAACTAAATTTTCAGTACTTACCCGACTATCTGCATGTAAAAACCACAGAAAATCATGCCCGGCCTTTGCGGCACCCACATTCAGGCTTTTCGCCCGTGAGCCTTCAGATGAGACAATAATTTCATTATTCAATTGCGCCAAATCGTCCAACAGCTGTTGCTGCGCAGTTTCCTCAGGTGCAACAGGGATAATAATACTAACGCGCTCAAGCACGCAGGACATCCAGCCATTCTTTCTGTTCCGGGCTTATCGCGTCATCAGGGGTAAGGATGGACATTTTAAGACTGCCGCGAATATCATCGGGAGTGGCGGCAAACGGCACTTTCAAAAGCTCACTCAACAATGCTTTGGCTTTTTCCACAGCGCCACCGTAAACCTCGAAAAACTTATCAACACTGACATGCTGCGCCGGATCATCCATCCAGCAATCGAAATCGGTAATAAGACAAACTGTGCAATAAGCCATTTGAGCTTCGCGCGCCAAAAAAACCTCCGGTACATTGGTCATGCCAACCAGATCAGCCTTTACTGCATCACGCAGAAAGAAGCTCTCAGCTCGAGTGCCAAGGCGTGGACCCTCGACGCAAGCATAGGTTTTATTGGTATGAAGAGGCTGATCAAGGCGCTGTGCTGCTGCCTCGAGATCGGCGCTTAGAGCTGGACAGGCGGGATAGGCAGTCGACACATGGGCAGCGACACCCCCGCCAAAAAATGTGTACTCTGGCTTGCCCCGCGTATGGTCAA
>Ga0105054_10004943_pt1 | contig 19509 bp, 19 predicted proteins | sample BON02_FD_78091 | JGI IMG/M metagenome (GOLD analysis project Ga0105054, IMG submission 78091) | Freshwater microbial communities from Lake Bonney liftoff mats and glacier meltwater in Antarctica - BON-02 (megahit assembly) | ecosystem: Environmental > Aquatic > Freshwater > Ice > Glacier...
CTTAGGCATGTATGCCTTTTCTCCACTTGTTGGCATGCTCAGTGATCGACTTGGTCGGGTTAAAGTAATTCAAATTGGTCTAGCAATCTTGCTTTCATCCAGTGTTGTCGCTGGTTTTGCTAAAGCAGATGATGCAATTACTTTAGGAATTGGTCTATTTCTACTGGGCCTTGGCTGGTCCTGCACACTGATTGCCGGTTCAGCATATTTATCGGAAAGCGTGCACGAAGAATTTAGAGCCTCATCGCAAGGGGCGAGTGATTTAGTGATGAACTTATCTGGCGCAGCTGGCGGCGCACTTGCTGGTGTCATTATTGGAACGCTTAGTTATGGCTGGCTCTGTCTGTTTGCGGCAATTCCAGTTGGCCTACTTGCAATCTCATCGCTTAAAGTTCGAACATGAGTACCTTCTACGAACAAGTGGGCGGCGAAAAGTTTTTCGCAGATTTAACCTCGCAGTTTTATGCCGTAGTTGCTACTGATCCAATCTTGCGTCCCATGTATCCAGATGACGATATGAAAGGCGCAGCGCTGCGTCTGCAGTGGTTTCTCGAACAATATTGGGGTGGTCCAAGCACCTATCAAGAAAATCGCGGTCATCCTCGGCTTCGCATGCGCCATGGGCAATTTAAAATTACAATCGAAGCGCGAGATTCTTGGTTACATGCCATGAGAACTGCAATTAATGGTGTGGAAATAGATGCAGAGTTAAAAGAACAGTTGTGAGTTACTTAGAATTGGCAGCAGATGCCATGGTCAATCAACCAGATTGAGAAAGATTTCCAACCTTTAAGATTTCTCCATTTCGCAAGTACCACAGCGTTCCTTGTGGATCGCGAACAGTTGTAACACGCAGGCCAACTTTTTCTACGACGCCTTCAATTTCTAGAACTTGTACTGAATCGCCAACGCCGTATTGATCTTCAATCAACATAAATATGCCAGATAAAATATCGCGAACTAAAGTTTGCGCACCAAGACCAACGGCAACGCCAACGATTCCAGCTGAAGCGATAAGTGGCCCAAGATCAAAACCAAATTCACCTAAAGCCATTGCGGTTGCAATAATCCAGATTGCAACTTTTAATGTTGCCGTTAATACGCCACCAATTGTGCTGGCGCGCTCTTTTTGACGGGCAACAATATTGCGCGGCCCCAACACTAAATCGGCCGATGCCAACTTAGTCATGGCCTTACCAATTGCGCGAGAACCAAAAGATTGGGTGATAACTGCTGTGACAAGGATGATCAGGATTCGAAGGGGAGTACCGGCGACCCAGTCCAGAAAACTACGCATAAATTCACTCATAATAATGAGACTGTATCCAAAAATTAACCAAAAGCAGCTATGAAATACCGACGCCAAGCCAGGTTTTAGTGCAAGATAAACCAATTGGTGCGGGCCACGCGCTAGATCGGGAGCAGCAGATGTCGCGGACATTAGTTTTGAACGCCACCTACGAACCATTGGGTGTCATCACAGAACGTCGCGCACTGATCCTTGTCTTAAATCACCGGGCAACAATGGTGGAAGATTCTGGCGAAGTAATTCGATTTACTGGTGGCTCAATGCCACTGCCTTCAGTTGTGCGTCTCAATAAATTTGTTCGTATCCCATATCGCCATGCAGTCCCATTGTCTCGTCGCGCTATTTTTGCCCGCGACAACAACAAATGTGTTTACTGTTCGGCAGCGGCCACATCAATTGACCATGTCATTCCACGAAGTCGTGGCGGCGGCCACAACTGGGAAAATGTTGTCTCGGCCTGCCACAAGTGCAATCACTTGAAAGCTGATAAACATTTGAAAGAGATGGGCTGGCGTTTGCGTACTTTGCCACGTGAACCAGTTGGCGCGGCATGGAGAATCTTGGGTACGGGTCGTACAGATCACAGATGGTTGCAGTATTTAGAACCATTTGGTGTGGCTGCAGCTACCGCATAAGTAAATTACACTTACCGCCATGTACAGAGTTGAAGATGGATCCATGCCTGGGCCAGGCTTAAGTATTTTTGAAACTGTTCTTACTTTTGTCGTGATTCCAACCATCATGTTTGTGGTTATCTCAGTCCTTGCTTACGCAATGACGGGTACACGAAAAGAGAAGAAAAAGAGCAGTGCCTCAGTAATTACTCATATCGAGTAATTTACTTATCTAAAGTTTGTACCTTTAGCGCACGAACCAAACCATCTTGCGACTCTTTTACAAGTTTACGCAAAACAGTTGGCGCATCTTTACCAGTGCCATTTAACCAAGCGTTTGATTTATCTAAAGTTGCCTGACTAATTACCCACGATGGATACATTCCAGTAACAAATTTAGCTGCGCCTTCGTAGGATTTTGCATCCCACTCGCTCAACAAACTATCGAAGTAGTGATCTACAAATGCCGCTAACAATACACGTTGACTTGGTCGCTGAAAGCCCATCACCATTGCAGTTCGCACTGAAGTTGCTACGTCGCCATCGCGCACCTTGTTAAATGCATATGCCTTGGCATCAGCAGTTGGGGTAGCGGCAAGACATGTCTCGTAAGCAATGTTTCCAGTTGTGGTCTTATCAGTTGCAAGTTCTGCCTCAAGTTCAGCCTTGGTCGTTGCACCGCGTTCGGTTAGTGCAATCAAGAAGTACCAACGTAAATCAGTGTCAACTTTTAGACCTTGTGCCAAACCATTGAGCAGCTCTCGTACCTGCGAAACTTGTGCGGGTGTGAAAGCGTTTGCGGCAAAGGCGCGCGCAAAGAGCAGTTGGAAATCACTTGCTGGCTTTGCCTTCGTTGTTAACTCCCACAGACCATTTGCTAACTTCTCGCGATATGAATCACGATTGGCATCAGTTGCATAGGCCTCTACTGAAGTGGCTAGTTGAGTCAAAACAATCGTGACAATTGCATCATCGCTTTCGGTTTTTAGACCAGCTAATGCAATTTGCATGAAATCTGCTGCTGAAATTTCGGCATCGCGATGCATATCCCACACTGCCGCCCAGCAAAGTGCGCGAGCAAGATCATCTTTAAGATCGCCAAGGTGTGACTTCAAGGTTGCAATCGATCGATCATCAAAGCGCAACTTGGCATATGAAAGATCGCGATCGTTAATGAGCAACAAGTCAGCAACCTTTTCGCCAGCAAGTTCGGTTACATCGGTAGCTGAACCCACAACATCTAATTCAGCCGACTTTCGCAGAACTAGCGATCCAGCATTGATGTCATAGAGACCAACAGCTAAACGATGTGGACGCAGTTCCTTAGAACCTTCCGGAATTAGGGGAGCCTCTTGTGAGATAGCCACACTCTTATATGCGCCATCCTGAATATCTAGAACTGGGCGCAAAGTATTTACACCGGCAGTTTGTAGCCAAGTGTTTACCCAAGAATCTAACTTGCGACCACTGCTTGCTTCAAGTTCAACAAGTAGGTCGTCCAATGTTGTGTTACCCCAGGCATGCTTAGCAAAGTACTTTTGTAGCGCTGCAATAAATTGTGGGCGACCAACGTGAGCAACTAATTGATGTAATACCGATGCTCCCTTGGCGTAAGTAATTCCATCGAAGTTAGCGTTAACGGCTTCCATATCAACCATGTCAGCGATGATGGGGTGCGTTGATGACAACTGATCTTGGCGGTAGGCCCAGTTTTTACGGGCACAGTTAAATTCTGACCAAGCTCCGGTGAAACGAGTTGCCTCGGATAAGGCAAGGTATGAAGACCATTCGGCAAATGATTCATTGAGCCATAGATCATCCCACCAAGACATTGTGACCATGTCACCAAACCACATGTGCGCCATTTCGTGCAAGATTGTGTTTGCACGTGATAAGTAAGACTTTTCTGGAACATGGCTACGGAAAACTAAAACATCCTCGCGAAATGTTACGGCGCCCGCGTTCTCCATGGCACCAAAGTTAAAGTCAACGACCGCGATCTGGTCATATTTTTCAAATGGATATGCCAAACCAAAAGTCTTTTCAAAGTATTCAAAGCCTTGCTTAGTGATGAGGAAAATATCTTCTGGATCCAAATACTGCATCATTGACTTACGGCAGTAGATTCCAAGTGGAATCTCTTTCTCACCCTTGTAAAGATCGTGCACGGACGAATATGGACCAGCAATGAGTGCATCTAGGTATGTCGCAATTCGTGGAGTAGTCGAAAACTTCCACTCCACTAAATCACCCTTTGTTGTTTTAGATTCAACTGGGTTATTTGAAACCGCTTCCCAATGTCCAGGTGTTGTCACTGTTAATGAAAAAGTCGCCTTCAAAGCTGGTTGATCAAAACAAGGGAACATGTTGCGAATATGCGCGGTCTCTCCTTGTGAGTACAAGTAAATCTCGCCATCAGATGGATCAACTGAACGTTGCAGGCCTTCACCTGATTTTGAATACTCGGCTTCAATTTCGATAACCAAAAGGTTCTCGGCCGCCAAGTTAGTTAAAAAGATTGTTTCGCCATCGAAGTTTTTTGTATCAACGAGTGCACCATTGAGCGTTGCGCTGATTACAGAGCGGCCCACGGCATCGATAAATGTGCCGTATCCAGGCTTGTTGCAGGTAAAGGAAACCTCAGATTTGGAGTAAAAAGTTTCTTCGCCCTTGGTCACATCCAGGGTTACGACATAACTATTTACATATAAATGGTCGGCACGATCTTTAGCTTCGGCACGGCTCAAATTTAGTCCTGGCACTTGTGACTCCTTTGTCGCTTTTGTAGGAGGCAATCAAACCATGACAGAGTTACCTTATGGAACGTCCAACCGCACGTAGCTACACAATCCGTGGCTCCCGAATTACCGCTGCCCAACGAGTTGCCAAGGATGTCTTTCAGCCGGTACATGGCTTGGAGTTTAAGCAGGAGATCATTGATTTTAAAACACTCTTTCCTTCTTCGGAAAAAATAATTATGGAGATTGGCTTTGGCATGGGCGAAGCCACGGCGATTATCGCAAAAAATCACCTAAACAATGGCTACATAGCAGTAGATGTACACCCGCCAGGAATTGGTAAATTGTTAGCGCGAATCGTTGAGCAGGAACTAACAAATATTAAAGTTATCGAAGATGACGTACACGTTGTCCTGCAACACATGATCGCCGATGAATCCCTCGATGGAATTCATCTCTATTTTCCAGATCCTTGGCCAAAAGTAAAACATTACAAAAGACGAATTGTTAATGCGGGATTTTTGGCATTGATCTACTCAAAGATTAAAAAAGACGGATACATCCACATTGCAACGGACTGGGTTCCATATGCGGTAAAGATTCAGCAGGTCTTTGCTGCTTCAACTTTATTTTTCGGGGGAGTAATTGATAAACCTGATTCAAGGCCTGTGACGCGGTTTGAAGGTCAAGGTATCGATAAAAACCATGCCGTTAATGACATGTACTACACAAAGATCTAGGGACTAAATCTTTCCTTCATTTTCATAGTGTGCAATTTTATTAATTCGGCGAATATGTCGCTCGTCATTTGAAAAAGGCGTTTCAATAAAGGCATCAATAATCGCTTTGCACTCATCAATACTGTGCATCCGTCCACCGATACCAACGAGATTTGCATTGTTGTGATCTCGGCCAAGCTTTGCTGTTTCAACGCTCCACGCCAGCACAGCGCGCACACCCTTTACTTTATTTGCCGCAATCTGTTCGCCATTACCCGAACCACCTAAAACAATTCCAAGTGATGCTGAATCGGCAACAGTTGCAATGGCAGCTGGGATACAAAAATCTGGATAATCATCGACTGCGTCATAAACATGAGGCCCATGATCTTTTACATCGTGGCCTTTGCCAGCCAGGTAGTCAACGAGTGCTGCTTTTAATTCAAGGCCGGCATGGTCACTTCCAATATGAATGCGCATGCGCTCATCTTGCCACGAGCAAAGAAAAACCCACCGCGTGATTGCTCACGTGGCGGGTCTTTCTAACTAATTAGGAGAAGAAATTAGTGGCGTGAACCTTTGTGGCCCATGCCCTTGTCACCTTTACCGTCGTGACCTCTACCCATTCCCTTTCCACCAGCAGCATCTACGCGCTCGGTGACATGAGCAATTAAACCAGCCTTCCTTGTTGTTGCTTGCGCAGCAGTTAATTTTCCAGCTGCAACATCGGCATCAATCTTGGTTGTATGTGCTGCAACGAGTGCAGTAATTAATGCAGCCTTCTTTGTCCCAGCAATTGCACCAAGTGATTCGCCTGCTTGCAGACGAGTCTTAATTGTTGCAGCATCCAAACCAATTGTTGAAGTGATTAACGCTTCACGTGCGGCGCGGTTTACGTCGCGATCTTCATGCTTTGCAATCTGCTCTGCAGTCTTCGCAACACCTCTACCTGCTCCATTGTCGTGTGCTGATGCACCTACGACTGAACCAACAGAAAGTGCTGCGATTGTGATTGCAACGGCTGCAATTCTTTTCTTTGATGACATGTATATGTCCTCTCGTTTACTGAATAAGTGCCAGTGACCCTTCGTCATCGACTACCCGCAATAAACACTTTAATGATGGGAATATTAACAACTGAACCTGATAACCAGGTGTGAGTCTGCAAGAGTTTTAAGTAGGGAAATCCACCCTCACACGCTTAAAAATTATGGGGAGCGCCTTATTCGTTTAGATTTTTCACAGGTTCACACTGATTTTCCCCTATAGAAATTGGTGACTCATGAAAGGCAGCAAATCCCTAGTAGCAATAGCTATCGCATTCTCACTTGCAATATCTCCTTCAGCTATTGCCGCCGGAAAAACATCAACAAAAGCAGCAGGAAGAACTGGTACCACGGTCGTAAATACGATTCTTAGCGGTGCTGGAATTCCTACAAAAACAATTGGTATTGATGGTGACTTTTATATCGATACAAAAAACGCAAATCTTTATGGACCAAAAGCAAAAGGCATGTGGAAGATTTCAACTTCATTAAAAGCTGTAGAAACTAAATCAGTTGTAACTGTTACAGGTGATCAAGGTGTAGCTAGTGCTTCAGGCCCGCAAGGCTATAAAGGCGATAAAGGTGCAACCGGTGCAACTGGAGACAAAGGCACAACTGGCGATAAAGGTGCGATGGGTCTTGCAGGTGCTTCCGGAAGTACTGGTGCGACTGGATCAACAGGGTTCACAGGTGCGACAGGTGCAGTTGGTTCAATCGGTGCAACAGGTGCAGTTGGCGCGACTGGTCCAGCCGGAACTGCTGGCGCAAAAGGTGACACAGGTACCGCAGGAATTTCGGGAACTGCCGGAGCAGCTGGAGCTGATGGTGCTGCAGGTCAACGAGGTGACACTGGATTAACTGGTGCAACAGGTCCTGCGGGAGCTACAGGTGCAACGGGAACAACGGGATTAACTGGAACATCTGGCACTAATGGATCCAATGGCGCCGCTGGAATTTCAGTTTCGCGGTTGAACATAGTTCCAAATATAAGCGTTCCTATTAATGCAGACGGAGGTTCGGGTTCTTCAGTTTTCTTCACTGCGGATTCAGATGGAAATTATACTTTCGACATCATGCTCACAGGAACTGCTGTGATTGGTGAATACAGTCGGCTTAATCCAGAAATTGTTATTGGTAATTCAGCAATTGCTTCACAGATTTCAATAATTAGCGATGCAATTGGAAATGCAAATGGGCAATCAGGAAGACAACTGGGAATTCATATCATCGGCACTGCGGGAAGTGTTTCAGTCGGAACAATTTTCTCCGTGAGAATCACGAATCAATATGCTATTTCTGGGGGAACCACAATATTGTTCAGTGGAAGAGCCCTCATAAATAAGGTCGGATCTATCGGGTAAATAAACTGGAGCGGGTGACCGGGATCGAACCGGCATGGCCAGCTTGGAAGGCTGGGGCTCTACCATTGAGCTACACCCGCAGGTGCATGGGGCTAAAGGTACTGGGTCGGTAATCAGAGTGCGAAATCTGGTTTAGACTCTCGCTTTGCGCCCCGGGGCGTAGCGTAGTGGCTAGCGCGCCTGCTTTGGGAGCAGGAGATCGGGAGTTCGAATCTCCCCGCCCCGACCAGTTTGTTTAGTTATCAATCCCATTAGGAGCAATTTGTGAAGAGCACAGTAGAAGTTCTATCTCCAACACGCGTTCGTTTAGATGTTGAAGTTGCTTTCACTGAGCTTGAATCACACATAGCTAATGCATATAAAAAGGTTGCATCACAAGTAAACATCCCTGGTTTTCGTAAGGGAAAAATTCCTGCAGCAATGATCGATCAGCGAGTTGGCCGTACTGCTGTTCTCGATGTGGCTATCAATTCAGCTTTGCCAGAGTTTTACGGACAAGCTGCACGCGAGCATTCAGTTGCCGTTCTTGGACGTCCAGAAGTAGATGTTAAAGAATTAGTTGATAACGAGAAGCTGGTATTTACTGTTGAAGTAGATGTTCGCCCAGAGGTTAAGTTGCCAGATTTTTCAACAATCACAATTGAAGTTGATGACGTAGTTGTTGCCGATGCCGATGTTGATGAGCAGATTGAATCATTGCGAACACGTTTTGGAACTTTAACAACAGTTGATCGCGCCGTTAAAACTGGCGACTTTGTAACACTAGATATGACGGCCTATGTAGATGGCGCCGAAGTTGATGGCGGACAAGCTAATGACATTTCATATGAAGTTGGTTCAGACAAGATGATCGATGGCTTGGATGAGAAGCTAGTTGGAATGATTGTTGATGAAGTAAAGCAGTTTGAAACTCAACTTGTTGGTCAGCAAGAAGGCGAAAAGGGTGAAGTGAAGGCAACTGTTAAGGCAGTTAAAGAGCGCGAGCTTCCTCCCGTTGATGATGCCTTTGCCAAGCTGGCATCAGAGTTTGATACTTTGGCCGAGTTGAAGGCAGATTTTGTGCTTCGTCTAGAGCGCGTAAAGAAGATGGAACAAGGTGCACAAGCACGCGATCGCCTAGTTGAAAAGCTATTGGCCGATAACGAGATTCCAGTTCCAGAGAACTTGGTTGAATTAGAAGTAAATGATCATCTGCAGGGTGAAGGTCGAATGGAAGATGCCGAACACCGTGCCGAAGTTGATGGCCAAGTACGTTCATCATTGCGGTCAGATTTCTTGCTCGATGCAATTGTTCAGGCAGAAGATGTTCAAGTAACTGAAGTTGAATTGACTGAGTACCTCGTGCGCACATCACAGCGCTACGGAATGGCGCCACAGCAATTTGCGGAAGAGCTTCAGAAGGCTGGACAGATTCAGCAGTTGGTTGCCGAAGTAACACGCGCAAAGGCATTGGCTTCAGTATTGGGTCGAATCACGGTTAAGGATGCATCGGGTGCAGTTATTGATCTCGAGGCGCTCGCACCAAAGATTGATCCAGCAGATCTAGTTGAAGAGGCGTAATTCTCCGCTTTCTCAGCTTTTGGCTCTGCTCACAGCGAACATTGCACAGTTCACGCATCTATTTTCGGTAATCGGGAAGCATTTCGCCTGCTTAATTGTTAAGGTCGGTACAGGTAAAAAATAACGGGAGGCAACACAGTGGATTCAGAGAGCAAAATGAAGGATCAGATTTATAACCGCCTTCTGGAAGAACGCATTGTCTTCCTATCCGGAGAAGTTCGCGACGACATGGCAAACATGGTCTGCGCGCAGTTGCTTCTCCTATCTGCGCTGGATCCTAAGAAAGATATTTTTCTTTACATCAACTCTCCAGGTGGATCGGTAACTGCGGGAATGGCTGTCTATGACACCATGCAGTTAGTTCCTAATGATGTTGCGACAGTTACTTTTGGAATGGCTGCATCAATGGGTCAGTTCTTGTTAACGTCAGGTGCAAAGGGAAAGCGTTTCTCAACTAAGAGTTCACGTATTTTGATGCACCAACCTTTGGGTGGCATCGGCGGAAATGCAATCGATATCCGTATTCAGGCAGAACAGATGGCGATTACAAAGCAGACTTTGTCAGAACTCAACGCGCTCAACACAGGACAAACACTTGAAAAGATTCTTGCCGATTCAGATCGCGACAACTGGTTTAACGCAGAAGATGCGAAAGAGTACGGATTTGTAGATCACGTTGTTACATCAATGAGCCAAATAACAGGAGGAAAAGCGTAATGAAAAACATTCAAGAGATTACATCTCGCTACGTTCTTCCAACAGTTGAAGAAAAGACGGCCTACGGTTACAAGCGTCAAGATCCATACACAAAGCTATTTGAAGAGCGCATTATTTTCATGGGTCAACCAATCGATGACACAGTTGCAAACGATGTCATGGCACAGCTGTTAACATTGGAATCAATGGATCCAGATCGCGACATAATGATTTACATCAACTCACCAGGTGGATCATTTACTGCGCTAACGGCTATTTATGACACCATGCAGTTTGTTCGCCCGGATATCAGCACAATTTGCTTGGGCCAGGCAGCATCGGCCGCGGCAGTAATTCTTGCTGGTGGGGCAAAGGGAAAGCGTTACGCCCTAGAACATTCACGTATTTTGATTCACCAACCATCATCTGAAGGTGGCGGTCAGGCATCAGATATTGAAATTCAGGCAAAAGAGATCGATCGTATTACTCGTTTGCAAGAAGATCTTTTAGCTCGTCACGTTGTGAAATCCGCTGAAGAGATTCGCAAAGATATCGAGCGCGACAAGATTCTTACTTCTGCAGAAGCAGTTGAATATGGAATCATCGATCAAGTTCTTGCATCACGTAAGGCAAAGAAGTAACCGCTTCTAGACTTTAGTGAAACTATTTGAGTCGGGCTCCCTTTGGTCATACAAGGGGTACCGGCTCTTTTGGATTTCTAACGCTATTTTTGTATTGGGCTCAACTGCATTTCCAATTGCTTTGGCAGTTACGGTTTTAGATACCTTCGTGGTCTTGGCATATCTTTTTGCTGGATTTTCAATTGGGCCCTGGGAGGCCTTATTTGGCGAAAAAGAGTTATTGATCGGTTCTTCAATATTTCACGTTATCTTCTGTCTCTTCTTTCTGCGAGTTCCGGGTGTGAAAGATTTCAAGATACCGGCTAATTATTCTCACGGCGAACACAAGCAAGCCTAAAAATAACCACCTCAATTGAATCTAGAAAGTAAACTTAAGCCATGACAAGAATCGGTGAAACTAGCGATCTGCTCAAATGTTCTTTCTGCGGAAAGACTCAAAAGCAGGTTAAAAAACTTATTGCCGGTCCTGGCGTTTACATCTGCGATGAATGTATCGAACTCTGTAACGAGATCATTGTTGAAGAACTTAGTGAGGCGAACTCACTTGGATTATCCGAGCTACCAAAGCCACAGGTGATCTTTGAATTTCTAGATCAGTATGTAATTGGTCAAGACCGAGCAAAGAAGTCTTTATCTGTTGCCGTGTACAACCATTACAAGCGTGTGCAAAGTGGTGCAGCCGTTCGCGAAGATGGAATCGAACTAGCGAAGTCAAATATTTTGATGCTAGGGCCTACTGGTTGCGGTAAGACTTTAATGGCGCAGACTTTGGCTCGCATGCTCAATGTTCCATTTGCAATTGCTGATGCCACAGCCCTTACCGAAGCAGGTTACGTCGGCGAAGATGTAGAAAACATTTTGCTCAAACTTTTACAGGCAGCAGATTACGATGTTAAAAAAGCTGAAACTGGAATTATCTATATCGATGAAATCGATAAGGTGGCACGTAAATCTGAAAATCCATCCATTACACGCGATGTATCAGGTGAAGGTGTTCAACAAGCGTTGCTCAAAATTCTAGAAGGCACGGTTGCATCTGTTCCACCACAAGGTGGCCGCAAGCACCCACATCAAGAATTTATTCAAATCGATACAACAAATGTTTTATTCATTGTTGGTGGTGCTTTCTCCGGGCTGGAAAAGATTATTGAAAGTCGAGTTGGAAAATCTGGTGTTGGTTTTAATGCAACATTACAAAACTCTGCTGATAAAAATCGCAAGGATATTTTTGCCGATGTCATGCCGGAAGATCTTCTCAAGTTTGGAATGATCCCTGAATTTATTGGCCGTCTGCCAGTACTTACAAGTGTGGAAAATCTAGATAAGCCAGCGCTGATGCAGATCCTGACTGAACCTAAAAATGCTTTGGTCAAGCAGTATCAACGCCTGTTTGATCTCGACAATGTTGAACTTGAATTTGATGCCGAAGCTCTCGATTCCATCGCCGACTTGGCGTTAGATCGAGGAACTGGTGCACGAGGACTTCGAGCCATCATGGAATCAGTTCTGCTTACTGTGATGTACGACGTACCTAGTCGTAACGATGTCGAAAAGGTAACAATTACTAAAGCCTGCATCATCGATGGGGGAGCACCAACGTTAGTTTTGCGTACTGGTGACTTGCCAAAGCGCGCACGCGGACAAAAAGGTCAGGAAGAGAAGAGCGCGTAATCTAGACTGAGCGCTATGTCCGCCGAGCTAGCTTCCACTTTTTCTCCTGCAGAAATCGAAGCCCCACTGTATGAAAAGTGGATTGCCGCTGGCTATTTCACCGCCGATGCACAATCAAGTAAGCCAGCATTTTCATTAGTTCTTCCACCACCAAATGTCACTGGTGTTTTACACATTGGTCACGCGCTAGATCAAACATTGCAAGATTGTTTATCGCGCATGAAACGGATGCAAGGTTTTGAAGTTTTATGGTTACCCGGAATGGATCACGCTGGAATTGCTACTCAAAACGTAGTTGAAAAGCAGTTGGCTGCTGGTGGAAAATCTCGCCACGATTTAGGCCGGGAAGAGTTTGTCAAAAAAGTTTGGCAGTGGAAAAAAGAGTCCGGCGGAGCAATTCTGGGCCAGATGAAACGCCTTGGCGCATCGGTCGATTGGTCGCGTGAGCGATTCACGATGGATGAAGGAATGTCTAAAGCCGTTGTCACAATCTTTAAGCGTATGTATGACGCAGATTTAATTTACCGAGCCGAACGAATTATTAACTGGTGTCCACGTTGTTTAACTGCACTTTCAGATATTGAAGTAGAACACAGTGATGATGCCGGCGAATTAGTTTCAATTCGTTATGGTGATGGCGATAATTCAATTGTTGTAGCAACTACGCGAGCTGAAACTATGTTGGGTGATACTGCAGTTGCTGTACATCCAGAAGATAAGCGCTACTTACATATGATTGGCACAACAGTAAAAGTTCCACTCATTGATCGGGAAATTCCAATTGTTGCCGACGAACACGTTGATCCAGCGTTCGGAACTGGCGCGGTTAAAGTTACCCCAGCTCATGATCCCAACGACTTTGAAATTGGATTACGCCACAAACTAGCCAGCATTGTTATTTTAGATGCCGATGCAATCGTCGTTAATACCAATAGCGTATTTGATGGCATGGATAGATTTGACGCACGCAAAGCAGTAGTAGATGCACTTCGCGCCGAAGGCCGCATCGTTGCCGAGAAACGTCCGTACATGCACGCCGTTGGACATTGTTCTCGTTGCGATACAACTGTTGAACCTCGTTTATCAAAGCAATGGTTTGTAAAAGTTGCTCCCATGGCAAAAGCTGCAGCAGATGCAGTGCGCAGTGGTGAAGTAAAGATCGAACCTGAAGAATTAGCACCACGATATTTTGAGTGGGTCGATAACATGCACGACTGGTGTATTTCACGTCAGCTGTGGTGGGGTCACCGAATTCCAGTTTGGTATGGACCACAAGGTGAAGTTCAAGTTGTTGGCCCCGATGAAATTGCGCCAGCTGGTTGGACTCAAGACCCTGATGTTTTAGATACCTGGTTCTCATCTGGCCAGTGGGCTTTTTCAACTTTTGGCTGGCCTGAAAACACAGCAGACCTCAATAAGTTTTATCCAACATCAGTTTTAGTAACTGGCTATGACATTTTGTTCTTCTGGGTTGTTCGCATGATGATGATGTCTACCTTTGCCATGGATGGCGTGGCACCATTTAAAACAATTATGTTGCATGGTTTAGTTCGTGATCAATTTGGTAAGAAAATGTCCAAGAGCCGTGGCAATGTTATCGATCCCATTGAATTTATGGATAAGTATGGCACCGATGCACTTCGCTTCACATTAGCCCGTGGTGCAAACCCCGGAACAGATCAAGCACTAGCTGAAGACTGGATTGGTGGTTCACGTAACTTTGCTACCAAGTTATGGAATGCAACGCGATTTGCAATGATGAACGGTGCAACAGTTCAGGGTGAACTACCCGCTACTGATTCGCTCAATGCCATAGACAAGTGGATCCTCAGTCGACTCTCCGAAACTGTCTCTGAAGTTACCCAGTTACTTGAACAATTCGAATTTTCGCGCGCCTGCGAGACGATGTATCACTTCGCCTGGGACGATTTGTGCGACTGGTACTTAGAACTTTCAAAGGAAGCATTTTCAAAGGGCGATGCAGCGGCCACAAGGCGAGTGCTGGGCTATGTATTAGATCAACTCTTTCGTCTAATGCACCCAGTTATGCCTTTTATTACCGAAGCAATGTGGACCACATTAACTGGCGGTCAAACACTTGTTACCGCCCAATGGCCAGTTGCTAACCCAGCACACGTTGATAAAAAAGCAGAGAGCTTGGTTGCCGAGTTACAAGAAATTGTTACTGAAGTGCGCCGTTTTAGAAACGACCAAGGAATTAAAACTTCGCTGAAAATTCCTGGCCGTTTTGTCGCTCCACCGCATATCGCTCAATACACATCGGCAATTGCCTTTGTGGTTCGCATGGAACTTGGCGATATTACGCCAACGGCAAAGTGTGAAGCTGCTGGAGTAAGCGTTGAATTTGATTTGTCGCAATCAATTGATGTTGTAGCAGAACGTGCTCGCCTAGAAAAAGATCTAGCAACTGCCATTAAAGATCAGCAAACAGCTGAGATAAAGCTAGCCAATGAAGGCTTTATGGCTAAGGCACCGGAAAACGTTGTTATTGAAATTCGCGAACGTCTCGAAAAAACAACTACAGATATTGAGCGAATTACCGCATCATTGACAGCGCTGCCACAAGCATGATCATTTCACCCGATGATCAAGAACGCGTAGATGCTATCGAGCAAGCGTTATTAGCGCGCTGGCCGGAAACTCGAATTGCTCCAAGTACCGAAAGAATAGCCGCATTAGTAGATATTTTAGGTTCACCGCAACTGACGTATCCAACGATTCACGTTGGCGGAACCAATGGAAAGACCACCACTAGCCGAATGATTGATGCGCTTTTATTCGCGCACGGTTTACGCACTGGTCGATTTACTAGCCCTCATCTTGAAAGCTATCGCGAACGTATCGCTATTAATGGTCAGCCAATTGATCCCAAGGAATTGATATTTTCTTATAACGACATCGCCGCTTACTTTGATTTAATGGATGCACAGTTCGAGCACCCGATCTCATTTTTTGAAGCTATTACTGCGCTTGGTTTCGTCGCCTTTGCCGAACACCCAGTTGATGTTGCGGTAATCGAAGTCGGTATGGGCGGGGAATGGGATGCAACAAATGTTGTGAAAGCCGATGTTTCACTGATTATGCCAATTGGCTTTGATCACATGGAATATCTCGGAAACACATTGCACGAGATTGCAGCGACAAAAGCTGGAATCATTAAAGAAGGTGGCTTTATTGTTCTTGCTCAGCAAGAGCCAGAAGCTGCCAAAGAGTTGATTCGCAAAGCTGCCGAAGTTGGTGCAGATGTAGTGCGCGAAGGTATCGAATTTTCAGTGGCCGCTCGCGCCGTTGCCGTAGGCGGGCAGTTAATAAGTGTGCAGGGAATTAACGAGCTGTATGACGATATTTTCTTGCCGCTGCATGGTCGCCATCAAGCGGCAAATGCAGCGGCGGCACTTGTCGCAGTTGAAGCATTCTTTGGTGATCAACCATTAGATATCGAAGCCGTTCGTGCCGGCTTTGCCGCCGTTACATCGCCCGGTCGTTGCGAAGTTGTACACCGGGATCCAACGGTAATTTTAGATGCAGCGCACAATCCACACGGTGCCAAGGCCTTAGCGCAAACATTGACTAGCGAATTCAATTTCGACGAGATCATCGCAGTCATTGGTGCATTTGCTGATAAAGATGTTGCTGGAATTTTGCAAGAACTTGAACCGATTGTCGATCATGTCATTGTTACCCAAAGCTCTTCATCGCGTGCCATGTCTTCGGCTCAATTAGAAAAGATCGCATCGTCAATTTTTGGAGTCGATCGTGTCTTTGAAGTAAAAAATCTGAACACGGCACTTGATAAAGCAGTTGCCAATTCAATCCGACCACTAAGTGAAGAGACAGTTGGCATAGTTGTCACAGGATCGGTTGTTACAGTGGGTGAAGCAAAAACTTATTTGAGAAAGAAGTTTGCCTTATGAAAATTTTAGGAGCTTCCGTATTGATCGCGGAAAGTTTAACCATGAGTTTTGCAATTTTATTAGCGATGAAGGATCACTCCGCTGCCGCAATTATTTATGGCTGCGTCATTTCCATTCTGCTCTTTGTCGCCGCCGGACTAGTCAGACGCCCAGGTGGATTTATTTTCGGCTCCATCATGCAACTTGTCATGATCAGTTTTGGTTTCGTTGAGCCATCTTTCTTCATTATTGGGGTGGTTTTGATTGGGTTATGGGTGGCAGCCATTGTGGTGGGCCGCAAAGGTGAGGCAGCTCGCGCAGCCTTGCTGGCTGCAGCCGATAAAAAACCCCAATAGACTAAGCCAGTGATTTCTGAGAAAACTCTTATCCTCGTCAAACCCGATGGCGTACACCGCGGTTTAGTCGGCGAAATTATTTCGCGCGTTGAACGAAAAGGTTATGCAATCGATGCCGTGCGAATGTTGCAAGCAGATCGTGCAATTTTAGAACTTCATTACGCCGAACATGTTGGCAAACCATTTTATGAACCACTTGTTGAATTTATGATGTCTGGTCCAATTGTCGCAATCGTTGCTTCAGGAAATCGAGTTATCGAAGGTTTCCGATCCATTGCCGGAGTAACAGATCCAACGATTGCAGATCCCGGAACAATTCGCGGTGACTTAGCTCGCGACCAAGGAACCAAAGTTGTGCAAAATCTCGTACATGGTTCAGATTCACCAGAATCTGCCGCCCGTGAAATTCAGATCTTTTTTCCAAGTAAGTAAATTCTCCGTTCAATAAAGCACAACAAGGCACAAGGAGTAAAAATGTCAAAAGCAAGCAAGATGTCCTTCATAGGTCGCGATATGGCCGTTGATTTAGGTACCGCTAACACCCTTGTGTACGTGCGTGGACGTGGCATTGTTTTAAATGAGCCTTCAGTTGTAGCAGTTAACCAAGATACTGGTGGAATTTTAGCCGTTGGCATTGAAGCGAAAAAGATGATTGGCCGTACTCCCGGGAACATCGTTGCAATCCGTCCGCTACGCGATGGCGTTATTGCAGATTTTGAAACTACCGAGCGTATGTTGCGCTACTTCATCCAAAAAGTGCACCGTCGTCGCTACCTTGCAAAGCCGCGCATTGTTATTTGTGTTCCATCAGGTATTACTGGCGTAGAACAGCGCGCCGTTAAGGATGCTGGTTACGCCGCTGGTGCACGTAAGGTTTACATTATTGAAGAGCCAATGGCCGCGGCAATTGGTGCCGGACTACCAATTCACGAACCAACTGGAAATATGGTTGTAGATATTGGTGGCGGAACTACTGAAGTTGCCGTTATTTCATTGGGTGGAATCGTTATTTCACAATCTATACGTGTCGGCGGAGATGAGCTTGATCAATCGATTATTAATTGGGTTAAACGCGAATTCTCACTTCTTTTAGGAGAGCGAACTGCAGAAGAGATCAAGATGGCGATCGGCTCTGCTTACCCACTAGCTGGTGAAAATGATGCTGAAATTCGCGGTCGCGACTTAGCAACAGGTTTGCCAAAGACAATCGTTGTATCAGCTGCCGAAATTCGCAAAGCGTTAGAAGAGCCAGTTAATGCAATCGTAAATGCGGTAAAAAGTACGCTTGATAAGACACCACCTGAGCTTGCCTCTGACCTAATGGATCGCGGAATTGTTCTAACTGGTGGCGGTGCACTTCTTAAGGGACTAGACGAACGTCTTCGTAAAGAGACTGGAATGCCAATTCATATTGCAGAGCGTCCATTGGATGCAGTTGTAGAAGGCTCCGGAAAATGTATCGAAGAGTTTGAAGCCCTCGAGAAGGTACTCATCTCCGAACCGCGTCGCTAGGACCGAACTCGTATGCGTAACGGCGGTGATGGCCGCGCACGTTTGTTGCTAGTCATCTTGATCGTTACTTCGCTTTTCTTGATTACGTTAGATCTACGTGGCGTAAAGGTGCTGGGTGGACTCACCCAAGGTACGCAAACGGTGCTATCCCCCTTTCAACGAGCGGGCAATACGGTCTTAACGCCTGTAAAAAACTTTTTTTCAGATGTCACAAGCCTAGGCAGAACCCGTAGCCAAATCCAAAACCTAAAAAACGAAAATGCTCAATTAAAACTAGATCTGCTGAGCCGTAAGAATGCTGATGGCGAGCTAGAACAGTTGAAGAAGATTTTAGATTTAGCAGGAACTGCGGGATACAAAGTAGTAAATGCTCGAGTAATTAGCCAAGGTTCTAGTCAGTCTTTTTCACAAACAATCACAATTGATTCGGGAACAAACGCTGGAATCAAAAGAAACATGACTGTGCTGTCAGAGTTTGGAATTGCTGGTGTTGTGAAAGATGTTTATCCAACCTCGGCCTTAATTCAGCTGGCAAGTGATCCAGGATTTCGAATCGGTGGTCGAATCGCAGGTACTCAACAAATCGGCATTTTGTCCGGCCGAGGTACTCAAAATGCATCTCTGCAACTACTTGATAACTCAACATCAATTGTTGAAGGCGATGTCTTGTTAGCGCGCGGCAGTATTTTTAACCGACCATTTGTTCCTGGGGTTCCTATTGGTTATGTGACAGGAGCCGATAATTCAGCTGGCGCGGTGGCCCAAACTGCAACGGTTCGCTACTACACAAATTTTTCTACCCTAGCTGTTGTTGCAGTAGTCGTTAGTGGTCCCACATCAAATCCAGGGGATGCACTTGTTCCACAAAAACCGCGGCCAACGCCGGTACCTACCGTTACCATTTTTGTCACGCCTTCACCTACACCAAGTAATTAACTGAACATGCTTACTCGACAGATTTCAATTTCAGCGCCAATCTTTTTACTAATTTTTATTATTCAAGAATCTGTTATTACGCAGTTCCGACTACCTGGCGGCGGGTTCTCATTGCTAACTATCTTTGCACTGACCTGGGCGGTCCTGAGCCAAACTGAGGCAGCGGCAGTAATTGGCTTTTCGGCTGGCTTCTTAATGGATTTATCGCAAAGTTCGTCTGGCCCATTTGGTCAGTGGACTTTAATTATGTTGCTCGCGGGTTATGCCATTTCATATGTTGGTTATGGCGATGACAATGTTCATGGCAATGCAATTGGTACCGTCTTCTTTGTGGTGATTGCTAGCTTTTTTGTTGAGCTGGCTTACTTAATTTCTGGTGTTCTATTAGGAGTACCGATGCCGACTTTTGGTCGGATCGTGATTACTTTGATTGGAA
>Ga0105054_10004950_pt1 | contig 19500 bp, 23 predicted proteins | sample BON02_FD_78091 | JGI IMG/M metagenome (GOLD analysis project Ga0105054, IMG submission 78091) | Freshwater microbial communities from Lake Bonney liftoff mats and glacier meltwater in Antarctica - BON-02 (megahit assembly) | ecosystem: Environmental > Aquatic > Freshwater > Ice > Glacier...
GCCTGTGCCTCTGCGGCAGCTGCTGCGGCTTCAGCTTCGGCGCTTGCCTGTGCCTCTGCGGCAGCAGCTTCTGCGGCTTCAGCATCGGCGTTCGCCTGTGCTTCTGCGGCAGCTGCTGCGGCTTCAGCATCGGCGTTCGCCTGTGCCTCTGCGGCAGCAGCTTCTGCGGCGGCGTCTGCTGCTGCTAAATCGGCAGCTGCGCAAGCCTCAACATTGGCCGCGCGCAAAATCCGCTCCGCGATGCTATCTAGGGATTCGGCCCCATCACTTCCGCCGGGCGAACCAGACGATCCCAGAAGACCCGGATCGCAGACAGCCCCTGCACGAATCAACTCATCAAGGCATTCCGCCTCGCCCGCTTTGGGATTGTCGCCGGAATTTTCAAGACAAAGGAGTGTTGGTGCCAACATCGCCGCAGGAACGGCACGTCCGGACTGCGCCAAACCGGGCATCGGTTGCAAAAACGACAAGGTCAGGACCATCGCCGTTGTTGAATTCAGTTTCGTGCTTTTCATTTGCTATCCTCACAGTCAGCAATTGTTGAACTTGGTAAGGAATATAAATCAATTCCCTACACACTTCGAGCCGATATGAAATTGGTGGCGAAGATCCGCTATATTACGCCAACGGAACATTTCAAAGTTGATATAGATTAGCGACTACAAATTAATTGTCTGGTCCGCGCAAGGGCGCCCTAAGATCAATTTGAAGCCTTCAAACTTTGCCACAAAGTGGCGGAACGATCGTTCTGCAAAAGTTGGCACCACGCGACAAGCGCACTGGCGCGATTCTAGTTGGGCGTTAATACCGCTCAGTATTGACCAGTGCACTCATTTGACATCTCAAAAGTCAGTCTCTAGCCATCGCCGTGATAATTTGGGCGCGCAGGTCGTCGGAAAGGGTATTGAGCGCATTCTCAATGGCAGCGCGTTCTTGTCGTTCGGCGTGCAGCTTATCAATCAGCGTCAACACCACGCCAAGCGCGGTCTCATCCAGATCAAGATCATGTGACAGGTCGCAAAGCAATTCCAACCGGGCAATGTCGATCTGCCGAAAAACATATCCACCGCCACCCCGCTCCGGCCGTATAAATTCAGCCTCAATGAAGCCAACAAGCTCCACGCGGGTTAGCCGCGCGATTGCGGCGATCACGTCGTCTTCGGAAAAGCGGTCGGTCATGTCTCGGCCCCCTTCATTAAATTGGCGCGCGGGTTGAACGCATCGGTTTTAGGCCGGGCCGCAAGAAACTCGTGCAAAGCAGCATCAGGTTTGGCTAGCAGAACCACGCGAAGTTTAAACTTTTGATCGCCTGGAGTTTTACTGACGGCACGTGCTACGCCACGGCCGCGCAGGCGCAGAACACGGCCAGAACTAGTGCCGGGTGGGATTTTCAATTCAACAGGGCCATCAATCGTCGGCGTGGTCACCTTGCCGCCGAGCACGGCCTCTTCAATTGTTATGGGCAGTGTCAGTTCAATATCATCACCCTCACGGCGAAATACCGGATGCGCGCGCACGGTAACTGTAATCAACGCATCGCCTGCAGGGCCGCCACCATAACCGGGGCCGCCTTTACCGCGCAGCCGTAGGGTTTGGCCATCTTTGGTGCCTTTGGGGATTGTGACCGCAAGCGCCTGACCATCGGGTAAGGTTATACGCGTCTCGGCACCGCGTGCGGCATCCAAAAATGGCACCTCAAGCGTATAGCGAAGCGACTGGCCGGGAGCAGAAAACCCGCCACCCGCAGACCCATCGCCACCGGCTTGGCGTGCCCGATTGCGAAAAATCTCGGCAAAAATGTCGTTTGGGTCGGCATTTTGCCCAAAACCACGCCGCTGCTGGTAAACGTTATCGGTGTCCTCAGCAAAATCACGGTAGTATTGGCGCGGCGGGCGTTCCGCGCCCATCCCATCAATCTCGCCAGCATCAAACCGTGCGCGGGTGTCTGGGTCTTTCAATATATCATGGGCAGCCGCGATCGCCTTGAACCGGGCCTCTGCGCTGGCATCATCAGGATGGAGGTCAGGATGGCTGGTGCGCACCAGCTTGCGATAGGCTTTCTTGATGTCCTCGGCTGTTGCTGTCTTACTAAGGCCAAGGGCTTCGTATGGGTCGTTTGGCATCCGGGTTCCTTGTTGTCATCTAGCGGGTGAACTGCGATGTTTATGTCTGGCTGGACGATACCGATCTTAGCATTACCACATATATAGCCATTGCGCGCCTGATCCACATCAACGCCGCGCGCTTTTATGCGTGTTTAATGCAGATAATCGATTCGACGGGATGGGCATTTTCCTATCTCCAGTGACCAGCGCGGAAAGCAGCCAGAATGACCGACGATAACCGCCAAATCACCACCGAAAAAGATGCAACGCCGAAGCCGTTGGACTCTGCGCAGCATGCGCCCACTATGGTGCCTGCCTTGCGCCCTGCGGCGTCGTTGGCTGAAACCCCTGCGAAAAAACACCCATGGATGTGGATCTTTGGCGGATTCGTGGCGCTTGGTATTGGCGCGTTGCTCTATCTTCAGCCTTGGGTCGTTCATCCGCCGGTGGTCGCGGTTGAAATTGCGAGCCTAGCCCCGGCGACCCGTGTTCTTGCGGTCAACGGGCGGATTGCTGCGGTCAATTCTGTTGGCGTGCGGCCATTGGGCAACGGCGCCATTGAGGACTTGCCCATCGCCGAAGGGGACCAAATTGAGGCAAATCAGGTTTTGGTCGTCATCGAGTCCGACGCCCAAAAAGCTGTCATTCGGCAGGCTGAGGCCGGGTTAGACACAGCGATTCTGGCGCAGGATGATGCAAATGAAACCTATAGACGCTCGCTTGCCTTGGGCGATAACGTCGCAGTTAGCGCGTTAGATCGTGACGCCCGCGCCGTTCGATCGGCCGCGCAAGAAGTGGCACGGATGACTGCGCAACTTGATCAGGCGCGCATCGTGCTGGACCGCAACACTATCCGCGCGCCCATTTCAGGCAGCGTGCTAACGCTCAACGTTGTTCAGGGCCAGATTGTAGACCCGTCAAGCCTACTGCTCACCTTGGCTGATCTTAGTGAACTTGTGGTCGAAACGGATGTGGATGAAGCCTATGCGACGCAGATCGCGCAAGACCAACCTGCCGTTTTACAATTGGCTGGCGAAACCGCAACCCGCACCGGCCTTGTGCGCTTTGTTTCGGCGCGGGTTGACGCGGCAACCGGCGGCCTTGCCATCAAACTCGGCTTTGACGAGCCGGTGTCAGCGCCAATCGGCCTCACCGTGACTGCGAACATCGTTATTGAACAGCGCGCTGCGGCCTTAACCGTTCCCCGGACAGCCATTATCGCATTACAAAACAGCGAAGGTGTGTTTTTGGTTAAAGACGGCACCGCACGATTCCAACCTTTGGATATGGTTGAATGGCCCGCAGCCCGGCTGATTGTATCGTCGGGATTAGCAGAAGGTGACGTGATTATCGTGAACGCTGAAGGCATTGTTGATGGCCAAGCCGTCGCGGTGGAACAACCGTAATGCTGTATGCACTTAAGATTGCAGCGCGCTATCTGACCGCGAGCAAGGCGCAAACCGCGCTTTTGGTTTTGGGCGTTGCCGTCGGCGTGTTTATTTTTATATTTATGTCCGCCCTTATCGGCGGGCTGGCCGAATTCATCTTGTCGCGCACTGTGGGCGATATTTCGCATATCACAATCGAGGCTGAAACCGCCGACCCCGCCATTTTGATTGAACCACAAGGCCAAATACTGGCCGTGGTTGAACGAGGCCGCGTGCGGACCGCAAGCTTAAGTGATGCCGATACATGGCTGCCGCTGATTAACGGGGTTTCGGGCGTCATCGCGGTTTCACCGCAAATCAACGGAGCGGGTTTTTTAACCCGCGGGGCGCAGGTTTCGCAGGTTAGTGTGGCAGGTGTCGAACCGGGGCGCGAATCTGCAATTTTGAATCTTGACGGATATATGGTTGATGGTGTGGCGCGGTTGGGGGCCGGGCTGGTGGTGCTTGGTCAGACTTTGGCGGATGATCTTTCCCTGTCTGTCGGCCAAACGGTGCGGCTGCAATCCTCGCGCGGGGTAAATGCTGTGCTCACGGTCAGCGGCATATTTCAAACCGGCAATGGTGGCATGGACCAAGCCCGCGCCTTTGTCAGCCTTTCTACCGCACGCACGCTATTTGCCATGCCCCAAGGGGTGACACGCATTGAAATCAAGCTGCGTGATCTGAATGCCGCCGATGCCACAGCGATGCGTATTCGCGCGCTCACCGGGTTGGATGCCGTGCCATGGACGGACGGGGCCGGACAGTTGATGGAGGCGCTTAACGCGCAGGCACAAACGGGCTATTTCTTAAAAACCTTCGCGCTGATCACAATTGTTATCGGCGTAGCTTCGGCGCTGCTGCTATCCACCTATCGCCGCCGCCCCGAAATTGGGATTATGCGGGCCATGGGCGCAGGGCGCGGATTTGTCGTTTTTGTTTTCGTTACCCAAGGGGCGCTGATCGGCATGATGGGCGGCCTATCTGGCGCAGCCCTCGGATACTTGGCCCTACTGCCCTTCCCTACCCGTGATGCGTTTCGCGCAGGCACTCTGCCGCTTGACATCACACAAGGGTCCTACAGTTTGGCCATCGGACTCACGGTCATCGGGGCAATTCTTGCTTCAATCCTGCCGGCGCGGTCTGCTGCGCGGGTAGACCCCGTTACGGCGATAGGCCAATGAGCGCGCTTTTAGTCGCCCAGAATCTAGTCAAAACCTTCGGCACAGGTGAGGCTGCAACCCGCGTTTTGCGCGGACTATCACTAACGCTAGAGGCCGGGGAAATGGCTGCGTTGCTCGGGCCATCAGGCTCGGGGAAAAGCACGTTGCTTACGATTCTGGGCACGTTAATGAAACCGAGTTCGGGCCAATACACCATGCTTGGTCAAGACCTGATTGCCGCAAATGACAAAGCGTTGACTGCTTTTCGAAATCGACACATTGGGTTTGTGTTCCAGTTCCACAACCTGCTGCCCGATTTCACTGCGCTTGAAAATGTCATTTTTCCAACCGCCGTTCGCGAGGGGCGCGAAACTGCCGCCGCCCGTGCGCGGGGTCGGGATTTGTTGGTGCGCATGGGCTTGGCCGACCGCATCAACTTTCCCACCGCCAAGCTTTCGGGCGGTCAAAAACAGCGCGTTGCTGTGGCCCGCGCCCTGATGAACGGCCCGGAACTCGTGCTGGCGGATGAACCAACTGGCAACCTAGACCGGGTTTCAGCAATGCGGGTGATGGAACTGGTCGCGCAAATCAACCGCGAAGAAGGCACAACCTTCCTGATCTCGACCCATGACGAAAAAATCGCCAACCTATGCCGCCGCCAGATTGTTGTGGGCGATGGAGTGGTGACGGGCTAGCCCGTCACCGTTACTTTCGATCCGCCATATACCGCGCCAGAACGAATGCTGCCGTAAATGCAATCAGCGCTGGTAGGTTTTCCGGCGACGTTGCCGGCTCATCGTCAGGCTGTTCGGTCGGCGGGGCTGGCGGAACGACCTTGGCGGGGCGCGATCCGCGCACCAACAAGCCCATTCCGACCGCGCTGCAACCCATAAGGACGAGCCCCAACAGCAGCGCTGCGCCGCTTGGCCCGACTGCGTGGCCAAGTGTCAGGAATGCCCAGTAGGCTACAAACCCCACACCTGCGGCACCGATCAGAAAACCGGCCTGAACTAGTTTAATGAACCAAAAGGCCAGATGCACAGCACCTTTGGTGTCGTGCGCAGCCTTGTGCAACATGGCGCTGAACAGGTTATTCACCGCCGTGTCAAAACGCCAACCAATATCCCCGCAACCGCTGCAAGGCCTATCGCCATCATCGGATGTGTGGAAACGGCGCTTTCTAATTGTGCCTCGGCGGCCCGGCCCTTGCGTTCGACATAATGTTCGGCTTGGCTCAGTCCTTGGGCAATATCACTGCCCATGTTGCGCCCGCGCCGCGCCGCAATGCCGGTTACGGTTTCGGCCAGCTTGGCCATATCGTCGCGAAGGGCGGCCAACTGATGGGTTACGCTTTCGAGATCACTGGCGGCTGAATTGTCTTTGGCGGTGGAATCTGCACTTTTCATTAAGAGCTCCTGGGGTTGTGAACTGCGGTTTCGCAGCCCATGGTAAATTAAATCTGCACCACCTCAGCGGCGCGTTCGGTGGTCTGGCCTTCGAACGCCTCATCCGAGGCATCCGCTTCGGTTTTCGTTTTCTGAACCAGCTTGTCGCGGTGATGCGCGGGGCCATAGATCGTATAAATCTTCAAAGGCTCATGGCCGGTGCAGATAAGGTTGTGGTGCGTGCCAGCTGGAACTACGGCGCAGTCACCGGGATTAAACTTATGGGTCACACCGTCGATCACAATCCGGCCTTTGCCTTTTTCATTCCGGAAAAACTGATCAGTGTCCGCATGAATCTCTCCGCCTAGTTCTTGACCAGGATCAAGCGACATCAGCACCAATTGCAGCTTCGTTCCCGTATAAAGAACGCGGCGAAAATCGGTGTTTTGTTCGGTTAGCGCGGCAATATCTTCGACATATCCGATCATGTTGACCCCTGCATTTCGGCTGCACCTGAAGTGGCAACGAATCTTCTTTTGCATCATTGAGGGTCTGCGCGCACTGCTTGCGGTTAGTCCCATACAAATTTCTAAACTTTGCTGCAAACTATCTGCCGATCTTGATTTTGATAGGCTTACTAACACCGATCAGCACAAACGCCCGTGAAACCACATATGGATGTTTAAACATCCCTGCTGAAAGCTTCTGAATACATGCGCAAGACAAACCCGAACGAAATTTCCCCTTCTGCGGGCAAAGGCATTATACTTGCTGTTCGTGGCGCGGTTGTGGACGTTGTATTTGAAGAAAACGCGCTGCCACAGATCAATTCAGCCTTGGTGGTTGAATGGGACAAGTCGACGCCGCTCATTCTGGAGGTTCACAGCCATTTGGATTTGGTTACCTTACGCGCTGTGGCGTTTCAGTCCACGGCAGGCCTTGCGCGCGGTGTGCGGGTTCGCGCAACGGGGGGGCCAGTTATGGTGCCGGTTGGCACCGCTGTGCTTGGGCGGTTGATTGATGTTGTCGGCAACACCAAAGACAATGGCGCAGCACTCCCAAACGACACACCGCGCCGGTCAATCCATGCGCGCCCGCCGCTTCTAATCGCACAGACCGGCACTGCCGAGGTGTTTGAGACAGGGATAAAAGTGATCGACCTGCTGACACCGATGGCACAGGGCGGCAAGGCGGCGATGTTCGGTGGCGCGGGTGTAGGCAAAACCGTTCTGGTGATGGAATTGATCCGCGCCATGGTCGAGAAATATGAAGGGATTTCAGTATTTGCCGGGATTGGCGAGCGGTCGCGCGAGGGCCATGAACTGCTAACCGAAATGCAGGCCTCGGGCGTGCTGGAACGCACTGTTCTGGTTTACGGCCAAATGAATGAACCCCCCGGCGCGCGTTGGCGGGCAGCTCAGACAGCGCTAACGATTTCGGAATATTTCCGTGATCAAAAGCATAAAAATGTGCTGCTATTGATGGATAACGTTTTTCGCTTTGTGCAGGCCGGGGCGGAGGTATCCAGCCTATTGGGTCGAATGCCGTCGCGCGTTGGCTATCAGCCGACATTGGCGACCGAGGTGGCGGGTTTGCAAGAACGCATCGCTTCGGTGGCCGGGTCAGCCGTAACAGCCATTCAGGCGGTCTATGTACCTGCCGATGATTTTACTGACCCCGCCGTAACAACAATTTCAAGCCATATGGATTGCGTCATCGTGCTCTCACGCGCGCAGGCGGCTGAAGGGTTTTATCCCGCGATTGATCCGCTTGCTTCATCCTCGATGTTGCTGGACCCGCTGGTGGTAGGCGACAACCACTATCAAATTGCCGAATCTGTGCGCCAAGCCTTGGCGCGGTTTCGCGAGTTGAGCGACATTATCTCGCTTTTGGGGGTTGAGGAGTTGGGTACAGCTGACCGGTTGATTGTCAAACGGGCGCGCAGGTTGCAACGGTTCTTAACCCAGCCGTTCATGGTAACCGAGGCGTTTACCGGAACGCCCGGCGCCAGCGTCAGCTTGGCCGATACGCTTTCAGGTTGCCGCGCGATATTGGATGGCGCGGCGGATGACTGGGCCGAAGGCTCGCTCTACATGGTTGGCACGCTAGAGGATGCGCGCGCAAAAGAGGCCACCACCAAAAATGCCGCGACGCCCGATAGCGAGGCGGCAGCATGAGGTTGCGCATCGTCACCCCCCTAACCATCGTCGTAGATGAAGACTTTGACAATCTGCGTGCCGAGGATGCCAGCGGCAGTTTTGGCATCCTGCCCGGCCATGCACCCTTTCTAACTGCGCTTTCGATTTCTATCGTCAGTTGGCGCAAGGCTGATGCCGAACGGTTTTGCGCCGTACGCGGTGGCGTGATGACCGTAAACGACGGGGTTGCCATTGCAACGCGCGAGGCGGTACTTGGCGATGATCTTGCCACGCTTGACCGCGAGGTTTTGGCACAGTTCCAAGCGGATGCTGAAGAAGAGCGCGTCGAACATGTCGAAAGCGTGCAGCTCCAATTAAACGCCATCCGGCGCATGGTCAGCCGCCTACAATCTCACGCCAATACAGGTGAGTTCCGGTGACCGATAAGCCACCTGCCGAAGACCCACTGGTCCGCCAAGCCCGGCTGCGCCGTGATCGGCGGGCGCGTTGGTTGCGCGAGGGTGACATGTCGGTGGGCCGTCGTCTGGCCCAAATCGGCATACTCGGCTGGATTTTTGTGGTGCCAACCTTGGCTGGGCTATTCTTTGGCCGCTGGCTGGACGCGCAATTTGCAAGCGGCATCTTTTGGACAGCACCCTTTTTGGTGCTGGGGTTATGTCTTGGCGGCTGGACCGCATGGAAATGGATTAATGCAAAATGACTGACCTTTCAAACTTGCCACTGCTTGCCACCCTGCCGATTTGCTTTGTCGGGGGGCTGGCGCTTGGGTTTGTCTATTTCCAAGCGCTGCGTGTCACGGCAGATTTAATCGTTACCGGTGGGCGGCCTCTGCTTGGGCTTGCACTGGCTTTAGGGCGTTTGGCACTTCTGGCTTCGGGGTTCTATCTGGCAGTTCAATTGGGCGGGCTTGCGCTGTTGGCCACACTAGCAGGTGTGCTTTGCGCCAAGGCAGTGATCCTGCGGCGCGAACGTGGGGTTAAGCTGTGAACTCACCCCTCGCCTCAACCGTGCTGTTTTACGTCGGGCCGGTGCCGATCAGCCAAGCCATTGTTACCACTTGGGCGATTATGGTTGTGCTGGTGCTTGGCGCCTACCTTCTGACCCGCAAACTTGGGCTGAAACCGACCAAGCGGCAGGCCGCGTTGGAACTGATCGTCACCACATTAGACACCCAGATTGTTGAGACAACCGGGGCAGCGCCTGCACCCTATCGTGGGTTCATTGGCACGCTGTTTTTGTTCATCCTCGTGGCAAACTGGGCCTCATTGCTGCCGGGGGTCGAGCCGCCAACCGCGCAGCTTGAAACCGATGCAGCGCTGGCGCTCCTCGTATTTTTGTCGGTGATTTGGTTCGGCGTGCGTGGCTCTGGCATCCGCGGCTATCTCAAATCCTTTGCCGCACCCAACCCGATTATGATTCCGCTGAACATGCTGGAAAGCGTCACCCGCGTATTTTCAATGTTTGTCCGCCTGTTTGGCAATGTCATGAGCGGGGTGTTTGTTATCGGCATTGTCGCCTCACTGGCGGGTTTGCTGGTGCCAATTCCGCTGATGGCGCTCGATCTGCTAACCGGGCTGGTGCAAGCCTATATTTTCGCAGTTCTGGCAATGGTTTTCATCACCGCTGCCGTTGAGGGCGGCAAAAGTGATGCACCCGCATCTTCCCCAACACAAAAGGAAACCTGATGGATTATTTAAGTCTTGCCAGCATTATTTGCGCCGCTTTTGCGGTATCTTTTGGTGCGCTTGGCCCCGCACTCGCCGAGGGCCGCGCCGTTGCTGCCGCAATGGATGCAATCGCGCGCCAGCCAGAGGCGGCGAATACCATTTCGCGCACGCTATTCGTTGGCCTTGCCATGATTGAGACAACAGCGATTTACTGCCTGGTCATTGCGCTATTGCTGCTATTCGCCAACCCGTTGCTGGCGTAATTCCATGACAATTGATCTTTGGGGGCTGGCGCTGCAAGCCATCAACGTCCTTATCTTGCTTTGGCTGTTAACGCGGGTGTTTTGGCGCCCAGTTGCCGCAGCTATTGAGGGCCGGCAAAAGGCCGCACAAAGCCTGCTGGCCGATGCCGATACCGCAAAAACTGAGGCGGATGCCGTATTGATAAAGGTTACCAAGGCGCGTGACGGGATCGCGGCGGAACGTGCGGCGGCGCTGGCTGACGCTGCTGAAGTTGCAAAGACCGCAGCCAAGCAGGCGCTGGCAGAGGCATCAGCGAAAGCCGATACCCTTGCCAAAGCTGCTGAGCTTGCGACTGCGCGCAAGGCCACCGTCAATCAGGCTAAAAACGCGCATGATGCGGCGCAGCTTGCGGTAGAAATTGCGGAAAAACTGCTGGCACGGCTAGATAAAAGCACCATTCAGGCAATGTTCCTTGATCTGTTAATCAAAGCCATCGAGGCGATGCCTGCGCAGGATAAGGATAATTTGATGGCAGGGGCGAGCATTGATCTTGTCGGACCGGAAAAATTCTCTGCCGCGCAAAAGACGAAACTCACCAAGGCAGTTGATGACGCGTTGGGCGGTGACACTAAGCTTACCTTTGTGACTGAACCTGACCTGATCGCCGGATATGAATTGCGCAGCGCGCATTTCATTTTGCACAATAGCTGGCGGGCAGACCTTGATGCGATATTGAAGGGCGTAAAAAATGCCACCTGATGCCCCCGATTGGCTAACATCCGCGCAGGCATTCGTGCGAGACGCGACCTTAGCGCCGCGCGCTGAACATCGGGGCCGCGTCGAGGAAATCGGCGATGGTGTGGCCATGATTTCTGGCCTGCGCGATGTGCGGCTGGATGAAGTGTTGCGCTTTGCTGGTGGGCAGTTTGGCTTTGCCCGCGTGCTCGACCCCGATCTGGTCGGCTGTGTGCTGCTGGACTCCGCCATAGATGTGCAGGCGGGCGATGCCGTGTTCGGCACTGGCGAGGTGGTTAATGTTCCGGTGGGTGAGTCGCTGTTAGGCCGGATCGTGGACCCATTGGGCCGCCCTTTGGATGGCAAAGGCGTAATCGAAGCTGAAGCCCATTGGCCTATTGAGCGCCCTGCCCCGTCGATCATCGAGCGTGATTTGGTGACGGAACCTGTGCAAACCGGCGTTGTGGTGGTGGATACGCTGTTCGCATTGGGAAGGGGCCAGCGTGAATTGATCGTGGGCGACCATTCTACCGGCAAAACCACCTTGGCAATAGATGCGCTGATCGCACAGGCGCAGAGCGACATGATCTGCATCTATGTTGCGGTCGGGCAAAAAACCTCAAGCGTGCGCCGGGCCATTGATGCGCTGCAAGCGCGCGGTGAATTCGCGCGCTGCATCGCGTTGGTTGCGGGTTCGGCCTCGGCACCGGGGTTGCAATGGATTGCACCCTATGCGGGCATGACCATGGCCGAATATTTCCGCGACAAGGGGCAACATGCGCTGATTGTAATTGATGATCTGTCCAAACACGCCGCCACCCATCGTGAAATCGCGCTACTAACGCATCAATCCCCGGGGCGCGAGGCTTATCCGGGCGATGTGTTTTATATCCATGCCCGTCTTTTGGAACGTGCGGCGAAATTGTCAAAGGCGCGCGGTGGTGGGTCATTGACGGCCTTGCCGATTGCCGAAACGGATTCGGGCAATTTGTCGGCCTATATTCCAACCAACCTTATTTCGATTACCGATGGCCAAATCGTCCTGGATGCGGCGCTGTTTCATCAGGGGCAAAAACCGGCGGTGGATGTTGGGCTCAGCGTTAGCCGTGTGGGTGGCAAAACGCAGGCCCCCAGCTTGCGCAAGGCGGCCAGCACTTTGCGGCTTGATTATGCGCAATTTTTGGAACTGGAAGTATTTACCCGCTTTGGTGGCATGCCCGATGGTCGCGTGCGCCAGCAACTCATCCGCGGTGCGCGGATAAGGGCGATTTTGCGCCAGCCACAACACAATCCCTTTCGCCTTATTGACGAGGTTGCCCTGATGCTGGCCGTGCAATCGGGTCTGCTGGACCCGTTGCCGATCAAGGCGGTGGCGGCATTCCGTGCGGGCCTTCCCCGCGCGCTAGACACAAACGCAGCCGATGCTGTGGCCACGATGGCGGCAAGCGGGGATATGGATTCAACCGCGCAGGCAGCGGTGATGGCAGCAATGACGCGCCTTGTGAAATCCCTGTCCGAGGACAGCGCAGATGATGACGCAACCGTTGCCAACACTACTGCGCCATGACCGAACGCTTGGCAGATATCAGTGCGCGGATTGAGAGCATTGGCGCGCTAGAATCCGTTGTAAACGCCATGAAGGGCATTGCCGCAGCGCGGGCGCGCGTGGCGCGAACCCAAATAGAGTCGGTAGAAGGCTATGCCGCAACCATTGCCGCTGCGATGGCGAGCGTCCTTGACCCAGAAGACGTGCCCAATGGGAAGCCGCCATCCGGTCAGCTAAAGACTGGCACCTTGATGTTTTGCGCAGAACAAGGGTTTGCCGGCGCATTCAGCGAACGGGTGCTTGACAGCATGGCGCAGGAACAGGCCCCGAAAACTTTGTTTCTGATCGGCACACGTGGCCTGTCTGTTGGCGCCGCGCGCGGTATTATGCCGGGCTGGCATGCGGCAATGCCGTCACACACCCCCGGAATTCCCAAACTCGCTGATAGGATTACCAAAGCGATCTATGCTGCGGTTGATGCTGGGAAAATTGATCGTCTGGATGTCGTGTTTACGGTCTGGAACTCCGGGCGACCGACTGTCAGGCGGCAGGTGTTGTTCCCGATTGATCTGTCCGATCTGCCGAACGCTACCCTTGAACGCCCCCTGATGCAGGTTCCTGCGGGGGCATTGGTTGACGGCTTGGGTGCGGATTACTTTCATGCGTTGGTCTGCAAAGCAGCGCTTCATGCCTTTGCAGCCGAGAACGAAGCGCGGATCGAGGCGATGACCGCCGCCAGCAGTCAGATCGACCGCGAACTTAAGCAGTTTCAAGCCACATTGCGCCGAGTCCGACAAGAGGCGATCACGGCAGAAATCATCGAACTTGGCACCGGGGCGCGCACAGCCAGAAAGTCGCAGTAAGAAACCAACGCGCCGCTGGCTGCTGATCTGTGTCAATACAAAGCGAAGCCATCTTTGCAATAATCGTAAGCATCCGAAACTTATGCAATTAATCTGGAGAAATCGAATGACCGATGAAACAACACTTTGGGACTTGGAAGAACGCTTTTGGACCGAAGGGGCCGATAGTGCGCGCAGCATGACAGCAAAGGGCGCGGTTTTCATCTTTCCCTATCCAGCAGGAATCCTACAGGGCGACAACATGTTGCGAGAAAAAGATGTCGCCCAACGGTGGCGCTCGGTCGAGATAAGTGAACGTGTTCTGTCGCGCCATAGCGACATCGCTGTTCTCGCTTATCGCGTATCCGCTGAACGCAGCGGGGAACCGATTTATGAGGCGCTGTGCAGTTCAAGCTATGTGTTGGATAACGGAACTTGGTTGCGCTTGTCCCACCAGCAGACTGTGGTGGCGCAAGGCAGCATGCAGGGTTAATTCGATACCAGTATCGCACGCACCTAACCTCGGTCAGTCCGCAGTCTAAAAATTTGGCATGGCCTTAATCAATATCAATCCGCGCTTTCGCGCGTTGATGGTAAGGAAAATCGCCATGCCCGATCCCGCTATTCCCAGCTCTGAACATCAGAGCCGTTTTCACTTTCCTTCAGCCTATACAATTTTGTTCGCGCTGATCATAATTGTTGCGGGGCTGACTTGGGTCATTCCTGCGGGCCAATATGAACGTGTGGCGTCAGATGTGCTGGGCAAAGATGTTCCGGTCGCTGGCACCTATGCCGAAACCGATGCTAATCCTCAGGGTGTCTTTGACGTTATTCTTGCCCCGATTGCGGGCTTTTATGACCCCGGCAGCTATACCGCTAATGCCATCGACGTGGCGCTGTTTGTGCTGATGATCGGCGGGTTCATTGGCGTGGTCACGGCAACCGGTGCGATAGATGCAGGCATCAAACGGGCGATGGTGCGATTAAAAGGTCGCGAAAAATGGATGATCCCGATTCTGATGGGATTGTTTGCGCTCGGCGGCACAACCGAAGGCATGGCTGAAGAAACACTGGCTTTCTATGTCCTGCTGACCCCGGTGATGATTGCGGCAGGCTATGATTCAATGACCGCCGTCGCGGTGATTTTGCTGGGCGCTGGCATCGGGGTGCTCGGCTCAACCGTGAACGCCTTTTCAACCGTGATCGCCTCAAATGCAGCGGGCGTACCATTTACCGATGGGCTGCTGCTACGACTCGCGATCCTTGCCGTGACCTTCGCGGCGACCGTGGCTTATGTGATGCGCTATGCGGCGCGGGTTAAGGCCGACCCGTCGCGCTCACTGGTGTTTGACCGCAAGGCGGAAAACGAGGCGCATTTCGGCGCTGCGTCTGAAGCTATCGCGACTAACTTCACCCGGTTGCACAAGATCGTTCTACTCCTGTTTGGCGCGACATTCGCGGTGATGATTTGGGGCGTCTCGCTGGGCGGCTGGTGGATGGCCGAAATGAGCGGGCTGTTTCTTATTGCAGGCATTGGCATTGTCTGATCGGGCGGCTTGGCGAAAAGGGTTTGGTCGATGCCTTTGTCGGCGGTGCGCGCGACCTGTTGGGCGTGGCGCTGATCATTGGGCTGGCGCGCGGCATCGTTGTCGTGATGGATGCAGGCCACATCACCGACACGATACTGCACTGGGCTGAAGGCTCTGTGGCGGGGCTTAGCAAAGTTGTGTTCATCAACGTCATGTATTGGATCGAAGTGGTGCTGTCTTTCTTTGTGCCCTCGACCTCGGGTTTGGCCGTTTTATCAATGCCCATTCTGGCCCCTGTGGCTGACTTTGCTGGAGTAGATCGCAGCCTTGTCGTGACCGCATTCCAATCAGCCGCAGGTGTCGTCAACCTCGTCACGCCGACCTCTGCCGTCGTTATGGGCGGCCTTGCCATTGCGCGGGTCCCTTATGAACGTTGGCTGCGCTTTGTCTGGCCGGTGTTGCTGGGTCTGACAATCATCATCATGATCGCCCTGAGCCTTGGCGCCCTTTTGGGAGGAACCCCGACATGACCCTAACCTATGGTGTCCATTCCGAAGCGGGCAAGTTGCGCCGCGTGTTGGTTCATAAACCCGGTGCGGCTATGGCGCGGCTAACGCCCTCCAACTGCGCCGAACTGCTTTTTGATGATGTGATTTGGGTCAAACAAGCCCGGATTGAGCATATGACCTTTGTCGATGCGATGCGTAATCGCGGGGTCGAGGTGGTGTATCTGCGCCAATTGCTGGCTGAAACGCTGGCCGATATGGAGGCGCGCCGCTGGCTGCTGGAGGCGCGCGTCAATGACAATACCGTCGGCGTTGGTCTATCAGACGAACTGTTGGCGCATCTGATGGAGGTGAGTGCAGATTTACTATCGACCATTCTTATCGGCGGGATGAGCCGCGCTGAATTGCCGGTCCCGGCCAAAGGCGTGCTGGCCCCGATGCTGGAGCCTGCCGATTTCATCCTACCGCCCTTGCCCAACCACATCTTCACCCGCGATACGACCTGCTGGATTTATGGCGGTGTCACGCTCAACCCGATGCACTGGCCTGCACGACGGCTTGAAACGTTGAATTTGGCGGCGATCTATCGCTTTCATCCGGATTTCAAGGATGCAGGCTTTCCCATCTGGTGGGGTGATCCGATGCAAGACCACGGCCCGGCAACCGTTGAAGGCGGCGATGTCATGCCCATCGGCAATGGCATCGTGCTTATCGGCATGGGTGAGCGCACCACGCCGCAGGCCGTGGGGCAAGTCGCGCGCGGGCTTTTTGCCAATGGCGGGGCCACGCGGGTTATCGCCTGCCAGTTTCCCCGGGCGCGCAGTGCCATGCATCTGGACACCGTGTTCACCTTTTGCGACCGCGATCTGGCCACAGTCTTTACGGAGGTCACCGATGCCATCCACTGTTACAGCCTGCGCCCCGGCGATGGCGACTCGGTGGTGGTGGAGACCGAGACCAAACCGTTTCTGGAGGTTGTTGCAAAGGCGCTGGGTCTTAAGGCGTTGCGCACTGTGCCCACGGGCGGCGATGCCTATGAATCCGCGCGCGAACAATGGGACGATGCCAATAATCTGCTGTGCCTAGAACCCGGCGTCGTCGTCGGATACGAGCGCAACGTCGATTCTAACACCCTACTGCGCAAGGCGGGGGTCGAGGTTATCACTATCCCCGGATCAGAACTTGGGCGCGGACGCGGCGGGTCACATTGCATGACATGCCCGCTCATCCGCGACGCCATTTAAGGAACATCCAATGCCATTAAACCTTCACGGACGCAGCTTTCTCACATTACTTGACTTTTCGCCGGATGAAATCCGCCATCTCCTCCAATTGGCTGCAAGCCTTAAGGTGGCTAAAACTGGCGGTTTTGAAGTGCCCCATCTCAAAGGCAAAAACATCGCTTTGATTTTTGAAAAAGACAGCACCCGCACCCGAAGTGGCTTTGAGGTGGCCGCCTATGATCAGGGCGCGCATGTCACCTATCTGGGCCCATCGGGCAGCCATATTGGCCATAAGGAAACCATGAAGGATACGGCGCGTGTTCTGGGCCGGTTTTATGACGGGATTGAATATCGCGGCTTTGGCCAGAAAGATGCCGAAGTGCTGGCAAAATATTCCGGCGTTCCGGTGTTTAACGGCCTCACGGATGAATTCCATCCCACACAAATCCTTGCTGATCTGATGACCATGCGTGAGTTTACGCATAAACATCTTTCAGACGTCGCCTTTTGCTTTATGGGCGATGCGGGCAACAACATGGGCTCGTCGCTGCTGATTGGTGCCGCGCTGATTGGAATGGATGTACGCATGTGTGGCCCGCAAAGCTGCTGGCCCGATGCAGCACTCGTCACGCAATGCCGCACCATTGCCGAGCGCACCGGCGCGCGCATCACCCTCACCGAAAAACATGCCGAAGGGCTGGAGGGGGCTGATTTCGTTTATACCGATGTTTGGGTCTCCATGGGTGAGCCCGACAGCGTTTGGGAAGACCGCATCTCGATTTTATCACCCTATCAGGTTACAACGAAGATCATGGAAATGACCGGCAATCCCTATGCCAAATTCATGCATTGCCTGCCCGCCTTTCACAACCGTGATACCGAGGTTGGCGAAGCGACGTTTCAGAAATTCGGCATCGACTGTATGGAAGTGACCGAAGAGGTGTTTGAATCCGCCGCCTCTGTTGTCTTTGATCAGGCCGAAAACCGGATGCACACGATCAAGGCCGTTCTTGTCGCCACGATGGGGGCCTGAAATGCGGATTGTGGTGGCGCTTGGCGGGAATGCGTTGTTGGAGCGGGGTCAGCCGATGACGGCCGCGGCCCAACTTGCAAATGTGCGCATCGCGGCCAAGGCGCTGGCTGATCTGGCGAAAGACCATCAGATTATTGTGGCGCATGGCAATGGCCCGCAGGTTGGCCTGCTGGCCCTACAAGGGGCGGCGTATAACCCAGACCAGCTTTGGCCGCTGGATGTGTTGGGTGCAGAATCTGAAGGCATGATCGGCTATTTGATTGAGCAGGAGTTGATGAATGCCCTGCCCGCGGGCGCATATTGCGCCACATTGCTCAGTCGGGTTGAGGTGGATGCAAACGATCCCGCCTTTGCCACACCACGAAAACCCATCGGCCCAGTTTATTCGGCGGATGAAGCGGCGCAAGCCGTGCGTGACCATGGTTGGGTTATGGTGACCGAGGTGTCGGGTGGTCAGCGCCGCGTGGTGCCCTCGCCCTTGCCAAAACGCATTATCGGCATTCAGGCCATCAAGGCCTTGTTAGATGCAGATCACTGCGTGATTTGCGCGGGCGGCGGTGGCATTCCGGTGATGCGTAATGCGACGGGCCAGATGGAGGGGGTTGAGGCTGTCATCGACAAAGATCGCACCGCGGCGTTGTTGGCATCAGACCTTGAAGCCGACGCGCTGTTGCTATTGACCGATGTTGAGGCGGTATTCCTCGATTTTGGAACCGCCAAGCAGCGTGCAATCGGTGCGACGACGCCCGCGGCTTTGGCACAGCTTGATCTTGCGCCGGGGTCGATGGGGCCAAAGGTGTCTGCGGCTGGGGCCTTTGTTCAGGCCAGCGGTAAATTTGCCGGAATTGGCCAATTGGCCGATGCACGCGCGATTTTGGAAGGCAACGCCGGAACACGCGTGCGGCCAAATTCCGCCAATGTCCGCTAATTCAACAAACAACGTAAAAATCTTAGCAGCAGGCCAATCTGCATTAGTATGGGCCTGCGAATATAGTGCGATGGTTTGATCAGTTTATAGTCCACTCGGTGAACTATTTTCTAAGTCTGAGTAAACTAAAGGCGCGCGGGATTGATCATGCCCTCGTGAAACCAATTTCGTGTGCCTTTGGTATCCAGACAGTCCGAACATGCCCCGACTCAATTTCACGCGATTCCGCGTCCGGCCAGCATTTGGTGGCATCGCAAGTAATAATTAGATAAATATGCAACCCTACATAATACTCACTCAAAAATTAAATAAAATAGTTAATTTTACCTAATCCACATCAGTATTGGTTTATTTAAAAATGTCAGTATGCGGTAAGGCCAAGATTTGAGGAGCTGGCATTGTGCCATCTCTCAGATGGTCACGAAAAGGAACCATCCCATGAGACCGAGTTCACGAATTCTAACCGTGGCGGCCGTCCTCGCACTGAGCGGCTGCACCTATTATGACGGGACTCCGAACCAACCCGCTTCGGGTGCGCTTATCGGCGGCGCCGCTGGTGCACTCATTGGCAATGCGGTCGGCAACGACACACGTTCCACCGTCATCGGTGGCGTCATCGGGGCTGCGGTTGGCGGGGCAATTGGCGCAAATATGGCCCAGCAGGAACGCGAGTTGAACGCGCAACTTGCGGGAAGCGGCGCGATCATCACCAATAACGGCAGCCAACTGACCGTCATTCTGCCTGAAGCCGTAACATTTTCGACGGGCTCAGCCGTTGTTGCAGACAGTTTCCTGCCTGCGCTGCGCGAAGTTGCACGGTCGCTGAATGCGCATCCAAATTCGATGATCCGCGTCATCGGCCATACTGATAATGTCGGCTCGGCGGCTTATAACATGCAGCTTAGCCGAGATCGTGCGCTGGCGGTTGCCCGCATCTTGATCAGATATGGCGTTGCATCATCGCGTCTCACCTATTCGGGGCATGGCTTCAATGAGCCGATTACCTCGA
>Ga0105054_10004959_pt1 | contig 19477 bp, 14 predicted proteins | sample BON02_FD_78091 | JGI IMG/M metagenome (GOLD analysis project Ga0105054, IMG submission 78091) | Freshwater microbial communities from Lake Bonney liftoff mats and glacier meltwater in Antarctica - BON-02 (megahit assembly) | ecosystem: Environmental > Aquatic > Freshwater > Ice > Glacier...
CGCCTTGGGTGACACAGTGCAAGCGAATGTTATTGGTTTGGATGAATTCATGCCGCCAACCCGAATCTAGGGAGGCTGTGTAAGGTTTCATTGATGTCTGGCTATTTGAGCTGATTATTCAGTATAAACTAGCGCTTGGCGATCGGCTGTAATATCGGGAGTGTCACACTTTTTTTTGCGGAGGTTAACCCAAGTTGCTAGCTATCGACTGATTTAATTTGGATATCAAATCCTTGCTTCTGCATTCTATCTACTAGCTCTGTCGGATCTTGAACCCAAAACTGTTTGCCGAACAACACTAATTGATACCCACTATCGCCACGGACGATCGCATATACAGGGGTTTTGATGTCTGGGGTATTGACAGAATACTCCTCTAACATTGTCTTCAGTTCTTGAGATTGAATCTCGTCTATCGCCATCTTAATCGGTAGCTCAATTAAGACTATCTGTTTGGATTGGAGTTCGGGTATGGGTTGATGAACAGCATCATAGTCGATCGCGATCGCTTCATCAACGATCATCTGGAGTTCATCATCATCTTTCTTGCGGCTGACTTTACCAACCAGAATTACTGAAGTATTGGCTATGAGTAAATCTTTAACTTTCTCATAAGCTTCAGGAAAAGCGACCGCTTCCAATTTACCACCAGCTAGATCGGTTAGCTTGAGAATAGCCATCGACTTATTTTCTTTTTTAGTCTGGACTATTTTTACCTCTGTCAACATCACTACCACTTTAGCTTCTTTGCAAGGTTTCTCAATCTCGATAATCCGCTTGAAATCATGTTTTTGAAATTTGGCGATTCTTTCAGCATTTTTGAGAGGATGATCTGAGACATATATACCCAGAAGGTCTTGCTCGAATTGCAACCGTTCCTGAGATGAAAAATCACTAACTAAAGGAGATTTTGGGACAGCTTCAAAGCCACCTGAATCTGGTTTGGAGTCACTCAATAAGTCAAATAGATTACCTTGACCGATCGCTTTTTCTTTAGCACGATTTTGCGACCACGGAATAATCACCTCTAGATCGTTGATTAATTGTCGGCGATTGGGGTCAATATTATCAAATGCACCACATTGAATCAGTGATTCCAATGTTCGCTTATTGACAGACTGTAGACTAACCCGCTGACAAAGATTAGCCAGAGATAAAAAGGCTCCATCTTTTTCTCGTGCGGTGAGGATGTTTTCGATCGCCGCTTCGCCCACGTTTCTAATTGATGATAATCCAAACAGAATATTCAACCGATTTGGTCGTGCTGGATCGATTACTGGTCGAAACTTTACATACGATCGATTGATATCTGGCGGCTCTACTTTGATATCTAAAGTTTGTTCGCAATTATTTAGATACCTAGTCATTTTATCTCGATCGCCACTATTAGCCGTCAATAGTGCCGACATATATTCAGCCGGATAATTAGCTTTAAGAAATGCTGTTTGATAAGTCACATAAGCATAAGCTGTAGAATGGCTCTTATTAAAACAGTATTCAGCAAATAATACCATCTTATCAAATAAGGCATCCGCGATCGCATGTTCGACTCCATTCTTCGCAGAGCCATCGAGAAATTTCTCTCGCTGTTTATTCATTTCATCGGCTTTCTTTTTACCCATACATCGCCGCAAAATATCGGCTTCACCGAGAGTATATCCTGCCAAATCTTGAGCGATCTTCATGATCTGTTCTTGATAGACAATTACCCCATATGTTTCCTCTAAAATTGGTTGGAGGATTGGATGCTCGTAAGTGATTTTTTCGCGCCCGTGTTTGCGATCGATAAAAATCGGAATTAGTCCCGCATCTAGCGGCCCAGGACGATATAGTGCGAGAATAGATGATAAATCTTCGATACTCGATGGTTTCAGTCTTTCTACCACATCTAGCATCCCCGAAGACTCTAATTGAAAGACACCTTCTAAATCACCTGATTCGACTTGTTTGTACGTTTTTTCAACATTGGGCGGACGTTTGTTTACTGCACCTTTATTTAAGATTTTATAGGTACGTCGCTCCTCAAAAGTGATATCGTCTGGATCGATTTTATCGCCTTTAGTTTGCTCGATCGTATCGAGGGTATTTTGAATGATAGTTAGATTTCTCAGCCCCAAAAAGTCCATTTTTAGTAGACCCATTGAGTCTAGATCTTCCATATAGTACTGAGTAATCACCGAGCCATCATTATTCCGTTGCAATGGCACAATTTCATCTAAAGGTTGTGCCGAAATCACCACCCCAGCCGCATGAACGCCGAAAGTCTTATTAGTCCCTTCGATCCGCATTGCCATATCAATCCACTGTTTGGCAGTGATTTTTTCACCAGTTTCAGGATCGGTATACTCACCCGATTCATACGCTTGTTTAAACTCTGGTACCGGAGTTTTATCCGAAATCATCACTGCTAATTTAGTCGGTTTCCCCCGCACGACGGGAATCATCTTCCCCAATTCATTCGCCGCACCATAGGGAATATTCAACACTCGCGCCACATCTTTGAGCACCGCCTTAGAAGTCATCCGGTTGAACGTGATAATTTGCGCTACTCGATCCTTCCCATACTTCTCCGTCACATAGTCAATCACTTCAGCGCGACGTTCGATACAAAAGTCCGTATCTATATCTGGCATCGACTTCCGTTCGGGATTGAGAAACCGCTCGAACAGTAAACAATGATGTACCGGATCGATATTGGTAATCTTCATCGCATAAGCTACCAGAGAACCCGCAGCAGAGCCTCTACCAGGGCCGACAGGGATGGCCCTGTCGCGTGCAAATTTGATATAATCCCATACAACCAAAAAATAGGTCGAAAATCCCATCCGCTCGATCATTTTCAACTCATAATCGAGACGTTCCTGATAGACTTTATCGATATCTCCATACCGTTGAACTTTCAGCCGTTCCTTCAATCCCTCCCGCGAGATTTCTTCAACAAAAGTAGCCGGAGTATGCCCAACTGGAATCGGAAAGTCCGGAATCTTTGGCTCACCCAGGATATTATAAGGTTGAATCTTGTCAGCTACTTCGAGCGTATTGGCGATCGATTCAGCAATTACATCATCTGGCAAATGATCGCGAAATAATAATGCCATTTCCTCAGCAGACTTGAGATATTCATTCCCGCTATAGCGCATCCGCTTATCTTCACGGATTAGTTGCCCAGTCTGAATGCACAACAGAGCGTCATGCGCCTCGACATCATAACAAGACACAAAATGCGAATCATTTGTCGCAATTAGTTTAATGTTTAACTCACGGGCAATTTTGACGATTTCAACATTAACAACCCGATCCTCTTTCAAGCCGTGATCTTGGATTTCTAGGTAGTAATCCTCACCAAACCGATCCTGATACCATTTGGCAACTTTTCGCGCCGCATCCGGTCGTCCAGCCATGATTGCTTGTGGTACTTCCCCACCTAAACAACCACTAGTAACGATCAATCCTTCTTTATATTTCTCGATATATTCCTTGTTAATACACGGACGCGCAAATATCCCCCGACCCTGAAAACCTTCGAGGTGAGATACTGTTGTTAATTTAACTAAATTTCGATATCCTTGAGTATTTTTTGCCAGGACAACTTGGTGAAACTTCTGATAGCGTTTTTGCTGTGTAAAGTCACCGTTGATCACATACATTTCATTACCAATAATTGGCTTGATATTGCGCGATCGACAGACTTTAATTAATTCGATCGCTCCATACATCACTCCATGATCCGTCAAGGCGATTGCGGGCATCCCCAATTCTACCGCTCGATCGACCAAATTCGGCAATTGACTAGCTCCGTCAAGCAGGCTGTAGTCACTGTGCATGTGCAAACCAACGAAAGTCATAGGTTACGTGGTAGAGGGTAGCGATTCGCGCTCGTCGGGGAACCCGACGGTTTAGCGGCGTTTTTATTCGGGGGTTCCCCCCGAATAAAAAAACGACAAGACAGCGAATCAAGAGTGTGTTGTGGGAATGGGGCATTAAACCCTTGCTAGTCCCTTAAGGCAATGGTAGGTAAGACTATTATAATATGCTCTTTATAGTATTTTAGCACTACTTTGCTAGGCGTTAGTTGGATCGCGATTTAATTTGATATCATCTACATAGTTGCGTACATAACTTATGTTCTCCACAGAAATCACCACACCGACTGAAGCTAGAGCTGAATTCTTTCAACTAATCGATCGAGTTGCTCAAAGTCACCAAGTCTGTATTATCAATCGCCGCGATGGTGAGAATGTAGCTCTCATCGCCGAATCAGATCTCAATAGTCTAATCGAAACTGTGTATCTATTTCGATCTCCTGCAAATGCACGTCACTTACTCGATTCTATCGATGAATATCGATCTGGGAAACTTGAGTCTCAAAGCATTGAAGAATTACGCCAAGAGTTAGGAATCGATGGCGAAGAAGAAAAAATCTAAGGAACCGCCAGAAATAACACCCGTTCAAATTATCAGATTAATTCCAGTATTCACTACCAAATTTAAAGAAGATTTAGGTTGGTGGTATAAAAACGATCCCAAAAAGGCAAATAAGATCCTCGACATGGTGACAGCCATCATGTCAGATCCATTTACAGGAATTGGTAAACCGGAACCTTTAAAGTATCTGGACTCAGATTATTGGTCGCGCCGCGTCGATCTCGAACATCGATTAATATATATAGTTAATAATGAGCAGATTATCTTTTTTGCGTGTCGTTATCACTATGAATAATTGCGCGAGATCGTATTTAGTGCGATCGACGATCGCTATTTGGAGTGTGTGGATTGTATATGTTCCAAAAAAGTACCCGACTTTTTGAAGAAGTCAGGTATCTAAACAGGCTCTACATTTCTACGTTTCTTCCGATGGGTTGGATTGTCCGAGCACTGGTACTAGATAGGCAACCAATAACCCCACCACAAATCCACCACAGTTGCGTAGCAATGGCAACAGTTCAGGTGTGCGGGTTACTACTGGCGCGATTCCAAACGCAAAGAATAAAATCCCCCATAATGGTGAGAAAAGCAATGCCCACTGCCAAGCAAAACCCTCTCCAGGCTTGCGATATTGTCCGGCAAAGCCACAAATCACACCACCAATCGCCGAGCTGATCAGGGTCAGGTTCCATTGCTCATCGGGTAATCCTGGTACGACATTACAACCACCTTTGACTAGACAGGTTTTGACTGCGGCTAGGGAGTCAAGCACAGCGTTGTCCTCACCATTTTCGCGCACGTAGTATAAATTGCCAAATCTGGTTTGCAGCTCGATCCAGAAGGTTCTGGGCATCAGCTTATAGACATCATCACCGACACGAAAATTGAGGGTATTCCCACCGCGTGAGTCGGAGACAACTAAAACGCTTTTTTCATCTAGTCCCCAATATTTCCGTACCGCACGTCCAGGGGTACGATCGTATTGAGTCAAGACTCGGAGCTTCCAGCCAGTATCGGCTTCAAAGGTTTCGATATCCTTGACTAATCTCTCTTCTTGAATGGCGGTGAAGGTTCTAGCCAGATCGATAACGGGAGTCTGGACTGTGGGCAAGAGTTCGGGATTGTCAAAGGCTTGCGCGGCGGGGGCGATCGACCACACGGATATACTTAAAACGATGGCAATGGCAGATCCGATCAGACGGCGTAATATCATTTTTGATGAAGGCATTTTCTAATAGAGTCAGTTAAATCGTTGTCCCAGCCTCTACCTTCGCAGATGTGCGAACGATTTTGGAGCAGCGGGTGAGAATTAGCATCGACATTGACCATTGCCGATCTAGAGGCGGGGTAATACCGGAGAGGATTGTCTTTAGTACATACCTGGCAGCGATTGTGGCGACTAGATTCACACATCGATCGCGACCATCTCTACCGACAAAAATTAAGCTATTATTAATTTACTTTACAATACTTTACTAGAAAATGGAATCGCTGGCAGCCGATCGCGGACTGGCGATCTTTTATCGATGTCACACATCATCAGTCTCCAAAATGCGATCTTCAGTATCAAAAGTCATGGTGCCATGACTTTTTTCACAAGAGTGTTTTAGTTAGAATTAAGGAATATTCTTCCCGTTTACCTTAATTATTATGGCAACTACCACACTTGGCAATACTGGCATTGAAGTGACACCGATGGGTTTTGGCACTTGGGCTTGGGGTGATTCGATCTTTTGGGGATACGGTAAAGACTACGGTGAGATGGATTTACGGCTGGCTTTTCAAGCAGCAGTCAACAAGGGGATTACTTTTCTAGATACCGCTGAGGTTTATGGCTTGGGCAAGTCTGAGGAATTAATCGGTAAATTCATCAAAGAAACTAATGCAACTACCCAAATCGCTACTAAATATATGCCTTTACCCTGGCGGTTTCGGGCAGAAGATGTCACCGATGCCGTCACAGCCAGCCTCAAACGCCTGAAAATGCCCTCAGTAGATTTATATCAAGTCCATTTTCCCTTTCCATCATTTTTGAGTCAAGAAGGCTTGATGAATGTTCTTGCCGATGAAGTACAACAAGGGCGGATTAAGGCTGTGGGAGTGAGTAACTATAGTGCAGAACAACTCCGCGAAGCACATCGGCTATTGGCTCTGCGGGGTGTACCTCTAGCTGTCAATCAAGTGCGATATTCGCTCATCACCCGTGAAATTGAAACGAATGGGGTACTAGCCGCCGCCCGCGAGTTGGGTGTGACGATTTTGGCTTATAGCCCATTGGCTCAAGGATTATTGACGGGTAAATACACGACGAGTAATCCACCGACTGGTGCTCGGAGTTTCGACAAACGGTTTCAGACTGCTGGTTTGATTAAGCTCCAACCAGTCTTGGATAAGCTTAATGAATTGGGTGAAAAGTACTCTAAAACCCCCGCCCAAGTCGCCCTAAACTGGCTGATCTGTCAGCCTGGGGTGATTCCGATTCCAGGGATCAAAACCGCCGCTCAGGTGGATCAAAATGCTGGAGCGATCGGGTGGGAGTTGTCGGAAACAGATGAGATCGAGTTGCGTCAGAAAGCATTACTAATTTAGGATCTAGATTAAATAAGCATCATCCTCATAGCGATCGATAGTCGATCGCTATGAGGATGATTGTGATTATTAGCGATCGAACCCTTTACACTAATGCTTTTTTAGCTACCAAGTACTTACTCATAAAGTGGACTTCAGTGGGTAGTACTTCAGCAAAACCAGCCTTGTTGAGTCGATCGATCAGATCGTCTTCCATGTAGCTACGATAGTAAGGCTCGTGGAATGTTTCATGGAACATGTTCATCATTGCTTCCAATTCTGGGGAATCAGCCACCTGAATCGAATCACAAATAATTAAAGATCCACCTGGCTTGAGGACTCGATAACATTCACCGATCGCATTTTGGCGTGCCGCTGGCGGAAGTTCGTGGAATAAGAATACGCAGGTGACAGCGTGGAAATAGTTGTCTACATAGGGTAACTCTTCGATATTCCCCTGCATCAACTGTACTAGTTCTCCTGGCATATCGGCGAGCTGCTCGTTGGCTTTGCGGAGGTAGGCTCCTGAGAGATCCACCGCAAACAATGAAGCTTGAGGTAGCATCGCGCGTACGCCTCGGAGTGTGCGTGCGGTACCACAAGCAGCATCTAAAATGCGGATTTGCTTTGCGGGAACATCGCTAAATGCGTTTAAGCTAGCTTTGAGTGGAGCCAAGATCCGACGGCGCATCGCGTCAGCACTACCACCGAAGAGGATTTCAACTTGCAGATCGTACAAGTTAGCAGAGAGATCGCTCAGGTAGCCGCCAGTTTGATGATGAAAATTCTGGACGTAGTAGCTAGGATAACCCTCTGTTTCGATATCTCGATCGAAATCCTGATATTTTTTGCCGTCAGCACGTGCCCAAATACCTGGTAAATCCGCGACTAAAGAAGGGTACTGTCGCAAATAATCTACCCAAGGCTCATCGAAGAGCAAACTGGTTGGGTAGACACCGTTTTCGGCATCTAGCCAATCTACCGCCTGGAGATCGTTGACGCGCTGCTGAAGCTTCGTAATCAATTCTGGAGGCACCGGGATCATCGGCAGATCGTTAGGCTTGAGAGCCTTACGGGCTTGGATGCTGATAGTTTTGTGGGCGAAGCTCAGGTAGCTCTTGCCTTGTTGGAGGGTTTGGTAAGTTAGCTTGGTGAGGGTATCAGCCATGGCGGCAAAAATCTTTTTTTACAAGAGTGTTATAAGTAAATCTAACGAATCTTTAAGAGTTTGTAAATTAGATCCACTTGTTTATGCCAAAAATCTGTAAATTTTTTTAGCGGCTCCAACTCAGTGGACGGATAATCCAAATAGACCGAATACTGCTTCCATTTGCGCGTGTTTCTTGCCGCTGGAGAATACTCACACCCCAACCCTCAACACTCGATCTGGTTTGTGTTAGCATCAGGAGAAATAGGTCTTAAATCCTAAAGTAAACATGAGCAAAGTGCTGGTGTTAAATGCTTCCTACGAGCCGCTCAATATCACTGGTTGGCGACGTGCGGTCATCTTGATGCTCAAGGGAAAAGCAGAACAGGTAGAACACAATGGCAAATATTTAGCAAAAGACTTTCCACTGCCAACGGTGATTCGCTTGCGGCACTATGTGACAGTCCCGTATCGAGAAATTCCCCTCACCCGCCGTAATATCCTCAACCGAGACAATCACACCTGTCAATACTGCGGTCACAAAGGTGATAGTCTGACACTGGATCATGTCATGCCTCGATCGCGTGGCGGCCCAGATAGCTGGGAAAATCTGATTACGGCGTGTATGCGTTGCAATGTTAAAAAGGGTAGCCGCACTCCTAAGGAAGCTAATTTACAGCTCTATACTCAACCGCGTAGACCATATAGTAGTCTACATTATGAGGCTGCTACTCATATTAATAATGGCTCTCATGCAGAGTGGCGGAAGTATATTATTGGGATTTAGATCGGAAATTAATGTAGCCACGTTCTTGACTGCCGCGTTCAGTGCATCGGTTCGTTGGCGTTGGCGAAGCCTCTCCCCAGGAGAATCGACGCATAGATTGAGGGTAATAGCGATTAAGATTCGCTCAAACCAAAATAATACAACAGCTAGGTGTAACTTATGCCTATCTTTATCATGCCTGTCAAAAGTCCTTTGATTTCATCAAAATTGCCAAGTTTGTTGGATAAAATCTCAGCTATGACGGCTGGTATATCAAAACAGGACATGTTTATAAGGAAGGTCAAAAATACATTGTTGACTAATTAGATCCAAACTAGGAGCTGTATCCGGTGAAAGTCGCACGTACAGTTTTGAAGGAGAGGTGTCCTCAAGTAATTAAGGCATCGACTCTAATCAGAAACCCAACTTCTAAAAGAAGTTGGGTTTCTCGATCGATCGAACCGTATTACAACCTAAACGGGTGATAACGTCCGACGCTTGCTGACCATTTGGAAGGTTTCGATAATGTCACCTTCTTCCCAGGCATTGAACTTATCTAAGCGGATACCGCATTCAAAGCCAGCATTGACTTCACGTGCATCATCTTTGACCCGTTTGAGCGAATCGAGTGTGCCACTAAAGACCACCTGACCCTTACGTTGAACGCGGATGCTACAGTTACGTAGAGCCTTACCTGACAGGACATAACATCCGGCAATGTTGCCACGTCCAGCTTGGAATACTGCTCTGACTTCCACTTGTCCGAGCGGTTCTTCGACTTGTTCGGGGTCGAGTAGACCTTCCATCGCGGCTTGGATATCGCTCAGTAGACCGTAGATGATGTTATATTCACGGACATCCACACCAGCTTCATCTGAGGCGGCACGGGCACCACTAGCGAGGGTGGTATTAAAGCCGATAATTACGGCACCACTGGCTGCTGCTAAATCCACGTCAGTTTCCGTGATTTCACCTGCTGCGGAGAGGAGTACGCGCACCTGGACTTCATTTTGGGGAAGTTGGCGGAGCGAACCGAGAATTGCTTCGACGGAACCTTGAACGTCAGCTTTGAGGATCAGGTTGAGTTCTTTGAGTTCTCCTTCCTGTGCCTTGGCAGACAAACTATTCAGGGTGACGCGACGGGAAGCCATCATCTGTTGTAGTCGCGACTGACGACGTTCGGCAGAACGGACATCAGCAATGGCGCGAGCTTCTTTCTCGACGAAGACTTCAAACTCGTCCCCCGCTTGAGGTACATCGCTCAATCCGAGCACTTCAACGGCAAAGGATGGCCCAGCGGCTTCGACGCGCGCGAGGCGGTCGTCTACCATCGCCCGAACTTTACCAAACACATGTCCAGCAACTAGAGTTTCCCCGACGCGCAGCGTACCATTTTGCACTAATAGAGTGGCAACAGGGCCTTTAGCTTTATCAAGGTGAGCTTCAATTACCGTACCACGCGCAGTCCGATCGGGATTGGCTTGGAGATCTTCGACATCTGCGACTAGCAGAATCATCTCGAGGAGAGTATCGAGGTTTTCGCCTTTGAGGGCACTGACTTCGACCATGATGGTGTCACCGCCGAGATCTTCTGATTGAAGATTGAAGGCAATTAACTCCTGTTTGACCCGACTGGCGTTGGCACCTTGTTTGTCGATCTTATTGATGGCAACGATAATCGGTACTTCTGCCGCTTGTGCGTGACGGATTGCTTCGATGGTTTGAGGACGGACACCATCATCAGCCGCAACGACGAGGATGGCGATGTCAGTGACCCGCGCACCCCGCGCTCGCATAGCGGTGAAGGCTTCGTGCCCGGGAGTATCGAGGAATACTACCTGCTGAGTGGTACCTTCATGTTCCATGTCTACATGGTAGGCACCGATGTGCTGGGTAATGCCCCCAGCTTCTCCTTGGGCTACTTTGGTCGATCGAATGGCATCTAGTAGCGTAGTTTTACCATGATCGACGTGACCCATGATCGTGACTACTGGCGGACGACGTTGAAGCAAGTCATAGTCACCGATATCGAGCATTTCGGTAACTTTCGTCGCGGCAGCTTGTTCGACACCTGTTACCACCGCGACACCCATTTCTTCGGCTACCATCGTGGCGGTACCCGCATCCAGGATCTGAGTGACGCTGATGGCAATCCCTTTAAAGAATAGCTGTTTGACGATTTCAGTTTCCGGCACGAGGAGCATTTCAGCTAAATCGCGCACGGTGATACTGCCCATGAGCGTAATCGATTCGGGCTTATCAACAGTAGCTTTCTGTTCGCGTTTGTTGTTACTACTACGTTCTTTGGCTTGTTGATCCCCCTTCATCACGGGTTTCTTGCGTTGAGCAGGAACTGCTGCTGGTCGGATGCCGCCGCCACTACCGATCTTCTGTTTGGCAGGTCTGGCAATCGACAAGCTAACGATGGTCTCGTTTGAGTTATCGTTACCATCTAAATCGTCATCTTCATCATCCTCATCGATAACAACTGTTTTGACCCGCTTACCTTTAGCCGGAACTTTCGCCTTAGCGGTTTCAATTTCTTCCTCTTCTTTACTCCAGCCTTTACCTTTATTGACTGGTTTTCTCAGTGGTGGCCGCTTGAGTTCGAGATCGACTGTGGTCGGAGTATTATCATCTTTGTCATTTGCAGCACCGTCTTTACTTGGCGCACCTGGTCGAGTGGGCCCACTACCTTGCGGTTTGATCTGAACGATCCGTGCGGGCGGACGGTTTAATGGTGGTGCAACATTTTCAGCTTTAGCTACTGGTCTGCGGACGACTCCAGTTGCTGGACCCCTCGTTGGGGCACCAACTGCGGGTCGGTCGCTGGGTTCGCTCTTGACTTGTTGGGATTTGGGAATGGGTTTACTCGGAGCTGCGGCGCGGTTGCCAGTCGGAACGTTGCCATCTGAGCGATCGCCATTGGCTGGTTCCAAGGACTCCACAGCATCAGGACGAGCTGGTGGACCGGATAATTGTGGTTTTGGTGCTGGGGGTGCAACTGGGCTGGCAGTTTTGGCCCGAGTGGGGGTACTTCCTTCAACATTCAGTTCGGTACGTTGAACCGAAGTAGCACTTTCACCTACAGGTGTCGGACGTACGACTGGACGGCTAGGACTTGGCGATTGCGTCGCTGGTCTCAGTGGCGGTTGGGTTTGTACGGGTGGCTGAGGCATCAAGGATGGCTTGGTCGGGCTATCATTCTTATGCTCGATCTGCAAAATGCGGGCTTTGGGTTCGGTTGGTCGCACAGGTGCGCCCTGACTGACGATGGGTGCCGCCGTTCGCGGAGCATCTGCTTTAGCAGCAGGAGCGGGGTTTGGTGCGGATGGTGACTTAGGAGGCTCACTCTTCGGGTCAACAATAGATTTCACCTTGTCAGTTGTGACCTGACGGGGTGCCTTATTTTGACGATCGGGAAATTTCTCGTTGGCTGCTTTGGTAATCTGCTCCGATTCTACTTCAGAAATACTACTACTGTGGCTTTTGACCACAATATTTAAGTCCTCACAAATCCCCAGTAAATCCTTATTTTCCAAATTCAATTCCTTTGACAGTTCGTATATTCTGACTTTGCCGTTGTTCATCCACTATGTCCCTATTTATGAAATCGATGCTGGTGTAGATGATGACTTGATGTAGGCAAGACCATCTAGTTATCTACACAATGTTAATTTTTTGATTATGAATTTTAGTATATTTAGATGAAAGCTATTACCTGGTAGTGGTTTCCTAAAATCGTAGCAAGGCTAAGTGATGCTAATGACTTACCCCAATCCGTTGTTGACCAACTCGTTGGCGTTGGTATTGGCACACTTCCACGCGGCAGGCGATCGCCTGGGAGCATCGCTGTCGCAAGCTTACTGCCATCGGGGCATCCGATCGGCGCAAGACGTTGTTGCACAGTGTTTATTGACACGCTCGGCATTACCGGTCGTCAATGGGGAATCATATTATATTCTTACACCAATTTGGTACAATCGGCGAGTCCGATCGACAATTTGTGATAGTGTAATAGGTTTATCCGATCGGGGATCGTTAGAGTTTAAATCTGAGGTGGTGAGGGTTGGGATAAACTAATGGTTCTTTCCCTGCTTTGCTTCTTCCGTGTCATCGCTCGTTGATGAGCGACTAATGGAGAATTGGTAACGTGACTAGCAGTCGATCATTCCGTCTTTAATAATTAATTATTTATTCACAATTCACGGTTGATGAGCAAAGTTTACATTGTCGGTGCTGGGCCGGGTGATATCTCTTATCTGACGATTCGAGCACAACAGATTCTCACTCAAGCGGAAGTGTTAATTTATGATGCTTTGGTCGATCTCTGTGTACTAGATTTAGTCCCAAATGCGTGCGTACTAATTAATGTGGGGAAACGGGGCGGTAAACCGAGCATGCTCCAATCCGAGATCGATCTGTTACTAGTAGAATCCGCCCAAACTGGACGGATCGTGGTTCGGCTCAAAAGTGGCGATCCATTTATCTTTGGGCGAGTAACAGCCGAAATTGATGCGTTGATTGCTGCCGAGTGTGACTATGAGGTCGTACCAGGATTGTCTACGGCTCTAGTTGCGCCGCTGTTGGCAGGGATACCACTTACAGATCCGGTATTGAGTCGAGGCTTTGCGGTGATTACCGCTCACCTCCCTGACGATCTCGATTGGGAGGCTTTGGCGCGGATGCCAACTGTAGTAATTTTGATGGGAGCTAGACAATTAGGCGAAATAGTCACTCAGCTATTAAAACACGATCGATCCGCCAATACACCGATCGCGATTATTCGCTGGGCGGGAACACCTCAACAACAAATTTGGGTATCCGATTTAGGTCAGATTATCTCTGAAACTACCGATATCGAGCTATCACCGGCAGTAATTGTCATCGGACAAGTGGTAGAGTTGCGAGCCTACTTAAATTGTGGCAGATCGACCCCAGTAAGTTACAATCCGACGTTAGATGAGCTGCCCAATTCTGCTGCTATTGCTGGCAAAACTATCCTTGTGACTCGCGCCGCCGGACAGTTGAGCGAATTTTCTCAAATGCTGCGATCGCGTGGCGCACGGGTGCTAGAAATGCCGACATTGGAGATCGTGCCACCGACTAGTTGGCAGGATCTCGATCGACAGATCGACAGATTAAGTGATTTTGATTGGTTGATTCTCACCTCTGCTAACGGTGTGGATTCATTCTTTGCACGGCTGCACCAAGCTGGCAAAGATAGTCGCGCCCTCGCCGGAATTAAAATCGCAGTCATCGGTCAAAAAACCGCCCAATCGCTCCAACAGCAAGGGATTACGCCTGACTTTATCCCTGCCGATTTTGTGGCGGATGCCTTAGTTAGTAGTTTTCCAATCTCTCCCGCAGCTCTGAACATATTATTTCCACGGGTAGAAACAGGTGGGCGCGAAGTATTAGTCCAAGAATTTACCAATCTGGGGGCGAAAGTAGTCGAAGTACCTGCTTATCAATCTCAATGTCCGGCGGCGATCGATCCTAGCATCCTCCTAGCTCTACAACAACAGCAGGTCGATATTATCACCTTTGCCAGTTCCAAAACAGTCAAACATTTCTATCAACTAATTGGCGTTAGCTTACCATCAGGTTGGCAAGAACGAGTGTGTATTGCGTCAATCGGACCCCAGACTTCGGCTACCTGTCGAGATTTATTGGGGAAAGTCGATATCGAAGCAACTGAGTATACTCTACCTGGGTTAGTTGCTGCGTTGGAACTAGTTTTACTGCCGATCGAGTAACAATTAAGCCGAGGTGCAGATCGAACTACTCTACCAGTTTTTCCCAGACAAAGCCGCAATCGAGTCATGCTAGATCTTGTTAAATCAGAGAGGGGGAGTAGATCGATTCCCCCCTTCCCTCAATGTCAATTGACTAGAACGGAATTTTATCGCTGTCATCATCGAAGCTGGGTGGCTCCTCAGTCCGAGCAGGAGGAGTTGAAGTACTAGCGCGACTACTTGATGGTGGCGAACTGGGTGTCATAGCCGCTCCTGTCTGTGCTAATGGAGTGTCGATTGCCAGATGATAGATATGACTGGCGACTAATTTGGCGCGTTTTTCCTTGAATCCATCTCGCTCGATTGTCATCATCTCTAGGCGACCTTCGATCGTCACTCGATCGCCGATTTTATAATTTTCCTTAATTTCTGTTGCCAACTTGCCCCACCCAACAACTTCGATCGTTGGGGATCTCTCGTCTGGACGACTTCCAGGTGGTGGCGAAAACTGGACGAACATATCAGCTACTGCCATCTGGTTATCAGAGGTGTAGCGTAATTCGGGATTTTTGATAATCTCCGCCATTAAAATGCAACTATTCATTGGTTAGGTAAGGATTAGGGTTGAGGGACAAGTGACATCAGCAGGTAGATGCTTCCTCGCTCGTGCATTGCACCAAGCAAAACACCAGCTAAATTACAGTTACAATTATATCTTAGTATGAAAATACTGTTCGATCGCAATTAATTTTGATTGTGAAGGTCGAGCGACTGTAACATTGACGATCGAGCCTAGACGATAACATTGCGGGATTGTTAACTGCGCCGGAGGTACCTAAGCTCATACGTGGTCCCTCGAAGGGCGAGCTTAATGTTCTAGTTATAATTAAGGAAACGATCGAGAAGTTTGGTAAAATTATAATTTACTAGCACTCCAGATCGGCAATAACTTTTCAGATATCGCTACTAGTCACAAATCGATTGTCCTCACTTTTGTCCATCCCTATTCACTTTATCGATGATAGATAAACCGATCGAGTCCCTTGTAGATGTAGGTATGTCTACACCAATTCTCCTCCTAGTACTAGTCGCATTAGAAGCAGTACTATCAGCCGATAATGCGATCGCGCTAGCATCCATTTCTCAAGGCTTAGTTGACGAAAAGCTGCGTCCTAAAGCACTAAATATTGGTTTACTGTTTGCCTATATTCTGCGGATGACATTAATTGTTGCCGCTACTTGGGTGGCGCGCTACTGGCAATTTCAGGTTTTAGGTGCTGCTTATTTACTATGGTTGGTGTTTCAGTATTTTACGGCAGGTAAGAATGAAGACGGTGAACAAAAACGACCTCAATACACTTCTCTATGGCAAGTGATTCCGATTATTGCCGTGACGGATTTAGCATTTTCGCTAGATAGTGTTGCTACAGCAATCGCTGTATCAACTGATACTTGGTTGGTAATTACTGGCGCAACGATCGGGATTATCATGCTCAGATTTATGGCTGAATTATTCATCCGCTGGCTGGAGGAGTATACTCATCTAGAAGATGCTGGATATGTTGCTGTAGGTTTGGTGGGAGTTAAACTATTGGTACGTGGCATCTACCCCGATCTGGAGATTCCTGAGACACTGACGATCGCCCTAGTCGCAATTATTTTTACTTGGGGATTCTCTCAACGGAAGGAATCCGCTCAACAGTAGCTAATCCTCATAATTCATCCAATAAAGCCCCGACTTCTTCAACAAGTCGGGGCTTTCTTTTCATCATCTCCATCCTCAAAAGATCGCCGTCTCAATTTACTGTCAACTAGCAACTATCAACTGCTAAAAGTTACTGTTTAACTACACTGCTAAGGTTTCATATTTGACCTTGGCGTATTGTCCCATCGGTTGATATTCAGGAACTAATAAATTGAGAGCTAATACACATTCAGTGACTTGGCACTCAGTGGCTGCATTGAGGAGATTGGTAAGTTGGGGTGAAAGTTCATTCCAGCTTAATTTAGCTTCACGAGCGCAGAAAATCTTGGGATGTCCTGTCGGTACAGCGGCATTACAATCGATCAACAGCTCCTCATATATTTTCTCACCAGGACGTAACCCCACGATCTCGATGCTGACATCTTGATGTGGTTCCATGCCGTGTAATCGGATCATCTGGATCGCCAGATCGTAGATTTTGACAGGTTCGCCCATATCGAGCAGAAATACTTCGCCACCTTGCGCCATTGCACCAGCTTGGATCGCTAGAGTAGCAGCTTCAGGGATGGTCATGAAGTAGCGAGTGATATCTGCATGAGTGACAGTTAATGATTTACCATTAGCGATTTGTTTGCGGAAACGGGGTACGACAGATCCGCTACTACCCAAGACATTCCCAAACCGTACCATTGTAAAGCAGGTGTTGTGAGTGGGCAGATCGGCTAAACCTTGAAGTACCAACTCAGCGACGCGTTTGGTTGCACCCATGATATTAGTCGGGCGAACAGCTTTATCGGTGGAGATCAAGACAAATTTATTGACTCCACACTCGATCGCACATTTAGCAGCAGTGAGCGTACCATTGATATTGTTGAGGATACCAGCAACTGGGTTCTCTTCAACGGTCGGTACATACTTGTAAGCTGCGGCATGATAGATGGTTTGGACACCGTATTTGGTTAAAATTCTGGTCAAAACTCGCTCGTCGGTGACAGAACCCAAACAGGCAACTTTGTGAAGATGGGGATAATTTTCATCTAGTTCTATCCCGATCTGATAGATCGCTAACTCATGCAGTTCATAGATAATCAGCATTTTAGGGTGCTGCTTGGCGATCTGACGACAGAGTTCAGAGCCGATCGAACCACCACCGCCTGTAACCAATACTACTCGATCGGTAATATCATGTTGTAGTAGTTCTGGACGAGCGGCGATCGGTTCACGCCCTAATAAGTCCTCAATGGCTAGCTCGCGAACTTTGCCGGTCGAGACATGACCGCTTAAAATCTCAGTCATACTAGGTACCGTTTTGATCGGCACTCCCAGCACTTGTAGTTCAGCCAAAATATCACGTTTCCGCTCTCTGTCGAGCAAAGGCATTGCCAGGAGGATTTCCTCAAACCCGCTGATTGACTTGAGCTGGAGTAATTCGCTTGGAGCGTATACTCTTGTACCTTGAATGGTACGACCTTGAAGATAGGGGCTATCATCAACAAACCCAATTAGACGTTTGCTATTTTCTCCAGCCAAAGCTTGAGCGAGAATACAACCAGCACTTCCAGCCCCATAAATCACCACTCCACAACTATTTTTGCCGATTGCGTCGATTTGTCGGATCTTGCCCATCGTCAGGCGGACACTGAGCCGAAAGGCGATAACTAAAATTAGCGTCAGCATTCCATCATTAATCAAGACAGAAGCTGGAATTTCTGGTGTGATAAACCAGTTAGCGATGACTGCGATCGCTAGGTAACTAGCTACTACAGCCTTGGCGATCGTGAAGATAAATTCGCCATCTATATATCGGGATACTTGCTGATATATTCTAAATACCCAAAATAGTCCAATTTTAATGGTAATCTCTAGCACGATAAACTTACTGAGGTACCACATGCCGATCGGAATCGCTCCAAATCCCCACTCAAAGCCGATCGCCGCAATAATTGAAGTCAGGAACAAACTAATATCGATAAACGTCAGAATAGTATACTTCTGATGATTAGAAAGCGCATTTATAAGTTTTTCAAGAGTTGCCGCAGTAGCTTCAATACTCAACAAAGATCGGCTTTGAGTGGACATTATATTATGACACGATCGACGGTTTAAATAAGTTGAAAATTAGGTTGCGGTCGAACTGTAAACTTGATTTCTGACCTTTACGAGTACGGACGCAATTAGTATTGTAGTATGATGCAATAGGTAAGCAACCGATAAATTGAAGCAAACTAAACTAAGAAACCTTAGTGAGTAGCAATGCTAAAAAACAGTTTGTAAAAGTTCGATCGATACATCTAAAGTATATTTTTTTTACCCAAATGTACTCAGCCAAATATCTGAACTTGGCAGGTTAAGGCTTAAATCGATCGACTCGCTGTCTGGGTATTTAAGTCTATAATTGAAGTACACGTGAATTAAACCGATGGGTAAAACACAATTGACTCCAAGATCGCTCACTGTGTAAACTTACAATAAACAACCAATCTCGCTCGATCCGAAGATTTGCAGTACCGTCAGAAGTTACAACATTTATCCGGTGAAGAGTGCCCTAGAGAAACCATGAAACTAAACAAACAAAAATCTCAGTTCAAACGTGCCCAGGTCGGTCGAATTGCATCCTTAATGCTAGGTTCGGTCTTTACGGGTGCGCTAATTGTAACTAGTCCTGCGCTAGCAGTGCCAACTGCACCTAATAATAGTCAGTTAAATAAAGTTACAGCATCTACACCTTTGGCTGAGGCAGTAAAATCAGTAAACACTACTACTGCACCAGCAACGCCAAGAAACAATCAAGTCGCTCAGGCTAGTGATGTTGCTGGCAACTGGGCAGAACCTTTTATTCGAGTTCTAGTTGAACAAGGGATTATTGCTGGCTATCCTGATGGTACCTTCAGACCAGATCGAGCCATTACCCGAGCTGAGTTTGCCGCTCTACTAAACAAAGCTTTCAACCTTCAACCAATTCGGGCTGCACGTACATTCAGAGATGTACCCAACAGATTTTGGGGAGCCGCAGCCATCCAATCAGCTTATCAAAGCGGATTTCTAGCTGGATTTCCCAATAATACCTTCGCACCCAATCAAAATATTATTCGGATTCAAAGTCTAGTTTCCCTGATTAATGGTAGTAA
>Ga0105054_10004961_pt1 | contig 19466 bp, 17 predicted proteins | sample BON02_FD_78091 | JGI IMG/M metagenome (GOLD analysis project Ga0105054, IMG submission 78091) | Freshwater microbial communities from Lake Bonney liftoff mats and glacier meltwater in Antarctica - BON-02 (megahit assembly) | ecosystem: Environmental > Aquatic > Freshwater > Ice > Glacier...
ACCAGCAGGACCCGTCTGGCTCAACCCAGAAACCGAAATCAGCGTCCCTGAAATCAGAGACGCCGCATGAAATCGGCGGACAACATGTTTGACAAACACCGACAAGGTGGTTGACGTTCTACATCTTGGCATTCAGCTGTTCGATATTGATAGCGTCAGCCTGGATGCCAGCGACAGCAAGACCGACCAAGTGCATGCGGGCCGGGGGCAGGGCCAGAAAATCGAAGTGGGGGAACTCGAACAGTTCAGCAATATCGGCAGCCATTTCGCCTGCAGAATTGATCAAGCCGCATGAGACACGGATGTTTGCTCGGTTAAAGAGATCGCCAATACCGAGGCTGGGATGGGAGTCTGACATGAGAGTGAGGTCCTTCTGAAACTCATAATCTCATGGTGGTCTCCTGATTGGTTCGCCCGCCGAGATGGCCTGCTCATCACATTGATGTGGGGGACGTGTATTCAAGTTCAATGGGAAGGTTGTCGTCGAAACGTGTGAAGACACGTCAGGAGACTATGTGCAGCCGCCGCTGCCACCCAGATTGATAGTGTGGGTGTTGGCAGGGATCGCCTTCCTGGGAATGTTCATCGTATTCGCTGCCTTATCCCAGATCGGCTTACACTGAGCGGTCAGCCGGGATTGTCACGGCAAACGGCCTTGAAGCGCAGGGCAGGGGCGTTCGTCTACTGAAGCTTGCAGCGTGAAGTTCAGGAACCAGGTCGCTTCAGACGGGATGATTGACGCTTCTAGAAGCTGCCGTTTCTGACGTATGGCGTCACTGGAATCCTCTGACGACATTCAGTTTGCGGGAAATCGTTTCAATTACGGGATTATGTTCCGAATATTAGTCAGCGCGTCAGAACGAGCCGAGAACTGACCTGCACCGTTTCTGCACTGTTCTGAGCCGGAATCTCCCGTTTGTTCACGTCTTGAGCCGTCAGCACCGAATGCATGGGCCATTTATGCGTTGGTTGAAAACGGCACTGTCGCATTGTTTTTATTGGTATTTCTGGCGGAGAGGAAGGGATTCGAACCCTCGATACGCGTTAACGTATACACCCTTAGCAGGGGCGCGCCTTCAGCCACTCGGCCACCTCTCCGCACGAAGCTAGTCGTCTAGTGAAACCGGCGCCGCACCGCAAGCCCTCGGTGCTGTGAAACTCAGGATAGCTGAGACCGGGGCCGATCCGGCGTCGGCTGCGAACACAACGCTTCTGCCTCTCCCAGCCTCGCAGGCACCCGTCGAAAGCCACACCGTGGCGATCGAACCTCGAATTCACGAGAATATAGGGTGGCGGAGGCTACAGGCGACCTAGACGTTGAAACGGAAGTGGAGCACGTCGCCGTCCTGGACCACGTATTCCTTGCCTTCGGAGCGCATCTTGCCGGCTTCCTTGGCGCCCGCTTCGCCGCCATGGGCAATGAAATCCGGGTATGCGATGGTTTCGGCCCGAATGAACCCCTTCTCAAAGTCGCCATGGATGACGCCGGCCGCCTTCGGCGCGGTCGCGCCGCGCCGGATTGTCCAAGCGCGGGCCTCCTTTGGGCCTACGGTAAAATAGGTCTGCAGCTCGAGCAGGTCGTACCCGGCATGGATGAGGCGCGTCAGGCCCGGCTCTTCCAGGCCCAGCGTTTCGAGATATTCGGCGCGATCTGCTTCGTCGAGCATGGCGAGTTCGCTTTCGATCTGGGCCGAGAAAACGACGCAACCAGCGCCTTCTTCCTTGGCGCGCTCGATGACGCGGACCGAGTGGGCGTTGCCGGTAGCGGCGCTTTCTTCGTCGACATTTGCGACGAAGAGAACGGGCTTGGACGTCAGCAGCTGCAGCATGTTCCAGGCGCGCTGGTCATCCTTCGAAACCTTGGCCTTGCGGGCAGGGCGGCCTGCGTTGAGTTCCTCCAAGGCGAGGTCGATCAGCGCGACCTGGGCCTTGGCATCCTTGTCGCCGGACTTGGCTTTCTTCTCGACACCGGCCTTGCGCTTCTCAAGGCTTTCGAGGTCGGCCAGCATCAGCTCGGTCTCGACCACTTCGAAATCCGCGATCGGGTCCACCGTGCCGCGCACGTGCGTGATGTCATCGTTCTCGAAGCAGCGCAGGACATAGATAATGGCGTCCGTCTCGCGGATATTGGCGAGGAACTGGTTGCCGAGACCTTCGCCCTTGGAGGCGCCCTCGACGAGGCCGGCAATGTCCACGAAGTTCATCCGAGCCGGAATGATCTCTTTCGAGCCGGCAACCCGGGCCAGTTCGTTCAATCGAGGCTCCGGCACGGCCACTTCACCGACATTGGGCTCGATGGTGCAAAACGGGTAATTGGCCGCTTGTGCAGCAGCCGTCTGCGTCAGCGCATTGAAAAGCGTGGATTTGCCTACATTGGGAAGGCCCACAATTCCGCATTTGAAGCCCATTTCGGCCTCCTCTTCTTGTCTGTCTGTGCGGGGCCTTAGCGCTATTTTGCTGATAAAAACAGGCCGTTTTGTCGCCTGAGAGCGGAATTGGGTGGCCAAGCAGGGGAGGATTGCTATTCTCGGCATAATAGTTGCAGGAATGACCCCATGGCATATGACGTCTTTCTGGTTTCCGCGAACGAAGATCGCGACACGGCGAAACTGATCGCGCGGCGGCTTCGCGCCCTCAAGCTCAAGGTCTGGTTCAACCAGAAGCAGGTCGATGAGACCTTCGACGCAAAGGACGCACGCAACGCGACGAACTCCACATCCATGCTCGTGCTGTGGTCTGAGAACGCGGTGAAGAGCGACTGGGTCAGGGCTGCCGCGTCTGTCGGGCACTCCCGCCCGGGCACGCTGGTGCAGATCGCGCTCGACAAAACCATTCCCTATGAGCCGTTCCGCACCGCCAAACGCTTTTCCATCGCGGGCATGACCTCCCGCAAGACGCCCGAGGGCTTCTACCAGGCCATAGAAGTACTCGGCAGCCGGGATGGACGTTCCGACCTGCGCGAATGGATGGGCTTTGGATCGAAGGACGAAGACGAACGGGCCGACTGGTTGGCCGAGCACCCCAGCGACCCCCTGGCGCTCCATGCGAAGGCACAGCGCGAAAAAGACCTTGGCATGAAGCCTGCGCCTGCGCCGGCGGCACAAAGCGCTGCTGCGCTCGCTGCGGCGTCCCTGAAGGGGGCCTCGAACGGAAACGGGCATCGCTCGGTTGCCGGCGTGACGATTGCCGCCGCTGCTGCGCGCCCCTCTGTGGCACCTGCACCGGCAACCGATGCGGAGACTGGTATCGGTTGGGGGACGATGGGCGCAATCTGCCTTGCCATCCTGGCCATGCTGGTCCTTGCCTGGTTTTTCCGCTCGCAACCCATCGGGCCCGGGATGCGTGCGACGTTGCCAGCTGTCGGCAATGACGTGAAGGTTGCTGCAACCTGCCCGTCTGGACAGGTCCCGCGGTCTCTCATGAATGAAGTGCTGCAGCCCGGACCGATCATCAACGACACGAGCGAATAAGCTGTCTGGATGTCCCCGAAATGAAAAGCGCCGCCGGATTGCAGTCCGGCGGCGCTTTTCATTTGTTCGGTATATTTGAAGCCTAGCTCAGCGCGCGGTCGATATCGCACGCTGCGGCCTCGAATTGGTCGACACCGGTATCGTCGCTGAGGATGCGGCGGGCGGCAGAGATGGCGGCATCGGCAGCGGCGCGGCGCACCTGTTCGGTGGCTTCGGCTTCAGCACGGGCGATACGGGCTTCAGCTAGCGCTTCACGCCGCACCAAACGGTCTGCAATGTCCTTGCGGGCCTCTGCCATGATCTGCTTGGCGTCTGCCTTGGCCTGATCGATCATGGCCTCGGCTTCCTTGTCAGCGTCCTGTTGGCGGCGTTCGGCATGAGCCAGCGCCTCGGCTGCGCGTTCGCGCAGGCTGCGAGCGTCTTCCAGTTCGGCAGCGATCGCGCTGGATCGGGAGTCGAGACCGCCAAGCACGGTCTTGAAGGCGCCCATGCGGGCGGCAATGAGAAGGAAAACGACGAACGCCAGGAAGGCAACGAAGGTGACCGGGTCGCTTGCCGAATAGGCCAGGCCACCCATGAAGCCTTCGCCGTGACCTTCAGCTTCGGCAAAGGCCGGCAGCGCTGTCATGGCGCAAAGTGTACCCAAAGGGAGAAGGTGTTTCATCGTCCGCATCGGGCTACTCCATTGCCGTGGTAACGGCTTTTTTCAGTTCGGCCTTGGAAACCGACACACCGAACCGACGTACAATTACGTCAGCCGCGTCCACTGCGATCTGTTCGACGTTCTTCATCGCATCGGCGCGCAGGCTGGAGATACGCGTGTCAGCGGCCGCCAGTTTCTTCTCGAGTTCCGCATCCACGCGCGCCGTTTCGGCCGCCATTTCTGCGTCCATCTTGCCGCGAGCCTTGCCGGACGTTTCGCGCGCCTTGGACTTGGCTTGTGCGATGCGCAGTTCAAGCGCCTGCTGGGCTTCCGTTGCCTGGTCGTTCAGGCGCGCGGCCTGGTCGAGGTCAGACGCGATCCGGTCGGAACGCTTTTCCAGCGTATCCGACAGTTTCGGAAGGATCACCCGCGACATGGTGAGGTAAAGAATGCTGAACAGCACCGCCAGCCAGAACAGCTGCGATGGCATGTGCCAGGTTTCGAACGGCGGGAATGGCGGTTTGCCAGCCGCGCCGTGTTCTGCCCCATGGGCCGCAGTTTCTGCAAGCAATGCGATCAGCATCGAAAAGTCCTCGGTTTCGTGTCCAGTCGTGAGAGCCAGCGGCGGCGCCGCCAGCCCCAAAGCAAAGTCAGCTTAGACGACGAACAGGATCAGGATGGCGACGAGGAACGACAGGATGCCGAGCGCTTCGGAAAGGGCCATACCGATGAAGAGGTTGCCGGTCTGCTGCGGAGCAGCCGATGGATTGCGCATCGCGGCGTCGAGGAACGAGCCGAAGATGTTGCCCACACCGATAGCGGCACCGATCATGCCGAGCGTTGCGAGGCCTGCGCCAACGTATTTAAGGCCGAGGGTGATATCGCCTTCCATGGGGATCTCCTTATGGGAATGCTGTGGTTCTACAAAGTGCCGCTCGTGAAGCGTGTTCCGTCTGCGGCGTCAAGCTGTTTGGTGTGGCCACGTGGCCGCACCGGCGAAGAGGTTCCTAGTGCGCTGGGTGAAGCGCATCCTTGAGGTAAACGCATGTCAGGATGGCGAAGACGTAGGCCTGCAGGCCAGCGACGAGCAGTTCCAGCGCATTCAGGGCGACGCCCATGGCAAACGCGAAAGGCGCGATCACGACATATGCGCCGCCAGCGGAAATCAGCCCCACGGTGAATCCGGCAAAAAGCTTCAGCATGATGTGTCCCGCCAGCATATTGGCGAACAAACGCAGCGACAGGGTCAGCGGACGGGCAAAAAACGAAATGATCTCGATAGGCACCAGAAGGAAGTAGATGATGAAGGGCGCGCCGGAAGGAGCGAAAAGTTTCAGGAACTTGAAGCCGTTCTTGTAGAAACCGTAGCCGATCACGATCGAGATCACGAGCAGGGCAAGGGCCGCCGTCACGATGATGTGGCTGGTCGTGGTGAACGCGTAGGGCACCATGCCGATCATGTTGGCGAAGAAGATGAAGAAGAAGAGTGTGAAGACGAAGGGGAAGAATTTCAGGCCTTCCTCGCCAGCGGCGCCCCGGACCATATCGGCGACGAAGCCATAGCCGATCTCGGCCAGCGACTGCAGGCGCGATGGCACGAGTTGGCCCTTCGACGCGGCAAAGCCGAAGAATGCGATTGTCAGGATGACGCCGAACGCCATGAAGCCGGACGCGTTCGTGAATGACAGGTCAATGCCGCCGACATTGAAGTCGAGCCATTTAGTGATCTTGAACTGGTGGATGGGATCCAGCGCAACGCTTGGCATAAACAGGTTCATCCGTCCTAATTCCCGTCTTCCGGAGCCTGTGGCTCCTGTGTCTGTTTCAGCGCCTGAGCATTCAGCTCTTTATAGGCGCGTATAATGGCCCGTGTGCCCGCCGCGAAGCCAAAAGCTCCCATGATCAGCAAGCCCCAGGGCTTCGTTCCTGCAAACACGTCGATCCAGTAGCCAATAAAGCCACCGACAAAGACGGAGGTGCCAAATTCTGCACCGTATCGCAGGGCATAGGCCCCAGCCGAAATGCTTCCGTCGTCTGCTCTGGTCGCTCTCTGCTTCACCGCTTCACGTTCAGCCCGGGCCGCTCTTGCCCTGGCGATCTCATCACCAAGGCCGTCTGGACCTTCACTGGACATATTTTAAAGCGCTCCGCAGCCGCGATTCCCTGCCGACGAGGATACCCCCGGATTTCGGCGCAAACTATGAGGGGGTGGGACCCAAGTCAACCGCCATTGCAGAAACTTAATCCCTTGTTTTTATTGAAATTCCCGGCTGAGCGTCTGCGCTACTCCGCCGCAACAAGCTGTTCTGCGGCTTCGAGGTCGACAGAAACCAGTTTTGAAACGCCTTTTTCGCGCATCGTGACGCCAAAAAGCCGGTCCATCCGGCTCATCGTCACCGGGTTATGGGTAATTATCACGAAACGCGTGTCGGTGCGTTGGCGCATCTCATTCAGCATGTTGCAGAACCGATCGACATTGGCATCGTCGAGCGGTGCGTCGACCTCGTCGAGCACGCAGATCGGTGCCGGGCGTGACAGGAACACCGCGAAGATCAGCGCCGCTGCCGTCAGGGCCTGTTCGCCGCCTGACATCAGGGCCAGCGTGCCGAGCTTCTTGCCTGGAGGCTGGGCGTAGATTTCGAGCCCCGCGTTTAGCGGGTCGTCGGCATCGACGAGGCGGAGTTCAGCCTGGCCGCCCTGAAACAGGGCGGTGAACAATGCCTTGAAGTGCTCGTTGACGGTCTCGAATGCCGCCAGCAGGCGTTCGCGACCTTCCGCATTGAGCGCATCGACGCCCTCGCGCAGCTTGGCGATGGCCGCCGTCAGGTCTTCTTTCTCGTTGACCTGGCTACCCAGGCGCTCTTCGAGTTCCTCAGCTTCTTCTTCGGCGTTCATATTTACCCCGCCCAACTGGTCGCGATCGCGGCGCAGGTCCTCGACCTTGCGTTCAGCATCGCGCGGCGTGAATTCGCCCATCTCGGTCTCATCAAGACCGGCCTCGGCGATCGCCAGCAGGCCCTCAGGCGTGCGCTGGAACGTGTTGCGCGCGATCTCGACGCTTTCCTCAAGCCGGGCTTCGGCTGTCTCGAGTTTGACTTTCCATCCGGCGAAGCTCTCGCGCGCCTCGGATGCGGCAATCGCCGCCTGGCGTGCCGCCGTTTCGGATTCCCGAACGGCGGTTTCTTTCTCCGATAGCTGGTCCGCAATCCGTTTGCGCTCGTCTTCACGACATTCAACATCCGCAGACATGGTTTCGATTTCGGACGCGAGTTCCTCGGGACGGGATTTCGCGGCAATCGCTTCTGCGGCCGCGGTCGCGCGACGCTCCAGCAGGCGCTGGACACGCTCGCTGGCAGATATCGTACGGGCAGACCATGTCTCGACGTCACGCTCAAGACCGGCGCGGCGCGCGGCGGCTTGTTCGCGGCCACGGGTAATATCTGTCAGCCGGCCACGGGATTCGATTTCATCGTCACGCGCTTCGGTCACCCGGATACGCGCCTGTGTCAGAGTTGATTCAAGGCGCGATTCTTCATCTGCCGATGATTGCGGTGACATCAGCGAAAGGGCTTCTTTCACGACGGCGAGATCTGCGTTGGCGCGGGCAAGGGCTTCGCCCGTCGTGTCGCGCTTCATCGCAGCGCGTTCGGACGCTTGCGACGCTTCTGTCACGCGCGTACGTGCCTCGCTCAGGGCACGTTGGGCCGGCGCGATGGTCTGGCGAAGGCCTCGCAGCGATTCTTCAGCACCGAGTCGGGCATCGCGGGCCTCTGTCAGTGCGGCCGTGCAGCGTTCAAGCTGCGCCTGCAGCGGCGCGATCTCTTTCAATGCGGCTTCCAGACGGGCCTGTTGTTCGAGGCGGGCCGCAGCACTTACCGGCGCATCTGGTGTTCGGGTGAACCCGTCCCAGCGCCAAAGATGGCCTTCGCGCGACACAAGGCGCTGGCCCGGCTTAAGGTCAGCCATGAGGCGGGCACCTTCGGCATGATCAACGACGCCGCACTGGGAAAGTCGCGCGGCCAGTTCGTCGGGCGCATCGACGTATGTGTTCAGGGCCGTCGCGCCATTTGGCAAGGCCTGGCTTGCGGCGGCTGCGCCGCTCCAGAACATCGCCGCATTCCGGTCGGTTGGTGCCTCGATATCGTCACCCAGAGCAGCGGCCACAGCCTTCTCAAAGCCGTCTTTCGTGCGGATCCGGTCGACGACCGGCGGGGCGCTTGGTCCATCGGGCTTGTGGAGCAGTTTTTGCAGGCCGGCAATTTCGCCTTCGAGCGCGCGCACGTCCTTGTCGAAGGCGTCGCGGGGTGGCTGGGCAAGCGTTTCAGCTTTGCGGGCTGTGTTTAGCTTTGCCTCGGCGGCTTCGACGGCGTGCTCAGCCTCGTGTAGCGCGGTTTCGGCCTGTTCCTCGGCATCCTTGGCATCTTTCAGCTTGCGAACGAGGGAGACGGCATCTTCAAGGCCCGCCATGTCACTGGTCAGGCGATTGATCTCAGTGGTGATCTGGTCGCGGCGGCGGGTCTGGGCGCCGACATTCTCTTCAGATGCCTTGCGGCGAGCGCGCACTTCGGAGAGCTGTTCCTGCGCTGCGTCGGCTGCTTCTTCAGCGGCAGACAGGCGATTGCGTGCGGCTTCCAGCGAGGCGCGGATTTCCGCTTCGATTTCATCGTTGCGCGCTTCATCCATGACCGGCAAAGCCGACAATTCATGGCGGGCGTTCTCTGTCGCCGCTTCGGCTTCGCTCTTGGCGGCCTGTTCGCGCTCAAGGTCTTCGATGAGGCGAGCGGCTTCTGCTTCAAGGCGCGCATGTGCGTCCGCGGCAACCTTGCGTTCGGTTTCAAGCCGCGCAAGGGCGATGCGGGCCTGGCCGAGCTTGGCGGACGCAACGCTCTCAGCTTCGCGAAGCGGCCCGAGGCCTTCGCCGGCTTCGATGCGCTGGCGTTCGCAGACCGCATCCTGACGTGTCAGGTCTTCAACGGCGCGGCGTGTCTCTTCCAGTTTTTCGCGGGCAATGTCGCAGGCGAGTTTGCCTTCGCTCCAGCGCAGGTGCGCGACGAGGGCGTCGAGCGCCTGGATCTCGTCAGACAGGCGACGGTACTTGCGCGCCTTGCCGGCCTGACGCTTGAGGCTGGCGAGCTGGCGCTCGACCTCGGCGGACACTTCCGTGAGGCGTTCTAGATTGGTCTCGGCGCCGTTGAGTTTCAGTTCCGCCTCATGGCGGCGCGTATTCAGGCCTGCGATGCCGGCGGCTTCTTCAAGAATGCGGCGGCGGTTCTGCGGCTTCGAGCCGATGAGTTCCGAAATCTGGCCCTGACGCACGAGGGCAGGGGAATTGGCGCCCGTCGATGCGTCGGCGAACAGGAGCTGGATGTCCTTGCCGCGAACGGTTCGACCGTTGAGTTTATAGGATGTGCCCGCGCCGCGCCGCAGCTTGCGCACGATTTCCAGCGTGTCGGACGAGTTGAATTCCGGCGGCGCCGTGCGTTGGGAATTGTCCAGTACCAGCGTCACTTCAGCGGTTTCACGCGCGGGCCGGCCCTGGGCGCCCGAGAAGATCAGGTCGTCCATCTCGCCGCCGCGCATCGCCTTGGCCGAGCTTGCGCCCATGGCCCAGCGCAGCGCTTCGAGCAGGTTTGACTTGCCGCAGCCGTTCGGGCCTACGATGCCCGTGAGGCCCGGTTCCACGGGAATGGTTTGCGGGTCGACAAACGACTTGAAGCCAGCGATGCGGAGTTCTGTTATCTGCATGCCAGCCTCATATGCTTATTGTCCTGCCGTGTTGGCGAGAAGCGTGTCGAGCTTTGCTGAGAAGCCCTCGACATCGCGGATATCGCCTTCAAACCGAAACATTTCACCGTTGAAGATGAAGGTCGGCGTACTATCGACACCGTCTTTCTGGGCTTCGTCATAGGTCGCCTTCAGGCGTTGCCGGATCGTCTCGTCTGCCATGCAGGCGTCAAAAGTGGCTTCGTCGGTTATGCCGTGGCGTTGACCGATGGCGAAGAGCGCGGCTCTCAAGACACCATTGCTCGCAGCATCCGTGATGCCGGACTGATGCTCGAACAAATCGTCCATCACATTGAAAAAGTTGGCGTCGCCAGTGCACAGCGCCATCGCATAGACCGGAACGTCGATGTCGTGGACGGGGTATTCACGGTAGATGAAGCGTACTTTGCCCGTCGAGACGTATTTTTCTTTAATCACGGGCAGGACCGTATCGTGGAAGTATTTGCAGGCGGGGCAGGTGGGTGATGCATATTCGATGACGGTGACCGGTGCGTCTGCGGAACCGATGACATGACCGAAGGCGGCCGGGTCGGCTCGACCCTTGCCGGACGCTGCGCTGCTTTCATTTTCATTATTGCCACAGGCAACCAACGCCAGCGCCGAAACGGCGGCCAAAGCAGTTCGTCTGGAGATGCGTTCCATCATCATAACCTTCGCGTTAAGAATTGAGTCGTCTTGGTTGCCAAATCGTTAATCCGGTGAGTGGCGGTCTATTCCGCAATCTTTTGCAGTTCTCCGTTCAGATACGCTTCAAAGGCTTCGGGGCTGCGCACGTCGTCATCGGCAGGCTTGACCTTACCGTTGACGATGAATGTCGGCGTGGCTTTTACACCGAGTGCGTCGCCCGTCATCATCGTGTCTGCTATGCGCTGGCGAATCGACCGGTTGGCGATGCAGGCATCCAAGGCCTTGGTATCGGCGATGCCGTGCCGGGCCGCGATTTCGATGAAGACGTCCTTGATCTTTCCGGTCTTGGAGGCGGCGAAGATATCTGACTGGTGTTCGAACAAGTCATCCAGCACGTCGAAGAACTTGTCCTCACCAGCGCAGTTCGCAATCGCATAAGCCGCGACGTCGAGATCTTTCAGCGGGAATTCCCGGAAGATGAACGTCACTTTGCCTGTCGAGATGAATTTCTCTTCGAGGGTTGGCATGATGTTGTCGTGGAAATCCTTGCAGTGCGAGCAGGTCGGCGAGGCGTACTCTATGATCGTCAGTGGCGCGTCTTCAACTCCTTTGACATGGCCGAGGACGGCAGGTGCCGTGACTTCAGCCGGGGCAGGCGTGGTATCATCGCCCGTCGCATTGCCGCAGGCGGCGATCACCAGTGCGAGGACCGCGACGAGGGCAGAGGGTCGGGAAACGAGAGCCATGGGCAAGAGCCTTCAAGGATAGGGACTATTTGATCGGACCAGCGTCCAATACGGGCGAAGTAGGCGAGTCGTCTGCTGTTAGCACAGCTGCGCCGAGCGCAACAATCGCTGCGCGCAGGGCCGAATTTTCGATACTGGAAACGCTTTCTTCCAGTTGCCGCCGCTGGGCAGCCGTGAGGGGAGGCGCCTTGCGCCGCGGCTTGGTCGGTTCGCTGGTATTTAGCGCGCCCTGGACGATCTTGATGGCAATGATGTCGCCGCCAGCCGAGACGGACACGCGCTGGCGGATCGTCTCGACCTGGTGCTGCACGATGGGCGCGGCCTGCGGGATGACCCGTAATGTCAGAACCCGGCCATCCTTGCCGCCGGTGATCTTCTCGGGCCGGCAGAAGGGATAGAGCTTTTCGCCGACGATTTCCCGCCAGCGCCGCTGCAGCAACTGCACAGCGGGCAGCTTCTTCGCGCCAACCTTGCGACCAAGCCGTTCGGCAGCGAGGCCGATTTGCGGGATGCCCGGATGCACCTTTCGCGCCCGCTGGTAACGCAGTCGCACGCGCGCGCGTGCCTCTTCAATCGGGTCGAGGGTTGATCTTGTGACCATTCCCCAAGACAAGCACGGCTTGATGGCGAGGAAAAGACACGCGTGCCCGGCAAGGTGAAATTCGACGATCTCCAGATCCGGTTACTGGCCTGGTATGACCGCCATGCGCGCGACTTGCCATGGCGCGTTTCACCGGCTGATCGCGCCGTCGGAAAACGCCCTGATCCTTACAGGATATGGCTATCCGAGATCATGCTTCAGCAGACGACGATCCCGCACGGGACGCCGTATTTTCATACATTCACGCAGCGCTGGCCGGATGTGGGGGCGCTTGCAAATTCTCGTGATGAGGAGGTGATGGCGGCCTGGGCGGGGCTTGGTTACTACGCGCGGGCGCGCAACCTGTTGAAATGCGCGCGCGAAGTGGTGGCGCTGGGCGGCTTTCCGGAGACCGAAGCGGAGCTCGTGAAACTGCCCGGGATTGGCCCCTATACGGCTGGTGCAATCGCGGCGATTGCCTTCGATCAGCAGGCCGCAGCTGTAGACGGCAATGTGGATCGCGTGTTTGCGCGCCTGCTGGCGCTGAAGGGCGAATGGCAGGCGGAAAAGAAGGTGATTGCGGCGGCGGTTCGTGCACTTGTGCCCGAGGAAAGGCCAGGGGAATTTGCCGAGGCGCTGATGGATATTGGCGCGACGATCTGCACGCCGACCCGGCCGAATTGCCTCCTTTGCCCCCTGTCAGACCTGTGCGCGGGGCATGCGGAAGGGGTGCCGGAACGGTATCCGATGAAGCCTGCCAAGCGGGTGGTAGGGGGGAGGCAAGGGTGTGCCTATGTCCTGGTAGACGGCGACGAGGTCCTGCTTGTGCGACGCCCTGACAAGGGCTTGCTCGGCGGGATGCTGGCGCTGCCGAGTACTGATTGGCCCAAGACAGGAATCCCCGATGAGGCTCCGCCGGCCGAGGCCGACTGGCAGGCGGTCGGCGACGTCCGTCACGTGTTCACGCACTTTGCGTTGACGCTGAGCGTGAAGCGCGCGGCCCTGAGCGGAAAACGCCCGGACGGGGTGTGGACACCCATCCGGGACGTTGAAGGATTGCCGACGGTCTTTGCCAAGGCGTTTCGCCTTGCAACGACGGACGCCTAGTTGAGGCCCATCTCGTCGCGATAGCGGCGGCGCAGCAGGTCGATGGGCGCCAGGTCGTGCTTGTCGGTCTCGAAGTGCCAATAGGTCCAGCCATTGCAGGCCGGTGCCTGCTGGACATGGGCGCCGAGGCGGTGGATAGAGCCCGATACTGCGCCGGTGGTCAGTGAGCCGTCGACGCGGATGCGGGCCTGGAAACGGCGCTGCGGTGAGAACAGCCGGTCGCCGGGCTTCAGCCAGCCATTGTCGATGAGCGCGCCAAACGGAACGCGGGGCAGGGATTTCTTGCTGCGCTCGGTTTCCAGCATCTCGCCTTCAATCGGCGTGATGGCGGCAATGCGGGCGCGGGACAGGCGGACATATTCAGGATCGCGTTCGATGCCGACAAAGTCGCGGCCCAGGCGCCGGGCCGCCGCAGCTGTCGTGCCGGTGCCGGAGAACGGGTCGAGCACCACGTCGCCGGGATTGGTGGTGGCCAGCAGCACGCGCGAGAGCAGGCTTTCCGGTTTTTGCGTTGGGTGGGCCTTCTTGCCGGACGCGTCCTTCAGGCGTTCACCGCCGGTGCAGAGCGGGATGATCCAGTCGGAGCGCATCTGCTTGTCTTCGTTGAAGACTTTCAGGGCGTCATAATTGAACGTGACCCGCGAAGCTTCGGACTTGCCGGCCCAGATCAGCGTTTCATGCGCGTTCTGGAAGCGGGTACCCTTGAAATTCGGCATCGGGTTCGATTTCAGCCAGATCACATCATTCTGGATCCAGAAGCCCTGATCCTGCAGCACAGTGCCGACGCGGAAAATGTTGTGGTAGGAGCCGATGACCCAGATTGCGCCATCATCCTTCAGGACGCGGCGGCATTCCGACATCCATTCATGCGTGAACAGGTCATAGGCGTCGAAGCTGTCGAACTTGTCCCAATCATCATTGCAGCCGTCGACGACGGATTGGTCCGGGCGTGTCAGCCCACCGCCAAGCTGGAGATTGTAAGGAGGATCAGCGAAAACCAGATCGACAGACTGGTCGGGCAGGCGCCGCAGGATATCGATGCAGTCGCCCTGCATGATCGTATTTCTTTTCAATTCCATTTTGCCAGCCCCGTGTAAGCAACGCGTGTTTCGTGAAAACGAATCACTGAGGGGCACCGGTTTCCAGAAGGTTACCCGCGCTCGCATTCGCCGCCCCAATTCGTTTCGGAAACGAAACTAACCGATTCGGAAGCCTGTGGATAACCCTGTGGATGCTTTTTTGAGGTTCCTGGGGATAGACTGTTAGAAACCTAGCAATAACTGGCCTTCCGGTGTTTCCAGCGGTCGGAAAAGATCGGTCCGCAAGTCGGGACGAGGATTATCGAGGCCAAGGCGTTTCGTTTCGCGCGCAAAGCGCTGGGCAATCATCTGCGCGATCGGGCCGCGTCCGGTTCCGCGTTCGAACCAGCGGGCGTCATAATCCTGGCCGCGGCGCATTTCGCGGATCGTGTTGATCACTTTCGCGGCCCGGTCGGGCACATGCGCGACCAGCCATTCGTGGAAGAGGTCCTTGATCTCATAAGGCAGGCGAAGAAGCACATAGCCTGCACCAGTGGCGCCATGCGCGGCGGCGGCGTCAAGCAGGGATTCGATCTCATGGTCGGTCAGGCCAGGAATGACCGGCGCCGTCATGACGGTGACCGGGATGCCGGCATCTGCCAGCGCGCGAATGGTCTGAAGGCGTCTTGCCGGGGTCGCCGCCCGTGGTTCCATCTTCCGCGCGAGTGTACGGTCGAGCGTCGTGATCGACACGCCGACCTTGGCGAGGCCCTTCTCGGCCATCGAGCCGATAATATCGATGTCGCGTTCGATCAGGGAGGACTTGGTCAAAAGGCTGACCGGGTGATTGTGCGCGGCCAGGATTTTCAACAATTCCCGCGTGATGCCCGTGTCGCGATCAGTCGGCTGGTAGGCATCCGTGTTCACGCCCAGCGCGATTGGGCGCGCCATATAGCCGGGACGTGACAGTTCGCGTTGCAAAAGTTCGACCGCGTTGGACTTGATGTAGAGCTTGCTTTCGAAATCGAGCCCCGCCGAAAGTCCGCCATAGGCGTGGCTGGGCCGGGCGAAACAATAGATGCAGCCGTGCTCGCAGCCGCGATAGGGATTGATCGACCGGTCAAACGAGATGTCGGGCGACTTGTTGAACGTGATGATCGTCCGGGCGGTCTCTTTCGTCAGCTCCGTCTTGGGGCGTGACGGCGGCGCTTCCAGCCCGTCCCAGCCATCATCGAAGGCGTGCCGTGTCGCGGGTTCGTAGCGTCCGGTCTGATTGGATGCGGCCCCGCGCCCGCGCTGTTCAAGGCGCTCGGCAGCCTGCCTTGTATCCAGCAGTGTGACACGCCCTGTGGGCGTCAGTTTCTGTCCGGTTCTCATGGTTCTCATGTGCCCACAAGCATCAGAACAAAACAAGAACAAATTCTATCGTGTCGTATAAAATATGTGGATGGATCGCACCCGATCAATCCTGTGTGTGGGGGGGGGGGGTCGAAATTGGTAATGATCTTGCGCACGGGGTCCGGCATTTTCAGCGCCATCACATCTGCCATATCAAAGCGCGCATCCTGAGCAGGCGAATTGGCGGGCCATGTCTTGAACAGCATCGCCGACGGGTCAAAGATCCGCGTCTGGCCAATTCATCACCAGGATGAAACTGTACGACCGAGACGGGTATGCGTTCTGTTCTTGCCTGTCGCCTGCAGCGAAAACGCGCCGGAGTTGATTGACAGCGTCGGATTTTCATTGTCCAAACGGATAACAAAATCCGGGCTGAAGCGAATGAGCGAGAATAGTTTGGCGTCGAAAGTCCGCCTGGGAGTTGGCCAGCGCGTCGGGTTTGGCGTCGCGGATTTCGGGTTCAACCTTTACTATACCGGGCTTAACCTCTTCCTCCTCTACTACTATACGGATGTGCTGGGCATACGCCCGGCCGTTGCGGGCCTCATCTTTGCGATCCCCTTGTTCTGGGATGCCGTGACGGACCCGGCGATGGGAATGATTGCGAGCCGAACCCGGAGCCGCTTCGGCAGCTACAGACCCTACATCCTTTTCGGGGCAATTCCGCTCGCCTTGAGCTTTGTCTTGATGTTTGCCGCGCCATTGCTGTTTCCGAGTGCCATCGTTGCGGTTTCCGCGGCGGCCCACATCCTGTTTCGCACCTGCTATACCGTGGTGTCAGTGCCCTACAGCGCCATGTCGGCCAAGATTACGCAGGATAGTGGTGAGCGCGGCGCGCTGGCCGGTGTCCGGATCCTGTTTGCGGCAACCGGCGGACTGTTCACCGTGTTCGTGATGCTGCCCTTCGCCGCCAGATTTGGCGGGGGAGACCTGAAAGTGGGGTTTTTCTATGTGAGCGTTGTCTTTGCGGTGGTCGCAACGGCGCTGTTCATGACGACGTTCAAGGCGACCCGTGAGCGTGTGGAGCTCACTCCCGGTTTTCGATCTGCGCCGTCCGACCTGTGGCGGTTTCTTTCCCGGAACCGTGCCCTGCTGCTGCTGACCTCAGCCATTGTTCTTGGCGGAATGGGGGGCGCGATTTTCGGCAAAGCGCTGGTCTATTATGTTCTCTACGTCGCCGGCCTGGATATCAGCGTCACGCTCGCGCTGATCACCTTGACTGCGTCAGTCACACTGGGCGTGCCGATCTGGATGGCTGCTTCGCGCTGGCTCTCGAAGCGAATGGTCTGGCTCTTGGGAGCTGGTTTAGGAATGACGGCCCAATTGGTGCTCTTCGCGGCGCCGCCCGCGACCGTTGGGCCATTCCTTGTGCTGCTTGTGATGCTGGGTATTGGCAACGCAGCCTTCGCGGTGACGTTCTGGTCGATGCTGCCCGACACGGTCGAATACGGGCAATTTCGATCAGGTGTCAGGGATGAAGGGCTTGTGTTCGGCCTGAACCAGCTTGCGCTGAAAGCGGCGACCGGCCTGGGTATTGGATTGCTGGGATTCCTGCTCGAAGCGATTGGCTACGTGGCGAACGAAGCGCAGGCGCCTGACACCGTGCAGGGCTTGCGTCTGCTCAGCACGCTGGTGCCGTTTGCGTGCAGTTTTTGTGCTGCGGCATTGATAGCGTTTTATCCGGTCGACAAGCCCCTTCATGCGCGGCTGGTTCGGGCGATTGACTGGCGAAACCGGAAGCGGAGCCTGGTTCCCCAAACGAACGATACGCCTTGACGGATCGGCAGGTTCAATGGATTTCATTATCCAAAACAGATAATGAAAAGGTTCCGGAATGGGCAAAACAAAGAAATTGGTGCTGGCTCAAAAGATCGAGAAAACTGAAACGCGTGCTGAGCAAAAGGCCCGCACGCGCGCGCGTATACTCGAGTGTGCGCTCGAGGCTTTCGCCGAGCGCGGGTTTGAAGGCGCGACTGTCCGAGACATTGCGGCGGCCGCTGGCGTCAATCATGGTCTCATCAAGTATCATTTCGGCGATAAGGATAATCTCTGGAAGTCTGCGGTCGAATTCCTGTTCATCCGGATGCATGACGAAATCTCGCCCCCGGAAGGTGACGACAAACTGCCTGCCCTTGAGCAGATCAAGTCATGGATACGCCGTTACGTTGCCTATTGTGCCCGCCATCCCGAGCATGCCCGAATCATGGTGCAGGAATCCATTCGCGATTCTGACCGTCTCAGGTGGGCGGTCGACAATTTCATCAAGCCAGATCATGACAGCCGCACATGGCTGTACGACAAGAATGTAAAAAACGGTCTCTACCCTAATATTTCCCGCCATTCGATGACGTACATTATTGTCGCCGTGTCGCAGTACCTGTTCATGCTTGGGCATGAGGTGAAGCTGATTTACGGGATCGACACCTCCGACCCGAAGGTGATTGAAGCCCACGCTGACGCGATCATCGAGCTCTTCTTCAATCACTCCGTTGTAAACGCGGCGAAAACTCCAAGGCTCAGCTGAGAAGGATAAATTCACCCGTTATCCGTTCGGATAATGGATTGACACGGGGGTCTTCGAATATATTATCCGATTGGATAATAGAACCAGCTATTGTGAGCTGGCTCATTCGGGAGGAATCGAAAATGCAGAACCGCCTTCTTTCAGGCGCGACCATCGCTGTTATGGCGTTTGCGAGCCTGGCGCCTTCAGTGGGTGCGCAAGAGCAGGAGTCGTCACAGGACGACCGTCGGCTCAACATCGTGACCATCACCGCCCAGCGTGTCGAACAGAACCTGCAGGTTGTGCCGATTTCCGTGACGGCGATCGATGGGGACGCGCTTGATGAGCGCCAGATCGACAGTTTTGACCAGCTGCAATACATAGCCCCGGGCCTGAGCTTCAATGCCGGCCTGAACGCGCGTCAATCGGCGTCTACCATTCGCGGAATTGGTACCAGCCTGTTCAATATCGGTATTGAGGGCAGCGTTGCGATCGCGGTCGATGGCGTGGTGCTTGGACGCGAAGGTGCGGGCATCTTAGATTTTTCTGATGTCGAACGCGTCGAGGTCCTTCGCGGACCACAAGGAACCTTGTTCGGGAAGAACGCCTCTGCCGGTGTCATCTCGATTGTCACCAAACAGCCTACAGACGAGTTTGCTGCCGAATTCGACGCTTCATATGGTTCGTTCAACGAAACATCGGTGTCTGCTGCCATTTCCGGCCCGATCACCGATGGTGTGAAGGGGCGACTGAGCGGATACAACAACACGCGCGACGGCTATATAACGAATATCAACCCGGCCGCGCCGCAGAGCGACGTCAACGAACGCAATGAGTTCGGCGTCCGCGGGAAGCTCAAATTCGATTCCTCCGACACATTCGACCTGACGCTCGGCGCGGACTATTCCAAACGTGACCAGTCAGCAGGCGCGTTGACGCTGCGCTCCGTATCGTCACCAGGACCCGGCACAGGATTGCTGGGGTTTGGCGTTCAGGTCATCGGCCCGGTCTCTGCGTCCGTTGGCATCAAGCCCGGCCCGGACAACAAGCAAATCGCGTCCAACGGTACCTTCGAATCGGAGATGGAATCGTATGGCGTATATGCTGAAGCCAACAAGCAGTTTGGCGATTTTGACCTTGTCTCGCTGACATCGATTCGTGAATGGAAAAGCTTTGACAATAACGACGCGGATCTGATCCCACTGCCATTCCTTGCCGTGAACAATGCCGACTTGGACCAGAACCAGTTCAGTCAGGAATTCCGGCTTGTATCGCCGCGCGACCAGGCCCTGACATACACGGTTGGCGCCTATTATTTCCATCAGGAAATTGATCAGACCAATACCCAGTCCGGCACGGCAGGCCTCAATCTGCTCGGCGCGCTGCCGCCCGGTCTTCTGTTGGGCACGGACCTTATCTCGACAGTTGAAGAAACCAACATGGCGCTGTTTGGCCAGGCCGAGTACGCGCTGACTGACAAGCTGACCGCGATTGGCGGCTTACGCGTACTGAACTCAGACATTTCGGCCAGCCTCTCGCGCAGCATCACGCCCGGCGCGGTTGGTCCATTCGCCGGCCAGAGCATCACA